>Ga0302314_10007925_pt1 | contig 19009 bp, 12 predicted proteins | sample III_Palsa_N2_3_FD_200533 | JGI IMG/M metagenome (GOLD analysis project Ga0302314, IMG submission 200533) | Peat permafrost microbial communities from Stordalen Mire near Abisko, Sweden - III_Palsa_N2_3 | ecosystem: Environmental > Terrestrial > Soil > Palsa > Peat permafrost | place: Sweden...
CCATGTTCCGCGCCCGCGCCGCCTCGGAGGGCGAGCGGCTCGTCGCCATCTTCAAGGACGAGGTCTGATAAGGCTCCGCGCCCCTCGGCCCGTGCATTGTAAACAGCGTTCAGTTATGATGACCTTACGAGACCTCGAACATGTCGAGGCGTTACGGGAGCGAAGCGGTCGTGGAGCATTTTGACGTTCTGGTGGTGGGCGCGGGCCTGTCGGGCATCGGCGCGGGCTATCACCTACAAGCCAATTCGCCGAACAAGACCTATGCGATCCTGGAAGGCCGCGAGACCATCGGCGGGACCTGGGACCTGTTCCGCTATCCCGGCATCCGCTCCGACTCGGACATGTACACCCTGGGCTATTCGTTCAAGCCGTGGCGCGAGGCCAAGGCGATCGCCGATGGCCCGTCGATCCTGAACTATGTCCGCGAGACCGCCGAGGCCAACGGCATCGACAAACACATCCGCTATGGCCACCAGGTCAAACGCGCGTCCTGGTCGTCGGAGGACGCGGTCTGGACCGTCGAGGCGGAGGTCGGGCCGGACAGGACGCCGGTCAGCCTGACCTGCGGCTTCCTCTTCATGTGCAGCGGCTATTACGACTATGCCGCCGGCTATCAGCCCGACTTCCCCGGCATGGCCAGCTTCAAGGGTCCCTTCGTCCATCCGCAACACTGGCCGAAGGACCTGGACTACGCCGGCAAGAAGGTGGTGGTGATCGGCAGTGGCGCGACGGCGGTGACCCTGGTCCCGGCCATGGCCAAGGAGGCCGCGCACGTCACCATGCTGCAGCGCTCGCCCACCTATGTGGTGTCGCGTCCGGCCGAGGACGCCCTGGCCAACAAGCTGCGCGAAAAGCTGCCGGCCAAGCTCGCCTATCACATCATCCGCTGGCGTAATGTCCTTGGCGGGATGTATTTTTTCAACCTGGCGCGGAAGAAGCCCGAGCAGGTCAAGGCCGGCATCATCGACATGGTGCGCCAACAGATGGGCCCGGACTACGACGTCGCGACCCACTTCACCCCCCGCTACAATCCCTGGGACCAGCGCCTCTGCCTGGTGCCGGATGCTGACCTGTTCGAAGCGCTCAAGGCCGGCAAGGCCGAGGTGGTCACCGACCGGATCGAAGCCATCACCGAAACCGGGATCAAGCTGGCCTCGGGCAAGACGCTGGACGCCGACGTCATCGTCTCCGCGACCGGCCTGAAGATGCAGCTGCTCAGCGGCGTCGAGTTCACCGTCGATGGGACCCGGGCCGACCTGTCCAAGTCCATGAGCTACAAGGGGATGATGTATTCCGACGTCCCCAACCTGGCGTCGTCGTTCGGCTACACCAATGCGTCTTGGACGTTGAAGTGCGATCTGACCTGCGAATATGTCTGCAGGATCCTGAACCATATGGACAAACGCGGTTACGCCTTTGGCGTCCCGCGTAAGACCGACCCCAACCTAGCGGAGGAGCCGTGGCTGGATTTCAGCTCCGGCTACGTCCAGCGTGCGCTCGATCAGCTGCCTCGCCAGGGCACGAAGCGTCCGTGGAAACTTTACCAGAATTATGCGTTGGACCTGATGACGCTGCGCTTCGGCGCGGTGGACGATGGCAGCATGGAATTCCACCGCAAGTCGGCGCGAGCGAAAGCCGCGTAGAGGGTGCTTGATGACAGCGCTGGTTCTCTCCACGATCGGTTATGAACGGGCCACGCTGGACCAGGTGATCGAGCGCTTGACGACGGCAAGCGTGGAGATGGTGATCGACGTCCGCGCGATCGCCGGCTCCCGCCGCGCCGGCTTTTCCAAGACGGTGTTGAGTTCGACGCTGGCGGAGGCCGGAATCGGTTATCGGCACCTGCGCGGCCTGGGCACGCCTAAGCCGGGTCGGCAGGCGGCGCGCGCCGGCCATACCCGCGAGATGCACGCCATCTATCATGAGCACCTGAAGACGCCCGAGGCCCAGCTCGCGCTGGAGGAAGCCTGTGAGATCGCCGCCAGACAGCGCGCGGCGCTGCTTTGTCTGGAAGCCGATGTTCACCAGTGTCATCGCGCCATCGTCGCAGACCTGATCCGCGAGCGGACGGGCTGCGCGGTGATGGACCTTTGACCTAGGCCCTGGCTGCGGCGAGAGCCGGAACCAGGTCGGCCACCGTCTCGACCACCAGATTGGCGCCGGCGCCCTTCAGCAGCGCGCCCGAGACCGCAAGGCGCGCAGCCCGGTCTTCCGGATCAAGCGCGTCGAGCGCCGCCCGCGACAAGCCGATCCCGTTTCCCGATGCAGATAGCCCGACGGTGAAGCAGCCGGCCGCGACGCCTTCGGCCACCCCGGCTTCGGAGTCGTCCACCTTGACTACCCGCGACAGCGGCCAGACTCCGAGATCGACGCAGGCCTTGTAGATCATCAGCGGCGCTGGCCGTCCCGCTAGGGTCTCATTGGCGCAAACCAAGTGATCGGGTGCGTAGCCTTGCTCGGCGGCGCGGACCAACACCGGCGCCATCATCTCGCGGGTATAGCCGGTGGAGGAGGCGACCTTGATCCCCGCGGCCCGCAGCGCAGCCACCGTCTCCGTCGCCCCGGGGATGAGTTCGGCGGCCTGGGCGGCCGCATCGCGCATCAGTGGGCCGAGGTCGTCCATCAGCGCGGCGACCTCCGCTTCGCCCGGCTCGGCGCGGTTCGCCGCAACCCAGGCGTCGGCGATCTCCGGCCGCGCCAGCAGGGCCCGCACGTGGTCGGCCTTGGCCTTGCCCATGTCGGCGCGCGCCGTCCGCTCGTCCAGGACCACGCCATGGCGCGCGAACGCCTCGACCAGAGCAGCGATCGGTGCGACGCAGCCGAAGTCGACCATGGTTCCGGCCCAGTCGAAGATCACTAGATCGAAGGCCCCGAGGCCGCCGTTCGTCGCCTTGTCCGTCATCGATTGGTTTCTCCGAAAAGATCGGCGACCACGTCTTCGCCGATTGCAAAGCCGGTCGACGCACCCGCGCCGGTGGTCACCATGACCAGACGCACGCCCGGCGCCGGCGTGTCGATGACCACGGTGCGGTCCGCGGCCGAAGCATAGGTGCCGGTCCATCGCTCCAGCACCGGCGGCGGCGCAAAGCCGAGCGCGGCTTCGAACTCGTCCAGGATCAGCTGGTCGACCGCCTCGTGGGCGAACGGGTCGGGCGTCGTCGCATAGTGGTGGCTGTCGCCGACCACCAGGCTGCCGTCGGCGCTTTGCACCACGATCAGATGGACGCCATTCGCCAGGTGATCGGGCTGTTCGGCCTTCAGCCGTGTGCGCAGGGCCTCGGCCTCGGGCAGGGCCGCATAGCCGGCGTATCTTGCCAGGCCCAGGTCGGACATCACGCCGGCGGGCAGTTTGAAGCCGGGGTCGGCCAGGCGGAGCATCTGCAGCTTGCAACGGGTCACGCCATAGTCGGCGATCCGGTCGGGAAACAGGCTGAACAGATCATCGCCCGGGCAGACGGCGACCGCCTCGGCCTCGACCACGCCCTGGGTGGTGACAACCTTGGATGTCTCCACGCCCAGGACGGCGGTCTCGCGCAGGAAGGTCACGCCGTGGCGCGCTGTCAGCCAGGCGGCCAGGGCGGGGATCGCCTCGCGCGATTCGACCCGGAGTTCGTGCGGGCTCCAGAGCGCGGCCAGGGCGTCGGGCGCGGTCAGCGCGGCGTGGTCTCGCCTCAACTCGTCGGCGTCGAGCAGCCGGCAGCCTTCGCCCATTTCGGTTTGCAGAAAGGCGTCCATCACCGCGACGGACTCGGGTCGGCGAGCCATCAGCAGCAGTCCTTGATGATGAATCGGGATCGAGGCGTCCGCCGCGACCTCGGCCCAGACATCCCGCGATCGCATGGCGCGCCGCCACATTGCGCCGCGTTCCTGGCCGCTGACGGTGATGAAGCCGAAATTGCGCACCGACGCGCCATTGGCCTGAGCGTCCCGGTCGATCACGACGACGCGCTTGCCGAGCCTCGCCGCCGCCAAGGCGCAGCTCAGCCCGATAATACCCGCGCCGACAACAGCGAGGTCGAAGGAAGAATCGGTCGGCATGGCGCTCCACGGAATGAGGGTTTCTAATACAGCATGGCGAGATGACAGTTCGACTGGCGGGCAGATCGATCCTGGCGCCGCGCTGGGACGAAACCACCGTCACCGAACCGCAACAGAGGGTGTCTAGACCTTCCCGACGCGCGCCTATTCGGCTCGACCCGGAGATTGTAATGGAAGGCTGGCTGCAGCGACGATTGGCGAAGGCCGGTCCGATCAGCTTCATCGCCGTGGCGGGCCTGGCGGGCTATTGCGCCTACTTTTCCATGTACGCCTTCCGCAAGCCGTTTACGGCGGCGACCTTCGACGTCGTGCCGGGCTGGCATTTCCTGCTGGATTACAAGATCGCCCTGGTGATCGCCCAGGCGGTTGGCTACGCGGCCTCCAAGCTGATCGGGGTCAAGGTGATCTCCGAGATCGAGCCCAAGCGGCGGGGCTGGGCGATCCTGGGCCTGATCGGCGCGGGTTGGTTGGCGCTGATCGCCTTCGCCGTCGTCCCCGCGCCGTGGAACGTGGCCTGCCTGTTCTTGAATGGCCTGCCGCTCGGTATGATCTGGGGGCTGGTGTTCGGCTATATGGAGGGTCGGCGCACCTCGGAGGTGTTGGGCGCCATCCTCTGCGCCAGCTTCATCCTGTCTTCCGGCGTGGTGAAATCGGTCGGCGCCTGGATGCTGAATTCGGTGCATGTCACGGACTTCTGGATGCCGGCGGCGACGGGCGCGATCTTCTTCCCGCTGCTGTTCCTGTCGGTCTGGGTGCTGAGCCAACTGCCGCCTCCCGATCCCGAGGACGAGGCCGCGCGGGTCAAGCGGGCGCCGATGACCGCTCAGGAGCGCGGGGCCTTCCTGCGCATCTATGCCCCTGGCGTGATCATGCTCGTTGTCGCCTACGTCATGCTCACCGCTTTCCGCGACTTCCGGGACAACTTCGCCGCCGAGGTCTGGACCGCGCTAGGCTACGGCAAGGAGGCGGGAATTTTCAGCGCGAGCGAACTTCCAGTCGCTGTGATCTCCCTGGTCGCCCTTGGCGCCATCATGGCGGTTCGGGACAATCTGCGGGCGCTGATGGTGATCCATGCGATCGTGTTCGCGGGCTTTGTCCTGTTGGGCCTCTCGACCCTGGCGTTCCAGGCGCACCTGCTGCCGGCGATACCCTGGATGATCCTGGCCGGCGCCGGGCTCTACATGGCCTACACCCCGTTCAACGCCATGTTGTTCGACCGGCTGATCGCCTACAGCGGGCGCGTGGCGACGGCGGGCTACCTCATCTATGTGGCTGACGCGTCAGGCTACATCGGCAGCGTCGCCCTGCTGCTCTGGCGCAATTTTGGCGGCTTCAAGCTGGACTGGCTGCAGTTCTTCACCCTCAGCGCCTACGGCACCAGCGTGGTCGGGGCGGTGCTGACCGCCTTCGCGGCGATCTACTTCCGCACCCGCGCACAACGCGGTCAGACGGCGTCGCTTACGCCGCGCACCGCCAGCTAATCCCGGTATCGCTCCACCGCATCGCCAAGCGCGTCTTTGAGCGGCCCTAGCCAGGGCTCGAACTTGGTCCACTGGTCCAGGCTGTCGCGGAAAATCGGCTGGCGGACCTGTTCGGAGCTGGGCGTGCGAACACTGCGCTCGGTCTTGTGGAATTCGACGCAGGCGGGTTCGAAGTCGAGCCCGCAGTAGTCCAGCATACGTCGCACGCTGCCTTCCAGGTCGGCGACGACGTCCTCGTGCTGGACGCGTAGCACCCGGCCCGGCAGCGCCCGGTCCCAGTGTCGCATCAGCTCCAGATAAGTGCGGTAGTAGCGGGCGATATCCTCGGGCCCATAGGTGAACTCCTGTCCTTGGGCGAACAGCTGCTTGAGGTTGCTGAAGCAGCAGGCCATCGGCTCGCGGCGGGCGTCGATGATCTTCGCATTCGGCAGCATCAGATGAATCAGGCCGATATGTCTGAAATTGTTCGGCATCTTGTCGATGAAGACCGGCTTGCCGGTGCGATAGACCTGGGTGTCCGCCAGATAAGCTTCGCCCAGCCGCAGGAAGTCCCCCCGCGTCATGTCTGGCAGCACCCCGGGATAGCGAGGTGCGTCCATATCCGCGCCCCGGCCTTGCAGTTCCAGCACGACCCGCTGGATGTCAGCCAGTTCCTGCGTGCCTTCCACCTGGGAGTGGGAGGCGAGAATCTGTTCCAGCAGGGTGGACCCGGCGCGCGGCAGGCCCAGGATGAAGATCGGGTCCGGGCGTGGATCGCCCCAGCCGGCGCGCGCCTGGAAGAAGCTGGGCGTGCAGACCCGGATCTGCTCGCGGGTATTGGTCTCGAACACCTCCGGCGCATAGCTGGCGGCCGAGCGTTTCAGCGTATTGCCGCGCGCATAGTGGCGCCAGGCCTCGGACGCATCGCCGCGATCCTCGAGCGCCTTGCCGAGGGCGAAACATAGATGCCAGCGGTCCTCGAGATTGGTGGTCTCAGCAGCTTCTTGCTCAGCCATCAGCGACAGTTCTTCGTCGGTGAAGCGGTAGCTCTTGAGGTTGGCGAGGCTCCAGTAGGCGTCGCCGAAATTCGGGCGGGCCGCGGCGGCGGCCCGGTAGGCCTCGATCGCTTCGGGCGTGCGGCCGACGGTCTTCAGCGCATGGCCCAGCCACAGGGGCACGTCCCAGGATGTCGGTGTGTCCTTGAGCATCTGGCGATAGATGCCGATCGCCCGCTCATGCTGGCCCAGACCGACGGCGGCGGTGGCGCCAAGGGTGCGATAGTCGAAATTTTCTGGCTCGATCGCCAGAAGCTGTTCGATCTGCTCGCCGGCTTCCTGGTGCTTCTGCCGCTTGGTCAAGGTCTGGGCGTAGTCATACCGCGCGGCTCGGTAGTCTGGCGCCAGGGCCAGCACGGCTTCAAGCAGGGTCTCGGCGTCGTTCAAGGCATCGTGGGCGAGGGCGATGCGGGCGAGCAGCCGCATGGCTTCTGGATGGTCACCTTGCGCCAGCAGAAACGCCCGGATGATCTGTTCGGCGGGCGCCAGGTCGCCATCGGAGAACAGCGACGTCGCCCGGATCACCTCCGGCGGAAGGTCTTTGAGCGTGGCCACGTGCTCGGCGGCGATCTGGGCATGCTCAAGATCGCCGGTCAGACGATAGAGCCCCTCCAGCATCCGCCAGCTGGCGGGCAGGGCGGGGTTGATGTTGACGGCTATGATCAGGTTTTCAATGGCTTGAGGGGCGTCCTTCAAGCCAACGAAGCACATGCCGCGCTCTTCATAGAGGCGGCTGAACCAGGGCTGGATGGTCTCCAGTTCGGCCAGGGTTTCCAGGGCTTCGGGGATTCGCTGCAGGTGCCGCTGGCTGATCGCGGCGATCAGCAGCAAATCTCTGTTCTCCGACGACTCGCGCAGCAGCGCCTGCGCTTCGCGGAGAGCGTCTGGGTGCCCCCCGGCGCGTTGCATTTGCCGGAGTTTGGCGACTTCCCGTTCCAGGGTGGGTGAGCGGGGTGCGACGGGTGCTGACGCCATGAAATTCCAAAACAGATAGCCAAAAAGATCGAGGCGGGCGTCGCCGCCCGCCTCGTCCATAGGCTTACCCGAGAAACTGTGACGCTTTTTAGAAGTTGTCGGTCAGCTTGAGGCCGATGACCCGCGGCCGCAGGGGAACCTCGGACTTGATGAACTGGGCCGAGCTGGTGAAGGTCGAGGCCTCGCTGTCGAGCAGGTTCGAGCCGTACAGCTGCGCGGTCCAGTTGTTCTTGCTGATGCCAATGGCCGCATCGACGGTCTCGTAGGCCGGTAGTTCGTAGCGCAGGTAGGTGGTGTTCGGCACCGGGATCTGGCTCGGCGTGGTGCCCGGCGTGTAGTTGGCCGGCTGAGTATATTGCAGGCCCGTGTAGCTGACGCCCGCGGTGGCGAACATCTTGTAGGTCTCGACTTCCCACTCGTAGCGGCCGCGCACGTTGAACTGAATGGTCGGGGAGAAGGCCGAGACGCCGCCCTTTACGCCGAACGGGTTGACGAAGGGCTGGCCCTTGATCTCGGTGATGCATTGGCCCACCGCCGCGCGGTCCGCCGGCGGGTTGGCTTCGGCCGCCACATTGGCTTCCAGGCAGGGCGAGTTGGTCTGTTCGCTGTCGTTGTAGCTGAACGAGCCGTTCAGCGTGAACTGGTCGGTGACGCGACCGACGAACTGCAGCTCGGCGCCCTTGATCTCATAGTTGGGGCCGTTGACCAGGAAGGTCGTGTTGCCCAGGCAGCAGGGTTGGTAGAGGGCGATCTGCACGTTGTCCCAGTCCATGATGTAGCCGGACAGGTTCAGTTGCAGCCGGTTATCGAACAGGTGGGTCTTGAGGCCAATTTCATTGTTGGTCAGGTTGTCAGGCGAATAGCTGACCGGCGAGGCGTACTGCGCCACGCCGTCGGTGTCGGCGCCCTTGACGTTTGAGTACCGGCTGAAACCGCCCGGGCGGAAGCCTTGCGAGAACAGATAGTAGACCATGGTAGAGCTGGTCGGCTTCCATTGGACGCCGAAGCGGCTCTTGAAGCCGGTATAGGTCTTCTGCAGATGCTCGGCGTCGATATCAGCCTTCAGGCCGCATCCCGATTGGGGCGTCAGGACGGTGTCTTCGTCCAGGCACTTGCTGTTGGTGTTGTAGACCGAGCCCTTTTCGTTCTCGTCGTAGTCGTAATAGCGCGTGCCGGCGCTGATCGTCAGGACGTTGGGGATGATGTCGAAATCCACCTGTCCGAAAGCGGCGAACTGGTTGTAGCCGCGCTGGGTGTCTTCACCGAAGCCGACCGCGTCGCCCTTCACGCCCGGATCGTTGGCGGTCGAACCCGGATAGGTCTGGCCGTTGCCGAGGCAGGGCGCGCCGCCGGCCTGGGCGTTGGCCAGGTTTGAGCCTTCGTCGCAGGACGGGATGGTCTTGTAGTTGAAGTCCATCACATCGTGGATTTCGAACTGCTCGTAATAGAGGCCGCCGACCGCGCGCAGACGCCAGTCATCCGGCGTGCTCAGGCGGATTTCGTTGCTGAGGTGGGTGCTCTCGACCTTGTCGTGCCAGCTGGTCACCGGCGAGTAGCAGGTCAGCGGCGTGCCCTTGCCGAGCAGGCCGGCGGTGCCGCCGGTGCACTCATAATACTGGCCGTACAGCGTGCGGGAGTAGTTGGTGTAGTCCATCTGCTGCGAGATGCGGCGGTCCGAGTAGGCGCCGGTGTAGATCAGCTTCAGGGGGCCGACCTTGCCGTTGATGGTCAAGGCGGTGTTCTCGGTGTTGTCCTTGTCGTAGGTCGGCGAGAAGGATGTCACCTGCAGCGGCTTCAGCGTCTGGAAGTCCGAGCCGGTGGGGTATTCGACCGACAGGCCCTCTGCGTCCAGGTCGATCAGGCTCTCGCTGATCAGCACATTCCAGTCTGGATTGACGTCGAAGGCCACCGAGAAACGGCCGCCGCTGTGAGTGACCGGGTTCTGGTCCTTGCCGGCAATGGCGAAATTGTTCGCCTGCTGAGCGTTGGGGATGGTGCAGTAGCCGGTCTGGCCCGCGGGTTTGCCATTGGGGCAGGCGCCGGCCGTCGGCGTGATGCCGAAGTAGGTGTTGTTGTCCTGGTTCGAGCGGGTGAAGGTGCTCGGCACATTGTCGATATAGCCGCCTTCGCGATCGTTATAGATCACCGCGCGAACAGCCAGCTTGTCCTGGATGATCGGGATGTTCAGCATGGCGGTGACGTTTGAGTTGTCCGCGCCGTGGTCGGTCAGGCCATAGCCCGCCTCGACGCTGCCTTCTTCGCGGCTTAGGTTGGGCTTGTTGGTGATGTAGCGTATCGCGCCGGCCTCGGCGCCGCCGCCGAACAACGTGCCTTGCGGGCCCTCCAACACTTCGACGCGTTGCATGTCGGCCATATAGATGTCGACGTTGCGGCCCGGGAACTGCATCGACTGGTCGTCGAGATAGATGGCGACGTTAGGGAAGTTCCCGACGGTGGCGCTGGACTGGTTGCCCACCTGGCCGGCGCTGAGGCCGCGCATGAACACCGAGCCCTGGCCCGGGCCGTTGGCGCCGTAGGTGACGTTCGGCGTGAAGCGCAGCAGGTCGGTGAGCGTCACCACGTTCAGCTTGGCCAGCGACGTGCCCGTGAAGGCCTGGACGGTCATCGGGACCTTGTCGATCCGCTCACTCCGGCGTTGGGCCGTGACCACGACTTCTTCGACCGCGCTGGCGGAGGCGCTCGAGCCAACGGCGGCCGGCGCGTCCGCGGCGAAAGCCATGCCGCCGGTCCCGCTCAAGATCGCGGCGACAGCGCAAGAAATCATGTATCTGGATTGCATACGTTTTTGCCCCAAAAAAAAGTCGCGGGCATGACTGTGCTGGCGCGCAGACGCAGTCGCCCACGCACGCACTGATCAGGCCCAATGAAGATTGCGGCGAACACCCCCGACGCACTCCGGAACCTAGGGAGCTAAGGTGACGCTTCGGTGATGGAATTAATTCGGGCTGATGAAGAGGCCTTGTCACTATTGTGACGCTAGCCGCAGGGGCGCGAGGCCGCACCGGTGTCACAGACCCGCGCTAGCGTGGGAGATCGAGTGTGACGGAGGGCCATATGACTGCGATCGTCGATAACATCTTCGACCTCTTCGCCCGGTTCGGGGCGGAGGGGTATGGCGAAGATCTGTCCCTCGAACAGCACATGTTGCAGTCCGCCGCGCTGGCGCAATCCTTGGGTGCGCCGCCGAGCGCCGCCGCCGCCGCCCTGCTGCACGATATCGGCTACTTCCTGCATGTGGACGCAGGGGGCAGGGCGGACTCGGGACAGGACTTCGAGCACGAGGCGCTGGGCGCGGCCTGGCTTTCGCGCGGGTTCGGCGAGGCGGTGACCGCCCCCGTGGCGCTGCATGTCGAGGCGAAGCGTTATCTGTGCGCCGTCGAGCCTGGCTATTTCGACCAGCTTAGCGACGCCTCCAAACTCAGCCTGTCCGTGCAGGGCGGCGTCATGAGCAAGGCGGAAGCGGCGGCTTTCGAAGCCTTGCCGGCGTTTGCGTCTGCGATCCTGCTTCGGCGTTGCGACGACCGCGGCAAGGACATGGGCGCGGAGGTTCGTCCTCTGCGAAGCTACCGGACGCTTCTCATCGAATGTCTGCGTGAGACGGCCGACTAACCTTTGTCTTGCCGTGGCGCTTGCGGCCTGGACGCACTACCTGAACTGCGGACGACAGAACGCAGATGACTGGGAGCATGAACCATGACCGACATCTACCTCGCGGCGGGCGTTCGCACCCCCTTCGTCAAGGGCGGCAGCGCCTTCGCCGGCTATGACGCCCTGACCCTTGCCGTGCCCGTGGTTCAGGCCATGGCGGCTCGAGCGCGGCCGGATTTCGTGATCTGGGGCGAGGTGATTCCGGACGCCACAATATCCAACATCGCCCGCGAACTGGTGCTGGAAGCCAAGCTGGATCCAACCATTCCAGCCTTCTCGACGACCTTGGCCTGTTCGACCAGCTTCATGGGCATGATCGAGGCGGCCGGCATGGTCGGGCGGGGCGGGACGCACCTGGCGCTGGTCGGCGGCGTCGAGACCATGAGCCATGTGCCGATCGCCTTGAAGAGCGAGGTGGCCGACAAGCTGATCGGCCTGTTCGCCCGCGACCCGGCCGGCGCCGCCGCCATGCTGGGCCAGCTTTCGGCCGGCGACTTCAATCTGCCGCTTCGGGCCTGGGCCAACCGGGTCAGTGGCCGCTCGCAGGGTGAACACACGGAGGATACGGCCAAACGCTTCGCCATCGGTCGGGAAGAGCAGGATCGGTGGGCGCTGCGCTCGCACCTGGATGCGGTCAAGGGCCAGGACGCCGGCTTCTTCGCCGATCTGATCACGCCCTTCGCCGGCGTCGACCACGATCTGATCCCGCGGCGTGACACTTCTTATGAGCGGCTGGCCCAGCTTCGCCCGGCGTTCGACCCGGTGAATGGCGTCATCACCGCCGGCAACGCCTCGCCGGTGACGGATGGCGCGGCCGGCCTTTGGGTCGGCGATGCGGAGGGGCTGAAGCGGCTGGACGCGCCGGCCGCGGTGCGGCTGGTGGACTGGGAGATCGCCGCGATCGATTTCCGTCTCGACGAAGGCATGCTGATGGCGCCGGGCCGCGCCATTCCCAGGCTGCTCGCGCGGCATGGGCTGAAGTTTGACGGCATCGCCCTGTGGGAAATCCACGAGGCCTTCGCGGCCCAGGTTCTGGCCAACATCAAGGCGGCGGCCGATCCGGTCTACCGGCGGGAGCGCGCCGGGGTCGATGCCGACCTCGGCGAGTTCCCCTGGGACCGGGTCAATCCGCACGGCGGCACCCTGGCGATCGGCCACCCGTTCGCCGCCACCGGCGCGCGGATTCTCAGCCAGGCGACAAAGGAGCTGTCCAGCCTGCCGGTCGGCGCCCGCGCCATCGTCTCGGTCTGCGCTGATGGCGGCCAAGGCACCGTCGCCCTGCTCGAACGAGCCTGACGATCGGCGCTGAATGGCGGCCCGAAGAGGACTCGAACCTCCGACCTTCGGTTTAGGAAACCGCTGCTCTGTCCTGCTGAGCTATCGGGCCGCGACGCGGCGGTCATAGCGCAATTGCATGACTGTTGCGAAGGGCGTTGCGCTGGATGGCGCTGCCGACCATCGGCGGCCCGCATACGTGGGTGGGAGCGGGCACAAACTTGCGATGCTGAAATAAGCTCCCTTGACGACAGAAATCGACAGCCGATAATGACCAGCGGTTGGCAGGGAGGGTGCATTAATCCAAGATGCGGTAGGCTGAATTCCGGTTAGATCGGGTTTCGACGCCGAATATGGCCCCGCGGGGACATGAAAATTTGGATGAATCGAACAATCATCAATTATCATCCTGATTTTCATTTCAGATTTGACGAACTCTGAGCCCTCCCGTGGCCCAATAAGCAATAAAACATCGCTCTAGTCTGGCGGTAGACCAGATATTGCAATTACATGGGAGGAAATTATGAAGCATGCACTGCTGTGCGGCGTGAGCGCCGCTGTGACCATAATCGCGGTCGGAATGGCCGCGTCCCAGGCGCTAGCCGCCGAACCGCCGGCTGCGGGACCAGCAAGCACCACTGTTGGTGAGGTGGTGGTTACGGCTGAAAAACGTGGTGGTAATCTGGAAAAGGTGCCGGTGGCCGTAACGGCGTTTTCGGCGGCTCAACGTGACCTGCTCGGCATCAAGTCCCTGCAGGACTTGACCGACTTCACGCCAGGTTTTTCTTACACCTCGTTCGACAATCGGCCTTATATGCGCGGCGTTGGCCGTCAGTCTGATAACCTGGCGATCGATCCAGGCGTGGCGACCTATCTCGACGGCGTCTATAATGGCGCGAACGCCTCCTCCATCCTGCAAAACGACTCACTGTTCATCGACAACGTCGAGGTTCTGCGCGGACCACAGACGACCCTCTATGGTCAGAACGCCGATGGTGGCGCGATCAACATGATTTCGCGCAAACCGACACCGGACTTCGAAGAGGAGATCCGGGCCGGGGTGGCCAATTATGACAAGGAATATGTGGAAGCGGCGATCTCGGGTCCGATTAACGAACACCTGCGTTTCCGCCTGGCCGGCAACTACACCACCCAGAATGGCGGCTATTACAACAATCTTAGCGGCGCCCGGGAAGGCGGCAGCGTCGCCCAGGGCGGCGACGGCAAGAGCGACCACATTGAACTGCAGCTAGCCGGGGACTTCGGGCCGAAGTTCGACTGGTGGGCCAAGGTCGCCAGCAGCAACTTCAACGTCAGCTACCATACCGAGACCCAGCTTGGGCCCTATGGCGTCAGCGAATTCCCCAATCCGCTGATGCCGAACCAGAACTTCGGCCTTTGCGGGCTTGCGCCTTACGCCAACAACCTGAATTGCACGAACAGCCTAGACAAGGTGGTTCCGGGCAGCACGGTGCTGGCCTCGGGGGCCTCGGCGCTCAATCCGGCCAACAGCAATGTTCGGGATTTCAACGGAGACTTCAAGTCGAGCTCAAACCAGAACAAGGACATCTCCTTCTCGACCGCGGAGACCTACCACGCCGACGGCTTCGACGTGAAATACACTTTCGGATACCAGAGCTTTTACTACGACCTGACCGCGCCCTGGGTGAACTCGCAGGGGCTGTCGAGTTCGGTTGAACAGTATCAGTTGGCCGGTCCCACCACGGCCAATCCGCTTTGCACTGCGATCTACGCCAATGCGGGTTGTACGCAGAACCTGACCGTCAATCCTGGCCAGACCCAGTTCACATTCATAGAGAACGACAAATTCTGGAGCCACGAACTGGACTTCACCTCGACCGGGGCCGGCCCGCTGCAATGGCTGGCGGGCGTCTACTACTACGGCGAGATGTACGATCAGCCGATCAATGTGGTCGATCCCAATCAGGCTCAGGTGAAGGATCCGATCTACTTCACCTTCACCCCCGCGCCGGCCAACCCGAGCGGCTCGGTCTATAACGAATTCACCGATTTGCACGCACGCTCGCTCGATGAATTCGTGCAGTTCGACTACGCCTTCAATCCGCAGTGGAAGCTGACCGCCGGCATCCGGGACAATGACGACACAAAGAGCGGCTATGAGACATTCCGCGTCATCTTGTTCGATGCCTCCGAATATGGTCTGGGCGTGAATACATTCGGCTCCAATACGCCGGCGTTCGACGCTACCTCCTGCACCGCCGGCGTTTATCCTGGCGCGGGGCCATGCACGATCAATCCCAACTCCGGCAGGGCGGTTCGCTCACTGAATGCGCACTGGAATGCGGTGACCGGCACGGTGAACCTGTCCTGGACGCCGGATTCGACCACCTTGGCCTATGCCAAATATAGCCGGGGTTACAAGGAGGGCGGCTTTAACTCCGGAATCATGGCGGTTTACCCCGAAACAATTCCAGAAACAGTCGATGCGTTCGAGGTTGGCTTCAAGAAGACCGTCAATCACGACCTTACGGCCAATATCGACGCCTTCTACTACAACTATGACAACGAGCAGCAGCCCCTGGGTGAGGATGTCAACGGTGTCATCGACACTGTTATTTTCAATATTCCAAAATCTCAGAACTATGGTGTCGAGCTCGAAAGCACTTGGCGGCCAATCGATAATCTGTCGTTGAATTTGACCTATGCCTATCTGGTGGCCAAGGTCGTCAGCACGGGCGGAAAATGCTTCGAGGATGTCGCCGACCCCGCCGCCACTCAGCCCGGAGCGAATACGTCGGGATGCCCGCTGCCAGTGGGCGGCGTCCAGTTGCAAAATCTTACGGGCGAGACGCTGCCCGAGTCGCCGAAGAACCGGGTGACCCTGGATGGCATCTATACGTGGCGGTTCGATCCCGGATCGCTCTCGGCGTCCGCTTCCTTTGTTTATAAGGACGCAACCTATGGATCGCCTTTCAACCGGCCCTATACGCTGGCCCCGTCATACACCCAGGTTAACACGCGCCTGGTCTGGAAGGACGCCAAGGACAGGTACAGCGCCATCCTGTTCTGCGACAATATTTTTAACGCGGTGAACTACGACGGGGTGTTTGGCCTCAACGAAGGCGTAACCCAGGCGGGCAAGGAGCTGATCGACAAGATCGCCAGCCTCACCGCGCCGCGCACCTTCGGCCTGGAACTGCAGTATCGTTTTCGTTGAGACCATGGCGCGCCGTCTTCAGGGATGGCGCGCCTGATCATCGCCTCGGAGCCGGACGCTCGCCGTCTGGCTCTTTCTTTGGCCCCGGCCGGGCTTTGACTTAAGGCTCGGGCGGCTCGATTGTCCTGGTGAACTGTTCCGGACGCCCAGAGGACTGGTGATGCGGAGTCTTCCTTGAGAGCGTCGGCGCCTCATAACGATCAGGCGGGTCGGCCCATCGATGTCGCCGGACAGCTTAATGCCGCCGCCGCCCACTATGGCGCCGGGCGACTGGCTGAGGCGGAGCGCGCTTACACGGAGGCGGCGATGGCCGCGCCGGACGATCCGCGGGCGCTCTATTCCCTTGCCATCATCAACATCCGACAGGGCCGGCTGGAAGACGCCGCGACTCAGCTTGAGCAGGTCGTTCGCATCGATCCCACCCTGATCGCCGCCCACCATAACCTCGGCTATGTCCAGCAGCGTCTCGGGCGTTGGGCCGAGGCGGCGGCCGCCTACGGTCAGGCCGTGACCGGCGACCCTAATGCCGCCGCCTCGCGACTGAACCTGGCCATCGCCCTGGCCGCGACGGGGCGCATTGGCGAGGCGGTCGATCATTACAGGGTGGTGGCGGCCGATCCCGCTAGGCGGGCCGACGCACTGTCTCGGCTTGCCCTGCTCGCGCCTGGCCAAGTCACCAATAAGGAATGCGATGACCTCGGTCACCTTGCCCGCGCCACCGACGTTGGCGAGGATGCACGAATCGGTCTGCTGTTCGCGCTTGGCGCTGTGCTCGACGCCCGCGCGGCGAGCGATGCTGCGTTTGAAGCCTACGCGAGGGGCAACCATCTCAAACGACAGGCGCTGGCGCGATCCGGCGCCGACCCTGCGATCGTTGATAGGCAGAATGACCGGGCGGCCAAATTCATCCGCACGCGGCTGAACACGGACTTTTTCGCCCAGCAATGGACGCCAAACGCCTCGACCGCCGCGCCGATCTTCATCGTTGGCTTCCCCAGATCAGGATCGACGCTGATCGAACAGGTTCTGGCCAGTCACCCGCGGGCGCAGGGAATGGGTGAAAGCCCCGCGCTCACGGACGTGCTGACGGATCGATTTCCCTATGCCGCCGCGCCAAGCGGCGCAGGACACTTCCGCGACTTGGCCGAGGCCTATCTCGCCGCCCAGAAAGCCCGGGGATGGGATGGTCGCTCGCGGCTGGTCGACAAGACGCTGGAGAACTATCTCCACATTGGCGTCATCGCGCTTATGTTTCCCCGCGCGGTGATCCTGCACAGCCTGCGCGAGCCGGCCGACACAGGCTTCGCCTGTTTCCGCCAGCTATTTGTGACCGGCAATGAGACGCTTTATGACCTGGCTCAGATCGGCGACGAATATCGGCGCTATCGCGGGATCATGACCCATTGGGACGCGGCCTTGCCGGGCTCGGTGACCGCCGTGGAGCATGAGGCGCTGGTCGCCGATCCAGCCGGCCGCATCCGCTGGCTGGTCACTGAGGTCTGTGACCTGAGCTGGGACCCGGCCTGTCTGCGTTTCGATCAATTGGCGCGCGGCGTCACGACGGCCAGCGCCGCCCAGGTCCGCCGGCCAATCTTCAAGACCTCGCTTGGGCGCTGGCGTCCCTACGCGCACCACCTCGCACCGCTTTTGGATGCGCTTGGTCCCTTTGCGGCGAACGAGGCCTGACCCCGTGGCGCTGCTTCGCTTTCCGGCCTGTATAGTCGCCCTTCTGGCGTTGACCTGCCTCTCTGCCTGCGGCGACGGCGGCGCGGCGCTTGACCGGCTGTCGCTGGGCGAGCGGGGCAAGGTGGTCAGGGTCCAGTCCGGCGAGGTTCTGACGCTGGACAACGGGCTGGTCGTGCGGTTGGCGGGGGTCGAAGTTCCCTTTCCCGATGAGCCGGGCGGACCGACGGCGCAGGCCGACCTGGCCAAACATGTCAGCGGGCGCGTGGTCGAACTGCTTTACGGCGGCCTCAGGCGAGATAACCAGGGCAGGGCGCTAGCGCAGGTGCGTCTGGCCGATAGCCGCGCCTGGGTTCAGGGCATGATGCTTCGCGACGGCATGGCCATGGTTCGGACCTGGGCCGACAATCGTGGCATGGCCCAGCCGATGCTCGACGACGAAGCGCGGGCCCGTCTGGCCAAGGCCGGGTTGTGGGGGCAGGGCGTGTTCCGGGTTCTTGTCCCGACGGAGCTCACGCGTGAGACCGGCGGCTTCCAGATCGTCGAAGGATCGGTGCGTGCGGCGACGCCGACTCGCCAGGGCGTCTACCTCGACTTTGAAGACGACAGGCGCGGGTTCGCCGCCCTGGTAGATGACAAGGCGCTGCCCGACTTTGCGGCCCTGGGCGAGCCGATCCAGGGACTGCCCGGGCGGCTGATGAGAGTAAGGGGCGTGGTCGGCTGGAACCGAGCGATGGCCGTCGACCACCCTGAGCAGGTCGAACTGCTGAAAGGCCGCTGACCTAGCCGAACATGGCCGCCAGTTTCGGCACCGGCTCCAGCTTGGGCGCGACGCCGGCCAGATGTTTGAAGGCGCTCTCGGCGGCGTTCAGCGTCTGGTCGATGTCCTGTTCGGTCATGGCCGCGCACATGAACATATTGTGCCACGGGTGCATGTAGACCCCGCGCTCCAGCATGGCGCTGGACCAGGCAAAGCCCCTGCGCATGTCGGGGTCTTCGTTGAACAGGAAGAGCGGCATGGTCACCGGGCCGGTCTGGCGCAGCGAGAAGCCGGCCGCCTTGGCGCGCTCGTCCAGGCCGCTGCGCAGCTTTTCCCCGAGGCTGTTCAGCCGCTCTAGATAGTCGGTCTCGCGCACCAGCCGCAGGGTTTCCAGCGCCGCCGCCATGGGCGCCGCCTGATACCAGTAGGAGCCGGTCACATAGACCTTGGACGCGGCCGCGCGGCAGACGTCGGCGCCCAGCAGGGCCGAGATCGGGTGGCCATTGGCGATGCACTTGCCCCAGGTGGACAGGTCCGGCTTCACGTCGACGACCGACCAGCTGCAATCGCGAGCAATGCGCAGGCCCGCGCGCACGTCATCGACGACCAGCAAGGCGCCGGTCTGATCGCAAAGCTCGCGGGCGCGCTTGGCGTAGGCGGGATCGGGTAGGGATTGGTCGATGAAGGCGTCGTGCTTGAAGGGGGCGGCGAAGATGGCGGCCAGATCGTCGCCAGCCTTGGCGACGGCCTCTTCCAGGCTGGCGATATCGTTGTAGGCGCAGAAGATCTGGTTGGCCTTGTCTTCCGGCGTCGTGCCGGCGGGGCGAGGCGTGCACCAGGGGGCCGAGCCGTGGTAGGCGCCTTTGGCCAGGACAATGGTCTTCCGCTTCTTGTG
>Ga0302314_10007927_pt1 | contig 19007 bp, 11 predicted proteins | sample III_Palsa_N2_3_FD_200533 | JGI IMG/M metagenome (GOLD analysis project Ga0302314, IMG submission 200533) | Peat permafrost microbial communities from Stordalen Mire near Abisko, Sweden - III_Palsa_N2_3 | ecosystem: Environmental > Terrestrial > Soil > Palsa > Peat permafrost | place: Sweden...
ATTGTTGCGGCTGCGAAGTGCGCAACATGTTCAAATCCTCATCCGCGCGCGCCACCGGAAGGTACCCCCACAACGGATCGTGTGAACTCGTCTGGTCGGTGACGAGGTCTGGGATGAATCCAAGCTTCACCATCTTCGCCAGCACTTCAGCTGCATTTCCTAACAAGCCAATGGAGACCGCCTCACAATTTTTCTTCGCAGCGTGAGCCAACTGAATCGCTTCGTCCAGAGAGTTGGTCACCTTATCCAGATAGCGAGTTTGCAACCGGCGTTCGATCCGCGTCGCGTCCACTTCGACGCAGATGCTCACACCGCCGGCCAGTTTTATCGCCAGCGGTTGCGCCCCTCCCATGCCGCCCAGCCCAGCGGTCACCGTGATCGTTCCAGCGAGCGTGTCGTTGAAGTGCCGCTTCGCCGCGCCCCGAAACGTCTCGTAGGTTCCCTGCAAAATTCCCTGCGTGCCTATATAAATCCACGAACCCGCGGTCATCTGTCCATACATCATCAGGCCCGCCGCATCCAGCCTGTCGAACTCCTCCCAGTTCGCCCAATGCGGTACCAGGTTTGAGTTCGCGATCAACACCCGCGGCGCCAGCCGATGCGTATTCAGCACGCCCACAGCCTTGCCGGACTGCACCAGCAATGTCTGATCATTCTCCAGGCGATCCAGCGTCGCAACGATCGTGTGATAGCACTCCCAGTTGCGCGCCGCCTTGCCCCGACCGCCATAGACGATCAGCTCTTCGGGTTTCTCGGCTACCTCCGGATCCAGGTTGTTCATCAGCATCCGCTTGGCTGCTTCCTGGATCCATCCCCTCGCCGTCTTCGTGTTACCACGCGCCGCGCGGACCGGAGAATACGCTGGCGTCATAGGACAGCCTCCTCGATCTTGGTCTGTTCCAGACTAAGGTCTTGCAGGCCGCCTGCGGCTAAAAAACTGGAAGCCTCTTCCATCCATATCGAGAGCACGCAGTCGTCTTGCCATGATGGAATCCGTGCGCGGAAGCTGGCCCTGGCCCGTTCCAACGGCGGCGTGCTGGTGTCTCCGCGAAGATCCAGCGCGCGCGTCGCCGCCAACAGCTCGATCGCAATCACCATCCGCGCAAGCTCCGCCGCCTGCTCCAGCTTCAGCGCTGAGGTCATCCCCATGCTGACGAAATCTTCCTGATTGCCGCTGGTTGGTATTGAACCCGTGGACGCAGGCGATGCCAACACACGCATCTCCGCCACCAGCGCTGCGGCAGTCACCTGCGCCATCATCATGCCTGACTCGATGCCCGCTCTAGACGACAGAAATGCCGGCAGCCCTTCATTCAAACTAGGGTTTAGCAGCCGCTCCGTTCGACGCTCGGAGATACCCGCAAGCTGACACAACGCAATCGCAAGATAGTCGAGCGCCAACGCAAGCGGTGCTCCATGAAAGTTTCCGCCCGAGACGATCGCATCGTCGAAGACCAGCGGATTGTCGGTCGCGCTGTTCAGTTCAATCTCGAAAACTCGGCGCGCATACGCAAGCGTCTCCCACACGGCGCCATGCACCTGCGGAATGCAGCGCAGGCAGTAAGCATCCTGAATGCGGCTGCCGTCGCCATGCGTTCTGCGAATCGTGCTGGCCTGCAATAACTCTGTCAGGTGCGCGGCGCTCTTCACTTGTCCGGGATGGGGCCGCGCCGCATGAAGGCGGCCATCGAAGGCGGCCGCCGTCCCACGCAGCGCCTCAAGGCTGAGCGCTGACGTAGTCTGCGCGGCGTTGAACAGGCTCTCAAGCTCCTTCAATCGCAGGCACCCGATCGACAGCATCGCCTGCGTTCCGTTCAGCAGCGAGATTCCCTCCTTGCCCAGCAGTACCAGCGGCTTAAGCCCTGCGCCTTTCAGGCAAACCGCGGTTGGAAGAACTTCTCCGCGATACACTGCACGGCCTTCACCGATCAGCACCAGCGCCATGTGCGCAAGTGGGGCGAGGTCGCCGCTCGCGCCTACACTACCTCGCGACGGCACCACCGGTGTGATCCCGTGGTTCAACAAATCGCATATCCGCTCGGCAACTATCGGCCTGATGCCCGACAGCCCCTTCGCCAGCACGTTGGCCCGGATCAGCATCATGCCTCGCACCACCGCTGCCGGCAATGCCGCACCGACACCACAACAATGCGAACGGACCAGGTTGATCTGCATCGCTTCGATCTGATCTTCATCAAGCCGAATGTTGGCCAGCAGACCCACGCCGGTATTAAGCGCATAGACCGCTTCGGTGCCGCAGGCTGCGGCATCCACACGATCGCGCGATGCCTGCATCCTGGCCAGCGCAGACGGGGCAATCCGCACCGGCCTTGCACCTTCAGCGACTGCTGCTACCTCTTCAAGTGTGAGCGACGAGCCATCGAGCTGAACCATATTGTCGATGCTATGCAGACGCTAAAAGAGATAGAATGGCAGTTCCACGGTTTTTGATGATAATTGCCGTCGATTGCGCTGTGAAGGACGTACATATTCATATAATCCACTATGAGAAAGCCCTTTTGCATGGATTTCGGCTATGGCTATTTCTGTGTCTAAGGAACTAATATGATTGAGCACAATGGAACCGACTCCCTCGACAGAAAAATTTTGCAGGAGCTAAGCTCCGACGCGCGTCTTCCCCTTGCGGAACTTGGCCGGCGAATAGGCCTCTCCGCCTCAGCGACAGCAGAACGTGTCCGCCGGCTAGAAAGTCTTGAGATCATTCGCGGCTATCGGGCGGAGATTAATCTACAAGCTCTCGGCTTCTCGATAACTGCCTTCGTGCGCCTTACCTGCGATGGCCCAAGGTATCGTCAATTTCTAAAATTTCTGCCCACACTTGACGCCGTTCAGGAATGTCATCACCTCACCGGGAGCGATGCGTTTCTACTCAAAGTCTTGCTCTCTTCCGTTACAGAAATGGAAAAGTTGATTGAAAAACTGTTGCCCTACGGCAGCCCCACAACCAGTATGGTGCTCTCCACACCGCTGGCAAGAAGACAGCCTTCGCTCCTCTTGAAGCACACTAAGTAATGTCGAAACTAACTCCCTGTGCCAGTGGGAGGTCTGTTCCATAATTGACCGTATTGGTGGCCCGGCGCATGTACTGCTTCCATGCGTCGGATCCCGACTCGCGACCACCGCCGGTCTCTTTTTCGCCGCCAAACGCTCCGCCGATCTCCGCGCCGGAAGTACCGATGTTGACGTTAGCGATGCCGCAGTCCGATCCTGTCGCAGAGAGAAAGCGTTCAGCCTCGCGCATATTCAGCGTGAAGATGGACGACGAAAGCCCCTGCTGGACATCGTTCTGCATCGCAATGGCCTCATCTAGCTCTCGGTACTTGAGCACGTAGAGAATTGGTGCAAAGGTTTCGCGCTTCACAATCTCAGTCTGCTGCGAAACCTCAGCCAGCGCAGGGCGAACATAGAATGCCTCGTCGGAATGCCCTTCGAGCACAACGCGTTCTCCGCCGCTAATCGCTGCGCCGTTAGTACGTGCTTCACCAAGCGCACGCTGCATCGCATCGAATGATCGTTTATCGATCAGCGGCCCGATCAGCGTTCCTGCTTCGCGTGGGTCGCCAACGACGACCGATAGATAAACCTTTTTGAGCCGCGCAATCAGGTCATCATAAATATCTTCGTGAACGATCAGGCGGCGCAGCGTTGTGCACCTCTGTCCCGCAGTACCCATCGCGGAGAAAGCGATCGCCCGCAGCGCAAGGTCGAGGTCGGCGCTGGGGCCGACGATGGCTGCGTTATTGCCCCCGAGCTCCAGGATCGCACGTGCAAAACGCCCCGCCAATCGTGGCGCAACAGCACGCCCCATCGCCGTCGAGCCCGTTGCGGATACCAGCGGCACATGCGGGCAATCGACGAGCATCTGCCCAAGTTGCATATCGCCCACCAGCAACGCGCAAAGCCCCGCGGGCACGCCTCCGAACTTCGCCGCCGCGCGTTCAAACAACGCCTGCACCGCGAGTGCCGTCAGTGGCGTCTTCTCCGACGGCTTCCACACCACGGCGTTGCCGCACACCAGCGCCAGAGCCGCGTTCCATGACCACACCGCCACGGGAAAGTTGAACGCGGAGATCACGCCGACCACGCCCAGCGGATGCCACGTCTCCATCATGCGATGCTGCGCGCGTTCCGAAGCAATCGTCAGGCCCGCAAGCTGACGCGAAAGCCCCGCCGCGAAGACGCAGATGTCGATCATCTCCTGGACTTCGCCAAAGCCTTCAGAGAGCAGCTTGCCGGTTTCAACAGTCACCAGCCGTCCCAGTGCGTCAATCTCCCCACGCAGCTCTTCGCCGAGCAGCCGGACCAGTTCTCCACGCTTCGGCGCAGGCACGCTACGCCACGCGAGGAACGCCTGTTGCGCCGTCGCGAGCGCTTCGTTTGCCGCCGCAGGCTCTGTCGTTGTTACTCGCGCGATCACCTCACCTGTAATCGGCGTGCGCACAATCAGATTGCCCTGCGTGTACGCCGCAGCCGGCACTCCAAGCTGCGAGAGCAGGTCCTGCACCTCGTGTTCGAGTGAAATCATAGCCCCTGTCATACGCTGCCTCTCCTCATCTGCTTGCTCTCAAGCCCTAGCGCCAGCACCTCGGCAAGATGCAGCGGCCGGGCCGATGTGTTTTGTGTAATCTGCTCGCAACAACTGAAGCCGTCACTCACGATCATGGTGGTCTCCGCTTCCCGTCGCACCGCTGGTAGCAGCACCCGCTCCGCCAGCTTTTGCGATAGTTCAAACTTGTCCCGCTCGAAGCCGAAGGGGCCGGCCATGCCGCAGCAGCCGGAGTCCAGCAGCTCAACCTCCGCGCCCGTCGCACGCAGCAGCGTCATCTCATCGTGCATGCCCATGGTTGCATGATGATGGCAATGCCCATGCACGATCATCTTCTGCGCAATTTGAGGTGGCCGGTACTGCGGTGCATGACGAACCAGAAACTCGCTCAGCAATAGCGTCTGATCGCGAAGCTTCGCGGCGCGTGGGTCGTTGGGCAAAAGGTTGGTCAGTTCATCGCGAAAAACGGAAGCGCAGCTCGGCTCCAGCACAACGACAGGCGTTCCTGCGGCAAGCTGCGGCGCCAGCGCATCGAGCACACGCAACAGATACTGCTTCGCGGTATCCAACATCCCAAAGTCATACAGCGGCCTGCCACAACACAGATGCTGCGTCGGCAGCGTGACACGAAAGCCGGCCGATTTCAGAACGGCATACGCGGCCTGCATCGTCGCAGGATGAAAGTAGTTGTTAAAGGTATCGGCCCAAAGGAAGACCTCCGGCAACGCTGCATCTTCAGCCGCCGACCCGGCGCGTCGACTGCGTGTGAAGGCCAGTGCGAAACGCGGCAGCGTGCGCTGCGGATGAATATGCAGCGCGGCCTTGATCGCACCACTGATAATCGGTAACCGTCCGAACAAGTTGGCAATACCGGGAGCCATCGAGGCTAACCACGCACCGGCGTCGATCCTTCCGAACGCATAATGCGCAAGCGGCCGGCTCTCGCCTTCATAGTGATGCGCGAGAAACTCGGCCTTGTAGCTGGCCATGTCTACGGAGACCGGGCACTCGCTTTTGCAGGCCTTGCACGCCAGGCAAAGATCGAGCGACTCCTTCACCTGCTTGTTCTTCCACTGATCGGGAAGCACCTCGCCCTGCATCAGCTCCCACAGCAGATGCGCGCGGCCCCGCGTCGAATGCAGCTCTTCGCCGGTGGCCATAAAACTCGGGCACATCGTCCCCGCATCGGTCTTGCGACAGGCTCCTACACCCACGCAGCGCAACGCAGCCGAGGCAAACGAACCGTTGTCTTCAGCGAACGCAAAGTGCGTCTCGGGCTTCCACGGGTTGTAGTCCGCGCCCAGGCGGAGGTCTTCGTGTACCTCATGGACCGGCTCTTCCGGCGTCCCGATGAGCTTGCCCGGATTCATGCGGTTCGTTGGGTCCCATATCCGCTTAAATGTCCGAAACGCGTCCATCAATTCTTGCGAAAACATCTTCGGCAACAGCGCTCCTCGCGACTGACCATCACCATGCTCGCCGGAGAGCGAACCTCCATGCGCAAGCACGATGTCGGCAGCACGCTCCACAAACTCTCGGTATGCCCAAATACCGGGCTCACTCTCTAAATCGAAGTTATGCCGCATGTGTACGCAGCCCTGTCCGAAGTGACCATACATCGGGCTGCGATAGCCGAACTCATCCATCAGGGAGCTGATCGCCCGCAGATAAGAACCCAGCTTCGCGGGCTCCACCGCTGCGTCCTCCCATCCCTCCCAACCTGTTCCCTGACCGGGCACAAACGCCGTTGCCCCAAGGCCTGACTCACGAATGTGCCACACGCGCGCAGCCTCGCTCGACGTATAGATACGAACACCCGGCGCTGGCTGCAGGCTGGCCAGCGATTCGACAAAGTGCTGCGCCAGCGCATCGGAATCCGCCTGGCTATCGCCGCCAAATTCAGCTAGCAGAAAACCATTGCCCTCGGGCAGCAGATCGAGATCGTCCAGCGACTTCTGCTTTCGCCGAAGGGCGTCGGTAAGCTTGCCGTCGAAGCCTTCCAGCCCGATCAGCGGATGCGATAAAAGTTGAGGCACTGCATCGGCGGCCAGGAACATGTCCGCGAAGGCGACACCGACAAGCGTACGAAACTTTGGGCTATGTACCAACCGAAGCGTTGCTCCTAGCACGATCGCGCATGTCCCTTCGCTGCCCACCAGCGACCGCGCAATATGAAACCCATTCTCGGGCAACAACTCGTCCAGATTGAAGCCGGAGACGCGGCGCGGAATGCGCGGAAAGCCATCTCGCACATCGTCCGCGCAGGCATCGCGCAACTGCTTCAGTCCTTCGTAGATCTCGCCGATACGGCCACCGCACTCAATTACATCGTCCAGCGTCGCATCATCGGTCGCGCCCACACGCATCAACGTCCCGTCATAGAGCAGCAGATCGAGCGACACGATGTTGTCGACCGTCTTGCCTCCCATCAGCGCGTGGACGCCGCACGAGTTGTTGCCAATCATTCCGCCCAGCGTACAGCGGCTATGTGTGGCGGGATCGGGAGCAAAGGTAAGGCCGAACTTCTCAGCCGCGTCGCGCACACGGTCGAGGACCGCTCCGGGCTGAACGTGCACGGTCTTCGCCACCGGATCGATGTCGCCGATGCGGTGCATGTACTTCGAAAAATCGAGCACCACCGCAGCGTTGCAACCCTGCCCTGCGAGGCTTGTCCCGGCGCCACGCGAGAGGATCGGAGCGTTGAAGCTGCGACACACCGCGACCGCGGCAATCACATCCTCCTCGTCGAGCGGGACCACCAGGCCAATGGGAATATGCCGGTAGTTCGAGGCGTCCGTCGCATACAGCGCGCGCGAGGCCGCATCGAAGCGGACCTCTCCGCGGACCTTGCGGCGAAGCTGCGCTCCCAGCTCTGACGCGCCTGCTAAGACATCGCCGGAGCGGGCATGAGAGCTGGGGAGAAGAACGAATGGCGAAGCGGACATCGTTACTTTCCTGTCGCAGTCATCTTGAAGATCGCCTGCGCGTTGCTGCTATCGAAACTCAGGTCGAGCTTGCCTTCTTCCGGCAACGGCAGCCGCGTGATGAACTCGTAGAACGACCCCGCCACTTCTTTCTCGATCAGGCTGCCATCTGTCGCGCGAAACTTACGCATCACACGGGCCGCTAGAAACGCAGTCTGCCGCACGCGTCCCGACTGCGAGGTTTCCACAGTCGCCTTCATCGCGCGCCCTAGCGCCTTCTGCTCGGCCGCAAGACGGTCCACATCGGCTACGCGGTCGGTCGCATGGTTGAACGAATTGCCCTCTGTCGAGATCCATGCCATCTCCGCCGACTCAGCCAGCAGAATCTCATAGTCGGCAAGCGCTTCCTCTCCGTGCAGACGTGTGAACACCTTCGCCAGCACAGGCAGCAGCCTCACTACCTTCCCGATCGGCAACGAGCGACTTTCTTCCAACTCGGCGAGCAGCCTCTTTGCTTCAGGTGTGAGCGGATCACGCGAGATCGAGGTCACGCGTCCAACCGCTGCCTGAAACTCCACGGAGAAGCGCTCCGGATGCAACTCGCTGATAAAGAATTGCGCCAGCCCTTCGGGGTACTCCACCTGTGCATGACTGCGGCCTGTCATCTTCAGCCGCTCCAGCGGATAGACGCCGTTCAGCGCGTATCCCAGAGGACGTAGGATGCGCGTAATCGCCTCTTCCCCTGCGGGTAGTTCACCCATGCCGTCAAGCTTCACAGTGCGCACGGCGCCATGATCGTGCATGATCTTCTTGCCATCGCGAAGACAGTCGTCTGCATAGCTCTTCGCATCCGGCACGCGATTCAGCAGATCTTCGAACAGCATCATGTTCAGCGCTTGCGCAATCCCCGCGCGGGATATCGTCGCGCCCGTCTCTTCCAACAACCCATGAGGCACCTCCAGTACCTCAAACAAACGGTGCGCACGTGCTGCACCAACAACCTCTTCCAACGTTCCTTGCAGTACAGCTTCTTTCGTCAGCATCTTCTTTCTCCTTCTCCGAAGTCTCGCCCCGGTACACTTCCGTTAGCGAGCAGCCAGCACCAGGCACTCTTCCAGGATGTCCAGCGCAACATCAGTCTCCTGCTGCGTCACAATCAGCGGTGGGCACAGTCGAATCGAGTTCTCGCCGCAACCCAGCAGCAGCAACCCGCGCTCGAAGGCCAGATCGACAACGCGCTCGCGCATAGCGCTGGCCGGCTTGCGAGACAGCTTATCCTCTACCAGCTCGACGCCGATCATAAGCCCGCGGCCACGCACATCGCCAACACTCTCATACTTCTCGACCCATGAGCCTAGCCGCTCCAGCGCCGCAGCGCCAACCGTTGCCGCATTCTCCATCGCCTCGCGTTCGATAATGTCCAGCGTCGCCAGCGCAGCCGCAAGCGCGAGCGGATTGCCGCCATAGGTGCTCGCGTGGCTGCCCGGGACCCAGTCCATGATCTCCGCCTTCGCCATGCACGCGCTCAATGGCATGCCCGATGCAATTCCCTTCGCGATGCAGACAATATCAGGTTGCACACCGGCATGTTCGATCGCCCACCACTTGCCCGTCCTGCCAACACCCGACTGCACCTCATCGGCTACCATCAAAATTCCATGACGATCGCAGATACGCCGAATCTCTTGCAGAAAAATATCTGGAGGCACCACGAAGCCGCCTTCACCCTGGATCGGCTCAACAAAGATCGCCGCAACCTCTTCCGGCGCCACCGTCTTCTTGAACAAAACCTCTTCGAGATACTGCGCACACGTCAGGCCATACGCCTCTAGCTCGTGCTTCCCTGCGCCGTATCCCAAATGCGGCTCATGGTACGGGTATGGATACTTGATGTGCGTCACGCCCGGCATAAACGGCCCAAAGCGGCGCTTCTGTTGCACCTTCGATCCGGTGAGCGACAGCGCACCCATAGTCCGCCCATGAAAGCTGCCGAAAAAGCTGATGATGTTCTGTCGGCCAGTATGGTAGCGCGCCACCTTCAATGCGCACTCCACGGCCTCCGCGCCCGAGTTGCCAAAGTAGAAGCGGTGCGGTCCGGGCATCGGCGCAATCGCGGAAAGCCGCGCGGCAACCTGAGGCATCAGTTCGTAATAAAAATCGGTGCCGGACATGTGGATCAGCTTCGCCGCCTGCTCCTGGATCGCCTTCACCACCTCCGGATGGCAGTGCCCCGTCGAGTTGACGGCGATCCCGGCGGTAAAGTCCAAAAACTCGTTGCCGTCCACATCTTCGATACGACAGCCATAGCCGCGCTTCACCACCAGCGGATAGCTGCGCGTGTAACTAGGCGACATCAGGCTCTCGTCCTGCGCGACGATCTTCTGCGTACGCGGGCCGGGCAGAGCCGTATTCAGCTTCGGACCAACCCTGGCGTGTACCTCTGGACTGGCAATACGCGCGGTCTCCTGTATTAAGGTGCTCATAAAATCTCCTTCGAATCAGCAAGTGTTGCACTGTGCGTCATCCCACAAGCACGAGCGTTAACCGCTGGCTGAAGCCGTTACGCTCTCCATTCATCATGGAGGCCTGCGACTTCATACTTGCCTGGGGGGTGAGGAGGCTGAGACTGGTCGGAGTTAGTCGCCGGAGAAGAGATTGGGGCGGCTGCTGCTCGGCAGGGAGATCGTCGGATCGGCAAGCATCGACATGCGTGTAAATCTCCCCTCTTTTGCCGCAAGTATAGCGCGAAAGCCCTATAGTTTGGCAAAACTTCTTCTGCGTTGGCCTGAAACGCGAAACCGAACCACCATACGCAACCGTCTGTGCAACCATCTAGGAGAGGAATTTTCCGCTTGTTCAAGAACGCCATCGTCCGCACGCCCGGCAGCAACTTTGCCGAGGGCCTCACCACCGTCGATCTCGGCGTTCCGCAACTAAATAAGGTGCTGGAGCAGCATTCGCTCTACTGTGCAGCCCTGCAAGAGTGCGGCTTGGCGATCACCACGATCGCCGCTGACCTGCACCATCCGGACTCCACCTTCGTCGAAGATACCGCTGTCATCACGCCGCGCGGTGCAATCCTCACACACCCCGGCGCAGCCAGCCGCGAGGGCGAAGTCACGGCAATCAGGCCTGCTCTTAGCAGCTTCTTTCCAACGATGTCGCGGATTGAGGCGCCTGGCACGCTCGATGGCGGAGATATCTGCGAGGCGGAAGACCACTTCTTCCTCGGCCTTTCGCATCGCACCAATGAAGAAGGCACAAAGCAACTGGCCGCGCATCTAGCCGCACAGGGTTACACCTCGTCCACCATCGACGTTCGAGGCATGAGCAGCATCCTCCACCTCAAAAGCGGCATCTCCTACATTGGCGACAACACCCTTGTCGTCATGGAAGAGATAGCCACGAACCCGCAGTTTGCCGGCTACACCCTCATCCGCGTTTCAGAGGAAGAGAGCTACGCTGCCAACTGCGTTCGCGTAAACGATCTCGTTCTCGTCGCCGCAGGCTTTCCTCGGCTCACAGCAGAGTTGATCGCACGCGGCTTCCAACCGCTTGTACTCGATATGTCGGAGTTTCAAAAGATGGACGGCGGACTCAGTTGCCTCTCCCTGCGCTTTTAGCCGATCGAACAAGTCGCCGTCGGCACGCCATCCATCACCACTGCTGCGCTGCTCTTTCCGCCGTTCCGTTGCAGCTTCACCGTAATCTGCGCGCGGCCGTTGTAAAGCTGGACCAGCCGCGAGCCCTGCGGCGTCCCCAGGTTATCGACCAGCGTGCCGGTCCCGTTCACTGAAAACCTCACCGGGTTCTTAGCATCGAGGCAAAGCACGCCCTTGGCGTCATACAACTTCGCTTCGATCCTTACCTGCTCAGCCGTCCCCATCCCAAAGCGGTCCATCGGCGTCAAGCGCAGCTCCGCCGGCGCGCCCCACTTCTTCGTCTGATACTCGAATCCAATCTCGTCCGTAACACTGACTGCACCACGCTTCGCCACTACGCGCAGCTTGTTCGGGCCCGCCACCAACGGAGTCATCCAACGCAGCCCCGCCGCCGGAAAGTCCTGGCTATCGCGCTTCTTCACGCCTGCTGAAACACCGTTCACAAACAGCTCAGCAGTCTCGCAGTTCGAGTACACCTTCACCATCTTCCTCTCGCCCGGCTCGCCCCAACGCACCGGCCACGTATGTCCATACAGCCTCACCATCGGCTCCTCAGCCCAGTACGACTGGAAGACATAGAACGCCTCCTTCTTCGCCATATCGCGCTGCACCAGGCCTTTCTGGTTCACCCGCGGCACCGGATTCTCCACCCGCAGCGGCGTCGTAAAGTCCTTGAACACCCACTGTGCCGACCCCACAAACCACGGCAGCGTCTCCTGCACCTTCAAGTGCCAATCGAACAGGTTGCACGCATACGTCTCCGACCAGTCCCCATCGCGCGACACCCGCGCATCGCCGCCCGTAGCAAGGTAAGCCAGCCCACGTTCATCGGTGCCTTTACCCGTCGCAATGCTTGCCAGCACCTTGTCCGGAGTCTCCGAGTGCCTCCCCGCATGGCTGTCCGCGCCCCACTCAATATGGATCAGATGCTTCACCCGCTCCCGTTGTGTCTCCAGCGACTTCTGGTACTCCGGATAGGTTCCGCTATACCACCCGGCCCATATCGAAGGCGAGTAAGCGTCCGGTATATCGCGTGCAAAATCGCAACGCCGGAACGAGGTATACCGCGAAGGGTCGAGCTCATGCGCCAGCCCATTCAGCTCCGTCATGAACGCGCGAATGTTCTCCTGATTGACCTCGGGATACTCGGTCGGCCAATCGTCTTCGTTGCCCAGCCCCCAGAACAACACGCTCGCATGGTTGAAGTGCTGCCCGATCATATTGCGCAGCTTCTCGCGGCACATGTTCTTGAACGCATCGTCGCCTATGCCGCCGCGGCACCACGGAATCTCTTCCCACACCAGGATACCCAGCCGGTCGCACAGCTCCAGCACCCGCCGCGACTGCTGATAGTGACCCAGCCGTATAAAATTCGCACCCATCGACTTGATCAGCTTCATCTCGTCTTCGATCAGCTCATCCGGCATCGCATTGGCGTACGTAGCATGGTCTTCATGCCGGTGCGTTCCACGCAGCATCAGCCGCTCGCCATTCAGCTTGAACGGCCCATGCTCCACCAGCTCCGTATGCTTCACGCCGAACGTCTCCAGCGCCGCATAGTCTCCTCCCGGCCCGGTCACGATCACCGAACACCGGTAAAGATGCGGCCTCTTCGGGCTCCACAACTTCGGCGCTGGAATCTCAAACGCGGCCAACTCCTGCGCCGCATCCCCGGGCTTAATCGTCCGGCTGGAAGTGTGTACAGCGTGGCCCTCTGCATCGGCCACAATGATTAATACCTTCACCTCGCCGGCACTGCCCGGCGCATAGGTCGTCCCCAGCACGGTAACCTTTGCTGCCGCATCCGGCGCGACAATCTCCGTCTTCACATGCAGGCTCTGCAGCGACACCGCCGGAACATACACCAGATTTACATGCCGGTACATCCCGCCATACAAGCTGAAGTCGCTAAGATCGCTGGGTATCCGATCGAGATCGCGCGAGTTATCGCACAGCACGGAAATCGGCACACCCGCTTCCACCTTCTTCCCCTTCGCGGCAACCGGCGCAGGCAGCGCCGCGACCGCATCGGTAATATCCACCACAAACTCGTCGTATCCACCCACATGCCTGCCCGCAAGCTTCTCCCCGACGTACACCGCCGCGGTCTGCCCCGAACCCTCGAAGTGCAGCAGCGTCCGCCCGCCCGCATAAGGATTCGCAATCTCCACATGCGTCCGATACCAGCCATTGCCGCGATAGTAAGGCACATCCGGATCGCATCCGTCATACGCATTGAAGCTATGTGGCATCGCAACAGCGCTCCACACCGCTGTCTCTTCGCTATGCCAAACCTCCCACGCCCCACCCAGCGACCCCTGTAGATACTCCCACCCATCCGAGAGGCGCTGCACCGACGCTGCGTCAGCCATCAGCATCGTCGCTATCGCAGCCTGCATAGTACTGCCGCGCAGCAATGCAGCCCCCGCTATACCGGCTCCGCTCTTTAGAAAGTTCCTGCGTGTTTGCATCTTCTCTCCCAATCCAGCCTTATCTCCCAACCCTATCGCACGCCACAATACAATACTTCTATTCGGTCACGTCCGAATGATATAAAGAGCCGTCTCTGCATCTGTCAAACCAGCGGAAGATTGCTTGAAGGAGCTACTCATGTTGTCTTGGTCCACTCTGTCGAGCTATCTCTCTCGCATCTCCTTCTCGGCTTGTCTTGCCTTGTTATTCCCTTTGTTTACGCGGCAATTCGTCATCGCTCAGGCTGTCCCTCATCCGGCAGCGGTGGTCAGTACCGATGTAAGAGTTCCTCACGAAGTCACAGGCGATGCTCCCGCCGACCCCGGCCCACTGGCAACAAACCTATCGCCCAAACTCAAAAGTCCCGCCATACGGGACGCGATGAAAAAAGTTGCCAATTGGCAACTCTCCGTCGCCGAACCCAGGTTCAACCGCCTGTGGACCTACGCCGCGCTCTACGACGGCCTGCTCGCTGCCTCGAAGACCACCGGCGACCCCGCCTATCGTGACGCCGTCGTCCGCTACGCCGAACAGCAGCACTGGCAACTCAACATCGATCGCTTCCCGCACGCCGACGACCTCGCACTCGCAAAGGCCTACCTCGATATCTACCTCAGCGAGTCCCCGGAGCAACGCAAGCCGGAGCAGATAGCCGCCACCAAGGCGTTTCTCGACCGCATGATCGCGCGTACCGACGACCCAGCCAAAGACCTATGGTGGTGGTCCGACGCCCTCTACATGGCGCCTCCCGTCCTCGCCAACATGTACAAGATCACCGGCAACAGAAAGTATCTGGACTTTATGGACCATGAGTGGTCCATCACCACCCAACATCTCTACGACCCCACAGAGCATCTCTACTTCCGCGATGCCGGCTATCTCCACCAGACGCAGGCCAATGGACGCAAGCTCTTCTGGTCGCGCGGCAATGGCTGGGTCTTTGGCGGCCTCGTCATGGTCCTTGACGTTCTGCCGGCTGAGGACCCACTCCGTCCTAAATACGTTCAACTCCTCCGCGACATGTCTGACGCCGTCGCTGCCGTCCAGGGATCCGATGGCCTATGGCGCACCGGCCTGCTCGATCCCGGCGCTTACGCTCTTCCTGAGAACTCCGGCTCGGCCTTCTTTACCTACGGAATCGCCTACGGCATCAACGAACACATCCTCGACCGCAAAAAATTTGAGCCCATCGTCGAGAAAGCCTGGGCAGGTCTCCTCACCCACGTCTATGCCAACGGACGCCTCGGCTCCATTCAGCCCGTCGGCGCCGCGCCCGGAAAATTCACCGCCTCAGACAGCCACATCTTCGGCGTTGGAGGCTTCCTCCTCGCCGGCTCCGAACTCGACCGCATGGCAGGCGGCAAACACTAACCGCGTAATACCGGATCCACCCACAACAGCGGCTGCCGGATCGGCAAATTCCGTATCAGCTCTTGCTCCGTGGGATTCGCATCCAGCCGCCGCCATGCCGCAATATACTCCGGCCGGCCCAGCGCCTCGCCCGCAAACAACAGGCTTGGCCGTCGCGACGGCATCGCATCGAAGAACTCGACATCCTTCGCATACGGCCACTTAGATTTGTCCGCGATAAACGGATACATAAACGCCACCGCATCGCCCACACCCATGCCGTTCGATCCTTTGAACTCCCACAAATTATCCGCGTGCGTCAAGAGCGACTGGCATACCCCGCTCAGCACATCCGTATCGAAGAGGCTGTAGCTATAAGGCTTGGTCCGCGCCAACTCCAGCGGCAGGCTTCCGTCCTTCGCAATCTGATCCGGAATGATCACCGTCTTGAAGCGATCGATGCACAGCGCCGTCAGGTCCGGACGTTTTGCAAACTGTGAGAACTCCGCAACCTGCAGGATCCAGCATGTCCCATGATTGTTCTTCTCGTGCTCCTCATCGTTCCCGTTCTTCGAGGTCGTCATCCACGTCACATACGCGGCAAACCACGCACGAATCGCATCGGCATCGGTGGCGCTTATGCCTTTCCAGGCCTCCAGCACCCGCGCCCCGCGCACCACCTCCACCAACTGCAATGTATCGATAATCCCAATCCCACGTCCTGGCGATAGATTCAGTACAGCCTGCGCATACTGCAGGTTGGGATTCATCTTCGTCGCGTCATCCACAAACCACGCCTTCAGATGCTTCACAAAGTGCGCGGAGTATCGCTTGTCCCTGGTTAGCCGCCATGCTGCCGCCAGGGCCGGTGCCATCACGCTCAACCGTATCAGCGCGTCGCGATGATTGGGGAAATTATCGGGATTAGTTAGCCCATCGCGGCGAATATAAGGCCCGTTCGGGTTCTTCGGATCGGGCCACCAATAATCGCTCTGCGAAAAATAGTCATGCAGACCACCCTGGCTGCGTTCGCTATGCGCCGCCGTCACCGTCACCGGCTCTTCCGCAAGATACTGCTGCGCCGCCTTCAATATCCTCGCGCGGTCCACCTTCGCCACCAGGCCATAGCCGCTCTCCTCAGGAGTAGCGCTCGCTGGCCCAATCGCCAGCACTCCCGCTGCACTGGCCAATCCGCCGACAAACCGCCGCCGTGTCATGCGCTCGTACATCACAGCCCTTTACTCCCTGCCGGAAGAGGCATGAACTCCATCACCAGCAGCGTCTGCAGAGGATCGTCCTTGGCCCGTATATGCAGCGCATCTTCCTTATACGCGGTGCTGTGATAATGCACCGCGGCCATCAGCAGCGGGACCCGCAGCGCATCCGGCGTCATACCCGCAATGTTTTCATGACCCCACGCCTTCGGATCGGCCGCAAACGGGATCAGGTAATCCAGCGCCTTGCGTATCGACCCGCCCGCAGGCGACGTATAGTCCCACAGATCGACGCCCACTTCATCCCCCAGAGTCGCCAACTGCATCAGAGCATCCACGTTGAACACGCAATACCCAAACGACTTCGTCCTCTCTTCCTCCATCGGCTGCTGCCCATCGGCCTGTATCTGCAAGCCGATCCGTTTGGTCTTCGCCGTCTCCACCAGCTCCTTCACAAAATCCGTCTTGCCCAGGTACAACGCCAGCGAGGCCTCCTGCACATCGTCCCAGCTACCATGATTGTTCTTCGCGTCGTGCTCCGCCTTGCCATTCGCGCTGGTTGTCAGCCATGTAAAGTAGGCGTCGATCCACTCATGCATCCCGGCCTCATCCTTCGCCGTCCAGTCGCTAGACCTCGCCAGCAGCGCCAGCGCATCCACCACATCGGTCAGGCATCGCGACTCCAGTACACCCGTGCCCCGGCCATCGTTCACGCCCAGCACAGCCTGCGCATACTTCAGGTTCGGATTCATTCGCGTCGCCGGCGCCAGGAACCACACCCGCAGCGACTCCGCCGCGTGCTTCGCATATTTATCGTCATCGGTAAGAAAGTACGCCAGCGCCCACGCATGAACATCCTCCGCCATGCGCGTAAAGCTCTCGTGGTCCGGTATCGCTGAAGCCTCCGGATTGTGCTGCCCGTCCTTGCGGATATACGGTAGATGGTCCTTGGTCGCCGGGTTCGGCCAGAAGTACGGCGCCAGGCTCATATAGTCGTGCTTGTCCCCGCTCGGCGGCACGGCCTTCTTGTCCATCACTGAAACCGGCCCATCCTGCACCGCCCGGTCGCCCTGGATCTTCGCCAGCCGAATCATCTCGGCATCGCCATCCATCCGCGCCTTTGCCAATGCGGAACCGTCGATCAAAAACGTCTTCGGCACAGGCACCGGCTTCTTCGGTGCAGCCGCCCGCGCCGGCAGCATCGGTCCCACCGCAAGAGCAATCCCCAACACCGCGCCAACGCCGCAACGCAATCCCATCTGATTCCTACTCTCTGGATTCATCCCTCCGCCTTTGTAGTCCCCATCCGCGGTATGGTCAAGCCGCGAGGCACGGGCATAGCTTGGCCCATTAAAATGCCTTGCAGCACCGGCGGTACAAACAACATCGCCGGCGCTGCAAGGGGAGAGTGATCTACGTCTTAGAACAGCACACGTGCACCGAACTGCATGGTGCGCATCCCCTGAGCACTGGTAATCTCGCCAAAGGTCGAACTGGACAGAGTAAGGCTTCCCGGATTGTTCAGTGACACAAAGTTGAAGACGTTGTTGGCCTCGGCCCGCATCTGCAGCTTGATGCGGCCATGGATCCCAAAGTCGCGGAAGAGCGAGGCATTGACGTTCCTCAACCCGGGCCCGGTAAAGCCATCGCGCTGGGTGTCGCCATCCAGATAATACGGCCCCGGATTCGGCCCATAGCCGGGGCAGAGGCCCGCGCCAAGGGCAGCTCCCGCCTTACAGAAGGCGGCTGGGTTCAGGAATTGGGCCACCTCCTGCCCGCGATTGCTATACGTCGCATATGGATTGGATCTGGGAATGAGGCTGACGCGGTCCGTCGTATTGCCGTCCTGGTTGGTGTCGCTTCCCGTAGTGATCGTAAAAGGCGAACCGCTCTGCACGAAGACAGCCGCGCCGATGGTCCAGCCGTTCAACGAATCCCGCACAATAGGATTGAAGCCGCCGAAGTAATCCGGCTTCCACACTACGGAGGCGACGATGCGGTTGCGTATATCGTTGTCCGCCCGGCCCGCTTCTTCGCTGAGATTTTCAAAGTTCTGCGGGTTGTTCTGCGCGGTGGTGTTCTGGAGGGAAGCACTCATCATCGTCTTCGACCAGATGTACGATCCCTTGACCGCGAAGTGGGCCGAGAGCCGTTTTTCAAGTTCGACCTGTAGGGCGTTATAGTTGGCCGTCTGGCCGGCAGTGATCATATACACCGCCTGGAGCTGCTCGGTGGCGTACAACGGGCGCTTGTTGTCGTTCGCGGTGGCGGAGCACAGACCGCCGGTCGGGCTGGTGGACGATCCGGTGCACTCCGGGTTTTCGTTGGCGTCGAACGGTATGTGCCGCGACGTGCTTCCGACGTAGCTGACGGTCATCGCGAAGTCCTTGGTGATCTGCTGCTGCACGGCAAGGTTGAACTGATACTCATACGGCCACTTGTAGTTCGGATCAATACCCTCCGCGGTGTTCGGCAGCAGCGGAGCAAAGGTGGGGCTAGGAACGTACGTCGCATAGTTGGTGAACGGGCTCACGCCTCCTGTCCACTTATGGTATGGGTCGGCGAGCGTATAGACCTTCGTGCTGGCGAAGGTAGTGCGCGTGGCAAACGGTATGAAGTTGGACGACGCGTTCCAGAGGTTGCCGGAGACGATGCCGTAGAACATACCGAAGGCGCCGCGGATCGCCGTCTTGCCGTTGCCGAAGACGTCATAGGCAAAACCGGCGCGCGGTGAAATATGTTTGAAGTCTATCGGGACAATACCTCGCGTCAGGCCAGGATCACCAATGATATTCAGGCCGATGGGCAGGTTCGGCTC
>Ga0302314_10007928_pt1 | contig 19006 bp, 19 predicted proteins | sample III_Palsa_N2_3_FD_200533 | JGI IMG/M metagenome (GOLD analysis project Ga0302314, IMG submission 200533) | Peat permafrost microbial communities from Stordalen Mire near Abisko, Sweden - III_Palsa_N2_3 | ecosystem: Environmental > Terrestrial > Soil > Palsa > Peat permafrost | place: Sweden...
GACTTGGAGGAGGAACTAGGCGTCGAACTGCTGGTGCGCACCCGCCGGTCGGTGAAGTTGACCGCCGCCGGCGCCACCTTCCTCGGCTATGCGGAGCGGATTGTCACCGACGTCGGCGCCGCCTCCGCCGCGTCGGCCAAGGTCGCCCGCGGAGAATCGGGCTCGCTCACCATCGGCTTTCTCGGGGCGTCGGCCGCCCCTTTCCTGCCCGCCCTGCTGCGCGAATTCCTGAAGCTCCGGCCCGACGTGCATGTTGCACTGGCCGATTCGACCCCTCGCGATCTCACCCACGGGCTGGCTGCCGGGCGCATCGATGTGGGCATCACCCGGCCGGAAATCCCGGGCGCCCACCGGATTCCGATTGAGGAGTTCGAGCTTCAGGAGGACGAGTTATGCGCGGTCATGAACCGGTCGCATCCTCTGGCGGCGGGCCGGGGCGCCCTGGCGCTCAAGCTTTTCGCGCGGGAACCCTTCGTGCTGATCGCCCGGTCGAGCTCGCCCTGGTATTACGACACGGTGATCGGCATGTGCCGGCGGGCGGGATTCTCCCCCCGCGTCGTGATGTCGGCCAACCACCTGATTACGACTCTGATGCTGGTCGAGGCCGGGATCGGCATCGGGGTCGCGCCGGCCTGCTCAGCCCACCACGTGGCGAGCGCGACCCTCGTCTACCGGACCCTGGCGCCAAAATCGCCGCCGATCCCCACCCTTCTCATCTGGCCGCGCGGCATCGAATCGCCCGTGGCCCGCGCCTTTATCGACTTCGTCCGCCGCAAGGCCCCTGAGATCCCGCGGCTGATGCGGGCGTCGCGGGGTGCGATCCTGGGCTGAGTCGCGGTGCGGTCCGGCGGGCCCCATGACGTCTTTTGGCGTAACGGGGAAACCCGTCACATGGTCCGCAGCTACGCCGGCGGCGCGAATTCCTTTCTGGTCAAGACCATCGACTTCCGGCAGTTCGTGGAGGCCCTGAAGCGGATCGTCCTGCTTTGGGCCTAGAGGCGCGACGACGCCCCGGCTCTTCGGTCCTACGACCCCGGCGTGACCGCCTGTTCGATTACCCGGGCGAGGGTGCGGGTGTCGTAGGGTTTCGGCAGGAAGGCGCAAAAGCCAAAGTTCTGGAAGTTCGCCACCACCGTGTCGTTGGAATAACCGCTGGAGACGATTGCCCGCACTCCTGGGTCGATCTCCCGCAGCCGCCCGATGGCCTCGGCTCCGCCCATGCCGCCGGGAATGCTGAGGTCGAGGATGACGAAGTCATACGGCTGACCGGATTGGTGGGCGTTCCGAAAGCTGCGGACGCAATCCTGCCCGTCCGCGACGGTCGTGACCTCGCACTGCAGGCTCTCGAGCACCCGCTTGCCCATCCGGCGAATGCTCGCCTCGTCGTCCATGAACAATATCTTGCGCGGCAAACCGGCGGCGAGCGGCGCGGGCTTTGCTGGATTCTCGCACGGGCTCTCGACCGCGGGGATCCACAGCTCGAAGCAGGTCCCTCCGGTCGGCGGGCAGGTAAAGCTGATGGATCCGCCGTGCTTCTTCACAATGGAATAGGCGATGGCGAGGCCGAATTGCTCCTTGCCTAGTTCGGCGGAGGCGTAGGGATCGAAGATCCCGCGCCGCAGTCCTTCCGGGATGCCCCGGCCCCGGTCGGTGAGGGTAAACCGGACATACCGTCCCGGAGCCAGGCCGCTTGCCGTGCGCGCCGCCAGTTCGTCATTTGCCGCCGCGATCGTGATGCTGCCGCCCTCCGCCATCGCGCCTCTCCCGAAGGCCACCAGATTTTGAAACGCGCGCCGCAGCTGGTTCGGATCCCCCCGAACCCTCCACAAATCGGCCGGCGGATGGAAGTCCACCTTTGTCTCCGATCCGGCTACGCCCAGCGACGCCGCTGCCAAGACGACGGCGGCGGCGATCAGGTCCTCGCAGACCGGGTCGCCGCCGCGCGAGAAAGTGAGCAGGCGCTGCGACAGTTCCTGGGCACGCTTGGCGCCCTCCTCGGCGTCCTGCAGACAATCTCCGACTTGGGTCATGGCCACCTCGTCCAGCATGGCCAGGGCGATGTTGCCCTGGATCACGGTCAGGAGGTTGTTGAAATCATGCGCAATGCCCCCGGCGAGCATCCCGAGCGAGTGCAGCCGCTGCGAGCGCTGAAGCTCGGCCTCGAGGCTCGCCTCGCTCTCCAGGTGGCGGCGGAGCTCGGCGGTCTGCTTGGCGACGCGGTGGCGCAGCGAGACCACCCACATGGCGATCGCCGCGGCGAGGGCGCCGAGCATACTGGCGACGGTGAGGGCCCGCCCGACCGTCCACCAGGGTGGCGTGCGCGTGACCTTGAGGTCTTCGGGCGACCGGAGCAGCAATTCCACCCGGGTCGCGTCCCGGTTCTCGTCCAGCTGCAGGCGGTAGATGCCGGTGGCAAGGATATAGCTCCCCTTCGCCCACTCTTCCGGCGCCGGAGCATTGGGCCGGTGCCGCAGCCGGGCGATGATCGTGTCCGCGCCGTTGCGGAGCGAGAGGTAGTACTCCCCGTCGACGTCGGTGATTTCGCTCAATTGGCCCCCGAGTTGGACCAGGCGGAAATCGATCGCCGCCAGAAGCGGTACCGGCGTGCCCAGCTGGATCGCCGCCGGCTCCGCCTCGTGCCCCGAACGCCGCACGGTCGCCTCGCGCAAGACGAAATGCGACGCGCTCCACCCCGGGATCCCAACCACGTCGACATCATCGCCGACGCCGAGCGCCAGGTTCTCCCGGGTTAGGGCCACGAGGCAGGTGCGGCCGGTCTGAATCACGGTAAAGCGCCCGGGCGCCAGATAGGTCACGGTACCGACCGTGTGCAGCCAATGGGTCCGGTCCTGCACATGCCCAAAGCTGCCAATGCTGTCGAGGGGGGTCAGCGGCAGCGCCAATGGGTCGCGCAGCGGCGGCTCGTCCACAAAGACGTGCTCCTCCGCGGGGACCCAAAGCTGGATGCCGGCGGTGTGATGGAGCTCGTTAGTGATCGTGTCGCAGACACCCCGGATCCGCACGAACGAGCCCTGGAGACCCGCCACGTCCACGGTCTTGCGCAAGAGCGCCTGGAATTCGCCGGTCGAGGTGATCAGGTCGAGCTGGACCCAGGGCCCCTTGGCCTCGAAGGCGTGGACGTAACCCTTCATCTCGACCCAGCGGTTCTGCTCCGCCCCGGTGAGCGCCTGCTCGAGGGAGATCTGGGGCGCCTCCGGCGGGCTCATGGTGGCCGCCACGGTGATCGCGTGCGCGGTCACCTCGGGCGCATATTGTCCCATGGAGGTCACACCCGAGACGGTGACACCGAGGCCGCCGACATAACCGGCGAACTTGCCCCCGGGTTCCATGGTGACGCGGATGCCGCCGCTGGGGTCTTGGAGGAAGAAGGTTCCCCCGTCCTCGGAACTCCACGTGGCCACCCCGGAAAGCACCACCGGCTGCTGCGCCGCCGCCTGTTCGAAGCTCGTCTCCAGCACCTGCGCCGCCAGGCGGAGGGTGGACCGGTCGGGGGACTTGGCCGTCGCCGCTGCGGCATCGCGCATCCGCCACACCGCCTGCTCCACCCCGGGCAGCGCCGGATCGCCCGTGCGGAAACCCACCGCCTCGATCTCCGCCCCCAGATGCAAGCCCTTCTCCTGCGGCGTGTAAAGTTCCAGCAAACCCGAGGAGTCCCGGATGGTGATCAGGCGGCCCGGGGCGAAAGAGTTGATCTTCCCGCTCACGTGCACGGGCGTCCCGGCGCCGAGCCGCGCCACGTCACTGGCCGGAACGGCCGCACCATCAAAACGCTCATCGCGCCCCAGCCAGTGGAGCAGCTGCAGGTTCTCCGGCCCCTGGACCTTGAGCTCCACGTTCACGAGACGGTTGTTGATGTCCAGGTGCGGCAGGTACATCCCGACTGCGTGAACGACCGCGCCCTCGAGGAGCGGCGCCCGCCCGGCTTCGTTCAGGCAGACGGTGGTGTTCAGGCGGCGGCCCTCCGCGATCAGGGAGAGGCGCTGGTGCCCGGAGTCGAACTGCTCCTGCCAGTCGACCAAGGCGTCGATCCCGATCAGGCGCGCATTCAGGGCCGAAAACTCGCCGAGGTGGCCATGGGCGTTGATCGGGTGTTTGGTTTCGGAACCCGGGATCACCTGGATGTCCAGCTGGGTGGGGACGAATCTTCCGTCGGTCACAACCTCGCCCGAGAGGTGCACCTGCTGGCCCGGCTTGATCGCGAAACGTCCGGCGGCATTGGTCCCGAGGTAGAACGTGGTGGTCCCGTCGATGCCGTAGAACTGCGTCCAGAGCGGGTCGTAGTAGCTGACGACGGCGTCGATCTCGAAATGTCGGTGCTGGCCCCGGCCGGCCGCGTCCACCCCGTAGATCTCCTGCGAGTGGGTGAGGACCGGCAGCGGCTCCTGGGCTGCGGCGATGGCGGCGAGGCAGTGCGCCGCAAAGGCCCACCCGAAGGAGCGGGCCCGGCCGCGCCGAGCGCGGCGCGGGTCGACACCAGTCGAGTCGACCCTCCGTCCATGGGGTTGCACAGGGATCACGCCGATTCCCTAGTTATCGGCACGGTCGGCCCGCAAATTAGGCCAGAAATGGAGCTACGCTAGCATTGGATCATTAAAGGCTTAAGCCTTCTCCCGGGTCGCCCCGCCGAGAGGGTCTCCGCCCCCTTTGGCGGGGACGCTCCAACGTGATAGCCTTTACTCCGCATTGGGACCCGCGTGCGCGGCGCTTCCGGAGGCTGGTCCAACCCATCCCGGTTCACCGCCAGAACCCGAGACGGAAATCAGCATGTCGTGGAAATCGAGCGTCAGGATCGAATGCTTGAGCAGTTCGAGCCCCACCGTGGCGTCAAAGAGCGCGTCCGGCTGGTGCACGCCCGGGGTCGGAAAGTAAAGTTTCGGGTTGTCTCCGCCGAGGGCTGCGCCCCGGAAGGACTCTGAAGGAACCCGCACGGCCAGCATCTTGACTCCTCCGTCGGTGAGGGGGAAGAACTCCGTCTCCTTGGTGGCCGCCAGGCCGGAGAATCCGAGACGGGCGATCGAGGCGTCATAGATGACGGTTGAGCCGGTGAACATGGTGTCCACCTGGGCGGTGATGGGCATGCCCCCGACCTCGAAGCCCCGGGCGACCACTATCGGCGGCCCTTGCTTTCCAAAGGTGATTGCCGACCAGCGGTCCACGCGGCCCGGTAGCATGGCGGGCGCGGTGAGCGGAGCGCTGATCCGGATGCGGTGGCCGATGAAATCGAGCTGAACAGCCCGGTCCTTGAAGACCGTGTAGCCCAGGGTGCCCCCAAGGTCCGCGGGCAGCTGGTTCTTCGCGAAGTCGGCCACCAACGCCTTGTCGACGGGCAGCGCCAGCGCCCCGATGCGCAGGGCCGGCAGGCTGGTCTTGTACACGTCGCTCGGCATCGGGGGCGGCAGCGCGACGAGGATGAGGCCGGCCGCCTTCGCCACCTTGGTGTCGACGACGGCGCGAGTGTTGCCCGTATCCACCGCGAAGAGCGCGGAGGAGCCGTCCGCGACTTGGACCTGCAGGCAAGGCAGGCCGCCGTCGGCTTCGATCATCGGCACGTCCGCGGCATAGGTGATGGGGCTTGGGGCCTCGGCCCGGGCGCCGAGGGCAAGGCCAAGGGCGGCGACCGCGGCGGCAACCGCGGCGAGGGAGGGGTGTCGGGGATGAAGCGAGGTCATGCCGGGACGCTAGGTCCGATGCCCTTGGCGGCGGTCAAAATCGGATGGACGGCAGGTTTTTCGGGACCAGCGGCACCAATCCCACCCTTGGCCGAGCAAGTGCGCGCCCACCCCGTCTGCGGGAGTACGGGGCCGGGGCGAAAGAGGTTCGGATCCAAGGCCGGCCAAGTCGGTCTAGCCAATTCAACCTATGGTCCTGAAGCTCAAGCGGCAGATCCTGTCATTCGGACGCGAGATCGTGGTCTATGCGTTGCTGATGGCCGGGTACCTGTTCGTCATCCTGCGCTACCTCGCCGACTGGCTGCACCAGCTTTTCCTGCACGACCGCATCTTCTATGCCGGGGTGGCGCTCGCCGCCGTGGTGGTGCAGGGTCTGGTTCTTGACCAGCTGACCCGCCTGCTGCTGCATCTGGTCCGGACGGATCGGAAGGCGGGCGAATGACCTTTCCGATCTCGGGCGCCCATATCGCGCCGGCGGCCCTGATCGCCGTCGGCTTCATTGTCGGGGTCCTGGGCGGCCTCTTTGGCGTGGGCGGAAGCTTCCTGGTCGGGCCGGCGCTATTCGGCTTCGGCGTTCCCATGAATTTCGTCGTCGGGACCGACCTCGCCCACGTGGTCGGCAAGTCGATCGTCGCGGCCCGGCGCCACAGCCAGCTGGGCAACATCGATTTCAAGCTGGGGTTTGTCATGATGCTCGGGACCATTCCCGGGGTGGAGGCCGGCGCCCAGCTGATCGAGTACCTGAAGCGCACCGCCCACGTCGACAAGGTGGTCGGCTTTACCTTCGTCGTGATCCTCGTCGGGATGGCGGGGTTCATGTTCTGGGAAGGCTGGCGGCACCTGCCGTTCCGCGTGCGGGCGGGTCGACTGGTGCGCCACCGGGAGCCCCGTGCTGCCTCCGACAAGCCGGCATTGGTGGCCCACCTGGTCCACCGGATCCAGCGCATCAACGTCGGCCCCCACCTGCGCCTGACGGTGTCGAAGATCGAGCGGATCTCGGTCTGGTCGATCATCGGCGTGTCGCTGGTCGGGGGAATCTTCAGCGGCTTCCTCGGCGGCGGCGCCGGGTACCTTCGGATGCCCTCCATGATCTATTTGCTCGGGGTCCCCACCCACGTGGCCATCGGCACCGACCTCTTCGAAATCATCGCCTCGGCCGGCTACGGGACCCTAACCCACGCGATCAAGGGCAACGTCGACATCCTGATCGCGCTCGTCATGCACACCGGCGCCGCCATCGGCGCGCAGTTTGGCGCCCTCCTGACGCAGTACGTGAGTGGATCCTCCCTGAGGCTGGCCTTCGTCCCGCTGCTGCTGCTGGGCGCGGTGATCATCCTCCACGGCCTCCATGTCCCGCACCCGGCATCCGGGCGATAGGCGGGCCGAGGTTCCATGAAATCGAACCGGAGTTAGATTTCGTGGTCTGAACTGCCCGCCCCCTCCGTCAGACCAGTATTATCTACCCCCCTTCCATCCCGCCGGCGCGCGCTCCCTTCGGGAAGACCCTGGCGGGTTCGACTCTGCTATGAGAACGAAACCGACCCGGCCTCCGGCCATGCCTTCTCCCCAGCCTCCCGCGTCCGCCCCGGCGGCCAAGCGCGGGCGCGTCCTCCTGCTCGAGGATGACGACGACACGCGCCGGGTGCTGTGCCGGCTCCTGGAGACCCGCGCCTTCGAGGTGACCGCCGTCGCCACCGTCGCGGAGGCCTGGGACCGGTCATCGTCCGCCCGCTTTGACCTGCTGCTCTCGGACATCGGGCTGCCGGACGGCGACGGCTACCGGCTGATGCGCGAACTCCAGGACCTGCAGGGCCTGAAAGGGATCGCCCTGACGGGCTACGGACTCGAGGACGACGTCGCCCTGAGCCGGGAAGCCGGGTTTGCCGTGCACATCACCAAGCCGGTCCAGATCCAGCTCCTGGACGCGGCCCTGGACCAACTGTTCCCGCGCCGCGCCGGCTGAGCGCCCCTCAGAGGTTGATCGTCGCCTGCGCGTAGGCGTAGTTGGCGTCGTGCGAGCCGACCACGCGGAACGACTCCTTCACGTACTCGCCCCGGAAGAAGTGCCCGATGCCCAGCTCGAAGAGCAGGCCCTTGACCGGGGTCCAGCCGCCGACCAGGTCGGCTTCCTGTCCCAGGTCGGCACTGTACGTCGGATTGATCCCGAAACCTTTGCCGCTTCCCGGCGTCGCCCCGGGCGTGTTGCGCGGCACGCCGGCCACGTTGTACCAAAAATCGTGGGTGTTCTCAAGGTACTGCTGGTGGAGATCCAAGGTCAGGCTGGTCGACGGGGAAGGCTTCGCCGACAGGGAGAGGCGATAGTCCTCGATATTCTGCAGGCTGCTCAGGTCCATGGCGCCGTACAGGCCGTGGTTCGAAGGCAGGAGGTTCTGGAAGGTCTCGCTGTCCCCGTCGCTGGGACTCTTGTCGCCGGAGGCCGCGCTGATGATGAGCGCCGCCCGCGGGGTAAAGGGCACGTCCGTCCAAGTGTAGCCGCCCTGGAGCACGAAGGCCCAGGCGTGCTGGTCCAGACGGGGGGCGACCTTGGCGGTGGCGACGGTCGTCGCGGGGAAGACCGCCGTGCGGTCGCCGAGCTGATACATCAGCTCGATGCCGTAGTCCCAGGGGCCGAGGGCGCCGGGCTTGGTCTTGGTCCGGTAGCCGAAGGTGTAGAGGTCCTGGGGCGCGGTGAAGCGGAAGGGCGCCGGCACCAGCGACCAGTCGCTGTAAATGATATCGCGGGAGACATTGCGGGCCAGCGCGTAGAGTTCGGTCACGTTCTGGGGCGCCACGCCCGGGAAGTCAAAGTAGGCGCCGGTGAGGGTGTCGTTGTTGTTCCCGCGCTCGAAGTGGTCTTCCTCGACGTAATCCAGGCGGGCGGCGAAGAGGTCGACCCCGAAGAACGAGTCCTGATAGCGCACCTTCACGGCGTCAAAGGTGTGGGGGATGTTCAGCCAGAAGGCGTTCCCCAGCAGCCGGCCCTCGCCGTAGGTGAGCTCCTGGCGCCCGACCTTGAGGGTCAGCGGAAACTTCTTCAGGTTCCCGAGGAGCAGGTAGGCCATCTGCAGCTGGAACGGGCCGTCGTCCTCGGCGAGGTTCCTGCCCGCCGCCGTCGCGGTGGCGCGATCGTCGCCAAAGGAATAGCTCGAGCGGCCCTCCACCATGAGCGAGAACCAGTCGCCGGCGTAGCCGACCCGCGGCATGAGCCGCGAGAGCCAGTAGTAGTTGCTGTTATCGGTGGGCGGCTTGGCCGAGAAGTCAAAGTTCGACCCGGCATGGGTCGTGCCGGCGTCCTCCTTGTCCTCGTAGCGGGCCCGCTCGTTGATCCCGAAGTCCCAGTCGCTGAGGGCGGCATCCTGGGCCCGGAGATAGGCGTCGAGGGCGCCCGGTCCAGGCGCAGAGGGTGCGGGGGGAACGTACTGGGCCCTGGCCGTGAGGGCACTGCCAAGGAGAAGGAGGATCGCGATTTTGGTGTTGGGCATGGTGGGGGTAAGGGCGGGGTGGCGCCGCCGGGTCAGGGGGCGCGCCGAAAAGCGCCGGGCGCCCCGGGGTGGGGACGACGCCGGCGAGAAGAAGGGTCGAACGCTGCTCCATGGAAACGCTTTAGGGGTTAACCGCCGCCAGATCGGGGCCAGGTGAGGCCGGCGCGGGAGGAGATCCCGGGGGATCGGGGACCGGGGTTTTCGGGTCCCCAAGGTGCCGCGGGCCGACCGGGAGCGCCGAGCTGTCGCGCATTGGTCACCTTCCTGTAACCTGGCCGGTTCCCGCCGTCCGGAGGGCCGGCTTTCGGGCGCTTCTTGGCCGATTGGCCCGGCCCAGCGGCCAACGTCACCGGCTCGTCACCGGCGCGCCATCTGTTTGTAACATTCGGCGCCTACGATCGCACCCGTTACCAACCCACCATCGAAACCCACCATGCTTCATAAAACTTCCCGGAACTGCCTTGCGGCCATCGCCGCCCTGGCGCTTACCGCCAGCGGATTCGCCCAGACCGACAACTCCAAGGCCATCCTCGACCTCCTGGTCAAGAAGGGCGTCCTGACCCAGCAGGATGTCGCCGACCTCGAGGCCCAGATCGCGCAGACCCCCGCGCCGGCCCCGGCTCCCGCCCCGGCGGTCACCACGACCACCTCGACGGTGACCAGCAATTTCGGGTCGGCCGCGGGTCCGACCACCCTGCCGCCCGCGCCGAGCGGCACGAGCCCCCTCGCCTTCCGCCTGGGGGTCGTCAATTTCACGCCCTTCGGCTTCCTCGATTTCACCGGGGTCTACCGCAACGAGAACACGGGCAGCTCGATCGGCACCAGCTTCAACAGCATTCCGTACGCTAACTCGTCGGCGGGCCAGCTCTCCGAGACGAAATTCAGCGCGCAGAACTCCCGCCTCGGCCTCAAGCTCGAGTCCAATGTGAGCGACGTGAAGGTCCTCGGTTACCTGGAGTCGGATTTCCTCGGCAACGCCCCGACCAACCTCGGCGTCTCGAGCAACTCGGATACCCTGCGCATGCGCGTGTATTTCGCGGACCTGCGCTATGGCAAGTGGGAGTTCCTTGCCGGCCAGGACTGGAGCATGCTGACCCCGAACCGCAAGGGCATCTCGCCGCTGCCGTCCGATATCTTCTATTCGAATGACATGGACACGAACTACCAGGCCGGTCTCACCTGGGCCCGCCAGCCGCAGGTCCGCCTGGTGTACCATGCCACGGACGACTTCACCCTCGGCCTCTCGATCGAGAATCCCGACCAGTACGTCGGCACCGCCGTCACCCTGCCTTCCGCGTTCACCGCGACCGAGGTCGACACCGGCGCCGCGACCACCCAGCCGAACATCTTCCCCGACGTCATCGGCAAGGCGGCCTATGACACGACCGCGGTCAACGGCCTGCCCTGGCACGCCGAGGTTGCCGGCCTCGTCCGCTCCTACAAGATCAACACCTACAGCTCGACCATCAACACCGACTCGACCGCGGAGGGCGGCGGCGTCTCGGCGGGCCTCGACCTCGAGCTCGTGAAGGGGCTCTCGTTCCTCGGCACCGGCTTCTACAGCTACGGCGGCGGCCGCTACATCAACGGCCTGGGACCTGATTTCATCGTCACGGCCCCGGATTCCTCGGGCGCCTACGGGATCGGCTTGGTCAAGGCCGAGTCTGCGATCCTCGGCCTCGAGTACCAGGTCGCCCCGGTTGACACGATCTCGGCCTACTACAGCGACGTCCAGTTCGGCAAGCGCACCAGCTACCTCGCCAATGGAACTCCACTCGGCTACGGCTTCACCGGCTCCTCCAACAGCAACAACAAGTCGATCGACGAGATCACCTTGGACAACACCTTCACGTTCTGGAAGGACCCGGCCTACGGCGCCCTGCAGCTGATCACCCAGGTCTCCTACGTGGAGCGCAAGCCCTGGTACGTGGCGCCCGGCGCCCTCAGCCATGCCAACACCACCATGGTGTTCATGGACCTGCGCTACGTGTTCCCCTGATCCCTACCGGACTTTCTTGGGACCCTGGCCTGTGTTTCCCGCGAGGGGGGCACAGGCCTTTCTGTCTCCGGACGCCTAGACCCGATTGCGACCGCCGCCAAAGAGATAGACGATCAGGCAGATAAGGAGAATCAGTCCGATGCCGCCGCCGCCGACCGCCGGACCGCCGATGTAAAAGCCGCCGCCGCCAAAGAGGAGCAACAGCACGATGATGAGGAGGAGTGTGTTCATTACCACTGGGACAGCGCCTGCGGGTTTCCGTTCACGGGGGCGGCCCGGGCATCACCCTAAAGATGCGCGACCCCGGACGAACCGATCCGACCCGATGGGGTCTGTGGGCCAGCGCGCGGGGTTGGCAGCTTGCGGTTCGTGCGTTTTTCCCATGTTGTCCCTCCGCTGGTTCCTTCCCGCCGCCGTCCTGGTCCTCCCCCGCCCCGCCGTCGCCAGGGACGCGCCGGATCCCGACCTGACCACGGTGCGCCACGTCGACCTGCCCCGCTATATGGGTCGGTGGTACGTGATCGCCCACGTTCCCAACTTCCTCGAGCGCGATAAGGTCGGCACTTCGGACAACTACACGCTGCTGCCGGACGGCACGCTGCGGGATGTGTTTGTGTTCCGGAAGCAGAGCCTCGACGGCCCGGAGAAGGAATGGAGCGGTCCAGGCTGGGTGACCGACCCGGCGACCAATGCCTCCTGGAAGGTGCGGCTCTTCTGGCCCTTCGCCGCGGGCTATCACATCCTGGAGCTTGATCCCAACTACGGCTGGGCCGTGGCGTCCACTGATTCGGGTGGCCTGTTCTGGGTGCTGGCCCGGACGACGCGGCTGGATACGGCGACCTACCAGGAGATCGAGGAGCGGCTGCGGCGCCGGCGCCTCGATCCGGGCAAGCTGGAGCTGGTGCCCCAGCTCCCGGCGGGGAGCTAGGGGCGGCCCGCCGGACGGACGGGCCACGGGACGAAGGGGCTCGTCGTCCGCTGGTACCGGCGGAACGATTCGCCCTTGCTGGCCACCGACTGGCGCTCGGTCATCGGGATGCCGGTCACCCCGAGGAGGAAGTAGAGGATGACCGCCGGGCTCACGAGGCCCCAGGCGCCGCCGGGCGAATCCCATGCGAAGGCCGCGAACCCCAGCCACGTGAAAAGTTCGAAGAAGTAGTTCGGGTGGCGGCTGTAGCGCCAGAGTCCCCGCTGGCCCACCGACGCGGGCGCGCGACGGCCCCGGTTGAACGCGGCCAGCTGCCAATCGGCGGTCGCCTCGCCGGCGGTCCCGGCCAGGGCCAGGGCGGCCCCGACGAACTCGAGCGGCGCGAGCGCCGGCGCCGGGTTGGCCGCCGCGACATAGAACGGGACCGCCAGGAGCACGACCGACGCGGCCTGCAGCTGGAAGAAGCCGGTCATCCGCCCGGAAAATTTCCGACCCCACGCCTGACGCCACTGGCCGTAGCGCGGGTCCTCGTTGGGATGGGCGCGGGCCACTCGGATCAAGACGTGGGTGCCCAACCGCAGGCTCCAGACGGCCACGATCCCAGCCAGGACCAGGCGCCGCGGGCCCCAACCGGAACCCAGCGCGGCGGCCAGGACCACCGCGACCAGGAAGCCGTAGCCCCAGAAAATATCCAGGATTCCGAAATTGCGGATCCGGCCGGCGAACCCACGGCCGCCGGCAAAGGCGGCGGCCAGCACCGCCCACGTGGGCAACGCGGCCGCCACGGCCTAACCGAGGTTCGCGTGGGAGCCCAGGTGCTTCGGAGCGTGGCCGGTCGTCGCCGCCTTGGCGAGGGAGAAGAACACCAGCATGCGGCTGCCCTTGGCATCCCAGTATTCGGCGTGCTCCACCTCGACGCGCAAGAGGGCGAGCCGCGGATCGTCCACCCCGCCCGGGAACCAGCCCCTGAGCAGGGGCGTCCACATGGCCTCCGCGCGCGCGTGGTCGTGCACCACGGAGGCGCGGCCGGAGATGGAGATGTACCGCTCGCTCTTGGGCTCGGAAAACGAAACATTCACGTGGCTGTTTTCGGCGACCTCGTGGGCCTTCAGCGAGTCGGCGGCGGTGAAGAACCAGAGGTCGCCGTCGAAGGCGTGCTTAGGGGCGGCCATCGGCCGGCTGTGGAGCGTGCCGTTCGGCGCCAGGGTGGTGATCATCGCGACTCCGATGTCCCTGATCATCAGCTCCAGCTTGTCGGTATCCCATTTCGTCAGCGTGAGGGTGCTCATCCCCCCATGGTAGCCGGCGCGCCCCGGCGGTTCCCTCGGGGGAGGGACCTCACTGGGCCGCCACGTGCGCCCAGACCACGAGGAGCGCGAGGGTGGCCAGGGTGATCGGCAGGCCGAGGCGCAGGAAGCGCAGAAACGAGAGGGGGATCCCGGCGCGGTGGGCCTGCTGGATCACGATCAGGTTGGCCACGCTTGCCGTCACCACGGCGTTGCCCGCAAAGCTGTTCGCCACCGCCATCACATAGGCCGTGCCGGCATGGGCGATCGGCACCATCCGGACGAGCAGCATGACCGCGGCCGAGTTGCTGATCAGGACCGACAGGCCCGCGGTCAGGCCGACTTCGTTCAGCGGCCGCGTGGCGTCGAAACCGCGGGCCTGCATCCCCTGCACCAGCTGCTCCGTATAGCCGGTGGCCTGGAACGTGCCGCTGACGACGAAGAGCGCCATGAAGAGCAGGAGGATCGGCCAGTCGACCAGCGCCAGCAGCTGGTCGGTCCGGAACTTGGTGCTCAGCAGGTGGATGCCGGCGGCGACCAGCACCGTGACCTCCCGGGGAACGGACGTGAAAAAGAGGCCGATGACGGCGGCGAGGATCACGATCCCCTTGCCCGCGTGGTAGGCGTCGAAGGGCACCAGCGGGGGCGCCGCGGGGGCATCCGCGGCCAGGGCAAAGGGAGCGGAGCGGGCGCAGGCGAAGCGTGCCACCAGGTAGACCACCGCCAGCGCCGCAAGCACGGGCAGGAGGGCCCACCCCAGGTAGCGTCCGAAGGAGAGGCCCGCCAGCGAGCCGATCATCATGTTCTGGGCGTTGCCGATCAGGGTCGCGGCGGCGCCGACATTGCTCGCGGCCGCGATGGCGACGAGGAAGGGCACCGGGTCGACCCGCCGCCGCGCGAGCGCGACCCCGACCACCGGGGTGAGGGCATAGCAGACGATGTCGTTGTTGAGGAAGGCCGACAGTCCGGCGGTGGCGGCGACGAGCAGGGCGAGAAACGTGGCCGGGCGCTCGAGTTGGGCGGACAGCGCGACGGCCACCCGGTCATAGAAACCCGAGAGGCGCAGCTGGGCGGAGATGACAAAGAAGCTAAAGAGCAGGATGATCGTCGGCCAGTTGATGCTGGCGATCGTCTGCGCGGTGGTAGTTCCCGAGGCGAGCACCATGGCGATCGCCCCCAAGAGGGCGATGCCCGTCCGGTTCAGCCGGAGGCCGGGCACCCGGCCGAGCGCCAGCCCGGCGTAGGTGAGGACGAAGATCGCGAGGATGACAGGCCGGTGCTCGGTCGGGACGTTCAAGGGCGCCGCGGGGTTGAACCTTGCCACCGCGAGAACCCGGCATAGGCTCTGGCGATGGGCACCGCGACCAAAATCCTGCTGGGAGTGATCGTGGCCGGTGTGCTGGCCTGCGGGATCATATTCCTGGCCGGCGTTTCCAGCTACAACGGCTTGGTGAGCCTGCGCCAGGGCACGGACGCCCAGTGGGCCCAGGTCCAGAACGTCTACCAGCGCCGGTCGGACCTCGTGCCCAACCTGGTCAGCACGGTCGCGGGCGCCGCCAACTTTGAGAAGTCGACCCTCGAGGCCGTGACCAATGCCCGGGCCTCCGTGGGCCGGGTGCAGCTGCCGAGCGGCTCGGCGCCGACCGATCCCGCGCAGCTGCAGGCCTACCAGGCGGCGCAGGGCCAGCTGGGATCGGCGCTCTCCCACCTCCTGGTGGTGGCCGAGGCGTACCCGAACCTCAAGGCCACGGCGGGATTCGTCGAGCTGCAGGCGCAGCTCGAGGGGACTGAGAACCGCATCGCCGTCGAGCGCGGGCGCTTCAACGATGCCGTCCAGGCCTACGACACCGCGATCCAGCGCTTTCCGGGCATGATCGTGGCGGGCTTCGGCCATTTCGCGCCCCGCCCGTACTTCACCGCCACGGCGGGAGCGGACACACCGCCCAAGGTCCAGTTTGACTTCAACAACCCGGCGCCGGCCAAGCCGTGAAACGGCTCGGTCTCGGGTGGTTATTGCTGGTTTTCCTGGCGGCCGCGGCTCCGGCCGCCGAGGTGATGCCCCCACCGCCGCCGGGGCATTTCACCGACTACGCCGGCCTGGTGAGCCCGGGGACGGCAGCCCGGCTCGACTCCGAACTGGCGGACTTCGAGCGCGCCACCTCGAGCCAGGTCGTGGTGGTCATCTACCCCAAGATGCAGAGCGACTCATCGGTCGAGGACTACACGGTGCGGGTCGCCCAGTCGTGGCACGCCGGCCTCAAGGGCAAGGACAACGGCGCCGTCCTTTTCATCTTCGCCGCCACTCATCAGGTCTACCTCCAGGTCGGCTATGGCCTCGAGGGGGCCATTCCCGACGCGGTCGCCAAGGGGATCATCGAGAATGAGATCGTCCCGGCCTTTCGCCGGGGCGATTATGACGGGGGCGTCACGGCGGGCGTCGCAGCGATCCTCGCGGCGGCGCGGGGCGAATACCACGGGACGGGCCGGACCGTGCACGTCGGCCGGAGCCAAGGCACGCCACCCTGGCTGTTCATCGCCCTCTTGGTCGGGTTCATCCTTATTTCGCTCATCCGCCGGCGGGCGGCGGTGTACGGCAGCGGGGGCCGCCGGGGGATGGGTGGCGTCGTGGTTCCTTGGATCTTCCCCGGCGGCGGTGGGGGCGGCTTTGGCGGCGGGGGCGGAGGCGGCGGAGGCTTCTCCGGCGGCGGCGGCAGCTTTGGGGGCGGCGGCGCGGGAGGAAGCTGGTAAACCATGCCGTGGCCGTTCTCATCTCCCCGGGTTGACCACGACCGCGTCGTCGCGGCGCTGGCTGCCGCCGAGGCGGGCACCTCCGGCGAGATCCGGGTGCTGATTGCGCGCCATGCGGCCAAAGACCCGGTCGCCGCGGCCCAACGCTACTTTGATTCGCTGGGCATGGCGGCTTCCGCCCATCGCAACGGTATCCTGATCTTCGTTGCCCCGCCTTCCCGCACCTTCGCGGTCATCGGCGACCAGGCGGTGCACGAAGTCTGCGGCGACGCCTTCTGGACCGCGCTCTCGGCGGCCATGGCCGACCGGTTTCGGGCGGGGGAATTCACCGACGCCCTGGTGCACGGAATCGAGGAGGCGGGGCGCCTCCTCGGGCAGTCGTTCCCCCGTGGGCCGGGCGACGGGGCCGTCCGGCCGCCCGAGGCCGACGAGGTGGATTGACGGACCCCCGCCTACGGGCGGTGTGGGGCCGGCGCCGAGCGGGCGGCCGGGGCCGCGCCACGGGAGGGACCAGGATGATAGGAGGGATGAACGTAGGCGCGATCGCCATGGTCGTGGTACCATCCGCCGCCGCCCACGACCACGGTGTTGTCGACCCAGCCACCGCCGTAGTAAGGGCCGCCATAGTAACCGCCGCCCTCGACATAGCCGCCGCCGCAGCCTGTCATGAGCGCGAGCTGGAGGCCGCCGAGGACCAGGGCTCCGGAGAGAATTTTGGAGGAGGTCTTCATGGCGAGGAGGCGGGGTTGGCGTTGTCGGAGTATTGGACGAGACCGATGGTCCCGCCGGTCGGATCGCCCACGATGGCGAACCGGCTGCCGTATTCGACGGCGTGCGGCGTTACCAGGACCGTTCCGCCGAGGCTTTGGACCTTGGCGAGCGTCTGGTCGATGTCGGCGACCCGGATCACCCCGAGCCAGCTGGCGTGGATGTCCGCGCCCTCCGGCAGGGGGGCGATGCCGCCGCGGTTGTTGCTGCTGCTGGAGAGGACGAACTCGCTGTTGCGCCCCGAATGAGTCTCGGGGTCGGCGCTGTAACCGAGGACGGTGTGGAAGAAACTGGAGGCGTTCTTCGGGTCGCGGGCGTAGATTTCGAACCAGTTCCAGCCGCCGATGGCGGTGTCCTCGTCCCCGGGATCGCCCGAGGATGACTGGAGGAGACCAAGCGGCACGCCTTCAGCATCCGCAATGATCGCCTGGGAGCCCCGGTCGGGGAAACGGCGGATCTTGCCGTGGACGGTGCCCCCGTTCTGCTCGACCAGGGCCACCGTGGCCTTCAGGTCGGCGACCGAGACATAACCGATCCAGCGCGAGGTCAGGTTCTCCTTGCCGGCGGAATGCGGCGCCAGGCCGGCCACCGGCTGGCCTTGGTTCGAGAAGATCGTGTATTCGCCGCCCTTCTGGTCGATCTTGGCGGCGGTCCAGCCGAACAGGCCGCAGTAGAACTGGGTCGCCTGGTCGGCGCTCGAGGTGAACAGATCGGCCCAGACCAACTTGCCCGGGATCTGGCTGCCGGTGGGCGTCGTATTGAGCGGCGGGAAGGGGGCGGCCAGGGCCCGGGCAACGCCGGCCAGGGCCAGCAGCGCGCCGGCCAGGAGCCAGGCCGCCTTTCGATATTTGGGGGTTGTATGCATAAGGGGTTTTGGGGAGCAGGCCGAGGGGCCTGTGCCGCCATAGACCCCCGTTCCGGCGTTTGGTCCTGCCGGTAGTTCCCTTTTTGCGCCGCGCCGGTCCGTGCGAACCCCGTCCCGACTAGGGCTTCAGCAGCCGACCGGCCAGCTCGGCCTCAAACCCGTCGCGGTTGCGCCAGCGCAGCGCGACCCGGGCGCGGAAGGGCCCGTTCGGGTCCCGCCGGGTAAAGCCGTCATCGGTCACCCGGAAGGAGATCGTCTCCACCTGCACCAGCTCCTCGGAATAGGCCAGATAGACGGCCACGCAGTCGAACAATGTGGTCGAGCGGGTGGCGAAGAAATCGCACTTCATCCAGTTTTGGGCCGGGGCGAAGAGGCAGTAGCTCTCGATCACCGCCCGCAGCATCGGGTCGGAGGTGGCGCTCCAGATGGCGTGGTAGCGCTCCCCGGCGAGGGTGACCGAGCCGCAGGTGTCGAGGGGGGTGAGGAGGAGGTCGCGCCAGGGCGCCGCCAGCACCGCCCGGAAGCCGGCGGGATTCACCCGGACGTTGGTCTCGTCGGAGCTCGGGGCGGCGCCCGAATACCCGACGTCGAAGCTGCCGTACATGCCGACGAACCGGCACTTGGCCGCGATGTCCGGCGCCCGCTGGAGGGCCAGCGCCACGCTGTTCACCGGCCCGATGCCGATGATGGTGACCGGCTCCGGGGAGTGCTCGATCACGTCGATCATGGCGGCGACCCCGTCCTGGTGCACTTTCCCCGGGTAGCGGGCGAGGTCGTAGCCCGCGATCCAGGCCGAGAGCGTCTTGAAGTTGTCGCCCATCGGGCCGTGGTTGTCGCCGATGCCGACGGGGATGTCGCCGCGGCCGCTCGCCTCGAGAAACTTGGCGGCGACCTTGGCGCGGTAGACGGTATCAGCGGGATCGGCGACGACGAGCTTGAGATCGAGTTCCGGCGAGCGCAGCGCCAGGGCCAGCGCCCAGGTGTCGTCGATGTCGGTGCCGATGTCGGAGACGAGGATGACGGGGATCCGCGCGGGGGCGCTGCGGGCGAACGGACCGCCGGCCGAAAGGCCGAGGGCGAGAAGGAGACCGAGAATGGGGTGACGCATGGGTGATTGACAAAGCGCTAGATGACATGGGGGCGGACAAGCGACGCGCGAGGCGCCAAGCTGTCCGCGCTATGACCTCTAATCAAAGCAAGGATACAGAGCCTGGCGCTCGCGCCGGGGTAATAAAGCTCG
>Ga0302314_10007929_pt1 | contig 19005 bp, 7 predicted proteins | sample III_Palsa_N2_3_FD_200533 | JGI IMG/M metagenome (GOLD analysis project Ga0302314, IMG submission 200533) | Peat permafrost microbial communities from Stordalen Mire near Abisko, Sweden - III_Palsa_N2_3 | ecosystem: Environmental > Terrestrial > Soil > Palsa > Peat permafrost | place: Sweden...
TTGAAGAACGAGCCCGAGCCGCCGGCATCGAGGGCGACACGGAGCGTGCCGGTCGAGCTTTGCGTGAAGTTGCCGGTCAAGTTCAAGGCATGGCTGAGGTCGCCGGCCTGGAAGGTGCCGGCGTTCGCGACGTTGGCGATCGTCCAACTGCCGGTCGCGGTCCAGTCGGCGCCGCTGGCGACGGTCAAGGCGCTGCCGGTGCCGAAGTGGGCGATGGTGTTGGCGAGCGTGCCGGTACCGGTCAGGTTGATCAGCCCGGCACCGCCGCCGCCGTCGATCGAGCCGGTCAGCACCGAGCCGGTGCCGAGGGTCAGCGTATTGACGCCGGCATCGAACTGCACGGCTACGCCCCCGGTACCGGTGATGGTGCCCTGGTTGGTGAAGCTCGCCCCGGTGCCGGTGAAGATCACGCCGGTAACGCCGCCGACCGTGCCGGTCGAGGCATTGCTCATGGTGGCGTTGCTGCCGAGCGAGGCACCGGCCGTGACATTGTCGAGGATGGTGCCGGCGTTGGTGACCGTACCGCCGGCGCCGACCATGATGCCGTACTGGCCGCCCTTGATATAGCCGCCGGCGCTGTTCGTCAGCGTGCCGGGACTCGTCAACATCACACCGGTGCCCGAGGTGCCGATGATCGTGCCGCTGTTGGCGATCGAACCACCGCCGACGATGCCGTTGGTGTCGCCGACGACCGAGCCCGTGCTGCTGTTGGCGAAGGTGCCGGTGTTCGACAGCGTGCCGCCGGTCGTCGTGATCGTGCCGCTGTTGGTCAGGCTGCCGCTGTTGGCGAGGCTGCCCGTGTTGTTGATGCTGCCGGTGTTCGACAGGCTGCCGCTGTTGGTCAGCGTGCTGGTGTTGTTGACCGTGCCGCTGTTGGCGAAGCTGCCGCTGTTGGTCGAGGCCGAACCGGTGTTGACGACGCCGGTGTTGGCCACGGTGCCGCCGTTGGCGATGGTCAGGGCGCCGTCGAGCGTGCCGGCATTGGTGACCGACGTACCGTTGTCGACGCTGGCGTTCGTCACCGTCGTGCTGCTGTCGACGTTGCTGGACACGGTGAAATCCACGTTCTGGAAGCCGACGATCTGCGCGTTGCTGAGCGTGCCGCCGTTGAGCAGCAGCGTATTGTTGCCGTTGCTGCCGTCTGCCAAGCCGGACAGCACGCTGCCGGCCTCGATGATCAGTTCGTTGGTGCCGCCGGCGAAGCGCACCGCCGTGCCCGAGTTGCCGATGATGGCGCCGAAATTGTCGATCGTGCCGGTGCCGCCGGAGGCGAACAGCACGCCGACGCCCGCAGTGCCGGAACCGACGATGGTGCCGTGGTTGGTGATGGTCGCCGTGCCGCCGCCGACCAGGATGCCGGCCGCGGCGCCGGTGATCACGCCCGTGTTGGCGTTGCCGACGGTGCCGCCCGCCAGCAGCGAGACGCCCAGGCCCGCGGTGCCGCCCTGGATGAGACCGGCGTTGCTGAGCGTGGCGCCCGCGACCGTGCCCAGCACAGCGGCCGGGCCGGCCGAGGTGAGGGTGGCGCCGGCGGCGTTGATGAGCGTGGCGCCCGCACCGGACAGCTGCAGCGTTTGCGTGAAGCTGCCGGTGTTGGTCAGCGTACCGCCGGCAGCGACGCCGACATTGGCGAAGTTCAGATACTCGCTGCCCAGGCCCAGGCTGGCGACAGTCTGGTTCGTGCCGAACAGGATCGTATTGCCGTTGGTGCCGTTGACGGCATCGACCACGCCGACGAACGTCGAACCCGGATCGACCACCAGCGTGTTGGCGACGGACGAGAACCGCACCGCCGTGCCGGAATTGCCGATGATCGTGCCGCTGTTGATGACCGTGTTGTTCTGGCCTCCGACGATTGTGATGCCGACGCTACCGTTGTAGGTGCTGGCGATCGTCCCGGCATTGTTGATCGTGAGCGAGTTGGCGACAGTGCCCGACCCGTTGCTGTAGATGCCGTAACGCCCGCCGGAAATCACCGCGCCGATATTGTTGGTGATGTTCGCCGACGCGTGGCTCAGGTAGATACCGGCGTCGTTCGTGCCCAGGATCGTGCCGCTGTTGGTCACCGTCAGCAGTGCAGCGATCGTCCCGGAATTTCTGGCGTAGATCCCGTTGTCCCGCCCGGTGATCAGGGCCGAGTTGGTCGAGTTGGTGATGGTAGTCGAACCGCTCCGGACGTAAATCCCGTAGCGACGCGAGCCGATGATCGTGCCGCTGTTGGTGATGTTGGTACCGGTGCCGACCGTCGGCTTGTAACCGAGATAAACACCCGAATTGCGCCCGACGATGGTGCCGCTGTTGGTGATTGTCGTGCCTGCGGGAGTATCGATGTCGATGCCGTAGCTGCTCGTGCCGCGGATGTAGCCGGCGTTGACGATGGTCGCAGCGCCGTTACCGTAGATGCCGAGGCGACCGGTGATGGTGCCCGAGGCGAGGTTGGTGACGCTGCTGCCGCTGGCCAGGAACACACCCGCATCGTTGCCGTTGATCGTACCGGCATTGGTGAGCGTGGCGCCCGCACCCGTTTCGAAGACGGCATAGCCCGACGAGACTCCGAGGATACCCCCGGTTTGGTTATAGAGGCTGGCGCCGGTGCCATCGAGGATCACGCCGCCGCCGAAGCTGCCGCTGTTGGTCAGCGCGGTGTTTTCGGCCACACCGACGCCGTTGAAGTTGATGAGGGTGACGCCGGACACGATCGAGCCCGGTGCGGTCAGCGGCCCGCTGGTCGTGATCTCGACGGCATTCACGCCGTTGGGGTTGCCGTAAACGCTACCCACGAATGTCGCCCCGGGATCCAGCACGAGCAGGTTCGTGCCGCTGCCGAACCTGACCGCCGTACCGCCGTTGCCGATGATCGTGCCGCTGTTGACCAGCTTGTTGAGCTGAGCCTTGTTGGAACCATAGAACGCGACGCCGACGCCGGAAGTGCCGACGATCGTGCCGCTGTTGACCACGGTCCCGGCCCCGTTCTCGATCCTGATGCCCGCATTGCCGCCCAGGATCGTGCCGGCGTTGGTTACGCTCAGGTTTCGCTTACCGTAGACGCCGATAAACCCACCGGAAATGACGTTGCCGGCGTTCAGATTGGTCACCGTATTCGACGTGCTGTAGGAGTTGGCATAGACATAAACGCCGAAGCGGTTGCCCGAGATCACGCCGGCGCTGCCGCCGTTGGTGATCTGGACGGAGTGGTCGGCGGTGTAAACGTGAGACCTGACGCCGTCCTGGCCGCTGATCGTACCGGTGTTGCTGACCAATCCGCCGTGTCGCAGATAGACGCCGACGCCGCCTTCGGCAATCGATGCGATCGTACCGGCATTCGTCAGGCTCACGCCCGCGGTAGCGCCGTAGACGGCGTTTTGGGTGGTGCTCACGATCGAGCCCGCCTGGGTGTTGACCAAGGCGGCATCGGCGCCGTTCAACAGCACCTGGCCGCTGAAGCTGGTGCCGCTGTTGGTCAGCGTCACGCCCGCCGCCGCACCGATGTTGGTGAAATTGATCAGCGTGCCACCGCCGATGCTGGTCGGCAGCGACAAGTCGCCGGCCGTTAGCTTCTCGACCGTATTCACCCCGCTGCCGCCGACGATGGCGCCGTCAAACACACCAGTCGTCTCCAGCACCAGGAGGTTGTTGCCGTTGCCGAACCGGACCGCCGTCCCGCTGTTGCCGATAATCGTGCCGGTGTTGTCGAGCGTATTGCTGCTGTTATTATCGAACGCGACGCCGATACCGGTCGTGCCGTGGGCGCCGACGATAACGCCCGAATTGGTGACCGTACCGCCCGAACCAATGACCCTGACGCCGTATGCCGCGCCGGAAATCAGGCTGTTGGTCGCGGCATTGACGACTGAGCCGGCGCGTAGATAGACGCCGGTGCCGCCCGTGCTGCTGGCCATGATCGTGCCGAAGTTCGAGACGGAGCTGATGCTGGAGCCCGATTCGACCCTGACGCCAAACCCTCCGCCCTGGATCAGCGCGCCTGCGGCGTTCGTGACGTTGCCGCCCAGTCGCAGCACGACGCCGGCGACGGAATTCGCCCCATAACCGATGATCGTGCCGAAGTTCGAGACGGAGCTGACAGTAGAACCGGACGCGAAACGCGCGACGGCGACGCCGTATCTCGTGCCCGAAATCAGACTGTTGGTCGCGGCATTGATGATCGAGCCCGCGTCCATATAGGCGCCGGTGCTGCTGTTGCCACCGGCGGTGATCGTGCCGCTGTTCATCAGCACGCCGTAGGTCATCCTGGCACCGTAGCGGACGCCCGAGACCAGGCCCTGATTGTTCAGCGAGCCGGTGCCACCCAAACTCACGCCGGTACCGCTGGTGCCTTCCGAGACGAACCCGGTTGCCACGATCGTACCGGTATTGACCAACGTGCCGGCATTGCTGAAGACGCCATAGTTAGTGCCGGTGATCAGCCCGCTGTTGTCGAGGAACAACAGGGCACCACGCGATCGAATTCCGATGTTGGCGCTGGTCCCTTGCGAGGCGATCGTGCCGGTATTGGTCAGGCTCACGTAGCCGTTAACCCGGACACCGTAGAGTGCGCCGGTAATCACGCCGCTGTTGTAAAGCGAGCCTGCGTTGGAGGCGGTTCCGCTTTCCAGGTAAACGCCGGTGGCATTGTGTCCGGTCGCGGTAATCGCGCCGGAGTTCGTCAAGCTTCCGCCGAAACCGGAAATTCTTACGCCCTGGCCATTGGGTCCGGTCGCGGTAATCGTGCCGGAGTTCGTCAAGCTTCCGCCGGAGCCGTCAATTTCGACGCCGTAGCGGTTGCCGCTGATCAGCGCCGCGGTGCCGTTGTTGGCGACACTGCCGCCGTAAACGAGCGCAACGCCGGCCCCGAGGGTCCCGGTCGAGGTGATCGTGCCGGCATTGGTCAGCGTGACGCCGGGGCCGGCGCCGTACACTGCGTTTCGGTCGGCGGTGACGACCGAGCCCGTTGCCGAGTTGATGAGCGTGGCGCCGAGCCCGCCCAGCAGCACCTGAGAAGTCCAGGTCGTCCCGCTGTTGGTCAGCGTCACGCCTGCGGCAGCGCCGACATTATTGAAATTGACCAGCGTGGTGCCGTAGGTGTCGGTCGGCATCGCCAACTGACCGCTTTTCGTCAATTCGATCGTGTTGATGGCGGAGGTGCCGCCCATCACGATACCGAAGAACGTCCCGGTCGGTTCCAGCACGAACGCGTTGTTGCCGTTGCTGCCGAACTGGACCGCCGTGCCGCTGTTGCCGATGATCGTGCCGGTATTGTCGATGATGCTGGCGCCGTAGCTATTGCTGAAGGCGACGCCGACCGCGCCCACGATGGTGCCCGCGTTCGTTATCGAGCTGCCGCCGCCAAACACCTTGACGCCATAGCGCGCGCCTGAAATCAGGCTGCCGGTGCCGTTGTTCGAAACGGCGCCCCGATAGACCGCAACGCCGGTGCCGTTGGTCCCCGTGGAAAGGATCGTCCCGAAGTTCGTGACGGAGTTGGACGCCTGACCGCGGTAGACAAAAACGCCGATGCCGTTTGCGCCGGTCGCCTTGATCGTGCCGAAGTTGGTCACGGAGCTCGCGTTCGAACCGGAGATCCCGACGCCATAGCTGGTGCCGGAAATCAGGCTGCTGGCGGCGCTGTTGATGACCGTGCCGCCATTGCGCAGATAGACACCCGTACCGAAGGCGGTACCGGTCGCCAGGATCGTGCCGGCGTTCGACACAAAGCCATACTGGTTGATCGACACGCCATCGCTGGTACCGGAAATCAGCCCGGTGCCGGCGTTGGTGACCGTCCCTTGATAGAGATAAACGCCGGTCGAACGGTTGCCCGTCGCATTGATCGTGCCGAAGTTCGAGACCGAGTTCGCAGATGACCCGGAACGGATAGAGACGCCGGTGCCGTAGTTCCCGGCCGCGATGATCGCGCCGAAGTTCGAGACGGAGTGCGTTGTCGAACCGGAGAAGCCGACGCCGATGCCGGAGGTCCCGGTTGCCTTGATCGTGCCGAAGTTCGTGACGGAATTCGCCGTCGAGCCGCTGTAAATATGCACGCCATATCGACCGCCCTGGATCAGGCTGCCGGCACTGCTATTTGTGACCGAGCCCCCATAGAGGTAGACGCCGGTCGAATTGGTGCCGTTGGCAATGATCGTGCCCGCGTTCGACACTGAGCCCTGCTGATCGCGAATCCTGACGCCGTAACCGTTGCCCGAAATCAGGGCGGCCGTGCCGTTGTTCGAAACCGACCCGCTGGTGAGGTAGACGCCTGTACTATTATTGCCGGTGGCGGTGATCGTGCCGGTGTTGGATACGGAACCTGGCTGGCTGCGGATCTTTACGCCGTAGGAATCGCCGGTGATCGTACCGCTGTTGACCACGGTCAGACCGGCCTTGCCGTAAACGCCGACATTCCCGCCGGAGATCAGGTTGCCCGCGCCCAGATTGCTGACAGTCTTGGCCGTGCCGTAGCTGTAGACGATAACACCGTAGCGAGTACCGGTGATCTGCGCGCCCGTGCCGCTGTTGGTAACCTGGACGCCGCCATCCGTGGAACTTGCAGAGATCCTGACGCCGTACCGCCCGGCGATCGAGCCGGTATTGGTGACCGTACCGCCGTGGCGCAGGTAGATGCCCGTACCGCCGCCAGCGGTCGATTGGATCGTCCCGGCATTGGTGACGCTGACGCCCGTCGCGGTCCCGTAGACCGCGTATTGATTGTTGCTGACGATCGAGCCGGAGATATTGTTCAGCGCGGCCGCGGTACCCAGCAAGAGCACCTCGCCGGCGAAGGCGGTGCCGTTGTTGGTCAGGGTCACATTCGCGCCCGCCCCAACACCGTTGAAGTTCACCAAAGTGCCGCCATCGACGCTGGTGGGGATCGCCAGAGTAGCGCTTTGCAGGAATTCGACCGCGTTCACTCCGCTCGTGCCACCGACGATGAGGCCGTCAAACACACCAGTCGTCTCCAGCACCAGGAGGTTGTTGCCGTTGCCGAAGCGGACCGCCGTTCCGCTGTTGCCGATAATGGTGCCGGTGTTGTCGAGCGTGTTGTTGCCATAATTGACCATGGCGACACCGATGCCGGCGGTGCCGAGCCCCTGGATCGTCCCAGCGTTGGACACGAGATTCGGGTTCGAGTCATACTGGCTGATGATCTGGACACCGTAGCTGGCGCCGGAGATCAGCGCGCCGCCATGGTTCGAGACCGTGCCGGAAAAGAGGCGGACGCCGGTGCCGGAGGTCGCACCGGTGGCGATGATCGTGCCGAAGTTCGACACCGAGTTCGTGTCCAAGCCGGAACGGACCCGCACGCCGTAGTTCGTGCCGGAGATCAGGGCCGCCGTGCCGTTGTTCGAGACCGAACCGCGATACATCGAGACGCCGATCGCGAAATTGGTGCCGGTCGCCTGGATCGTGCCGAAATTGGATACCGAGCTGGTGCCCGACCCGGAGGTCTTGACGCCGTAGGTCGCACCCGCGATCAGGCTGCTGATCGCCTGGTTGACCACGGTGCCGTTGACGACATAGACGCCGGTTCCGCCCGCAGTTCCGGTCGCTTGGATCGTGCCGGCGTTGAGGACCGTGCCGCTGTTCTCGAGCCGAACACCGTAGCGATCACCCGAGATCAGACTTGCGGCACCGACGTTGGAGACCGTGCCGCCCTGGTACATGACGATGCCGGCGCCGGAACTCGTCCCGCCCTGGATCAGCCCCGTGTTCGTCACCGTACCGGCGTCGCCGCCGAGCTTGACGCCATAGGTGGAGCCGACGATCGTCCCGGCGTTGCTCACGCTCAGGTTCGCGGCATAACCGTAGACCGCGCCGGGGGCACCCAGGGTTTCGACGATCTGCGCGCCGAAAGTGTTGACCAGGGCGGCACCGTTACCGAGCAGCGAGACCGCGCCGGAAACGCTGCCGACGTTGGTGATCGTGGTCGCCGCAGCGGCGGCGAACACTTGGAAATTCGTGAAGGTGCCGGCATAGGCGGCGAAAGCACCGTTGTTGAGCGTGCCGCTCGTCGTGATTTCCAGCGTGTTCCTGCCGCCGCCGCCATCGACGATGCCGTCGAACACACCGGTCGGCTGCAGCACGAGCAGGTCATTGCCCGAGGCAAACTGAACCGCGGTCCCGCTGTTGCCGATGATCGTGCCGGTGTTGATCAGCGTATTGTTGCCGATGCTGGCAGTGCCATCCGTGAACACGACGCCGATGCCCGCCGTCCCGGTACCGATGATCGTGCCGCCGTTGACCAGCGTGTTGGAGAAGCTGCCGTGGAAAAACGCGCCGGCGCTGCCGCCCTGTATCAATCCGCTATTGGTCAGGTTGGTGGTCTGCTTCGACGCCAGGCCATAGCGGACGCCGACGATCGTGCCGCTGTTGGTGACGACGGCATGGGCCGAGGTAAACAGCGGGGGATAATTGGTGGCCAGGCCGTCATTGCCGGAGATGCTGCCGGCGTTGACCACCGTGCCGCCATCGAACAGATAGACGCCGGAACCGCTGGTTCCCGTGGCACTGACGATGCCGGAATTGTGCAATGTGGCGGCGCTCGAGCTGCCGTCCAGCTTCACGCCGATGGAGTAGCCCGTGATCGTGCCGCCATTGCTGTTGGTGACGAGACCACTCCGGCGCGCCAACACGCCGACGGTGCCGGTGATCGTGCCGCCGTTCGTCACAGTGCCGGCGGCCTGGGTCGAAAATTCGACACCATAGGTCCCGCCCTGGATCAGGCCGCCGGCGTTGTTGGTCACCGAGCCATTGCTGGGCATCAGGACGCCGACGCCAGCAGTGCCACTCAGGATCGTGCCGAAATTGCTGACGCTGTTGTTGTAGCTGTCGGTGCTGGTCACGACACCGGCACGGCTGCCATAGATTTGACCGCCCGCCAGATTGGTGACATTGCCGTGCTGGGACAGATCGACGCCATAGCCACTGGTTCCCGTGGCACTGACGTGCCCGGCGTTGATCAGCGAGGTGGAGTTCGAGTAGCCGCCCAGCCGGACGCCGACGGAGTAGCCGGTGATCGTGCCGGAATTGCTGTTGGTAACCAGGCCGCCGCTACGCAGATAGATGCCGTTGCCCGTCGTGCCGGTCGTGCCGATCGATCCCGCGTTCGACACTGTGCCGTAGCCGCCAGCGACGTAAACACCGTCGTTTTGGCCGGAGATCGTGCCGCCCTGGTTGTTGGTAATGCTGCCGCCGGCCTGCAGTTGAACGCCAAACGCGCTTCCGATGATCGCGCCCGAGTTGACGACCGTGGTATACGCGTTCCGACCATAGACACCGGTCCCGCCGGTGATCGTGCCGCCCGCATTGTTCGTGACGGTTCCGCCCTGAGACAGCAGAACGGCCGCGAAGTCGTTGCCGATGATGGTGCCGTCGTTGGTCACGGTGCCTGCACCGCTATAGACATAGATGCCGACGCTTCCGCCCTCGATCAGCGACGCCGGGCCGATGTTGGTCACCGCGCCGGAGCCGATCTTGATGCCGTAATTGAAGCCGTTGATGGTTCCGCTATTCGCAACCGTGCCCGATCCGCCAAAAATGTAGATGGCGTTGTAGCCCGTGATCTGGGCGGCGCCGGCATTCGACACACTACCGCCCGCGTAGAACCCGATGCCCTGCCCACCCCCGGCGATGGTGCCCTCGTTCGTCAGCGTATAGGCGTGGCTGCCGCCCTTGATGAACGCGCCGTAGTTCGAGGTACTGGGATTGTCGTAGGTGTTGGTCCCCGTCGTGACCACCTGCGCCTTGGCCGTTGTCGGCAGCACGACCCCCAGCGTCGCCATCGCCGGCAGGGCCAGCAGCGCCGCCGCGGCGCAGCTGCCGAGCAGGCTGTCCCTCAACGTGCGCGATCGAACCTGAGAAGCGGCGATCAGAGCGGTGGAGAGGGTCGGGCGCTGGGAGAGCATCGGCGACTATCCTAGAAAAATTCGGGCTGCGCGGTGCCATCAAGGCACGCAAAATACAAGCTGAACCGGGCCGCGGCGCTTTGGACACGGTTCGTCAACCCTCAAGGCCTAGCAGCATCCAGATACCTTTCGTTAGGACTGGCGTGCCACCTATCGAAAATTTTCTCGCAAATCCGACGAATTGGCGGGCCGTCGTGCGGCTCGCTAGGCGTGGGCGCGTTGCACCCCGACGGCAGGTCCTTGGGCCCGCCAATGGCTGGGGGTCTCGCCGAATCGCCGCTTGAAGGCACGGGCGAAATAGGCCTGGTCGGTATGACCCCAACGCGCCGCGATCTCACCGACCTGGCGATCGGTCCAGACCGGATCGCGCAACATGCGGGCGATCGCCATCAGGCGGTATTCGGCGGCATGGGCCGTAACCTGCAGCCCCTCCTCCCGCAACAGGCGATAGAGCGTCGAGCGGGCAAGTCCCAGCGCATCCGCCACCCGATCGGGCGTCTGATCGCGTTCGCCGGCGTGACGGCACATGTACGCCTTGATCCGGCACAGCTGCTGGGCCTTCTCCAGCAACTTCTGCCGATGGCTGTCGCAGCCTCTGGCCGCCAACGCATCCTCGATGCTCCGGCGCAACTCCAGGAGCGCGCGTGCGAACCCGGCGCCGTCCGAATCGCTGGCATGGTCGGCGACCGCCTGGATACGGTCGGCCATCAGCTTCGCCAGAAAATGATCGGCCTGAAACACCATCCCGTCGAAGTCCTGGCCGCGCCCGACGGCGGCAACCAACCAGTCGCGCGGCACGAACAGCCAGGTCTCCTTGAGCGGAGCGTGGGTCCAAAAGCTGCCCTGGCCTCGGCGATCCTGGACATAGACCGCGCCGTCGGAGATCTGGACGAAACGACCAACGGTTTCGATACCGCCCTCACCCCGGATACAGGACGACAGCAGGACGTGGTCGGAGGCATGGGCCAGCTTTGCGGGCGCGCGCAGAAGGCCCAGCGGATCCGAAGCCATTTGCATGATGGTGATATCGTCTCGCTCGCACACCAACGCCGTCGCCCGATAGTCATGGACCGGCGTACTCGGCACGACGAACGCCTGGGAATAGGGCGCGATAAAATCGACCCAGAACGCGAGTCTCTCCCTGGGTTTATGTGGCGCTGTGCTGATCCATTGCGGCGGGGCGGCATCGCACGTCCGACGGTGAGCCCACGGCTCGGATAGATCTGGACAGCCGATCACGGCGGACAATCTGCGATTCGGCATCGAGGCCTCTCGGGGTCCGCACTGCAGACCAATGTTCGGAAAAGAGTCACGTCCGGTCACGCGACGTCATCGTGGGTTATTTTCGATCGACGCCCCGGCAAACCGCCGAGATGCTAATCGCACTGAATCATGATGTCATGCGGATTCGGTATCATAATACCGTATATCGACTGCGGACGACGATCGTAAGACGCCAAAGAAGCGCCCTGTTTCAGTGTCGGCGCCGGGAAATCGCGCTATCGAAACAGCGCCTTGAAAGCATTGTAGCGCAGCGAAATCTGCTGCCCGTCCAGCGGGTAGGTCTGCCATTTCGACGCGCCGATCAAGTGCAGGATGTTGATCGGCTCGTATGGAAACGAGGGTGCGGTCAGCTGTCTGGAGCCCCAATCGAGCCGCGGCAGGCTGTGCAGCACGAGCCAATTATTGACGGCCCGAAGCGGATGCATCGTGATCGCCCCGGAATAGATGAGCCGGTGCAGCGGGATCTGGTCGGAAAAGAACTTGACCTCCCGACCGGCGAGACGCTGGCGCGCTTCCCAGAGCGCGGTTTTCCACGCGTCCCACAGCGGCGAGCGCGCCCTAGCCCCGAAGACGCCGCTGTTGACCATCGGATAACGGCCGAACTCGAGCCGGTCCTCGTCGCCGAACATCACCGTGTACACGCTCAGCGTATAATCGTCCGGGGCGACACAGGTGAAATAGTTCGGATCGGACTGGGAGTGGATCGAGATGTCGGCGAGCGATGCCGTCTCGATGATATGCGCCAGTCCGATCGGGTTCTGCACCCAGGTATCGGCATCCAGCCAGACGTAGGTGTCATAACCCGGAAAGCATTCCGGCAATCTTGCCTTGATCGCCTCATGGGCCAGCTGAAAGCCCTCGCCCGGCTTGATGAGGGTGACGCCTCCGATCTCGACCGAGTGGTCGGCCATCGCCGCGATCCTGTCCGGCAGGGAAACGGCACCGACCCGGATGAACCCGATATCGTAAGCGCGCGCAGCGTCGGCCTGGAGAGAGGCCAACAATTCCGCCGCGAGCAGGTCGTGATTGGTGTCGCAGCCGGTCACCACAATGGTCTTGTTCATCCACGATCCCTTAGCACCGTCCCGGACCGGGAGCGTGGGTGATTTCGACCGGCCTGTCACCCGTGTCGGTGAGACCCAGGATAAGGCGGCCTCGTCGTCGCCCGAGCACCGACCGTGATTTCACCGCCGGACGCGTGACCTTTACTCAGATTCGGAAACGCCCTAAAAACCGTAAGGCGAGAACCTTGGCGCAGGTGACGGTATTGTCCGCCAGCCGGTGATGAAATGAACAGATTGGCCGCCCAACAGCACGTTCCATCACTGAATTTCCTTGGGCTCGTCATCAGCGATCTCGATATGTTGGCTGCGGCCCAGATCATCGTCGATCGGGATCCCCTGCTTCCTTTCGTTTATGTTTTGACGCCGAACGCACAGCATATGGTCAAGCTGGCGCAGGGTCAGAGCGGTCTCCGTCGCGCCTATGCGAAGGCGTGGCTGACGCTGTCCGACGGGCAGGTCGTCAGAAGACTGTCCCGGCTGTTGCTCGGACAGGCTTTGCCGCATGCCTCGGGCAGCGATCTGACGGCCGAGCTGCTGCGGCATCGGATCCGGCCGGACGATGCCGTGACCGTGATCGGCGGCGGCCCGGTGCTGGAGGCGGCGCTGATCGAACGCTTCGGGCTGCAGCGGCTGGCGATCCATGATCCGCCTTACGGCTTCATCAACGATCCGGTTGCGGTCGAGGCCTGCCTCGACTTCCTCGCGGCCCATCCGGCGCGTTATGTTTTCTTTGCCGTGGGCTCGCCCCAGTCGGAGATTCTGGCGCGGGCGGCAGCCGATCGCGGTAACCTGCGTGGCGTCGGCCTATGCATCGGCGGCTCTCTGCTGTTCGCGGTCGGCCTGGTCAAGCGCGCCCCGCGCTTCTTCCAGAAGGCCGGCCTGGAAGGGATCTATCGGTTGGCCCAACGTCCCCGCACGCATTTCCGGCGCGTCTTCATCGAATCGCTGCCGATCGTCTGGATCGTCCTCAGGGCCCGGTTCGGCGGTCCCGGCATCCTGCCCCCGGGCGAAAGCGAGCACCATGGTTGAGCTGCGCAAGGCGATCCGCACGCTGCAGAACTTTTTCCCAGGCCTGGGCGGGCTGAAGAACGATTTCTATTACCACGCCCGCAAGACGCTTCGGATCGCCCACGAACGCGATTTCGCCGTGCTGGCGGCCCTGCCGCCGCGGCCCGACGACCTGTTCCTGGACGTCGGCGGCAATCACGGCCAGAGCGTGCTGTCGATGCGGCTGTTCCGCCCCGACACGCCGATCATTTCGTTCGAGCCGGTGCCGAGCCTCTATGCCGAGATCGTCCGCCGCTTCGCCCGCGACAGCCATGTCGAGGTGCGCAACTATGGGCTGGCGACGGCCGAGGCGACGCTGCCGCTCTACGTGCCCAGCTATCGCGGCTTCGTCTATGACGGCATCGCCACCTTCTCGCACGAGAACGCGCTGAATTACTTCAGCGACAAGACGCTGTATTTCTTCGATCCCAAGCACGTCGCCGTCAGCGAGCAAAGCTGCCACCTGAAGACCCTGGACAGCTTGAATCTGGCCCCAACCTTCATGAAGATCGATGTCGAGGGTTTCGAACACGACGTGCTGATGGGCGGCCTGGAGACGGTGAAGCGGCATGAGCCCGTGATCATGATCGAGAAATTCTGGAACGACACCCGCGTGTTCACCCTGCTGGCCGAGCTTGGCTATGCCGAGGTCGCGTTCGACGGCGGCCGGTTCCGGCGCCAGGAAACGACGGGGCTGAACGCGATCATGATGACCGACCGCCGGCTGGCCGCCTTGCCGCCTTCAATGTGATGGAACAGGCGCCGCGGGGCCGGGTCCGCGCCGAACGGCACCGGGGCGTGGTCAAATCGATGCGCGGCCGAGGGCGGATCCTGCCGCTCGGATCCGTGCCGACACCGGCCCCGGCTGCCGCGCAGGGGCTGCGCCAGACCAGCCTGATCCTGCTCGCGATCCTGCCGCTGTTCGGTCAGTTCTTTCACTACATGGTCGACGCCGGGCCGTTCTATTTCCTGTCCAAGGCCTGGCCGTTCATCACGCTGCCGTTCGCGCTGCACGGGCTGTTGCGCACCCGGACGCCGCCCCATGGGGTTTATATCGCCTGCCTCGCCTATGTGCTGGCGGTGACGCCGGTCCTGTCGATCTATTGGCTGGGCAACAGCGTCGTCGATGCGATCGGCACGACGATCAAGGTCTGGCCGATCACCTATTATTTCAGCCTGCTGTCCGTGCTGCTGCTGCTGCGCCCGTCGCCGGCACTGCTCCGGCGCAGCCTGGTCACGCTCGGCATCGTCAGCTTCGCCGTGCTCTGGCTGCTGTGGATCATTGTGCCGACCAGCCGCTACGCGACCGATCCGGAAATCAGCAAGCTGTTCCTGTACGAGACGGAGCGCGGCTATCGCATCTATATGCCGGAGACCTTTACCGTCCTGACGATGTTCTTCGTGGCGCATCGGGCGGCGCGGCGGCCCCGGCTGTGGCATGCCGCCTTTCTGCTGTTCGGGGTCGCCAGCCTGCTGATCATCTACAAGCAGCGCCTGGCGATCGCGGTGACGGTGGCGGTGACGGTCTGGATCCTCTATCGCCAGCTGCCGCGGCTGTGGCGCTCGCTCGGCCTGATCGCATCCGGGTTCGGCGGCCTCGCCGCGGTCATCTACGCGATGCGCAACGGCGACAAGGTCGCCCAGTCGCTGGGCGGATCGCTCAGCATCCGCCAGACCTCGATGAACCTGCTGTGGCATTTCCTCGCCGACGAGCCGCTGCGCTGGATTTTCGGCGCGGGCGGGGCCACCCGCTTCGGCACCGTCACCATGGCCGACATCGTCGGGCGCAAGGATTTCTATCTGGCCGATCTCGGCTGGGCCGGCGTGATCTTCGAATATGGCGCCGCGGGCTCGCTGTTGCTGTTCGGGCTCTACATGACCGCGCTCAGGCGCTACGACCGCGGGCCTTCGGGCGAAGACACCTCGCCCGACCCGGGTGCCGACCACGACATGTATCAAGCGCTGCGCGACTACGCGCTCTATCTGCTGCTGAGCACGGCGGTCTATTCGCCGGTGTTCACACCGGGCGAGCTGGCCAGCATCACGGCACTCATCCTCTATCTGGGCCAGGGGCGCTGGCGGCCGGCGCCGACTTAACCGCCCCGGTGCAGCAGCCGCGACAGCAGGCGATAGAGCTGCGGATTGTCGCGCACCGCCGGATGGTTGCGCACCCGGTTGATCAAGGTCCGGCGCCCCAGGATCAGCACCGGGCTGCCGAAGATGGTTTCCTCGCCCAGGCGCAGCGTCGCAAAGCGGTCGAGCAGCGCCGCCCGATAGCGGGCGGCCGCGGCCGGATCCTTGCAGAAATAGGTCTTGTTCGGCGTGATCGCGAACGGCTTGAGCTGGCGCCCGGGTTCGAGCACGAAGCGGAAGGCGCCGGCAACCACGGCGGGCCAGCGTTCCTGATAGACGTCGTCCAGCACCAGGATGCCATCGGGCCGCAGCACCTCTTCGGCCAGGCGCATGTCGTTGTAGGTGATGTCTTCGGTGTGCCCGCCATCGACGCTCATCAGGCGCATCGGGCCGACCGCGCCTGCCAAGTCGGCCGCCGTGACCGAGCAGGAATCCTGGGCGAAGATCGTGACGCGCGCCGGATCGCCGCCGACCCGGGCCAGATTGCGCAGGAAGATGCCGCGATCGCCCAGGCCCGAGGCGTCTTTGTTGAACTCCTGGTTCTCGAACACGTCGAGCGCGAAGCTGCGCTCTTCCGGCAGCATCGACAGGTAGAGCAGCAGGAACAGCTTGCCGTGATGGATGCCGATCTCGCCGACGCCGCCGGTCTGGCCCTCGGCGATCTGGGTTTCCGCCAGATGCGCGATCGCGGCGGCGCTCTCGGGCGCCAGCCAGCCGGAGACGGCGCCGGCACCCTTGCGGACATAGGCCTGCATGCGCGCGCGCAGGTCGGCAGGGACAGCTCGCGTCTCGGTCATTGTGCGGCACTCGGAAGGGTGGTGGGCGTACTGCCGCCGCTGCTGACCGAATAGCTGAAGCTGCGTTGGAACGGCACGATCTTGGTGATGTACTGGTCGACCCACAGCCCGACCTCGGCGACACGCGTGCGCGGCACGTACAGGATGTCGCCCTGCACGATCGGCGGGTCGGCAACGGGCTTGCCCTCGATCAGGCTGCGGACATCGACCAGCCGCAGCATCGGCCGATCGTTCGGCCCGCGCCGGATCAGGATCACCTGATTGATGCGCCCGGTCTCGGCGGCACCACCGGCCAGCTGGAGCGCCGCGATCGGGTCCATGGGACCGGTGATGGGATAGACGCCGGGCAGCTTGACCTCGCCGCCGACATAGACGCGCGCCGAGACCGGGTTCAGCACCTCGATCGACACTTCCGGATCGCGCAGCCGCCGCGTCGCCTTCTGAGCCACGATATCGGCCGCTTCCGTGGGTTTCAGACCGGCGACCGCGACCTCGCCCGCCGCCCTCAGCGTGACGACGCCGTCGGGCCGGACCAGCACGTCCTGATCCATTTCGGGCGTGCGCAGGAACATGACGCGGATCTTGTCGCCCTCGCCGACCCGATAGGCCGGCACCGTGTCGGACCAGGGCCCGAAACGGGCCGACAGTGCCGGGTCGGCCAGAGGGTCGACCGCGGGCTCCGGCGTCTCGACCGGGAACAGTTCCTGGCCGGTGCAGCCCACCAGCAGGGCTGCCAGCACCGGCACGGCCAACAGGCGGGGCAAACGCATCAGAACCATCGGTAGATCGCCTTCGGAATATGGAACTTGCGCCCCGTGACGACGGCGCCGAACAGGTCGCCGCCGGCCTCCAGCAACTGCGTGGTCAGATGCTCGGCCACGGGCGCGCGGGTATGTTCCGCCCGGACCGTCAGGATGGAGCCATCGACGACATTGGCCAGGCGCAGGCCGATCAGGCTGTCGCGCGGTGCCGGCGCGTCGATCAGGATGATGTCGTAGGCATCAGCCATGGAATCGAACAGACGCCGCATGTCCTCGCCGTTGGCGCGCTGCCAATTGACCTCGCCGGTCGTGGCGGCGACGCTGACGTCCAGCCGCTTGGTCGCGGTGCCGGCAATGACGAGACGGCGGTCGGTCGCATCGCGCGGTGCCGCGCGGCCGAACCGCGTCCATTGCGCCGTGCCGTCGTCGACCAGGTCGAGCAGCAATGTCCGCTTGCTCTGCCCTTCGGCCATCTCCACCGCCAGGGCCGCCGCGAAGTCCGACCGCTGTTCGCCCTCGCCAGTCGCGATGATCTGGATCTTGCCGGTGGCCCGGCTTTCGGTCTGGGCGAACACCAGCTGTCCGGCCAGATAGATGATCTGGCTGGTGGCCTCGGCGCCGGAGAAGCTCTCGCCCTCGGCAAAGGTGGCCAGCACTGGCATGTGCAGGCTGCGCGCCACTTCTTCCGGCAACAGGAAGATCCGCCGGTTCCAGGCCGCGACCAGGGTCAGCGCGCCGGCCAGCATCATGCCGCCGACCAGGACCGCAAGCGCGAGGTTGGTCCGGTTGCTGGTCCCGCGCAGCGACGCGTCCGCTCGCTCCAGGATCTGGATGTTCGCGGTCTTGACCGCCGCCGCCGCCTCTTCGAGCTCGGCCGCCTCGGCGCGCTGATTGGTCTCGCGGTACAGCTGGTCGATGATCGTGTGCGACCGTTCGAGCGCGCGCAGGCTGCGCTCCGCCGTGCGCAGCTCGTCGACGCGATGGCGCGCCTCCTCGGTTTGCCGATCGAGCTCGGTAATCGAGCTGGCGACGGACGCCGCCTCGGCCCGGAGCTGGTCCAGGTGATTGTTCATGAAATCGAGCGTGGGGTTGCGCACCTCGCGCGTGGTCGGCGGCTCGTTCTTCGGCTGGCTCTGGATCTTTTCCAGCGCCTTGATCTGACGCTTGATGTCGTCGAGCGCCGGGTCGCCCTTCTGATAGAGCGCCTGCAGCTTGTCGCGTTCCAAATAGAGTTTGGTCAGCAGCGTGCCGGTCTCGTCGCGCTCGAAGTGATTGTTGCGTTCGACGGAGTCGAACACCTGGGCCGGCAATTGATGGATAGCATGCTCGCTCTCGGCCATCTCGGCGACGAGCGAGGCGCGCCGCTCGATCTGGCGCTGGCGGCGCTGGACCGTGCCGTCCAGCTGATCGAGCGCCAGCGTGATTTCCCGATCGAGATTGAGCACGTGGAATTTCTTGCGCTCGGCCGCCAGCTGATCCTCGATCTTGCTGAGCTGGTCGGCGTAGGACTGCGCCTTTTCCTTGAGGAAGGGCGAGCGGAGATTGCTGAACACCTGGGCGCGGCGGCGCAGATAGACATCGATCAGCGTATCGACCGCCTCCATCGCGACCGCGCGGTTGCCGTTTTCGAACGACACCATGATCAGGTTCGAATCGGACTGGGCGACGACCTTCAGCGCCTTTTCGGCCAGATCGACCGCGGTTTCCCGCCGCTCGTTGTCCGACAGCGGCGGCAGCAGACCGAACAGCCGCCGGTGGCCCAACTGCGGCGCCAGCTTGTCGGCGCCCAGCTGCTCGACCATACCGGTGATGATCGCCCGGTCCCGGATGAACTCGGCCTCCGACTGGGTCGCCCGGCCGCCATCCGCCGACAGAATCGATTGCAGGCCCGCGAGCCCGGGCACGCCGCTCTGATCGTGATCGACCAGAACCAGCAATTGCGACTGGGCGATGTAATGAATCGGACTGAGCGCCCATGCCAGCAAGGACAGGACGCTGCTGACCAGTAGAACAGCAATGA
>Ga0302314_10007930_pt1 | contig 19005 bp, 18 predicted proteins | sample III_Palsa_N2_3_FD_200533 | JGI IMG/M metagenome (GOLD analysis project Ga0302314, IMG submission 200533) | Peat permafrost microbial communities from Stordalen Mire near Abisko, Sweden - III_Palsa_N2_3 | ecosystem: Environmental > Terrestrial > Soil > Palsa > Peat permafrost | place: Sweden...
AGGAGGTCCGGGCGCTTCACGGCGCTCCTCCTCTCGCGGTGCTGCGGGCGATCAACCCGATCGTGCGCGGCTGGTCGGCCTACTACCGGACGGTGGTGTCCAAGGAGGCGTTCGCCCCGCTGGACAGCTACCTGTGGCAGCTCACCTATCGGTGGGCAGTGCCCAGGCACCCGAAGAAGTCGAGGCACTGGATTGTCAGCCGGTACTTCGGCCGCCTCAACACGGCCAGGCGAGACCGATGGGTGTTCGGCGACCGGGAGACCGGGACCTACCTCGTCAAATTCGTCTGGACGAAAATCATTCGGCACCAGCTGGTCAAGGGCACCGCGTCCCCGGACGACCCCGCCCTGGCCGACTACTGGACCGCTCGTCGACGCAGAGCTGCCCCGCTCCCCATGGACCGGGCGACCCTGCGCATGCTGCAGGAGCAGAAGGGCCGCTGCCAGATCTGCAGTCAACTGCTACTGCACGCCGACCGGTCCCCGCAGTCCCCGACCTGGTGGGAGCAGTGGCTTCGCACCACCCGAATGGCGATGAAGGCACGTCACATCGCCTACCAGGGAGCGAAAACCCCGGATGGGGTGCAACTCCGCCTCGCCCATGCCTCGTGCATCCGCCGGAACACGGTGGACAGTACGCCGGGCACCTGCGCTCCATCATCGGCGGCCTGACGGTCGAGCAGATCATCCGCGAACGGGACAGGGTCGCCCAGGAGGTGAAGGAAGGAAGCCACAGCGAAATGGAGAAGCTCGGCATCGTCGTCGACGCCCTGCAGATCCAGGAGATCGGGGACACCACGGGCTACATCACCAACCTCGCCGCCCCGCACGCGGCTGCCGTGGCGAGCCAGGCCCGGATCGCCCAGGCCCAGGCCGACCAGCAGGCCGCGGAACGCGAGCAGCAGGCCACCGCGCTCAAGGCCCAGTACGACCGAGACACTGCCGTCAAGCGCGCCGGCTTCGTGGCTGAGACCCAGCAGGCCAACGCCAGGGCCGCTCAGGCCGGACCGCTCGCGGAGGCACGGGCCTCGCAGGAGGTCATCGAGGAGCAGACGGCGCTGGCCAAGCGTCAGGCCGACCTGGCCGCACAGCGTTTGGAGGCCGAGGTCCGCCGTCCCGCCGACGCCGAGGCGTACCGTCAACGAACCCTGGCCGAGGCCGGCCGCGACCAGGCGAAGTTCGCCGCCGAAGGTGACGCCTACCGGCGCACGACCCTGGCGACCGCCGACGCCCAGTCGGCGCGCGTCCAGGCGGACGGCGCCGCGTACGCGGAGCGGACCGTTGCCGAGGCACAGGCCGCGGCCAACAACTTCAGGGCCGATTCGTTGAAGGACGGCAATCAGGAACTCCTCGCCGCCAACTGGATAGTGGAGAACCTACCCGTCCTGGTCGACGCCGCCTCGCGGAGCATCGCCGGCTCGAACCTGACCATCCTGAACGGGACCGAGGGCGTCAGCCAGGTCGCGGCCGGGATCGTCGGCCAGGGATTGGCGATCCTCGACACCCTCAGGCAGTCGACCACCGCGATTCCCGTCAACGGGGCCGGACCCTCCCGCAACGGCATCCGCCCCGCATCGATCCCCGTGGACAACTGACCGGGCGTGAGCCGATGCCGGCCGGGTAAAGCCTGTCCACGGGTCGGCGGTGGTCACCTCACGGTCCATCAGCTCACCGACCAAGGTGCGGTGCGGCAGGCCATCGCGCCCAGGGGGCTGTGACTGGAGCTGCAACATGATCGGCAGTGCTGGATCGCGGCTCCCGCGCGTCAGCCGTGCCCGAGCCGAAGGCCGACGCCGCGCACCGTGACGATCCAGGTCTTCGCGCCCAACTTGCGGCGGATGCTGCTCACATGGGTGTCCAGGGTGCGCCCCGCGCGGGTAGGCTCGTCCGCCCATACCGCCTCCAGCGCGGTCCTGCGCGGAAGCGTCCGCTCCGGATCGACGGCCAGCAACAGCAGGAGGTCGAACTCCTTGCGGGTCAGCGCCACCGACTGCCCGGCGAGGAGGACCTGTCGGGTCCGGGGGTTCAGTTGCAGGAGGCCGCGTATCAGCCCCGTTTCCGGCGCGGACGGGGGCAGGTGCGCGCGACGGGTGATCGCGCCCATCCTGGCCGTCAGCTCGTCCGCGCCGAACGGCCTGACCAGGCAGTCGTCGGCGCCCGCCTGTAGTGCCAGCACCCGGTCCGACTCGCCGGTGTAGTGGGTGCAGCAGATGATCCCGGCCTCCGTCCGGTCCCGGATCTCCCGGCACACGCCCAGCGCGTCCCGGTCCGTCAGTTCCAGGTCCAGCAGCACCATGTCAGCTGCCGTGGAACCGGTCAGGGCGGCGGTCCCCGTGTGGACCACGGCGACGGCGTGCCCCTCCGAGCGGAGACGGACGACGAGCGGCGCTGAGAAGGCGGTGTCAGCGGCCGCGACGACCAGGAGAACGCGCAAGCCGATCCCTCCGGGAGCGGACCCCGGGGCAGAGGACCCGCCCCCGTTGGGCGACCCCGGCCCGGCGGTATGGCTCGCCCCTACCGCACGGCACTGATCAGGAAACCAATCAGGTGGTCAAATCTTCTGTCGATCAAGGGAGTTGAGCGCCCCGCAGGCGCGGTCCGGTTGGCCCTCCGGGCGGTGGGTAGCCGAACCATGACGGCGGTTCCGGGCCGGCCAGGACCCGGGGAGTGCGTCCGAGGGACCGTTCTGGAGTTGTGGCGTGCGCATTGTGCTGGAGGAGAGCGACCGGGAACTGGCCGACCGGCTGGCGCGCGACCTGCGCCGCTTGGGGCACACCGTCGATCCGGTCGGCACGGGACGGGACCTGCTGGACAGGTTCCGAGCGGCCGATCTGGTGATCGTGGACCTCGGGCCGCCCGATCTGGACGGCATGGAACTGCTCCGTGAGATCCGCGCGGAGGGGGACACCCCCATGATCGCGGTGACCGGTCACCGCACCGAGGCGGCCAGGGTGTCGGCGTTGAGGGCGGGTTCGGACGACTGCATGGAGAGGCCGCTGGGGTTCCGCGAGCTGGCGGCGCGGATCGACGCCGTGATGCGCCGAGCCGCCCAGCGCTCGGGTTCCGGCAGGGGCTATGACAACGGCAGCATCAGCATTGACCCGGTCCGGCGGGGCGTTCAGCTGGACGGCTGTGTCGTCCAGCTGACCGGTAAGGAGTTCGATCTGCTCTGGCTGCTGGCATCCCGGCAGGGGACGGTGATCTCCCGTGGCGAGATCATGGCCAGGGTCTGGGGCGACACCTGGAACACCCGCAGCCGGACGGTGGACACGCACGTCAGCAGCCTGCGCGGAAAACTGGGCCTGGACTGCGGGATCACCACCGTCCGTGGCGTCGGGCTCAGGTTCCTCCGGGGAACCGTGGCGGGGACGGGCGAACGGTGGGAGAACGGTCAGCGAGCGGAGGCCGCGTAGCCGGGGGCGGACGACCTCGACCCGTCCTCGCCGTCGCCGTCCGGTCTGCGCAGGGCGCTGCCGCGCCGTTGCCAGCTACGTGCGGCGAGGTAGTCGCCGCTGCGGTCGTCCTCGCGCCATCGGCCGGGCTCGGACCGGTGTGCCGCGTCCGCAGCGGGGAGCCGCCGGCCGCTTCCCGCACGCGCGGACAGGACGGCGACCACGGCGGCCAGCTCGTCGTCCGCCAGTCGGCCCCTGGTGAGCCGGATGACGGGAGCATCCTCAGCCTGTTCGTCCGGCTGGTTCGGAGGGCGGGTCACAGCGGGGGGTTCCCGTGCTTGCGGGACGGCAGGTCAGCGTGCTTGGACCGGAGCACCGCCAGGGCGTCGACCAGGGTCTTCCGGGTCTCCCTGGGGTCGATGACGTCGTCCACCAGGCCCCGTTCCGCCGCGTAGTAGGGGTGCATCAGCTCGGCCTGGTACTCCTCGACCAGCTCCTGGCGCGTCGTCTCCGGGTCGTCGGCGGCGGCGATCTCCTTGCGGAAGACCACGTTGGCGGCGCCCTCCGCGCCCATGACCGCGATCTCGTTGGTCGGCCAGGCGTAGGCGAGGTCGGCGCCGACGCTGCGCGAGTCCATCACGATGTACGCGCCGCCGTATGCCTTGCGCAGTACCACGGAGATTCGCGGCACCGTGGCGTTGCAGTACGCGTACAGCAGTTCCGCTCCGTGCCGGATGATGCCGTCGTGCTCCTGCCCGACGCCCGGCAGGAAACCGGGCACGTCGACCAGGGTGACCAGCGGGATGTTGAAGGCGTCGCAGAACTGCACGAAGCGGGCCCCCTTCTGGCTGGCCTGGATGTCCAGAACTCCGGCGAAGGAGGCGGGCTGGTTGCCGACCAGGCCGGTGACCTCACCGTCGAACCGGGCCAGCGCGCAGACGATGTTGGTCGCCCAGCCCGGATGCACCTCGAAGTACTCGCCGCCGTCGACGATCTCCTCGATCACGTCCCGGATGTCGTAGGGCCGGCCGGGGTCGTCCGGCACCAGGTCCAGCAGCGCGTCGTTGGGCCGGTCCCCGGGGTCGTCGACGGCTGCCGAGGGCGGCAGTTCGCGGTTGTTGGAGGGCAGCAGATCCAGCAGGAAGCGCACATCCTCCAGGCAGGCCCGCTCGTCGTCGTAGGCGAAGTGGGACACCCCGGACACCTCGGCGTGGACATCCGCCCCGCCCAGGCCGTTCTGGCTGATCTTCTCGCCGGTCACGGCCTCCACCACGTCCGGTCCGGTGATGAACATCTGCGCGGTGTCGCGGACCATGAACACGAAGTCGGTCAGCGCCGGGCTGTAGGCCGCGCCGCCCGCGCAGGGGCCCAGCATGACGCTGATCTGCGGGATGATCCCGGACGCGCGGGTGTTGCGCTGGAAGATCCCGCCGTATCCGGCCAGGGCGGAGACGCCCTCCTGGATCCGCGCGCCCGCTCCGTCGTTCAACGACACCAGCGGGGCGCCGCAGGAGAGGGCCATGTCCATGATCTTGTGGATCTTCTGCGCGTGGGCCTCGCCCAGTGCCCCGCCGAAGACGCGGAAGTCGTGCGCGTAGAGGAACACGGTCCGCCCGTGGACCCTCCCCCAGCCGGTGACCACGCCGTCGCTGTAGGGGCGCTTGTGCTCCAGCCCGAAGCCGGTCGCCCGGTGCCTGCGCAGCCGTTCGACCCCGGTGAACGAACCCTCGTCCAGCAGCAGGTCGATGCGCTCGTGGACAGTCAGCTTGCCCTTGGCGTGCTGGCGTTCGGTGGCGCCGGGGTCCGTGCCCTGCTGCGCCTCCTCCTGGATCAGTTGCAGCTCGGCCAGTCGCTCGCGCGAGGTCCAGCTCGCACGTCGCCCGTCGGGGCGGGTGGCCTGGGGTGTCTTCGGGGTGGGCATGACGGGTTCACGCTCCTGGTCGGAAGGGGGTTCGGGGGCGTGCGTCAGGCGCGGGTCACCAGCGGGTGGTGGGGCCGGCGCCGATCAGCGAGGGGTCCAGGAGGCTGTCCTCCAGCGAGTCCTCGGCCAGCAGGATGGCCTGTTGGAGGCTCCGCAGCCGGGACGAGGGCTCCAGACCGACGCTCTCGGCCAGCGCGCTGCGGAAGCCCTGGTAGGTGGACAGCGCCTCGTTCCGTCGTCCGGAGAAGTGCAGGGCGAACATCAGGAACTCGTGCAGCGTCTCGTCGTACGGCTCGCGTTCGGTCAGCTGGCGGAGTTCGCCGATGATCTCGCCGTGCCGTCGCAGGCGCAGTTCGAGCGAGATCCTGCGGCGCAGACCGGCTTTTCGCTCCTCCTCCAGGCGCAGGACGTGGGACTGCAGCACCGGGCCGACCGGCAGGTCGGAGAGGGGGGTGTCGCTCCAGAGCGCGAGCGCGGCCCTGGTCGCCGACAGAGCCAGGACGAGTTCGCCCGCGGCCTCCGCCCGCTCCGCCCCGGCGATCCCGTCGCGGTACTGGTCGACGTCGAAGTGATGGCCCGTCAAACCCAGCCGGTATCCGGTCGGTTCGGTGGTCAGCAGCTCCTTGCCGGACGGTCCGCCGGGCTGCTCGCGCAGCGCCCGGTCCATCGCTCGGCGGATCTGCATCACGGAGTTCTGCACGCCCGTGGACGCGCTCCTCGGCGGGGTCGGCCCCCAGAGTTCGTCCTCCAGGGTGCCGAGCCGCACCACCCGTCCGTGGTCGAGCACCAGCAGGGCGAGCACCCTGCGCGCCATCGGCGCGGTCGGCACGACGGAGACGCCGTTCAGTGTGGCCTGCAGCGGTCCCAGTACCCTTGCGATCATCGGTTGGATCTCCCTGCGCGGTAGGCCGTTCCGGATTGCGCGGGAAGTTCCCTCGACCTCGTTCGGTCGGTGGGTGCACGGCCCAGCCTGCGCGGGTCCGGACGCAGCGTCAACGCGGTTCGCGTCAGGGGAGTGTCAACTCATGTCAGGGAAATATCAGGGAAATGCCCACCCGGGCGTTCACGAGACGAGTTCGGTCGGCTCGCTGCTGTCGGGAGCGGGTTCGGACGGGTGGTCGGCACGACTACGGCGCACGGTCGCCAGGGCCACCACGACGACCCCGGCGGCCACCAGGGCGGTGGTGTGCAGGGCGGACAGCCCGACGGGGGAGTCCGCGATGCTGCCGAGCACCGCGACGCCGAGCACATAGCCGGTCTGCCGGCCCGCGTTCAGCAGCCCACTGGCGATCCCGGCCTGATCGCTCGGGACACCGCCGATGACCAGCGTGATCTGCGGGCCCACGGTCAGGCCCACGCCACAGCCCAGCAGTGCGAGCGACAGGGACAGGGCCACCACACTGCCGCCGGCACTGACGGTCAGCAGGCACAGCGCCCCGGCCGCGGCCAGGCACAGCCCGACGGCGACCACCGGCCGGGCGCCCCAGCGGGTGGTGAGGCGTCCGGTGAGCACCGGGAGCAGGAAGATCGGCAGCGCGGACGGGAGGAACTGCAGGCCGGTCTCCAAGGCGCTGAGGTACCGTACCTGTTGCAGGTAGATGCTGAGCGCGAACACCAGCCCGTAGTACGCGGCGAACAGCAGCAGACCGGTGTTGACGTGCGAGAACAGCCGTGGGGCCCGGATCAGTGAGGCAGGCAGCATGGGCGCCGCGGCCCGCCGCTGGCGCAGGACGAAGAGGAACGCCCCGACCACCGCCACCACGTCGGCGGTGAGCGGCAGTGGGGCCGTCCAGCCCTGGGCGTGGCCCTGGATCAGCGCGGCGGTGAACGCGGCCATGGTCACCACGACCGCCGCCTGACCCGGGAGGTCCAGGGCGCGGGTGCGGTCAGGACCCTTGCGCGGGATGCCGCCGCGGGCGGCCATCAGCAGGGTGACCGCCCCGATCGGCAGGTTGATGAAGAAGATGCTGCGCCAGCCGATGGTACTGACCAGCAGGCCGCCCAGGACTGGTCCGAACGCCTGCGGGCTGCCGGCGGCGGTGGTGAACAGGGCGACCGCTCGGGCCCGCCGCCGACTGTCCGGGAAGGTCTGTGCCAGCAGCGCCATCGAGGCGGGCATCAGCATGGCCGCGGCCAGCCCTTGCAACAGCCGGGCGGCGACCAGGAAGGCGATGTCCGGCGCGATCCCGCACAACGCGGAGGCCACGGTGAACAGGACGACACCGGAACGGAAGACCCGGAGCGTTCCCCATCGGTCGACCAGGGTGCCACCGGAGAGCAGCAGGCAAGCGAGCACCAGCACGTAGCCGTCCACGACCCACTGCAGGGCGTCGAGTCCGGTGTGCAGGTCACGGCCGATGGCGGGCAGCGCGACGTTCACGATGGTGGTGTCCACCACGACCATCGCGTAGCCGATGCAGATGACGGCGAGGGTCAGTCCGGGACGGACCTGTTCCTCCGCCGGGGGACGCGGGTCGGTCACCACGGATTTCTCCTCGTCGTACAGTCGGGCTGCATCTGGTCTCAGCCGGGCCACTTGCTCAGCAGACCGCCGTCGACCCGCAGCGAGGTCCCGGTGATGTACCGGGCCTCGTCGGAGACAAGGAAGGCCGTGGCCGCTGCCACGTCCTCCGGGCCCACCCAGCCTATGGGGAGTTCGTGCCAGGCATGCGCGGCCTTGCCGATCCGCTCCCGGCCGGCCGTGCCGCCGACCGCTTCGCCGGGGGCCAGCAGGGCGTAGGTCTCGGGATTGTGGAACATGACGGTGTCGATGTTGGTGGGAACGATCCCGTTGACGCGGATGCCGTACGGGCCGAGTTCCGCCGCGAGGGAGCGCATCAGGCCCAGCACCGCGTGCTTGCTCGCACTGTAGTGCGCCGCGGTGGCGACGCCGCGGGCCTGCGTGGTGGAGCCCATCACCACCACCGCACCGCCAGGACCCTGCCGCAGCAGGTGCGGTACGGCGGCCCGCAGGACGTGCCAGGTGCCGAAGACGTTGGTTTCGAGGACAGCACGGAAGGTGTCCGGATCCAGTTCCCACAGCGGGGCGTTGCCGCCGTTGAGCCCGGCGGTGGCGCAGACCAGGTCCAGCCGCCCGTGCTGCTCGGCCGCGGAGTCGACGGCCGTCCGCACCGCCCGCAGGTCGCGCTGGTCGGCTGCGTGCACGGTGGCACGGCGGCCGTACTTCTCGGCCAGCAGGACGGTCTCCTCCGCTCGGCCGTCCAGGGTGAGCAGAGCCAGGTCGGCGCCGTCGGCGGCGAGCCGGACGGCCTGGGCGCGGCCGACGCCTCGGTCGGCGCCGGTCACCAGGGCGACTCTGCCCCGCAACGGCAGCGCGCGGTCCGGGGTCGGGTGTTCCTCAGCGGTCATGTGGAGCCTCTTCTCCTGGCAGTCAGGTCATGACGGGTCAGATACGGTTGAACGGGGCGTTGATGCCGGGCAGCCGGGCCCAGAACGCGGTGCGGGTCTGCTCCAGCAACACCGGATCGTCACCGACGACCACCGGGTGGCCGACCTGCTGGAGCAGGGACAGGTCCGAGGCGTGGTCGCCGTAGGCGTAGGCCTCGGCTGCGGAGAACAGCCCCTCCCGCAGCACACCCGCGGCGGCCTCGGCCTTGCCGGCGCCGATCCGGCTGCAGATCACGTCGCCCGTGTAGCGGCCCCGGACGACCTCGGGCACGGTGCCGAGCACCAGGTCGGCGCCGAGGTGGTCGGCGATGGGGTCCAGGCAGGCCGAGAACGATCCGGAGACCAGCGCGGTGAGGTGGCCGGCGTCGCGGTGGAACACCAGCGCGTCGAGCACCGGGGGGTGGAACATCCCGCCGGCCTCCATCCGGTCCGCGAACCAGGAGCGTCCCGCTTCGGCGACCTCCTCGGTCCGGTGCCCGGTGAACAGGCGGTAGTAGGACCGGTTGGACTCCTCGCGGGTGCCGCCCCGGGCGGTGATGTCCGCCAGCGCGGCGATCTCCCCGGGCGCGGCCGTGTCCGGGCGTCCCATCAGGCGGTAGTAGTGGTCGAGGAAGGACAGCATGCTCTTGCAGGTGACCAGGGTCTCGTCGACGTCGAAGAACGCCGCGGTGGCGGGGACCGGCGTCCCGTTCACCCGTGGACCTCGCTCGGGCTGTCGGCGGGGCCGGTCGCACGGGCGCCGACCCGGTCCAGCACCTTGCGCAGGTGTCCCGGGTCGATCCGCGACTCCACGGCGGCGATGTGGCCGTCGGGTCGCACCACGACGGCGCGGGGCCCGGTTCCCAGTGCCGCGCGCAGCAGCGACCAGGCCGACACGTCCAGGACCGTGAAGTCCGCCGCGAGGCCGGCCCGCACCGCCTCGTCGGTGGCGCTCCAGCGGTTCCCGCGGTCACGACCCGACCACAGCAGCACGGTGAAGCCGTCGCGGGGCACGGTCGGCCACGGTTCGGACCCGCCCGTCTCCCGGTCGACGGCGAACACCGGCAGGCGCTCGCCCACCCGCGACAGCCCCGCGCGCCAGCGGATGTCGACCCTGGCGTCCTCGCGCTCCGAGGCGTAGTTGACGCTTAGTTGGCTCATCAGCGGCGTCACCAGGCGCTGCATGGCGCCGGTGGCCTGGGCCGCGCGCACCGCGGCGTCCCGCGCGGCGACCCGCAGCGGCCGGTCGACCAGGCCCCAGCTGGTCTGCTTCGCGGTCACCAGCGAGATGCGCTCCGCCGAGTGCCGACGCTCGGGGTCGTACGAGTCGAGCACCCGGTCGTCGACGGTGCCGTGGATCACCCCGCCCAGCTTCCAAGCCAGGTTCACCGCGTCCTGGATGCCGGTGTTCATGCCCTGGGAGCCGGCCGCACTGAAGATGTGCGCGGCGTCGCCGACCAGGAAGCAGCGTCCGGCCCGGAAGGCCGCGGCGGTCCTGCGGCGGGCCCGGTAGACCGTGGTCCACTTCAACTCGCCGAGTTGGGCGGCGAACGGCACCACCCGGTCCAGGCTGTCCTGGAACAGGCTGCGCGGGGGCGCGTCGTCGTCGTTCCACACCGGGACGGCGCAGGCCACCCGGTAGGTGCCGTCTCCGAAGGGCGCAAGGCCCATCGCGCCGCCGCCGGTGTAGCAGTAGAGCATCTCGTCGGGCGGCAGCGGACCGTCGAGCGGGCCGTCGCCGATGGCGAACAGCACGTCGGCGCCCTGGCCCTCGAACTCGATCCCCAGCTGCGCGCGTACGGTGCTGTGCGCTCCGTCGGCGCCGATCAGCCAGTTCGTGCGGATCTGCTCGACGGTGCCGTCCCGGTGGCGCAGGGACGCCACCGGGCGCTCCTGCGAGGTGTCCAGGCCGACCAGCGCGACCTCGGTCTCGACCTTGCCGCCCAGTTCGCCCAGGCGTTCGCGGATCACCTCCTCCGTCCGCCACTGCGGGGTGCACAGGCCGAAGGGGTAGGGCGTGTCGTCCAGGCGGCTCATCTCGATCGCGCCGAGGCGGCGGCTGCCCGAGTAGAAGGAGACCGCGTCGATGTGCTTGCCGGACGCGGCCAGCTCGCGCGAGACGCCGATCCGGCGCAGCAGTTCCAGGCTGCGCGGCCACATGATGACCGCGCGGGAGTGCACGGTGCTGCTCGGGGCCTCGTCGATGATGCGGACCTCGATGTTCTGGCGCAGCAGGTCGCAGGCGATCACCAGCCCGACCGGCCCCGCGCCGACGACCAGAACAGGGCTGCTCGGCTTCAGTTGGCTCCGGTCAGGGGTCACGGTGCTACCTCTTCACTGTCTGTGGTTCGGGAGTCGTCGCGTGCGGGTTCCTTCGCTGGTTCCCTCGCGGGTGGGCGCGGCCTCGTCCGGCGCGGCGCGGGGCGCCGGACGACGGCGGACGACCAGGTGAAGCCGCCGCCCGCGCTGAGGACGAGCGCCGTCTCGCCGGGGGCCAGCAGGTCCTGGTCGACCAGGGCCGCGAAGCCCGCGATCAGGTCGCCCGCGCCCAGGTGTCCGGTCAGCTCCCCCAAGTCGAGTGTGGGCGCCGGCGTCGCCTGGGCCACGGCCGGGAGGTAGGCCGACTCCAGCGCCGTCCGGCCGATCCTCGGCAGCACGACCCGGCGCAGCCGGGGGTCGCCGGGGTCGATGCCCGCCTCGGCGAGACTGGCGCGAATCAGCGCGGGCACGCGCTCCTGCACCGCCTTCGCGAAGGGCTCCATCCCGCCGGCCTCCAGGAACGCCTTCTTGGTCCGGCGGATATCGACGGTGCCGCTGTGGGTACGGGGCGCCCGGCTGAACGGGTCGCGGCCCCGGTGCATGGTCTCCATCTCGGAGGCCGCGCCGGAGACGATCGCCAGCAGTTCCAGGGCGTCGTCCGGGCCGTCCTGGCCGTCCGCCCCGTCGGTGGACGCGCTTCGCAGCAGCGCTGCCGTCGCCCCGTCGCCGTACCAGAGCCCGTAGTCGCCGCGCCAGCGGTCGAAGCCCGGGTCGCAGAACCGGTCGGCGGTGGTGACCAGGGCCGCGTCCAGGCGCGGATCGGCCTGTAGCCATGCCGCGACGACCTCCAGCGCGCAGGCGCCGCCGTTGCACATCTGCTGGATCCCCAGCGGCAGGGCATGGGCGGCGCCGACGCCGTCCGCGACGAAGTGGGCCGGGGACCAGAAGTCGTGGCCCTGGTGGTAGGTCCAGGCGTGGGCGAGCAGGTCGACGTCCAGCGGGTCGCACCCGGCCCGTCGCAGGCAGTCCCCGGCGGCACGCACCGCCATCTCCGGCGCCGCCTCGGTCCCGGAGACCGGCAGCTGCCGGTAGCCGGTCGCCGCCGCCTCGTCAGCGGCCAGCGCGCCCCGGGCCACTGCGGCGTCCACGGTCTCCACCGTGGCCGGGAGCCAGGTGCTCACGGTACGGACGCGCAGCGGCCGGGCCAGCCTCACGACCCGGCCCCGGCGGCGGGCGGGAGTCCGTCGGCGACGGTGAACGTGGCATTGGCGATGGTCACGCCGTCCTGTTCGAAGGCGGTGTGCAGCCGGGCGCCGAAAGCACCCGTCTCAGAGGGTATCTGACGAGTCGTCAGTAGAACTGGGCTGTCGAGCTCGGCATAGGCCGTGAACGAGGCGTCCATCGCGGTCACGAAGCAACTGTCCGGTCCGGCGATGCCGAACGTGCCGGCGGCCAGCACACTCATCTGTCGGGCCGCCTCCATCAGGACCATGCCCGGGTGGTGGTCCTGGGCGTGGTCGAAGAGGCTGGGGTGGCCGCCCGCGATGCGCATCCGGGCCCTGAGGAAGCCCGGCTCGCTGACGGCGTCGAGCAGGACGACGTTGTCCGGCTGCGTGCGGCCGACCCGGGCCGGGGGCACCGGCTCGCCGTCCGGCCGCTCCTGCTGGAACGCCTGCGAGGTGGGGAGCCGGCCGCTGCGGTTGCGGCCGCGCATGGCGTCGTAGACCTCGGCCGGGACGTACTCGGCGCAGATCCGGGTCTCGCCGACGTACCGTCCCGCCACATGGAGGTGAACGGTGTACTCGAGCGAGCGCAGCGCGCCGTCCCGCCACTTGCCGTCATGGGTGGAGACGGCCATCACCAGCTCCACCGGACCGGGGCCGGGGCTGACCGAGGCCAGGTCCGACAGGGTCATCGACCAGGACGACAGCACGAACCTGACGCTCCCGGGCGCGTCGAAGTGCGCGTGCACGGCGTGGGTCTCGGCCTGGCGGCAGCATTCGAGCAGCAGCAGCGGATCGACCGGGGCCGGACCGGTGTGGTCGGCGTAATAGGCGTGCGAGGAGGGAAGCTGGGCGCCGGCGACGAATCTCTCCTCGTCCACCTGCCTGCTGTCGGTCAGGAAGAGTTCCGACAGCGCGCTGCGGTGGACCAGGTTGCGGTCGACCGTGTGCACGAACTCGAGCTCGGAGATCCTGCTACGAGTGACGTCGCCCTCTGCGGTGGCTGCCACGCTGGTCCTCGCTTTCACTGGCTTGATCGGACCTGTGCTTGATCGGGCCTGGCTTGGTCGGACCCGGTTCGGCTTTCGTTCCTTCACCCGCAACGCTCGCAGGCCGCGCCACCACCCCCCTCACGTCCCGCTCACGTCGGCGGTGAGGGGGGCCTGAGCCGGTGGTGACCGGCCGCTGGGGGGCGAGGGAGCGGACCGGGAACAGGATGGAAACCAGGGACACCTGCCGAACGGAAGCGGGTCAGCCATCCAGGAGTGAGCGGGGTGCGGCAATGCGCGAGGTCTTCCACCGGGGTTCTCGGGGTCGTGACGGTTCCGACCGTCCCGGTTCGGTTTCCGGCATCGGTTCAGGCGCCGGTTCTGGCGGTCGCGGATGAGCCGGGTGGCGGCCGTGGTGGCCGGGATCGGCGCCTGGGTACCGGCCACGCTGGTGACCAACGCCGACCTCGCCGCACAGCTCGACACCTCCGACGAGTGGATACGGACCAGGACCGGGATCGGCCGACGGTACGTCGTGGCCCACGGCGAGTCGACCGGTGACCTCGCGGTCGAGGCCGGGGCACGGGCCCTCAAGTCGGCGGGGACCGCGAAGGCCGACCTGGTCGTCCTCGCGACCAGCACCCCGGACCGCAGCTGCCCCGCCACCGCACCCGAGGTCGCCAGCCGACTGGGCCTCACCGGGGCCCCCGCGTTCGACCTCCAGGCCGTCTGCACCGGATTCGTCTACGCGCTGGGGGTCGGCGCCGCCCTGGTCGAGTCCAGTACCGCACGGACCGTCCTGGTCATCGGCGCGGACACGTTCTCCACGATCCTGGACCCACAGGACCGGACCACCAGGGCGGTCTTCGGCGACGGCGCCGGGGCGATCCTGCTGCGGGCCGGCGCCGTGCACGAGCCCGGCGCGCTCCTTGGCCTGCACCTGGGCAGCGACGGCACCCGCAGCGACCTGCTCCAGGTCGCGGGCGGCGGCTCCCGGGAGCGCTCCGCCGGAAAGCCGCCCGATCCGGCGGCCGGCTACTTCACCATGCAGGGCAGAGCCGTGTTCGCCGAGGCCGTCCGGTCCATGGCCGCATCCGTCCGGACCACGGCGGAGCTCGTCCGGTGGCCGGTCGAAGATCTCGACCGGATCGTGCTGCACCAGGCCAACAGCCGCATCCTGGCCGCGGTCGCCGAGCGGATCGGGCTGCCGCCGGAACGGTTCGTCTCCAACATCGAACGGGTCGGGAACACCGTCGCCGCCTCGATTCCGCTCGCCCTGGCCGACGCCGTGGACAGCGGCACCCTGCGGGCCGGCCAGCGCGTCGTACTCGGCGGCTTCGGCGGCGGGCTGACCTGGGGCTCGGTCGCCCTGGTGTGGCCGGACATCGCCACCGCCTGATCCGCATCGACCCGACGCAACCCCGACGCAACCCCGAGACAACCCCGACACAACAAGGAGCGCCTGAGCGTGAACACCATCGAAACCCGCATCTCCGCCCTGCTCACCGGCCGGTTCAAGGTCAAGGAATCCGCAGTCAGCGCCGACGCGACTCTGGGCAACCTCTCCCTCGACTCGCTGGTCCTGATCGAGTTCGCCCTCGTGCTCGACAAGGAGTTCTCCGTCGAGTTCGCCGACGGAGAGCTGACCGAGGACATGAGCGTCGGCGTGCTCGCCGAACTGCTCCATTCCAAGGGAGTGCCCAACTGATGGCCGGTACCGGTGCCGACGTCGCGATCACCGGCCTGGGGCTGGTGACACCGGCGGGGATCGGCGTCCCGAGCAACTGGCAGCGGGTCACCTCAGGGGTCTCCTGCGCCACGACGGACCCCGCGCTCAGCGGGCTCCCGGTCGACTTCGACTGCCGGGTGCCTGGGTTCGACGCCGAGGAACTCCTCGGCGGATTCGCCTCCTGGCAGCTCGAACGCTTCGTCCAACTCGCCATCGTCGCCGCCCGGCAGGCGATCGAGGACGCCGGCCTCGACCCGTCCTCCTGGGACGGGACCAGGGTCGGCATCGTCCTCGGCAACTCGCTGGGCGGCACCGCGACCTTTGAGGAGCAGTACCGCACCCTGCGGGAGGAGGGCCCCGGCAAGGTCTCGCCGCTGATGGTGACCCGGTACATGCCCAACATGGTCGCGGGCTACGTCGCCATCGACTGCGGCGCACGCGGGCCCAGCCTGGTCACCGCCACCGCATGCGCCTCCGGCACCACCGCCATCGGCACCGCGCGGGCGCTGCTGCGCGCCGGGGAGTGCGACATCGTCCTCGCCGGGGGCAGCGAGTCCGCGCTCACCCCCACCGCGATGGCGGGCCTGACCAAGATGGGCGCGCTGTCGCGGCACCGGGAGAACCCGGAGAGCGCCTGCCGCCCCTTCGACGCCGAGCGGGACGGCTTCGTCGCGGCCGAGGGAGCCGGCGTGCTGGTACTCGAACGCGTCGCCGACGCGCGGGCCAGAGGCGCCGCCGTGCGGGCCGTGGTGCGCGGCTACGGCGCGGCCTCGGACGCCCACCACCCCACCGCGCCCAGGCCCGACGGGCAGGGCATCGAACAGGCCCTGCGCACCGCCCTGGCCGACGCGGGCGTCGCCGCCGACGAGGTCGACCATGTGAACGCACACGGCACCGCGACGCCCATGAACGACGTGATCGAGGGGCAGATGCTGCGCCGGATGCTCGGCAACCGGCCTGCGGTCACCTCGACCAAGGGCGTCACCGGCCACACCCTGGCCGCCGCCGGGGCGATCGAGGCCGCCTACGCCGTCCTGGCCGTGCAGAACGGCCTGGTGCCGCCCACCGTCAATCTCAAGAACCAGGACCCCGCGATCGACCTCGACGTGGTCACCGGCGAGGCGCGCCGGATGCCGGTCGAGGTGGCCGTCAGCACCTCCCTGGGCTTCGGCGGCCACAACGCCGTCCTCGTGCTGACCGCCTCATGAACGACGGCGACGGCGACGGCGACCGGCAGCAGCGGCCGCAGGACGAGGGGAGCACCATGGGTCGATCGGTCTTCGTCACCGGAGGGAACCGGGGCATCGGCCTCGCCGTGGCCCGCGCCTTCGCGGCCGACGGCGACCGGGTGGCGGTCACCCACCGCTCCGGCGAACCCCCGACGGGACTGCTCGGCCTGCGGGCCGACGTCACCGTGCCCGGCGAGGTCGAGCAGGCGCTGAAGCAGGCCGAGGCCGCGCACGGCCCGGTGGAGGTGCTGGTGGCCAACGCCGGGATCACCAGCGACACGCCGATGCTGCGGATGACCGACGAGCAGTTCGAGGACGTGCTCCGGACCAACCTGACCGGCGCCTTCAGGACCGTCCGCGCCGCCGTGCGGACGATGCTCCCCGAGCGGCGCGGGCGCATCGTCCTGCTGTCGTCGGCGCTGGGGTTCCTCGGCTCGCCGGGACAGACCAACTACTCCGCCTCGAAGACCGGGCTGCTCGGACTCGCCCGTTCGCTGGTGTGGGAGCTGGGCGACCGGGGCATCACCGTCAACGTCGTCGCCCCCGGGATCATCGAGACCGGGATGACCGCGCCGCTGTCGCCCGTCCGCATGGAGCAGCTGATGCGGATGACCCCGCTCGGCCGCCCCGGCACGGTCGACGAGGTCGTGGCCGCCATCAGGTTCCTGGCCGGTGACAGCGCCGGCTACGTCACCGGGGCGGTCCTGCCGGTCGGCGGAGGCATCGGCATGGGCCTCTGACCCGAATCCGCAGGCAGGGGCCCAATGCGGCCGACCCTCGGCTCCCGCCCGGCATCAGGGCGGCCTCGCCGAGCACCGCAGCGGCGTGGACCGGCACAGAGCGCGAGGAGGTCCATCCGGTGCTGTACTGGTGGGTATGGCCAGTGGACAGGGGCGCCGCCGCAGACGGCGTGCCGCGGGAGCGGAGCAGGAGCGCCGGGCGCAGGCGATGCGCGTCCGGGTGCAGCTGCTGCTGGAGCTGACCGCGCGCAACGACACCTACCGAAAGGGTCTGCTCGCCGCCGCATCGGGGCTCAGCGCGCAGGAGGCGGTCATCCTGGCCGATCTGGAGCGCAACGGGTTGCAGGTCCCGCAGCTCCACGACGTGCTGTGCGGCGGCCATGTCCTCGTGGACGACCCACAGCTGTACGAGTCCTGGTTGTTCCCCGAGGTGGCCCAGTACTCGTATAGCTACGGCGAAGGGACAAGTAGCTCTGAGTGACCGGGGGCGGGAATGTCATCCCTCTTGAGGGCAGCGAAGTCGGCGTGGGCCCGGGCGACGGCTTCGGGGTGCGCCTGGGCTTTCTCGTGCTCTGCGAGTGCCCGGTAGATGCTGGCCAGGCCGGGGTTCTGACCCTTGCGCTTGCCGGTGGGGATGAGCAGATCGGGTCGGATCTGCTCGACGGACTCGCCGTTGGCCCTGCGCCGCAGCACGGTGTGCAGCATGTCGTCGGTGATGACGGCCGGCCGGCCGCCGTGCCTGCCCTTGCGGGCGGCGGCGTCGAGTCCCTCCAGGGTGGCCTCACGGATGCTCTCGCGCTCGGTCTCGGCCATGGCGGCGAAGAACCCGAAGAGTATCCGCCCAGGGCCACTGGGATCGTAGATGCCGGACAGCGGGCCGGCCAGCATTTCCAGGACCAGGCCGTGGGCGGTCAGGTGGTCGGCGAGTGCGGTGAGCTCGGCGGCGTCCCGGCCGAGCCGCTTCATCTCGTAGACGGTGAACAGCACGCGGCAGTGCGGGGCGTGGGCCTTGATCTCGCGGGCCAGGGCGAGGGCGGCCTCGAACTGGGGGCGGACCCGGATGCGGGTGCTGATCTTCTCGGAGAAGATCTTGTCGCGGGGGATGCCGTGCGCGCTGAGCGCGTCCAGCTGCGACTGCAGTTCCTGGCTGAGGTGGCTGCACCGGGCGTACCCGATGCGGATGTCCGCGCCCGGGGTGTCCGTCTCGGGGGCGGCCGGCGGTGGGGTGCCGGGCCTCCAGGGCTGGCCGGGGCCGCGGTCGTCGGGGGTCGGCACCCGCAGCAGCTTGGCGAGCCGGGCGACCTTCTTGAACCGGCCGGTGTGGTAAATCCCGGCGACTGCGCCCGAGCGCGAGCGGCAGGGCGAGCCGGGCTGGGCCAGGCAGCGAGGGCAGGCGTGGCGCTCGACGTCGTCGGCGTCGCTCCCGGAGGTGGTCTGAGGGTCCGTCACACCCGGAATCTTCTCACAAACAATTCCCGGAACAGGGGTCCGGCATAACTTGAGTGAGAACGGGTTCTGGGAAGGGATCAGGCGGCCGGGCCGCTCTCGACAACACTTTTGGATCTTTCTCCCGGAAAGGGTCATTTCTGAGATGACGGCCTATTAGAACCCCCGGCTTCCAATGCCGCGTCTAGGTTTGCCGACACGATCTGGGTGATTGGGTGGTCGGCGCCCAGCACCCGCACCATGTCCTCCAGGGTGTGCTGGTACAGCGGGATGGCCCGCCCCAGGTCTCCCGCCGCCTGGTAGCCGTAGGCGAGGTTGTTGCGCGAGGCCAGGGTGTGGGGGTGGTCGGCGCCCAGTACCCGGGTCCGGTCGGTCAGGGTGCGCTGGTACAGCGGGATGCCCCGGCCCAGGTCTCCCGCCGCCTGGTAGGCGTGGGCGAGGTTGTTGCGCGAGGCCAGGGTGTCGGGGTGGTCGGCGCCCAGTACCCGGGTCCGGTCGGTCAGGGTCTGCTCGAACAGCGGGATCGCCCGGCCCAAGTCCCCCGCCGCCTGGTAAGCGTGGGCGAGGTTGTGGCGCGAGGCCAGGGTGGAGGGGTGGTCGGCGCCCAGCACCCGCACCATGTCGGTCAGGGTCTGCTCGAACAGCGGGATCGCCCGGCCCATGTCCCCCGCCGACTCGTAGGCGACGGCGA
>Ga0302314_10007931_pt1 | contig 19003 bp, 15 predicted proteins | sample III_Palsa_N2_3_FD_200533 | JGI IMG/M metagenome (GOLD analysis project Ga0302314, IMG submission 200533) | Peat permafrost microbial communities from Stordalen Mire near Abisko, Sweden - III_Palsa_N2_3 | ecosystem: Environmental > Terrestrial > Soil > Palsa > Peat permafrost | place: Sweden...
CGCGGCTGGGCACATAACCATTTGCGATGCGGACACCGATGCCTTCCGCGTCGAGCAAAATGCCGGTGGCATGCTCAGGATCGTAGAAGAGCAGCAGGCCAGACGCGCAACCGGCGGAGATTTCGCAGTCGACCTCCACGGTGTAGGAATGGCCTCCAACCGGCGTGGTGAGCGCAGATGTTTCGGCCATGGATTTGCCGCGCGCTTGCAGCACCAGCGCGCCGGCGCCCGTCGAGAAGCGCGCAGGATCGAACTCGTGCCAGAAGCCCCATTGCAGGCCAAGGTCCGGCGTCGAGAAGCTGTCCGAGGGGTCGAGGAACGGCTGCTGAGTTGTGCCGGGAATGGGCAACGGGATCGCCGTGTCGGCAGTAATGCCTGGGGGCACACGGAACCAGCCGTCGGCAGTCCATTCGATGGGCAGCAGCAGAAGCTGGCGGCCCAGCGTGCGATAGCCGTTCTCGTAGGAATGAACGGTGATGAACCACTTGCCCTGAGGCGTGTCGACCAGGCGCCCGTGGCCGAGCGAGAGCCAGCGGTCGTCGCGCGATTGGGTGTGAACGATGGGATTATGGGGCGAGAACTCCCAGGGGCCTTCGGCGTGGCGGCTGCGCGCACTGATCACGGAGTGGCTCGTCGAGGGGCCTGCGGTGCCGCCTTCGGCCACGTTGAGGTAGAACCAGCCGTTGTGTTCGAGGAGTTTGGGACCCTCAAGGCAGGTACATTCCATGCGCGTAGACGCGGGGATGGGCCAGGGGTCAAGCACGGTGCGGGGAGGAGTTTTCACGGAGAGGCCATCCGTATTGAGCTCGGCCATCTGCCCGCCGGCCATATAGAGAAAGCGGCGTCCGTTCTCCGCGATATGAGCGGGGTCGATGGCGTTGATGCCGAGATCGATCGGCTCGGACCACGGGCCAATCGGGTGGTCCGCATGAACCACGCGCAGGCGGCCGTCGGCGGGGAAGTAGATGTAAAACTGGCCCTGATATTCGCAAAGGTAGGGCGCATAGACGTTGCCATGATATCGGTTGAGGGCGGCAGCCACAGGACGCCAGTTGATCAGGTCGCGGGAGTGCCAGATGAGCAGGCCGGGCGCGTAATCGAAGCTGGAATGGGTGAGATAGAAATCATCGCCGACGCGGATGGGGCTGGCATCGGGGTGGTCGCCGCCGAGGATGGGATTGCGATAGATGCCGGCGGATTGCGCCTGGACGGGGCGGTGTTGGGAGGCAAGAACGAATGCGGTGACGGCAGAGTTAAGCACGAAGCGGCGGCGCGTGAGCATAGTCGGGCCAGTGTAGCTTTCCGATCTCCGTGGAGTAAAGCGATTGAGCCGAGCGGGTCAGCTAGTCTGCGAGGCGGCAAGTCGGCGGGAGCAGGTTGAGACGTTTAAACTGGAAACGGCTCGTTTGATCGTGATGACCCTTCGGTTTCGCAGGATTCGCCGCTTCCAGTTCAATCTTCCGCAACGCATTGCGGCGGGGTTGCTCCTGATTTTTTTGGCGCAGGGCTTGTGGCTTACGGAGCACCAGACACTGACCGACCGCGATTACCAATATGCGCGCTGCGGTCGCGAAACCTGGGAGCGGCCGTCCGCGCTTGCAGGCTACTACACCACCTGCGGCAATATTCACGATGGCATTCTGGGCTACCGGCTCGCCGGCCTGCCGCTCACATTGAACCTGCTCGCCGAGCGCGGCCTCGATGTGTTCCGCAAGCCGGAAGACAAGGTATTTCAGGCCGGCGGCGAGGTGAGCATTTGGGAGTTGCGGCATCAGCTAACGCATGTGCTGCTGTTGCTGCGGATGCCGTTTCTGCTTGCCGGCTGCATGCTGGGCGCGGGCCTGTGGTGGGTGACTCGACGCCTATACGGCAACCTGGGCGGATACACGGCGCTGGCCCTGTATTGCTTTTCTCCGGCCGTGCTGCGTGCCTGTGTGGCGCCCAACGCGGAGGTGCTGGCGGCGCTGGGCGTCTATGGGGGCGTGTACACGTGCATCGGCGTGGCGCACGCCATGCAGGGCCCGCGGCGCAAATGGCGTCCGCGCATCGTGCTGCTCACGGCGGCGTTCGGTTTGGCCGCGGCCTCGCACATTGCGGCGTTGCCGGTGGTGGCGCTGCTGGGGCTGGTATCCATGGTTTGGATTGCTGAAGGGCGCAGAAGCCAGGCCCTGCCGGTGGTGCTTGCGGCGGTGGTGGGAGCGCTGCTGCTGGTCTTCGCGTGCTACGGGTTTTCGCCCGACGCCTTCAGCTATGTCTTCCGCTCTGGCGCCGGATTCATCTCTTTTTCGCTGGACCCGGCCAAGCGGTTTTTCTCGAACATGGGGAACGCGGGCATCACGCTGGCTGCCGCCGCCGCTGCGGTGTTTTACGTGGGACTCAAGCGTTCGCGCTACTTTGGCAACACGGCCCCGTTGTTTTGCGCCGCCGTCTTGTTCCCGCTGATTCTCTCCGGAACGCAGGGCAGCCCGCTGCTGTGGGCGCTGCCGTTTCTGTTAACGTTCGTAGGCGGTGTCTGGGCCGATGCGTACGAAGGCCCGCGAGGACGGCTCGCGCTTGCCGCCGCAGGCGCAATTGTGATGCTGCAGGTCGTCATATGCGTGTTGAGCTTGCCGGGGCTGCTGTGATGTCGGATAAAAATGCACTTGACGACATAAGGCATTTGAAGGCATACTCTAGATGTCCTGCCTTGCTCTCGCCATTCGCTCATGAATGGGAAAGTTGCTCAGGCTAGAAGGTAGCAAAGCACAGAGATGTGCTGTAGTTTGCATCAGGTCGGGTCGAGCCCCGTTTCAACCTCGTTGCCCTGGACAAACTGGATTCGAGACATCGCGCGGGAGCCGGAAGGCCGCCTAGCTCAATTCAGGATTTCGACCATGGCATCGAATGAAACCAATAAGCATTGGGAGGTGATCTTCCATGATGACTTCCTTCCTGAATACAGGGAGTTGACGGGACCAGTACAAGATAAACTGGTTGCGTCAACGTTGATTCTTCGCGAGAAAGGGCCGCTATTGGGGCGGCCGCAGGTCGATACGCTAGAGGGCTCACGTCACGCCAACATGAAGGAATTGCGCTTTGATGCCGATGGAGGCGTATGGCGCGTAGCATTTGCCTTTGATACTGAGCGCAAGGCCATTTTGCTGATAGCTGGGGATAAGGGCGGCCTTGGGAAGTATCGCTTCTATCGTGATTTGATTCGGACTGCGGATAAGCGCTTCGATCAGCATCTGAAGGCAGTTCGCTTACGGGAGAGGAAATAGAAATGCCGGTAACGCTGGACGAAATGCTAAATGAGATGTCCCCGGAGCGTCGCGCTCGTATCGAGCAACTCGCGCGCGAGATGCGGGCGGAAATCAACCTCCGCGAGTTACGCCGACTGCGCAAGCTGACACAGGCCCGGCTGTCCAAGAAGCTTAAGATCGGCCAGGAGGGGGTGTCGCGTATTGAAAAGCGCACGGACCTCTATCTTTCGACGCTGCGAAGCTACGTTGAAGCCGTCGGAGGCAAGTTGTCGCTCATCGTCGAGTTTCCTGATCGGTCAGCGGTTACACTCGCCGCCTTTGGCGAAGATCAAACCAAGGCGAACAAGGAAAGCCTGGCCAAAAAGAGAGCCAACCAGCGATCCAAATCGAAGCTCGGAACACGTCGCGCCGCTTGAACCCAAGAAGCACAAAATTTAATCTCCGGAGATGTACATAAATTCAAGCAATATAAAGACTTATTTCTCACTATTCGCCTTGCTGAATGGGCCTTCGAACGGGTAAAATAGAAGCACAAGCTCGCGGACCCGGCCCCACATTTTCCGGACCCTGTTTGCCGCCCCCGGCGGGCTTGAGAAAAGACCCTATGGCAGACGACAAGAATCCCCAGCTTCCCCTGGATGGCGGCTCTCCGCACAACAACGGCGCCAGCCTGATTCCCATCAACATTGAAGAGGAGATGCGCCGTTCGTATCTCGACTATTCGATGTCGGTGATTATTGGCCGGGCGCTGCCCAGCGCGCTTGACGGGCTGAAGCCGGTGCATCGCCGCGTGCTCTACACGCTCAGCGAGATGGGCCTCGAGTACAACAAGAAATACGCGAAGTGCGCAAAGGTTGTAGGGCAGGCCATGGGTGTCTACCATCCCCACGGCGACTCGGCGATCTACGACACGCTGGTGCGCATGGCGCAGCCTTTCACGCTGCGCTACACGCTGGTTGACGGGCAGGGAAACTTCGGTTCGGTCGATGGCGATCCGCCCGCGGCTATGCGGTACACCGAGTGCCGCATGTCGCGCATTGCCGGCGAGCTGCTCTCCGATATCGAAATGGAGACGGTTGACTTTACTCCCAACTACGACGAGTCCACGTTTGAGCCCGTAGTGCTGCCCACGCGCATTCCCAATCTCATCGTCAATGGATCGAGTGGAATTGCGGTCGGCATGGCCACCAACATTCCTCCGCACAACTTGACCGAAGTGGTCAACGCCGCAATCGAACTGGTGCAGAACCCTCGCGCAGGTCTCGCCGAAGTGCTCAAGCACGTGCAAGGCCCCGATTTCCCTACCGGCGGATTCCTCTACGGCAAGAGCGGCATTCCGCAGGCCTACAAGACAGGCCGCGGGCGCTTCCTGATGCGTGCCCGCACCGCGCTCGAAAACCTGACCAAGGAAAAGCAAGCCATTATTGTCACCGAGATTCCTTACCAGGTGAACAAGTCCAAGCTCATCGAGCGCATCGCCGAGCTGGTCAACGAGAAAATCGTCGACGACATCAGCGACGTGCGCGACGAGAGCGATCGCGACGGCATGCGCATCGTCATCGAGCTCAAGCGCGGCGCGCAGCCGGAGATTGTGCTCAACCAGCTCTACAAGCACACCCAGATGCAGGAAAGCTTCTCCATGATCTTCCTCGCGGTGCTTCACGGGCAGCCGCGGGAACTGAGCCTGGACCAGGCTATCCGCGCCTTCATCGATCATCGTGTCGACGTAGTGCAGCGCCGCACCGTCTTCCTGCTCAAGAAGGACCGTGCGCGCGAGCACATCCTCGAAGGCCTCAAGATCGCGCTCGACAATCTCGACACCGTCATCCGCATCATTCGAGCTTCCGGCTCGCGCGTCGAAGCCCGCGAGAATCTTTATGCGTGGGGCAAAGGCAAGGAGATAGTGATTACACTTGATCGCGAGCGCCTGCCGCAAGAGGAGAAGGGGCTGACCCTCAAGCAGGTCGATGAAATTCTCCAGTTGCAGCTCTACCGGCTCACGCAACTTTCCATCGACGAATTGCTGAAAGAGCTGACTGAAGTGCGTGCACGCATCGCCGAGTACGAATCGATTCTGGCCAGCGATCAGAAGCTGCGCGCGGTCATCGTCAAGGAACTGGAAGACGTTCGCGACAGATACGGCGACGCGCGGCGCACCCAGATTGTGGACGAGAGCGCGGAGTTGCAGCTTGAAGACCTGATCGCCGACGAGCAGGTCGCCGTAACCGTGAGCCATCAGGGATATCTCAAGCGCACACCTATCAGCATCTATCGCCAGCAGCGCCGCGGCGGCACGGGCCGCACAGGGATGAAGACGCGCGAGGAAGACTTCGTCTCGCAACTCATTGTCAATTCCACGCACGCATTCCTGCTCTGCTTCACCAACACTGGTCGCGTCTACTGGCTCAAGGTCTACGAAATTCCCGACGTGGGCGCTGCGGGCAAAGGCAAAAGCATGCAGAGCCTGCTTGACCTGCAGCCAGGCGAAAACGTGCGCGCTATTCTCCCCATTAAGGATCTCGAAGAAGAAGGCAGGTACATTTTCTTTGCCACGCGCAATGGCACAGTGAAGAAAACTCCGCTCAAGGATTTCTCCAACGTGATGGCACGCGGCATCATCGCCATCGATATCGACAAGGACGACGAGCTCGTTTCGGCCGGCCTAACCAATGGAAAACAGACCATCTTCATTGCCACGCGGGACGGCATGGCCATTCGCTTCGACGAAGAATACGATCCCGAGCGCAGTGGCGCAGGTCTCCGCCCCATGGGCCGGAATGCCGGCGGAAACCGTGGCATCTCGCTCAAGAAGGGCGATTACGTGATCGGTGCGGCCATAACGAATTCCGATCCGCTGCGCGAAAAGGAGCGCGATGAGTGCGCCGCACGGCTGGGCCTGACAGACAAGCTGGCCGCGCTCCGCACTGCGTACGCTGAGGCTCAAGAGGCCCTCACCAGGGCGAGAGAGGACAATCGCAACAAGATTGTCGACTCAACCGTCGTTTCGGCTGCCGAGAAGGCGGTCGAGAACGCCTGGAAGGCCATCAAGAGTCTCGACGACAAGCTGTGCGTGACCCAGCAGCTCATCCTCAGCGTCACCGAGAACGGCTTTGGCAAGCGCACCGACGTGGACGAGTACCGGTTGACATCGCGCGGCGCACAGGGCGTTACCAATCTGAAGGCCACGCCGAAGGTGGGCAAGACGACGTCGATCCTGCTGGTGAATGAGACCAGCGAACTGATCATCATCAGCCAGTTTGGCAAGATCATCCGCATTGACACCAAGACCATCCGCGCCGCTGGCCGCGCCACGCAAGGCGTCCGGTTGCTGAATCTGGAGCCGGAAGACAAGGTAGCTGCCGCCGTTATCATTCCGCCGGAAGAACTGAAGGATGACGAGCCGACGCTGCTGCAATAGCAACGCGCGTGCTAAGAAGTCCAATCTTCCACGGTCAAGCCCTTCACGCGCGCGAATTCCCGCGTGTTTGCCGTTACGAGAATCAGATTTCTGCTGAACGCCTGCCCTGCGATCAGGGTGTCGTATTCGCCGATGCGTTGACCCTGTCGTTCAAGTTCCGCGCGAATTTCACCGGCCGCTTGCGCATCCTGCTCGGTGTAGTCAAGCACAGCGACAGCGTTATTCAGAAATGCAATCAGCCGGGTTGAATTCTGAGCAACACGGTGACTCTTTGCCACTCCATACCAAAGTTCATGCGCGACTATGGTAGAGGTATGAGGGATGATTTTGTGGGCCGCGGCTTGAATTTGGCGCCGACGAACTTGGCTGGAAGTACCGTTGATCAGCGCGATGCAGATGTTCGTGTCGAGCAAGTAATTCACTTGAAATACTCACGAATAGGCGCAAGGTTTTGCTTGCGGCCTTCGGGAAATATCGGGTCAGCTCCCATAGCATCCATCCGCGCGAACAGCTCTTCCATCGATTCCTTCTTCGTCTCCGCAACAGGCTCCAGGAGGATTCCTGCGCCCATGCGCCTGATTCGCACTCGGTCGCCCTCAAAGCGAAACTCCTTGGGCAAGCGCACGGCTTGGCTGCGGCCGTTCCAAAAGAGCTTGGCGTCCATTTGCTTCGGATTTGTATCTGTTTTCGCCGTCATTCCGACCCCTGAAGTATCTATCAAGAGTATATATCATTTCTTGCGGGTTCACAGCCGCTTGAGCTTGGCTTCAAGATCGGGAATGTAGCTCACCTGGGCATCCGGTTCCAGCCGCTTCGCCGAATCAATCGCAGCTTGCCAGGCCTGCCGTGCTTCATCTTTGTGGCCGAGCGCCGCGGAAATGTCGCCGAGAGCGGTCTGGCTGATGATCTCTTCCGGGTCGATCGCTACGGCTTCTTTTGCCAGCGCGAGGGCTTCTTCCGGCTTGCGCCCCGCCAGCAGCACGTATGCACGCTGGGCGCGGCTCAGGGCTGCGGCCTGATTCATCTGGAAGTCGCCTCGATAGACAAAGACTCCGTAGTCGATGGACTCTGCAGGTTGCAGCGGCTGGAAATCCCGATAGGGATTCATGAGCCCGCTGGGCCATTCGCATCCGCTCAGATCTCCGGCGCTGATGATCACCGTGCCGTTGATCTCCGCCGGGACGATGTCTGCCCCGTCGAGCCAAAACGTGTCAAGGGTGGGAAGGGCGTGGCAGCGGATGCCGTAGACGCCGGGATCAACTTCAGGCAGCGCGAAGTATGCGAACCAGCATTCTTCTTGAGGGTGAGAGTCTTGCCACTGTTTCACCTGGATCAGTTGCTGGGCCCAATCGACGTTGGCGTCGCTGAGCAGATTATGGACATTCTTGGGCCCTCCCCACGCCTCGTTGGCGTACGCCATGTAATTCGGGAAGACGGCGAGCGCCGACGCGATGTGGACCAGCACCAGGGCAGCTCCGATCCATACCCAGCGGCGACTGGCCGAGGCCAGCGCAACAATGCCTCCGGCGCCGAGGATGGCTGCCAGCGCATAGAGCGGCAGAATGTGGCGGGCGCCTATGTTCATGCCCGAAACAATGGCGACGCCGAGGTACACCACCCAGGGTAGCAGGATGAACGCCAGCTCGCGGCCCTTGCGTAAGCGGCCAGTGAGCACAGCCCAGGTTGCCAACGCCACCAGGGCCAGCATTCCCAGCGTGGTTTTGATCAGGATGACGGCGGGGAAATACCACCATACGCCGTGCGCATGGACCTTGCCGAAGATGAAAGTCGGATAGAACTCCGCCACCCGCTTCACATCCACCAGCCCCATCAGGTACGACTCCGGCAGAAGATGAAAGCGCGCAAAGAAGAGGATGACTGTCGAGTTGAAGTGGCTGAGCGGAGCGGCGTAGTCCGCGAGCGAGGTGCTGAGCGCGAGGCCCGCTGGACGCGCAGCGTAGCGAAAGCCATAGAACGACCAAAGTACCAGCACGCCAATCACGACGATAACCGCAAGAGCACGGACCAGGCGCAGGGCGACTTTGCCCCGGCTGCCTTTGGCCGCGGTCAGGATCTCCCACCCTGCCAGCAGCACAAGCATGGGGCCGATCAGAATGCCGGAGTGTTTGGTGGCGAGCAGCAGCCCGGCGGCGATGCCCGCGAGCAGCAGGCGAATCAGCGAGGGCTGCTTGACGTAGCGATAGAAGGCGTAGATCGCGGCCAGGAAGAAAAGAGTCACTCCCATGTCCGTGGTCACCAGCGCCGAATGAGCCACGATGTTGGGGTCAAAGCTGACCAGCAACATCGCCACAAGCCCGGCAGCGGCGCCGAACCACTCGCGGGCGGCCAGGAAGACCAAAAGCGACAGTCCCAAAGAGAGCAGGCCGGCGGTAAGTCTCATGCGGAAGAGCAGGCGCTGGCTTGCGCCGTCGTTGCGGGCAAGAAAGTCGCGGCCGTCGAGGTAGGCCTCCGCTTTGAAGTCGCGGCCTTTAAGCGGCGGAACCCACAGATCGCGGCCCACAAGCGGCAGCGTGGCCAGCATCTTCACCAGCGGCGGATGCTCAGGGTTGAGGCCGTAATCGCCCGTATGCAGCATCATGTATCCGGCGAAGATGTGGTTGTCTTCGTCCCACGTGAGCGACTCGCGATGCACCACAAACGCCATCTGCGCGGCCTGCACGGTCAGCAGGATAATGACGGCGATCCAGGCCCATCTGTTTGCGATCTTCAAAATTGTAGCCTCGTCCTCAGCAGGAGAATGGATTTGATTGTAGATGGTTTACCGATCGTCCCGCGCCGGGGTCCCGTTATCAGACGCAGCCGCACCTTGCGAGGTACTCGAAATCGGCAGCGGCTGGGCCTACACTGAAGTTGCTCTGGATTCTCCGCACTCCCCCTCATGCGCCGAACCTCAACCTTGGTTCTTGGGCTGGCCGTGTTCTTTGGCTGCGCGGCTATGAGTGCGCTGGCTCTGCGGGCGCTGGCCGAGGCTGCCACTCCGCCTGCCTCCGCGGCGGGCAGGCACATCCGCGGCAAGATCGTCCGCCACAAAACGGCTCACACTGTTAGGCGCACCGTTGCGCATTCGGGAGACTGCTCGTCTGTGCGAAGTTCACGTCGCGGCCGGGTATCTTCTCTGTGTCGTGGCGCCGCCCGCAAACGTCGGGTAAGCGGCAGCGCGCGCCCGTCCAGGCCTAGCCAGCGCCCGCACCAGGCAGCTGAGCCGGCACCCCCCGCGCTCGATCAGAAAACTCAATCAGCAGAGACTGAAGCCGAGCCCGATGCGCCCGCTGAGGCTGCCCCTGCGCCTGTCGCGCAGAAGGCTTCGCTGAGCAGGAAGCAGATGCTGGCGGTGCCGCCGCTGCGGGGCTCGCTGACCTCTTTGGAGCGGCAGAATGAAAAAGCGGAGGCGGAGGGCTTGGAGCGGATTGAGGACGAGGACGATCTGTCAGATCGCATCGCCCACAAGCTGCTGGTTCCCGTGCCGGCTTCTGCTGCGCTCACCGTCAACGGCAACCTGCCTGAGAATCATCGCTATTGCCGGCCGTGGACAGCTCGTTTCCTCGCCGACCTGGCGCACGCCCATGAAGCTCAGTTTCACTCTTCGCTCGAGGTCAGCTCCGCGGTACGCACGGTCGAATACCAGAAGCGCCTGATGGAGATAAACGGCAATGCTGCGGCGGCTGAAGGCGATGTTGTGAGCCCGCATTTGACAGGCGCCACCATCGACATTGCCAAGAGCGGCATGAGCCGGCAGGAGATCGGCTGGATGCGCTACTGGCTACTCCGTTTGCAAACGTCGGGGAAGATCGATGTGGAAGAAGAGTTCCAGCAGTCCTGTTTTCACATCACCGTTTACAAAAGCTATGTGCCGGCGAGGTCTGCGCCCTCGCTTGCCGGGGCCAAGCCAAGTCAGCGCAAATCCAACCCGTCAAAGACCGCGCAAATCAGCCGCGACCTGGCCAGCGCAACGCCAACCCTGGGACGATAAGACGGCTCACTCCGGCTCCGAAGTTGCATCGCCACAAATAGATTGGTTCTTTCCCGGCGTTCAAGGTTACAATCGCGGGCAACGGTATTTTTTCGTCCGGAGTTGCCGAAGGCAAGGTCAAAGAGTCTCGGGCCATCTGGTATAAATGCAACGGCGAGCGCGCGTTCTTTGTCTCCAACTCCAGAAGAGCGCAATCACCAAGGAAGCCATTCGAAAGGCGGAATCATGAGCGATATGGAAGTTCAACCTGTGGCCGAATCCCCTGCGGGGCCAGGTCTGTCGCAGATGCAGCGCGTGACGAGCATATTTTCTGCGCCGTCGAAGACATTTGAAGATATCAAGCGCGGCAACCGCAGCTGGTGGTTGCCGTGGATCATCCTTGTGCTTGTCGGGTATCTGTTCTTTGCCGCTATAGCCTCAAAGGTTGGAATGCAGACCGTGGTAGACAACCAATTCAAATTGGCGAGTGAAAAGCAGCAGGAGGCGATGGCCAAGCTGCCTCCCGAACAGCTCCAGATGCAAGCGAAATTCACACTGTATTTCACCGAGGGCGCCTTCATCGCCAGTCCGATTCTCGTATTGATCAAGGCAGCGGTCGTCGCGCTCGTGCTGTGGGGCACCATCAACTTTGTTTTTGGCGGGAAGGCCAAATTCGGAGCGATCTTCGCCGTTTGGTTCTTCGCTAATTTGCCAACCATATTGGCTGCGGTGGTGGGCGTTATCGTTCTTTTTGTGGGTGGTACGCCGGAGACCTTCAACATCAAGAACTTCGCCCCCACCAATGTGGGCGCGTTCCTACCGGTCATGGAGACCAACAAAGCGGTCTACTCGCTCGCCACATCGCTGGACATCATTGATATCTGGATGATGTTCCTCTTGGGCATGGGCATTGCCATCGTGGCAGGAGTGAAGCGCAGTTCAGGCTATATTGCAGTGTTTGGATGGTGGGCGATTGTTGTGCTGATCGGAGTGGGATTTGCAGCTGTGATGGGTTGAGCCTGCCGCTGGCGGAAAAGAAAAACAGCGCGAATCCTGATGGGGTTCGCGCTGTTTTATTTGTGAAAATTCCAAGCTCTATTCAATCCAGCGCCGCATCACCAGTGTCGCGTTGATGCCGCCGAATCCAAATGAATTCGAAAGCGCCACATCGAAGCTATAGTCGATTGCATTGTTGGGCACGTAGTCTAGCCGGCACTCCGGGTCGACATTGTCCAGGTTGATGGTGGGCGGAATTTGCTGGTTTACGAGCGCCAACACCGAGATGCCGGCTTCCAATCCGCCCGCGCCGCCCAGCAAGTGGCCGGTCATCGACTTGGTGCCGGACACCTTCAAATCGCCGCTCAACGCGTGCTCGCCGAATACCTGCTCAATCGCCTGCGACTCGTTGCCATCGCCCGCGGGTGTTGACGTGGCGTGGGCATTTACGTAGCCCACCTCTTCCGGCGTGATCCCCGCATCATTGAGCGCGGCTTTCATGCTGCGCTGCGCGCCCTGGCCCTCGGGAGCGATGCCCGTCATGTGATACGCGTCGGCGCTCATGCCGTAGCCGATTACTTCGGCCAGAATCTTTGCGCCGCGTGCTTTGGCAAACTCCAGCTCTTCGAGAATCAGGATGCCGGCGCCCTCGCCGATCACGAAGCCGTCGCGGTCCTTGTCGAAGGGACGGCTGGCCTTGGTGGGCTCGTCGTTGCGGGTGGAAAGCGCGCGCATGGCCGCAAATCCACCAACGGAAAGCGGCGTGACCGAAGCCTCCGCACCGCCGGCAATCATCACGTCGGCATCGCCGTGCATGATCATGCGCACCGAGTCGCCGATGGAATTTGCCGAGGTGGCGCAGGCCGTAGCCGTGGCCGAGATGGGCCCCTTGGCGCCGTAGCGAATGCTGATATTGCCCGCTGCCATGTTGACGATAACCGCGGGAATAAAGAACGGTGAGATCTTGCGCGGGCCGCCAGCAAGCAGATTCGAGTGCTCGCGCTCAATGATCTCGAATCCGCCGATGCCGGAGCCGATATAGATGCCCACGCGGTCGGCAATCTCCGGCGCGATTTTCAGGCCCGACTGGGCCATCGCCTCTTCAGTGGCGGCGAACGCAAAATGGATGAACCGGCCCATCTTGCGCGATTCTTTTTTGTCCACGAAGTTCAGGGGGTCAAAGTTTTTGACTTCGGCGGCAAATGTAACGGAAAAGCCAGTGGTATCGAATCCCTGGATGGGAGCCATGCCGCTGGCGCCGGCCAGAAGCTGCCGCCAGACTTCGGGAGCGGTGTTGCCCACACCGCACACCAGACCCAGTCCAGTGACTACGACTCTGCGGGGTGAGTTCGACAAGGGCTACTTGCTGCCTTTCGCGTTCTTCTCGATGTAGTCGATGGCGTCCTTCACGGTCTTGATCTTCTCCGCGTCTTCGTCCGGAATCTCCAGATCGAAGGCCTCTTCGAACTGCATCACCAGCTCGACCACGTCGAGCGAGTCGGCTCCCAGATCTTCCTGAAAGCTGGCGCCGGGGGTTACCTCGGCTTCATCCACCTGCAACTGCTCCACAATGATCTGCTTGACTTTCTCTTCAACGGCCATGCGTGAATCTCCTCTGTTTTTTGGGACTTGAGAATGTGTCGGGGGCGAAGTTCAAACCCGTTCCGCCTGCTTACGATAAAGGTCCAAGGCAGGGAAGCACAACCGCCGCGCCAAAAAAATCGCGCACGGCCCCGAATGTTTAAGTCTATCGGGCTGGTGGGGGTGTGTAAAGGAGACGACAGGGATCAGGGATCAGGGGTTAGGGATCAGGAGCCGGTGGATCGGCAATGGAGGCTATTTCGCCGGGAAATACACAGCCGGAAGGCGTACATTAGGCGAAGTGGGGAGTGAAAGCTGATGCAGGGTTTGATTGGCGGAATTGTCGCGGCGTTCGTGGGGATTCTTCTTGGTTTCTGGCTGCGTGGTGCGTCCGGCAAGGCTGAGAAGACGCAGCGGGAGCGGCGCGCGCAGGAACTGAGTGAGGAGTTGACTGCGGCGAGAGCCGAGCTGATCAAGGCCCAGGTGGAGTCGGCTGCCCGCGCGGGTTTTGAGTCGCTGGCCAAGGAGCGCGAAAGAACCATCAGCCAGTTGGCCGCTGAGCGAGACGGGCTACGCGCAGATTTACAAACCAACGGCGCGGTGGAGAGCCGGTCGGCCGCGCGCATCAAGGAGTTGGAAACAGAGCTGCGCAACGAGCGGCAGAACCTGGCGGAGAAGTTGGCGCTGCTCGATTCGGCGAAGCAGGCGCTTGCCAACCAGTTCGAAGCGCTTGCTGGAAAGATTCTCGACGAGAGGTCCAAGAGCTTTGCTGAAGGCAGCCAGAAAGAGATTGGAACGCTGCTGACGCCGTTGAAGACGCAGATCGAGGAGTTTCGCAAGAAGGTGGAGGAAGCGCAAAGCGATTCGAAGACCGGCGTAACGAAACTGGAGACGCTGATTGGCACGCTTGGCGGGTTGAATCAGCAACTGACCGAGGAGGCGCGCAATCTGACCACGGCGCTGCGTGGCTCGTCGAAGGCGCAGGGTGATTGGGGCGAACTGATCGTGCGCAACCTGCTGGAGAAAGCCGGGCTGCGCGAGGGTGAGCAATTCCGCGTGCAGGAGACCTTTGATGCAGCTGGTAATGGAGATGAGCGGCAAAGAAAATCCCGCCCCGATGTAATCGTCAATCTCCCCGGCAGCCGTCATCTGGTGATCGATTCCAAGGTTTCGTTAAACGCCTACACGGACTCGGTCAATGCCGCGACGGATGAAGAGCGCAAAGCGGCGGTGAAGCGTCACCTGGCCAGCGTGCGTGGGCATGTGGATGAACTCGCCGGTCGCCGCTACCATAAGCTTGAAGCGCTCGATACGCCGGATTTCGTGGTGATGTTTGTCCCCATCGAGCCGGCGTTTTTGACAGCGCTGCATGAAGATGAAGGCCTGTGGCGCTATGCGTATGAGAAGGAAGTACTGCTGGTTGGGCCGACTACGCTGCTATTCGTTATTCGCATTGTAGATAACCTGTGGCAGCAGGAGTTGCAGGCGCGCAGCGTGCAGGATGTTATGAATCGCGGCGCCGAGTTATACGACAAGTTTGTCAACTTCGTGAGCGATTTGGAAGCAGTCGGCAAGAGTCTTCGCGGCGCCGATCAGAGTTACACAAGTGCCATGAAAAAGCTGAGCGAAGGCCGCGGCAATCTGATCCGGCAGGTTGAATTGTTGCGCGGATTGGGTGTACGGACTGGGAAAGCTTTGCCGCGCAATTTGCTGGATGTGGCCGGCGTGGATGAACCCGAGCTTGCTTTGGCGGCGGAGGCGGAAGAAATCGGCGAAGAATGACGGAGGGAGCAGTGGCCTTCAGGCACGGGCCTTCGTTGCGATTCGAATCTCGATTGTCCGAAGGAAGGCCCGTGGCTAAAGCCACATTCATTGCGGCCTACATTCATGGGCCTGAAGGCCCATGCTCCCTCCGAAAAAAACAGGAGAACACGGAGTTACGAGCGGTAATCAGGCCGGCGTCACCTGGTCGCCGGCGGTTTCGCAGGCGGAGCCGGAGGAGCAGGCGGAGTAGGAGGTGCGGCCGGTGCTGGGGGTGCGGTATCCTTCGACCGCTTCAGCGTCATATCCATCCCCGGAAAGTCTCCCGAATCGGCCTTCGAGGTCAACTTGATCTCGTCGCCATTGATGGTGCAATTGTGATGAATGGTGATCCCGTTGAATGACACGTCGAAGGTGAGCTTGTCGCCGTCTACCTTGCCGCCGCTGATGGCGAGGGGGTCGCCCTGCGGTCCCTGAACTGATCCGGTAACGTTGGCGCCATCCTGCTTGAAGGTAAAGGTAAGCTGAAATGCGTTGCCATCTGGCGTTTGGGCGGTCGCTGTCCATGTGCCTGTCACGTCGGATGCCAGCGCGGTCGCTGCGGTGAGCGTCATGGCCAACGCTGCACAAATTGAGAGCAGTTTCTTCATCGAGTTCCTCGCAGCCGCTATTGCGGTGGACCCATCATACATGCAGGCAATTGGAGCCGTGCAAGACTGAATCGCCGAACGGCGGATCGGCTCGTACTTGTCTGCTGGTGAAACGAGCTTAGCGTGGTGTCCCTGAGGTTCGCAGCATTTGTTTCATGATCAGCCGTGGGCCACGAGCGCCTTTAATGCAGGCCCTTCGACTCCGCTGAAGTGCGCTTCGCTCAGGATGACAGGTTTGTGGTGAGGGAAGAACGAAAAGCAACAGCAAAAGCAACCGCAGGTCCTTCGGCTCCGCTGAAGTACGCTTCACTCAGGATGACAGGTCATTTGCCGAGATGAACCTCAGAGACAGGACACCAGGCTTCAGGGACAGAGCATCAGGCTTCAAAGGCAGACGATTGCATTCATATCTCCGCGAAGGCGGCGCGCATCCGTTTCCAGGTAATGTCCAGGTCTTCCGGGAGTACGCGGGTCTCGGATATGGTGGTCATGAAGTTCGTATCCCCAAGCCAGCGGGGCAGGGCGTGCAGGTGCAGGTGTCCGGCGACTCCGGCTCCGCCGGCTTTGCCGATGTTGAGGCCGAAGTTAAATCCGTGCGGAGTGTAGAGCTGCTGAAGGACGCGCTCCGTCCGCTGGGCCAGGTCGATCAACTCATGGGCGGTTTCCTCGGGCAAGGCGCTCAGCCGGTCAAGATGCGCATAGGGCATCACCATGACGTGGCCCGCAGTGTAGGGGTAGGCATTCAGGCAAATGAAGCAATGCTTCCCTCGCAACACCAACCCGCCGGCGGCGGAAGCCTGTTCCGGATCCATCCCGTTGGTAATGGCGTGGTCGATGGAGGCGATCAGGTTGCAGAAAACGCAGCCCAGATCGCCCGGCCACGCGGACAGGCTTGAGGGCACGCCGGGGCGCGGCGCTCCATCCGTCGCAGTGACGTAGGCATAGCGCCAGGGAGTCCAGAGGTGATCCATAATTCGAGTCCAACCGGTGTTCTATCGGCGGTTCAGTTTTTTAGCGCGACGATTTCCAGCTTGTCTCCAGGCTTCAGGTTTACGTCGCCGCCTTTGGAGAAAAACGAAAGCGTGACACAGGAAATCGGAATCATGTACCAGGACTTGTACACCACGCCCGACAGGCCATCGGTCAAGTCTTTTGCGCCGATGCCCACCCCGCCGTCCATCAGCATACTGGCAACCTGCTTGCCCCGTCCCGCCTGAATCTTTCCCTCGTCAGATGGCTTTTTTGTCTCCACTGTAAGCGGCAGATCGAATTTGAGCATCAAGTGCCCGCGCCGGAAGAACCGCTTCGCGGGAGTGGAGATCAGAGTCCCGGAATAGATCCCCGAAGGACACTTTACGGTGAACGGGGTCCCCGTCGCCATCCAGGAAGAGGCGTAGGTTTGCAGTGCGCAGGTCTCGGCCAGGGCAGAGGCCGAGAACAGGAATAGCGACAAGGCCAAGACCTTCTTCAACGACGGCTCCCGCGGGGGACTCCGACGCTGCAAAATCGGCCCGCTGCTCGTGGGGATGGGTTCAGAGCCGATTATACCCTGCGCAGTCCCTAAGGCTGTGACGCCGGTGTATGTTGCTAAGTCCATTGTTCGGCGCTCAATCTATGAAAATTGGGTTGCAATCTGATACGGCCAAACTGTTGGATTGACGCGGGAAAGCCGTGTTGCTACACTCATTAATGCAGCTCACTGCGCGTATTCCCGCAGCGAGATGCGGCCGCCCTCCAGCAAGCCGTTGCCTGCCGGGTGAATCCCGAGGAGACCAGTCGCACGTCCGACCAGCGCAACCGGCTGGCAGGACTGTCCCTCGTGACAACACATCGGTGCAGTCACAAAGGTCAGTGGCAGGGAAGAGCGGTCACAAGAAGGCAAGCCCGTCCGCGTTCGACGCGGCGCGGGAGCCACTCCCAGCGGCAGGCAATAGGCGTCGCGGGAGCAAGGAATTCCGGAGCATCAGTGATGGCAAACGTCCTCAATCCCGAACCCGAGAGCATAACCCTGAACACCGAATTGGAAACACCCACCCTTGAGCCTGCGACGGAGCTGGAATCTCTTCCGAGAATTGACCAGTCGTTGCGTGAATCCACGTCCAACACCGAGACCGCCGAAGCAGTAGCAGCAGTCGAACCAACCGCGCTGGACGCCGATGCCCTAACCGTGCCTGTAGCTGAGGCCGCACCAAAGGTTGCAGAGGTAGTCAACGAAACAAGCGCAAGCGCAGAGCCTGAGGCCAAAGCAGCCGTCGAGGTTGCGGCTTCGGCAGAGCAAGCCGCTGAGGTCGCGCCTGCTGAGCTCGCAGCTCCGGATGAAGGTCATCTTGTGGCCGAGCAGGCGCATGAGTCCCATGGTCTCGAAACCATGGACGACTTCTCCGCCGCTCTCGCCGCATTTGAGCGCGAACAGGCCGCTGAGGCAGCCGCTGTCGAAGCCTATGGAGACAAGGTGGTCTCCGCCACCGTCCTCAAGGCCACGGACAAGCACCTGATTGTGGATGTTGGCCTGAAGTCCGAGGGCATGGTCCCTATCGAGCAGGTTCTCGATCACACTGGCGCAGTCAAGTTCAACGCCGGCGACGTGATCGACGTGGTCATTGAGCGCGAAGAGCCGGAAGGCGGCTACCTGGTCAGCTACGAGAAGGCCCAGCGCATGCGCGTTTGGGACGTGATCGAGAAGGCTGCCAACGACAAGACGCCGGTAATCGGCACGGTAGTCAGCCGCGTCAAGGGCGGCCTCACCGTCGACATCGGCCTCAAGGCGTTTCTGCCCGGCTCGCAGCTTGAGATTCGCCCCGTCCGCAATCTCGACGGCTATCTGGGCACGCAGATCGAAGTCCGCGTCATCAAGCTGAACAAGAAGCGCGGCAACGTCGTCGTCAGCCGCAAGGAAATCCTCGAAGAAGAACAGAACGCCAAGCGCTCCACCACCCTGGAGCAGCTCGGCGAGGGCGCCGTGCTTACCGGCACGGTGAAAAACCTTACCGATTACGGCGCGTTCGTCGACCTCGGCGGCATTGACGGCCTGCTGCACATTACCGACATGAGCTGGGGTCGCCTTACACATCCCCGCGACCTGGTCAATGTAGGCGACGAGATTCAGGTTAAGGTGCTCAAGTTCGACAAGGATAAGCAGCGCGTCTCTCTCGGATTCAAGCAGCTCACGCCCGACCCGTGGCTTGACGCTTCCGAGCGTTATCCGGTTGGCGCGCGCGTCAAGGGCCGCGTGCTTTCGGTCACCGACTACGGTGCGTTTGTCGAGCTGGAGCAGGGCATCGAAGGCCTGGTTCACCTCTCTGAGATGACCTGGTCCAAGCGCCTCAAGCACCCCTCGAAGCTGGTCAAGCCGGCCGACGAAGTCGAGACGGTAGTCCTCAGCGTC
>Ga0302314_10007934_pt1 | contig 19002 bp, 18 predicted proteins | sample III_Palsa_N2_3_FD_200533 | JGI IMG/M metagenome (GOLD analysis project Ga0302314, IMG submission 200533) | Peat permafrost microbial communities from Stordalen Mire near Abisko, Sweden - III_Palsa_N2_3 | ecosystem: Environmental > Terrestrial > Soil > Palsa > Peat permafrost | place: Sweden...
CTTCTCAGAGCTGGGCGGCAATGGCGGCGGCGAGCGGTGCTGGCACGCCGAGCAGGGAGCGCAGGGCGGTGGCGTCCAGGGCGGTGCCGGTGCGAGCTGCGTGATCGGCGGTGACCTTGCGGGCATGGGCCAGCAGCGCGGCCGGGACCTCCATGGCCTGCGGAGCGGGCGGCAGGGCTGGAGTTGGCTCGGGTTCGGGCAGCACGGCGACCGGGGCGGCGGCGGGCCCGGGCGACACCGGGTCCAGGCGGATCGACTCGCCGGAGTCCTGGACGTCGCCAGCCAACGCGGCCGGGGCCGGGGCGGGTGCGGGGGTGTGGGCCAGCAGGGTGCCGCCGAGGAACGCGGCGGCGGGCCAGCCAGCTACCAAAATCCGCAGCCAGTCCGGGACGGCGCGCAGGTCCAGCAGTCCAGCGGTCGCCACGTTCGCCCCGAGGGATGCGGTCAGGGCGACCAGGAACCAGACCCAGACCAGGCGGACCGGGGTACCGGCGGCGCGGCCAGCGCGTAGGCGACGCCAGGCGGCGACGAACAGCAGGTCCACGGAGACCGGATAGGCCCACGCCTTCCAGCCGGACTGCCCGGCCGCGCTGGCGATGTCGTGCAGGTGGGCGAAGGACAGAGCGGCGGCGATCACGGCCTGCACCAGCACCGGGTCAACGCGGGAGAGCAGACGACGCACGATGATTCGCCTCCATAGCAGGTGAGTTGAGGTCTCTAATCAGTGCTGCTGGCGAGACCAGCGCCAGAATGCGGCGTTGTCGTCGGCCATCACGCGCGCGTCCTCGGCACGCTTGAGGGCGTCGTGGGTGACGAAGAGTTCGACGTCGGTGCCGTGGTCGGCGGCTCGGGCGGCGGCACCACGGGCACGGGACACCTCCCGACGCGCAACCTCGGCCTCCTTGGAGGCCCCGCTGTCGCGCAGCTCCAGGGCCTGGCGCACGTAGCGCTGCTCTGCGGTTTCGGACGGCTTGCGGTTGAACAGGCCCATGACGGGCTCCTTTCGGATGGTTGGAGCAGGGCTTGGGGCCGGTGCCGGGCGAGTTGAGGCCAGCCGCCCGGCACCGGCGATCAGGGGTCAGGCGGGGTCGGGGGCCGGGGTCTGGCCGGTGCCCCAGCAGGTCAGGCACGCGCCCTGCTGGTCGCCGACGTTGCGGTGCCGACGGCCCACACGGACGGTCTTGCTGACCAGGCCGGTGCCCTGGCAGGGCTCACACGGGACCGGGACCGGTACGGGCGGGGTCTTGGCGGCGGCGCGCTTGCGGGCAGTGGCCATCGGGCTCACCAGTCCTTCCGGGTCGAGGCATGGCGGTGCTAAGGACCTGGCGCGAAACGGTCGCACCGACCGGAGTGCAGGGGTTGCGTCAGTCGCCGACCGGCAGCGGCTTGAGCAGCGAGGGCGGTGCGTCGGACGGGGCCGGGACCATCGCCGGAGCGGGGCGGAAGCGGGCCAGTTCGGGCAGGTCCGGGGTCATGTACGCGTGGGCCCGGCACACAGCCGCGACCTCTTCCAGGGACCGGGCAGGGGTGCGCACGCGGGACCAGTGCCCGGAGGTGTCGCCCACCACGGCCGTTCCCGGGCGCTCGGGGGCGATCTGGGTGGCCGCGTAGACCGCAGCCCCGGCGACATCCGCCAGCGCCATCTTCGCCGAGGCTTCGTCGTTGACCCGGTGGCACACCCGCCCGGTGAGCTGAGCCCGCAGCGCGGTCGCGCCCTTGCCCAGGTCGGAGCCGAAACGCTGACCGGCGATCTCCATGTACATCCCGGCAGCGCGCCCGAGCTGCGCCAGGCGGATCAAGTCCGTGACCATCTGGTCACGGCGCTTGTCATCCTTGGCCGAGGAGGTCAAGAACACCTCCGCGATCTCATCGACCAGCAGCACGACCGGCACCGGCCGGATCTCCTCGGGCAGGCCCCAGATGTCGGAGGTGATCTCCTCGTCCGGGGTGCTGCGAGCGATGCCCTGCCGCTCCCGGATCAGCTCGTACCGGTCCTCCATCATCGCGATGAGAATCGGCAGCAACTCCGAGGCTTCCTGGGGGTCGATGGCCAGGGCGGACAGCCGGGGGGCGAAGGGGGCCAGCTCCACGCCCCACTTGCAGTCGATCCCCACCAGCGCGACCGGCTGAGGAGCAAGGCCCCACAGCAGATTCCGCAGCAGCATCGACTTACCCGACTGATTCGCCCCCAGGTTCAGCTCATGCGGGATCACCCGGAAGTCACGCACGAACACCGTGCCGTCCTCCCGCAACGCCACCGGCACCCGCAACAGACCAGTAGCCCTGGCGCTGGCCCGCTTGGGCATCCGCACCGAGCGCAGGACATCGAACGCGGTCAGCCGCAGCTCGACCACCCCGGGCCGGACCTCGGCCACGTGCACGCCGTGAACCTCCCAGGCGTGCCGCAGACGCTCGGTCACCTCGACCACATCAGCGGTCTCCTGCCCACGGGCCAGCCGCAACCGAAGCCGCAGACCGGTAGCGGTCGGCACCACAGCGCGCACACGCGGCGGGACCGGGCGAAGCTCCCGTCGGGTGACCGCCGTTGAGGCCATCGTGCGCCACAGCGAAGGCTCCACCGTCAGCCCGCACGCTTCCATGACCTTCGCGTAGGAGTGCGCGATCCGACCGGCGGTCACCGGCAGGCCCACCGCGATCCAGTACAGCCGGGGCGTCTTAGCCCGAGCGACCGCCAGGCCCGTCCCGCCAGCTATCAGCGGAGAGCCCAGCTCCAGCAGCGAGGCCAGCGCGGACATCGCACTCAGCCCTTCGCCGACGCGGGAACCAGAGACGTGACAGCCATGGCACGGAAGCTGATCCCGTGCCGCTTCTGGCCGTTGAACTCGTTCTCCCAGTCCCGCGCCCGCAACCCAGTCAACGCCACCGGCATCCCGACACCCAGGTCGGCCGAGATCCCGGTCTCCGGGACGTTCACGGTCAGCAGGTCCGCTGAGCCCTCGTCGGCGATCGTCAGGCCGACGGTCATCATCTTCGCCCTGGTCTCACGGTCGATGGCGACCTCACCGGTCTCCCGGTTGGCCACCTTGTAGGCAGGCGGGACAGCCACGAACACGATGGCCGTGGAGAGGTCGATCTTGAAGGAAGGCATGAGCCAACTCCCGTAGTCAGTACCCGACTTCTGATGCCGGGTAGCAGCTTCACTACGAAAGTACTCGCAGAAAAACTGCGAGTCAAGCATTTCTGCGAGTAGCAGCGGGGCTGTGAATCTGAGAGCCTGTCTGTGACTACAAGGGAGGCTTCATGAGCAGCGGTTTTGGATTGGTCGTCCGTTTTGAGCTGCACGACACCAAGGCAGCCACGGCGTTCGATGAGCTGGTCGCACGTACCGCAGTAGGCATCAAGGCCCACGAACCGGGCACCCTGGCGTACGTAGTGCACTCTGTCCCCGATGAACCGAACGTCCGGGTTTTCTACGAGTTGTACGCCGATCGAGCGGCGTTCGAGGCTCATGAGGAGCAGCCGCACACCAAGCACTTCCTCACCGAGCGGGAGCAGTACATCAGCACCTTTGACGTGACCTTCCTTGAGGCGCTGGGTGGCAAAGGCCCGACGTCGAAGTGAGCACTGAAGATCGCGAATTCGGTGCCCGCGTTGCTTCCTTCCGCAAGGAACGGGGCATGAGCCAGGCCGAACTGGCAGCGGAGATCGGGCGGACTGCGAGCTGGCTCTCACAGGTGGAGCGGGGTATCCAGCCGGTCAATCGACTGCCGGTTCTGCGCCTTATCGCCGACGCGCTTGGCGTGTCTCGCGCGACTCTTCGGCCGGATCTTCCCGAACTGGACGCACCGCCCGTCCCTGACGCCGACGAGGCCAGGCCCAATGACCTTGATCAGGCTCGCTTGCTCCTCTCAGGCCACCCGGTCCCCGAAGTGCTGCTCTCGGGCGAGAACCCGGTGAGCCATGCCAGCCTGCCCGAACTGCGAGCGGCTGTCGATCATGTCTGGGAGCTGACCCACGCCGACAAGTTCGCCGAGCTGAGCGGCGCTATTGGGCCTCTGATCCCGAGACTCGAACGCGCCGTTCGGACTGCACCGAGCAAGGACCGCACAGAGCTGTGGCAATTGCTTGGCCGGACGTACCAGGCTCTTGCCGCAGCATTCGTCCGCCAAGACGAGCCTGACGCAGCGTGGGTCGCAGCGGACCGCTCCATCAGGGCCGCCGAGCAGTCCGGCCAACCACTCCAGGTTTGTGCCGGGATCTACCGGCTTGCACAGGCGTTCGTGCGACTCAAGCGACTCGACCAGGCAGAGCATGCTGCGACAACCGCAGCGAACGCCCTTACCCGGTACGTCTCAACCCACGATGATCCCCAGGCCCTGTCTGTTCTCGGTGCCCTGCATCTGCAACTGGCGACGGTCCACGCGAAGGCTGGCGATCGCACCAGGGCAAAGGGGGAAATCGGACTGGCCAGGGATGTGGCGAGGCGGATGGGTCAGGATCGCAACGACTTCAATTTGGAGTTCGGGCCGACGAACGTCGAGATCCAGGCCGTATCCAGCGCAGTCGAGCTGGGAGACGCAGGCGAGGCGATTGACCTGGGCGAAGGGCTTGATTCCACCTCCCTGTCCGTTGAGCGCCAGGCCAGACTGCTGATGGACCTGGGGCGTGCCTACGCACAGCGCCGTCAGCCCGGCGAAGCCCTGGAGTATCTCCTCAGGGCAGAGCAGTTGGCACCAGAGATGATCACTACCCATGTCGCCGCCCGCGACACGATCAAGGAACTCATGCTGGTAGCTGGGCGAGCCGCGTCTCCAGAGCTGCGCGGCCTGGCCGAACGCGCGGATGCGAAGCCCTGAGCGGCTGGTCGCTGGGCTGACCGCCGGGCGCTGTGATGAATTTCCCTACTTCATCAAGGCACCCGGCGGTCGCTGACGCTCCGCCGGGCGCGCCGCTCGCCCCGCTCGCGCCCGCGCTCCTGTCTTCGCCCCGCGCTGGCGCGGCGGGGCGGCTGCGCGCCCGCTGGACAGGCCCCGAAGGGCATGAAGCAGGAATCCCCCCGGTGCCGACGAGATCGACCGCTCAGGCCAAGACAGACGCCTCCGGCGGGGGCGCTCCGGCTCCGGGATGGGGAGCACTGCCCGCGGGTACCGGTTCGTTCATGGCTGGGGAGGGGGCTGCCATCCCGCCCACCACCGGCCCAGGCAAAGCCGAGCAGCCTTGCCCCCTGGTGTCCAGGTCGTTCGTCCAGTGGGGCGCTCCACCTGGACACCAGGGGGCAAGGCTGCTCCACTGCGTGTGGGCCGATGGCAGACGGGATGGCAGCGGGGAGGGTTGTGGTTTCCGTTGAAGCGCAGCGGCCCTCCGCGCCAGCAGTCAGTGTGATCTGCCCCACATTTCGCCGTAAGTGTCTACCATCGCTTCTATGACAGAAATCACAGCCGCCACAGGCGGCGCTGACGAAACGGCGATACCCGAAGCCGTCGTAGAGCTTGCCAACGCGGTCAAGCAGCTCGCCTCCGCAACAGCCGAGATGGCCAGAATCTTGGGCCACGGCAACCAGTTCCCCCTCAACGGCGTGCGCAACAACGCACAGCGAGCTGTCGCCACCGCCCAGGGCGTGATCAATCGAGCTAAGACGGAGGCCACTAACTCCGACCAGGACGCGCCCAGCTAGTCGTGCCCCCTACGTGCCCGGTCCGACGGGATGAACCGGGGACTCGCGGAGACTCACGGCCCATCAGCCGCTCCGCCGCAGGTCAATGCATCGCCAGGTCAGCCGCGAAGCGGGGGCGGACTCTTCCAAACTAGCTACGCGGGTTCGATTCCCGTCGCCCGCTCCGAACGGCCCGGCCCCAGCTCAGCGACCTGATCGCTGGACTGGGGCCGATCCCCGTTCCGGGGATTTGCCCGCGTGCGCGGGAGGCAGGTGGCGGCTCCCCCACGGGCCTGTCGCTCCGGTGCCCCCGCTGGTGACCGAGCCACGCATACAGCGCTGCTACTACCCCAAGCGGTACAGCGACCATCGCTGTTGCCGTGTGGATGGATGCCTGGTTTTGCCTGGCAGCACGCCCGAGGCTCTGTCTCCGCACGTCGTGAGGTGCACTGATGCAGCGTCACTTCTTCAGCGGCTGAACCAATTCCGCATCATGCTTGGGATACTCCAGCCGCCGCTGGTGATGACCCGTAGTGCAGAGTAGGGCCATGTCTACGTACGAGCCGATGCCACTCCACCTTGTGACCGAGCGGCTGAGCCTGCGGCCTTGGGCCGAGTCGGACGCCGATGAGCTCTGTGTCCTTGCCTCCGAACGCGGTACCAAGGCGCCGACGGTCGAGCGCACCCGGGAGGTGATCGCGGAGGGGCTCGCCGCAACGGCCACCACTGGGCTCGCGCTGCTGCCCATCCGGCGCCGCGCCGAAGGCGACTTCATCGGCTACTGCGGACTGCTCGTCGGCCGCTCCACTGTCGAGGAGCCGGAGATCGCGTTTGAGTTGTTGCAGCGTGCGCATGGGCACGGCTACGCCACTGAGGCAGCCGGCGCTGTGCTCGATGCTGCGATAGCCACGGGGCGGCAACGGCTCTGGTCGACCGTCCGTACCTGGAACACGCCATCGTTCCGTGTCCTTGAGAAGCTCGGTTTCGTGCGGGATCACGTTTCCACGGACGACGGCGGCGAGCTGGTGTGGCTCACCCGCTCGCTGCCGTGACACAGGCCGCGCCCCAGGACGCTCCGCTCTGCTGGTCCACCTGGCGACGCCACCACCAGGCCCGATCCAAGGCCAGCCAGGCGCTGGACTTCACGATCGTGTACCTTCGCGCCTCCGCAGAGTCGGGTTGAGCCCAGCAGTCTGCCTGTGGCCAACATCAGTGGACGAGGGCCCCCTTGGCAGAAGCCGCTCAGCGGCTCTCAGCTGCGCCCCGTCCCGACAACAGGCGTCTGCGGACGCCCGAGGGACTGCCGAACCAGCGGGAGAGGAGACGGCTCACGGGGCGGTCGTACGCATGGCACATGATCGGTGCCCTGGATGATCCCCGCCGGGCCCCGTGCCACATGCGTGCCACGTCGCGCAGAAACCCGCAGCGAATCACAGAGAACAGCAGTTCGGACGGCGCTCCCGCGCAGCTCAGTAGATCGCCTGGGCAGCCGGAATTCGGGGACGCACTCTTCCAAACCAGCTACGCGGGTTCGATTCTCGTCACCCGCTGCGCCGAGCCAGGTCCCAGCCGGGTGACCCCGCAGACCCGGGCCGGCAGTTGCTCCGATGCCCCAGGACACGACTAGCTTTACTCCCGATTTCGGAATCCAGCTGACCAGCGAAGATCAGTCAACGCTCCGCAGTCAAGTGGCCTCGCCAAGCAGTTCGAGAAATTTCCACATCGAGGTCGCTGGATTATGCCTCGCGATGTCGGCGGGGGAAATGGTCTCGCTGGCCTTGCGGGCTCGTTCCACGGCAGTGCCGATGTTGGGGAGAACATCTTCAAAAGAAAAGCTCTTGCCGTTACATCCTGGCACCACATCCTGGGCCAGCGCACACATTGCTTCAGTCGTCTGATATGCGAAGACGTCCTGCACGTGCAACACCAGCCAGAGCTCAAAGCAAGGGTTGGATATAGCACAGGAAATCCCACTCTTAGCTGCAAGGCTCATCGCAGCTTCGAGACTCCCATGTGGCCTGGGTGCCTCAACGTCAAAAATACACCATACATGGTCGAACCGGTCCGCTTTTGCAGCGTTCTCAGCGTGCGTCTTCGCTCTCTTCACGATTCTCAGAGGCTCGCCCGACTCCCCACCCAGTTCGATCGTGAAGTCGGATCTGCGATGTAGTCGCTTCAGGCCATTCATGTAGATTCGTTCGGTGACCTCGCCCTCAAAATAGACCAGAACTCGCGTCTTGGCCTGCTTCTCAGGACTCGCCTTGCGCCGTAAGGACTTTCCCCTCGCGCTCATACCTAGGACGATACCTCTTGAATCACTGCGGACAATAGTTCCTCGTCAAAGAAAGGCAGTCCGCCGTAGCGGCCACCGAGATAGCGTTTTTCGATGTTCTCGACAGACCGCACCTTGTAATCCGAGAGCGGAAAGATCCGGGTGGCACCATCGAGCTTCTCGGTGATCCAGATCTGGTCACGACGCAGCCGGAAGGGGAGCTCGGGGCCAATCAGCCCGGCGTCGTGGGTATTAAAGATCAGCTGCGCACCCTTGGGATTTGTCCGTGGATCCTGGAACAACCGGACAAACTGCGCAGCAACGTGCGGGTGGAGGCGGGCATCAAGCTCGTCAATTACAAGTGTGCTGCCATTTTGCAACGTCGTGACTATGGGACCGACGATTGCAAGCCATGTTTTTGTCCCATTGGACTCATATTCCAGCGGAAGATTGAACTCTCGATCTCCGACCTTGTGCGCCAGTTCGACCTCCAGCCCGCCCGAAATTTGACTGGGATTCACATCATGGGCTTCTTCGTCAATGAGGCGGAGCATTTCCGCAATCTTCGCAGCATGCTCAGGCGAAAGCTTGACCTCGGAGAACTTGACGCCGGTTACTCCCAGATCGGCATATCTTAGCAGGTTGAGAATCGCTTTGGAGTTGGGCCTCTCAAAACGGTGTCGCGTCTCAAGCAGGCGTGCATCGAAATTCTCATCCAGGGCGATACGGATACCCGTTCGGAACCACTTTGATACCGGCTCCAGGGCACCGTAGTTATTGGCAGCCGCGGCCGAAAGGAACAGGCTGTTCGGACGAACTACGCGCTCCACCTGGGTCTTGGGGCCTCTCAGGGTCGGACCAAAGAGGATCGGCTGATCCAGTTCACGCTCAAATATACGCCGTGATCGACCCTCCGGATAGCTGAAAAGCCACTCCTTGAGGAACCGCCGGGAGTCGCACTCGAAACCGTATTCATATCGGACCCCGTCGTCCGCGACGAATTCGATATTGAAATGACTTGGACTGGCCTCCGGGTCCGCAGCAAGGAGAAAGGGCCGCCTGGGGATACCGGATTCGGGAAGCCACCGCTGGTGCGAGAATGCGACCGCAGCCGACACGAAGTCCAATGCCTGCACGATGTTGCTCTTGCCCGATGCATTCGGCCCGAAAAGCCCGACCACTGGCAAGGAATGCAGATCCGTGCGCGGTACCCGGCGAATCGCCAGATCGTCATGCTCGTCCTGGGCGATGGTGCTCAGTTCCTGCATGTCTCGAACAGAAGCAAAGTTGGACAAAGTGAAACGTAGCAGCATGGCAGCCTCCTGACTGGACCAGCATAGGCATCAGGTGGCTCTCTCCGTCGGGTTTTGCCCTGAGAAGCCTCCTAGTAGCACTCGGACGGGTCTCAGTGAGGCGATCACTCATGTGATCGTCGCTGCCTGGTTCCCGTGCTACTCGTCCTGTGCCTGTCGGTCAGGCTGACAGACAGGCCCTTCTGTCACGAGCCACAGCGGCGATGGCGTCAATCTCGACGGCGGTCAGAACGGGTGGCAGGGCCCCGAGGGTACGGTGCAGCGAGTCCCCTTCGCCTTTGCTCCGCGCGCTGGCGCGGCGGGGCGGGGCGGCTGCGCGCCCACGGGATAGGCCCCCGAAGGTCACGACGCGGGATCCCCCCCGGCGCCGACGAGATCGACTGCTCAGGCCAGACAGACGCCTCCGGCGGGGCGCTCCGGCTCCCGGATGGGAGAGCCCTGCTGGCGGGTACCGGTTGATTCATGGCTGAGTAGGGGCTGCCATCCCGCCCACCATCTTCGTGAACGACGAAGATGTCAAGATCCTGACCATTCGGAAGGTCGACGTCTTCGACATCGAACGCCGCTGAGCACCATGCCCATTGGGAAGGGATGCAGCGGGCAAAGAGGGGCACTCACGGGGTGAACAGCGCTCCGCCGCAAGTCGGCTGATGGCCTGGGCAACCGAAATCTGGGAACGGACTCTTCCACTAGCTACGCGGGTTCGATTCCCGTCGCCCGCTCCGAACGGCCCGGCCCCAGCTCAGCGACCTGATCGCTGGATTGGGGCCGCGTTGTGTTCCGGCGCTGGGTGGGGGGTCAGGCTCGGCCCGATGGGGAGGGATCGTGCGGGGGGTGTCGAACACCGGTACGCTCGCCTGCACCAGGTGTTCACCACTCACGCACAAGCGGAGATGCCCCCTTGCGCCCCTCCCGCCGGATGCAGGTGATCCAGCACAGCATCGTCCGGGAAATGGCCAGCCTCGGACGGGAGTTCGAGATCGACGGGGACGTCGTGCGGGGCCCCGGGACGACCGCCGTGGCGGTCCGCGAGCATGCCGACGACACCGGCGGCCATGTGGACCTCGGCTATGTGCTGCGGCTGGGCGACGGAGCCGGTCCAGTGGTCTGGGACTGCACCGCCGGGCTCGGCCGCACCGAGGAGGAGCGGCTGGCCAACGCGGTCCGGATGTGGCGGACCACCACCGCCTCGGCGGTGCTGGAGCTGCTGGAGTGGCGCGGCGTCCACGGGGACCACTTCGCGCCGGGAGCTCCCGGCGGGGTCCCCGGGTGGCACGCGGTGCAGGGCCCGGCCTGCGTGTTCGGCTTCGAGAGCGAGGCATTGGGCGACTGGCTGGCCGACCACCAACTGCTGCCGGCGGTGACCGCGGAGGTCCTGCCCCGGCTGCGCGAACCGGAGTTGAACGGCGTCCGGTTCTTCTTCGGCGGCCGCACCGGGGACGAGGTCGCGGAGGTGCGGGTGAACGGCGAGCCCGCGGCCGACGCCTCGGCCGCGCTGCGCGGACTGGACTGGCCCCGGGGCGAACGGCTGGCCTGGGCACGCTGCTTTGTGCTGCTGGCCGCCGACCCCGGCGCCCTGGACGGGGTCGAGGGCCGACCGCGGCAGGCCCGGAAGCAGGCGCGAACCGGAGCGGGCACGGGGCTGCTCCGGCGCTGGCTCCAGATCTGAGAACCGGCAGGCCGGGAACCGAAAGATCTGGAGCCGGAAGATCTGGGAACCGGCGGGCATGAAGGCGGCGGATGCGGGCAGGCGGACCCGTGGTGTTCGGACGTGGGGACGCCACGGGGTTGCTGCGCCAGCGAACTGACGTTCCAGGAAATGATGGATCGTCAGTGATGGTCGGACGGAGGCTGGTTATTTGACGATGCCGTTGATGGTGTTCGCCACCTGGTCGATGAAGCTCTGCAGCGGGCCAGCCGCCGAGGTCTTCGCCAGGAAGAAGCCGAAGAGGATGGCCAGGATCGAATAGCCGAGCCTCATGCTCTTGTTCCTGATGAAGACGATCAGGAGGATGCCCAGCAGTACGACGGCGGAGACGGAGAAGGTTGTCACTCGGGTCCACTTCCTCGTTTAGGGCACGCTGAGGTCTGGGCCACCTGGCAGGCCGGTCCGCTGGGCCGTTGCTGCGGCACAGTGCCCTCCCTCCCCCTTGCCCGTCTCCCAGTGTCTCCGGAGGGACGCGCTCCGTAAAGCACTTCCGGTGTCACAGCTCGACGAGGTGATCCAATTCAGCCGAGAATGGCCGAAGTACGCGTGAAGATCTCTGGCTGAATGTTACAAGTCCGGGGTGCGGTAGGGCTATTCGCGCCAGATCAGAAGCAGTGCGCGGTCGTCGTTGAGATCCTTGGCGACGGTCTCGATGAGCCGCCAGGCCGTCCCCGCGAACGCCGAGCCCATGAGCCGGTCCGCCTCCCCCATCAACCGGTCCATCCCCTCGGCCAGATCGCGCCCCGGGACCTCCACCATCCCGTCCGTGCACAGCATCAGCAGGTCCCCGTGCCGCAACTGCCCACGCAGGCCGTTGAACTTGGCGCCGTCGTAGATGCCCAGCAGCGGCCCCTCGGCCTCCTTGGTCTCCCAGCAGCCGTCGCCCATCCGCCGCTGCATGCCCGGCAGATGACCCGCCGAGAGCAGCTCGTACTCCCCGGTGTCCAGGTCCAGCACCAGGTGCACGGCGCTGGCGAAGCCCTCCTCCCACTCCTGCCGCAGCAGGTAGCCGTTGGCGGCCGGGAGGAAGTCGTGCGGCGGCAGCGAGCCGAGCAGGCCGCCGAAGGCCCCGGAGAGCAGCAGCGCGCGGGAGCCCGCGTCCATGCCCTTGCCGGACACGTCCGCGAGCACCGCCTCCAGCACCCGCTGGTCGCCGCCGGTGCGGGACGCCACCAGGAAGTCCCCGGAGAAGGACTGGCCTCCGGCTGGGCGCAGCGCCATCTCGGCGTGCCAGCCGTCCGGCAGCTGCGGGATCTGGCTCTGCACCTTGAGCCGCTCGCGCAGGTCGAACAGCATCGAGCCGCCGCCCCGCCAGGGCACTCCGACCCGGCTCCGCAGCTGCGCCAGCAGCAGACCGCCGGCCCCCACCGCGCCGACGATCAGCACGTCCCCGGGCGTGACCCGGCCCGACCCCTGGCCGTTGTACGGACCAAGGACGGCCGACTCGACGCCGAGGGCGGTCGCGGCGACGGCGTACACCAGGACCAGGCTGCCGGGGCGCAGCAGCAGGGCGGCGCTGAGGACGGGCAGGACGAGAGCGGTCGGCGGGCACCAGGTCGGGGCCAGCAGGGTGGCGACAGTGATCAACGGCACAAGCAGCAGCAGCCCGACGAAGGGCAGCCAGTCGGAGGCGTCGCCGCGGAAGTAGTCGACGGCGGATCGGCGCAGTCTGCGGCGGGCCCGGTACAGCGCTCTGCGCCCCCGTGCCACGAGTGGGTCCGGGGGTGGTGACCCGGCTTTTCCGCCTGACATGCTGGCTGACCTTACCCAGCGGATGTACCGGCCGTCGATGTCGCGGTGGTTCCCCGAGTGGGCGGGTCGGTCGGCGAAGGGTGTCCGAGTACCACGTGTCAGCACCATTCCTGGTCTCCCCCGAAGCCATGAGCCGTGAAGCGTGAAGCGCGAAGTGCGAAGTGCGAAGCGTGAAGCGCGAAGTGCGCGCAGCGTTGGATCAGCCGTTGTGGGACCGGTTCCGGCGCTTGCCGTGGCAGGACAGTACCGACTTGGACCGGACTGCCGGGGTATTCGGCGGAAATCACCGACCCGGTCGGTGCGGCCGGACGGTTTCCGGAGGGCCGTGGCGGGGGATGCTCTTGAACCGGCGCGGGTGGCGCGGGGTGGCGTCGGGTGGCGCAGGCCCTGGCGGGAACCGGTCGACGGGCCCTGCGGGGCGCTTGCGCGGGGTCCCGCGCGGGGCGCAACCGGGGGCGTGTTCGCCCGGCAGGCGGCGCGCAAAACTTTTTCACGCCGGGGGCGGCGGCACCCCTCACGCGCGCCCACCCCCGTCCACACCGCGCCGGGGGTGGCGCAGCCCCCAGCGGGGGGAGTCAGTTCCCCTTGGGGGGTTGGCAGGTGGGGCACCAGAAGAGGTTGCGGGAGGCGTGGGCCTCGGTGCGGACCGGGGTGCCGCAGACCAGGCAGGGGCGGCCCGCGCGGCGGTAGACGTAGACCTCGCCGCCATGGGCGTCCTCGCGCGGGGCACGGCCCATGGCCTGCGGGGTGTGCTCGGGGCGGACCGTGTCGATCCAGCCGTCCCGTACGCCGTCCCGCATCAGCCCGCGCAGATCCGACCAGATGGCGTCCCACTCGGCGCGGTCGAGGTCGCGGCCGGGCCGGTGCGGGTCGATGCCCTGTCGGAAGAGCACCTCGGCGCGGTAGATGTTGCCGACCCCGGCCAGCACCTTCTGGTCCATCAGCAGAGCGGCGACGGTGGTGCCGCTGCGGCTGATCCGCTGCCAGGCCGGGTCGGACGAGTCGGCCGCCCGCAGCGGGTCGGGGCCGAGCCGGTGCTGGACGTCCTTCTTCTCGAAGCTGCTGATCAGCGCGCAGGTGGTGGGGCCGCGCAGGTCGGCGTAGTGCTCGGCGGCGGCTATCCGCAGCCGGACCTGGCCGACCGGCGCCGGCGCCGGGCCCTCGCCGAATCGGACCTTGCCGTACAGGCCCAGGTGGACGTGCACCCAGCCGACCCCCTCGAAGCCGAGGAAGAGGTTCTTGCCGTGCGCCTCGGCCGGGCCGAGCACCCGCCCGTCCAACCGCAGCGCGGCCGGCCTGAAGGGGCCCTGCGGGCTGCTGACGCGCACGGACTCGCCACCGAACACCCGTTGGTATTCGGCGGCGAGGCGGTGGAGGGTGTGGCCTTCGGGCATCGGTCGGCGGTCAGCCCTGCGGGTGGTGGGCCGGGACCGGGGGCAGCTCGCCGGTGGTCTCGTACTCGCTGATCATGTCGATCCGGCGGATGTGCCGGGGGTCCTGCGAGAACGGGGTGTTGACGAACACCTCGACAAACTTGGTGGCCTCGTCCAGGCTGTGCATCCGCGCGCCGACGCTGACCACGTTGGCGTTGTTGTGCTCGCGGCCGAGCTCGGCCGTCTCGACGCTCCAGGCCAGCGCCGCGCGGACGCCCTTGACCTTGTTGGCCGCGATGGCCTCGCCGTTGCCCGAGCCGCCGATGACGATGCCCAGCGCCTCCGGGTCGGCCGCGGTCCGCTCGGCCGCGCGGAGGATGAACGGCGGGTAGTCGTCCACGGCGTCATAGATGTGCGGGCCGCAGTCCACCGGCTCGTGTCCGGCGCTGGTCAGCCACTGGACCAGATGCTGCTTCAGTTCGTATCCGGCATGGTCGGATCCCAGGTACACGCGCATGGTCGCCAGTGTGGCACGACCTGCCCGCGGGCCGCGCGCCAGCCCTCGGCACCGACCGGCTGCCCTGGCCCTCCCCCTTCTGAAGGGCAGGGGCAGGGCAGGGGCAGGGCAGGGCGGGCGGCTACTCGAAGCTCGGGCTGGCCGTGCGGGTGCGCTTGATCTCGTAGAAGCCGGGGGTGGAGGCGACCAGCAGGGTGCCGTCCCACAGCCGGGCGGCGGCCTCGCCGCGCGGGATCGGGGTGACCACCGGGCCGAAGAAGGCGACCTGCTCGCCGTCCGCGCCGGGAACGGCGATCACCGGGGTGCCGACGTCCTGGCCGACCAGGTTGATGCCCTCGGCGTGCGAGGCGCGCAGCGCCTCGTCGTACTCCTCGGAGTCGGCGGCCTCGGCCAGCTCCACCGGCAGTCCGGCGTCGACCAGCGCGGCCTCGATGGTCGCCCGGTCGCGGGGCTGCTCCTGGTTGTGGAAGCGGGTGCCGAGCGCGGTGTAGAGCGCGCCGAGCACCTCGTCCCCGTGCTTCTGGGCGGCGGCGATGCAGACCCGGACCGGGCCCCACGCCTGCTTCATCACCTCGCGGTAGTTCTCAGGCAGGTCGCGGCCCTCGTTGAGGACGGCGAGGCTCATCACGTGCCAGTGGACCTGGACCGGACGCTGCTGCTCGACCTCCAGCATCCAGCGGGAGGTCATCCAGGCCCAGGGACAGAGCGGGTCGAACCAGAAGTCAACGGGCGTGGGGGTGCTCGCGGGGGCGGCGGACATCGGTGGCTCCTCAGAAGAGTGATCACGGCGCGCGGCTGATCGGGACCGACGGTGAACGGGACCGACGCGGCCGTGTGAAAGGGAAACAGGTCGACCCCGCAGGGCATTCCCGCCGCCGGTCACCGCGCCGCCGCCGGTGTGTCGTCGGCGTGTCGCGGCACTGACGGGTACCTGACGGGTACGGCGTGCGCGCCGGGCTCACGCCCAGCGTGCGCAACCCGGTGGGCGGCACCGGTCCCCCGTGAAAGGATGCCCGGGAACCACCAGGACCGACCGGTCAAAACGGTTCGCCGTCCGGGGCCCTCACCGGACGGACGACGCCGAGGTTAGGGAGTTGCGCAGTGCCCGGGACCAATCTCACCCGCGACGAAGCCCGTGAGCGGGCCCGCATCCTCAGCGTGGACAGCTACGAGGTTCGGCTCGACGTCCGCTCCGCCCTCCAGCCGGTCGCGGACGGGGAGGGAGCCGGCCGGTTCGGCTCGCGCACCGTCCTGCGGTTCCGCTGCGCGGAGCCCGGCGCGGACAGCTTCGCGGACCTGCTGGCCCCCGCCGTCACCCGGGTGGTCCTGAACGGCGCGGAACTCGACCCGGCGGTGGTGTTCGACGGCTCCCGGATCGCCCTGCCCGGCCTGGCCGAGAGCAACGAACTACTGGTCGAGGCCGAGTGCGCGTACAGCCGTACGGGTGAGGGGCTGCACCGCTTCACCGACCCGGTCGACGGCGAGACCTACCTCTACACCCAGTACGAGCCCGCCGACGCGCGGCGGGTGTTCACCACCTTCGAGCAGCCGGACCTCAAGGCCCCCTTCAGCTTCACCGTCACCGCGCCCGCGCACTGGGAGGTGTTCTCCAACTCCCCCACCGGCGGCGACCCGGTCGCCGAGGACTCCACGCTGACCTGGAGCTTCGCCCCGACACCGCGGATCTCCAGCTACATCACCGCAGTCGTCGCCGGGCCGTACCACGTCGCCCGGGACCACTACAGCCGGGTGCTGGCCGACGGCCGCCGCCTGGAGATCCCGCTGGGCGCGCTCTGCCGGGCCTCGCTGGCGCGGCACTTCGACTCGGACGAGATCTTCACCGTCACCAAGCAGGGGCTGGACTTCTTCCACGACGAGTTCGACTATCCCTACCCCTTCGGCAAGTACGACCAGGCCTTCGTGCCCGAGTACAACATCGGCGCGATGGAGAACCCGGGCCTGGTGACCTTCCGCGAGGAGTACGTTTTCCGCTCCAAGGTCACCGACGCCGCCTACGAGGGCCGGGCCAACGTCATCCTGCACGAGATGGCGCACATGTGGTTCGGCGACCTGGTCACCATGCAGTGGTGGGACGACCTGTGGCTGAAGGAGTCGTTCGCGGACTTCATGGGCGCGTACGCGCAGGTCGCGGCCACCAAGTACCACTCCGGCTGGATCACCTTCGCCAACCGCCGCAAGGCCTGGGCCTACCGGCAGGACCAGATGCCGACGACGCACCCGATCACGGCGAACATCCTCGACCTGGAGGACGCCAAGCTGAACTTCGACGGCATCACCTATGCCAAGGGCGCGTCCGTGCTCAAGCAGCTGGTGGCGTACGTCGGAGCGGAGGCGTTCTTCGAGGGCGCGCGCCGGTACTTCAAGCGCCACGCGTTCGGCAACACCACCCTGGCCGACCTGCTGGCGGTGCTCGCCGAGACCTCGGGGCGCGGCGCGGACGCCATGGCGCGGTGGTCCAGCGCCTGGCTGGAGACCGCCGGGGTGAACGTGCTGGCGCCGCAGCTGGTGACCGACGCGGACGGCGTGATCACCTCGTTCGAGGTACTCCAGGAGGCCGCCGCCAGCCACCCGGTGCTGCGGCCGCACCGGATCGCCATCGGCCTGTACGACCGCGACGACGACGGCGCGCTGGTCCGGGTCCACCGGGTGGAGCTGGACGTCGCCGCCGCCGCCCGGACCGAGGTGCCCGAGCTGGTCGGGCTGCCCCGGCCCGCGCTGGTGCTGGTCAACGACGAGGACCTGACCTACTGCAAGATCCGTTTCGACGAGCACTCGCTGACGACGCTGCGCGAGGGCCTCGGCGACCTGGCCGACCCACTGGCCCGGGCCCTCGCCTGGTCCGCGCTGTGGAACCTGACCCGGGACGGGCTGGTGCCCGCCCGTGACTACCTGGACCTGGTGCTGCGCTTCGCCGGAGGCGAGGGCAACATCGGCGTACTCCAGTCGCTGCACCAGCAGTCCCGGACCGCGCTGGACATGTACTCCGCCCCGGAGCACCGCGCCGCGTGGTCGGTCCGGCTGGCCGAGGCCACGCTGGCCGAGCTGCGGGCGGCCGAGCCCGGCAGCGACCACCAGCTGGCCTGGGCCCGGCACCTGGCCCAGACCGCGAGCTCCGAGGCGGACCTGCAACTGGTCGCGGGCCTGCTCGCGGGCACGGCCCGGATCGACGGCCTGACGGTTGATCAGGAGCTGCGCTGGTCCCTGCTGCACGCCCTGGCGGCGGGCGGCGCGGCCGGCCGGGCCGAGCTGGACGCCGAGCTGGAGCGGGACGACACCGCAAGCGGCAAGCGACAGTTGACCGAGTGTCAGGCATCCCTGCCGACCGCCGAGGCCAAGGCCGAGAGCTGGCACCTGGTGGTGGAGTCGGACGAGCTGCCCAACGCGCTGGTGGACGCCCGGATCGCGGGCTTCCAGCAGGCCGGCCAGCGGGAACTGGTCGCGCCCTATGCCGAGCCCTACTTCGAGGTGCTGGAGAAGGTGTGGGCCGAGCGTTCGATCGAGATCTCGCTGCGCATCGTCAGCGGCCTGTTCCCGCGCCTGGTCACCACCCAGCAGACGCTGGACCGCACCGACGCCTGGCTGACCGAGCACGAGGACGCCGCTCCGGCCCTGCGCCGCCTGGTGCTGGAGTGCAGGGACGACCTGGCCCGCGCGCTCCGCGCCCAGGCGCGGGACAGTTCACGCTGAATCTTGCTACTGGAAGCTGTAGTTGACGAGCCGTCATGATTTAGGTGACGGCTCGTCAATTTTCTTTGGCGGGTGGCGAACCACGGCAGGACGTCAGCCGGTCCGCGCGCTGCACCTACCATGGTCCGCTGATGACGACTGCTGACTGACTGACTGATGGGGTGTACGGGGGATGGCGGAACAGATACCTGGCGGGCTGCCGAGCGGGCAGGACGCCGGGCAGGGGGCCGACCAATGGCCGACGCAGACGGCCGGGGTGGCGTTCGGGGCATGGCCCGCGCCGGACGGGACCGGGCCGTCGTACCCGCCCATGCCGCCGATGCCGCCGGCACCGCCCGCCTATCCGCCGGGCTTCGCGCCCGTGCCCACTCCCGTGGACGCCGGAGCGGACGGCTACCGACTGGCCCCGCCGCAGGTCGGCGGCGACGTCGAGGGCTACCGGCTGGCCCCGCCGCTGTACCCGCAACTGCCGCAGCAGCCACCGGTGTACCCGCCGTACCCGCCACAGCAACAGCAACAGCAACAGCAACAGCCGCCCGCGTACCCGCCCAACCAGTCGTACCAGCCGCCCGCGCCGCCGAAGCAGAGCCGGGGCGAGGGCCAGAGCGAGAGCCAGGGCCGGCAACGGTCCGGGCGGGGGCGGGTGTTCGGGATCGTGGCGATCGCCACCGTGCTGGTCGCCGCCGCGAGCGCGGCCGTGGTGCTGGTCACCGACCACCAGAGCCCCGGCGGCGGGAAACCGCCG
>Ga0302314_10007936_pt1 | contig 19000 bp, 21 predicted proteins | sample III_Palsa_N2_3_FD_200533 | JGI IMG/M metagenome (GOLD analysis project Ga0302314, IMG submission 200533) | Peat permafrost microbial communities from Stordalen Mire near Abisko, Sweden - III_Palsa_N2_3 | ecosystem: Environmental > Terrestrial > Soil > Palsa > Peat permafrost | place: Sweden...
CCATCCGGCTGATGCTGATCGAGGCCGGGGTTGTGCTGGCCCTGTCGGCCACCATTCTGTGGGTGAAGGCCGGCCAGCCCGGCGGGATCAATCTCGGCCCGTTCATGCCCAGCCACGCCAGCCAGGGCATGGCCGGGTTCTGGACAGCGGTGCTGCTGGGCATGCTGGCCTTTTCCGGCTTCGACGCCGTGGTCACCGCCACCGAGGAGGCCAAGGCGCCGCGCGAACATGTGCCGCGGGTGCTGATCGGCGGCATCATCGCCGTCGCCCTGTTCTGGGCCTTCAATTCCTGGGTGCTGACCCTGTCGACGCCGCCGGACAAGGTGGTGGAATACAACAGCCAGGGCCTCAGCGCGATTACGCCGGTCGCCCGCGCCTATTGGGGCCGGGGCGAGCTGATCGTCATCGCCACCGCCTTCACCGGCCTGACCGCCATCTATATCGGCATGGTCCAGGGCGCCTCGCGCCTGGTGTTCGCCCTGGCGCGGCACGGGCTGTTGCCCAGCCCATTCGCAACGCTGCGCGGCGACAAGCGCGTGCCGAGCGCGGCAGTGCTGGCGGTGGTCGGCGTCTGCGTCGCCATGGGGCTGGTGAGCCTGGCCCTGCTGCGCAATGGCGTCGACGCCTTCGTCTGGTGGTCCAACGCCTTGGTCTTCTTCGCGGCCCTGACCTACATCGGCGTCAACGTCGCCAACCTGCTGTATTTCCGGCGCATCCTGCCGCAGCAGTTCGGCTGGTTGCGCAACGGGGTTGTTCCCGTGATCGGCGTGGCGATGAACCTCTACCTGATCTACGCGGCCTTCTTCTCGGCCCTGTGGACCGCCCCGTTCCGCACCGGCCGCAGCGTGGTGATCGTGTGTGTGGCGCTGTTTGCGGCGCAGCTGGCTGTGGTGGGTTGGGTCAAGCTGCGGCGGCCGGACCTGCTCAAGGGCGCCGCGCCGATCGGGGTCGGCCCCTAAGCAGCCAGCCATAACGCTCCCCTTCTCCCCTTGCGGGAGAAGGTGGCGGCGAAGCCGACGGATGAGGGGTCGCGCCGGCGGAAGGGATTGGTGCGGTGAGAGATTTCGCGCCGATGGGCCGGCGCGACCCCTCATCCGACCTCCTTCGGAGGCCACCTTCTCCCGCAAGGGGAGAAGGTATAGATACCGCCGGCCCACCGGGAAAAAGGACCCCATGACCACCCCCCTCGAAGGCGGCTGCCGCTGTGGCCGGGTTCGCTACCGCGCAAGCCTGGAGCCCATGCCCAAGGCCTACGCCTGCCATTGCCTCGACTGCCAGACCTGGTCGGGCAGCGCCTTCAGCGTCCAGGTCCTGCTGCGCGAGGACCAGCTTGAGGTGACCGGCGAGCCGGCCCTGTTCGAACTGACCTCAGCCGACGGCCAGCGCATCTCGCGCCAGCGCGCCTGCCCGGTCTGCTTCACCCGCGTCTACAACACCAACAGCGCCCGCCCCGGCATGGCCGCCCTGCGCGCCGGGACCCTGGACCGCAGCGACGAACTGACCCTCGTCGCCCACATCTGGACCAAGCGGAAACTGGGCGGGATCGACATTCCCGAGGGCGTCCCCAGCTGGGAAGAAGGCGCCCCGCCGATGGAGTTCATGGCGGCGCTGACCAGGGGCTGACTTGGCTCGACCTGTGGACCCCGCCGAAACACCTCTCCCGAAGGGAGAGGGAGGGGCCCAAGCGAAGCTTGGGATGGTGAGGGGTTAGGGACGGTACAGAACGACGCTCAAACGTCCGAGGACTTGGAACCCCACTTGCACTTCGCTTCGTTCAACAGCGCCGCCAATTCGGATCCGCTTATTGGCCACGCGCCAGCTAAGCTCACGTCGGATCGCGTCATGCCCTTGTTAAGGCCCTGATAGCGGACCTTTGGGCGCAGCTTTTCAGACACGTCGAAGAGCACGCCCTCGGTTCGCTCAGTCACTCTCCAGGTTCGAAATGGACCTACATCTGACCATGGAGCCTCGATCACTGTCCCGAGAAAGGTGTTGTATCGGAGACCGCCAGGATCGAGTTGAAGGCGATCCGGGCTGATCATCTTTATCAAACCAAGCAGTGTCATCACGCCTATCCATACAAACGTGATGTAGGCCAAGACAGCAAGACGCGGCAGGACGAAGAAGTAAGCTACCGCCAGAAATGCTGCCAAACCCACCAAGTTCATAACGAGCTTCCCACGTGAAGTCGCGATGGAAATGGGTGGCCGGTCGAAGCTGCCCCTGACCCCGTCACGGCTGGCCATTTTCGCTCCTGGGTGGGTGACGGTTCAACTGCGGCATTTAAAGATCGGCCCCCAACGCCAAATGAGTCAACTACTGCAGTTCAACCATTGCTCCGCTTTAGCGAGTTCGAGCCGCCAACCTTTCCCCCCGCTCGCCCCCGACTCGTTTCAAAATCGCCGCGCATCCCTATCTAGGAGCCCCATGGCCCGCGACGGCGCTGTCTTTGTCTGCCAATCCTGTGGCGCGACCCATTCGAAATGGGCCGGGCAGTGTGGCGCGTGCGGGGCTTGGAACACGTTGGTGGAGGAACTGACCAGCCGCCCGCCCGGGGCGCTGGCGCCGTCGCGCACCAGCCGGATCAAGGGCCTGGCGTTCGAGACCCTGCAGAGCGAGACCCCCGCGCCTCAACGCATCATCACCGGCGTCGACGAGTTCGACCGGGTCTGCGGCGGCGGGGTGGTGCCCGGCTCGGCCATCCTGCTGGGCGGCGATCCGGGCGTCGGCAAGTCCACCTTGCTGCTGCAGGTCTGCGCCGAGGCGGCCCGGCGCGGGGCGCGCTGCGCCTACATCTCCGGCGAAGAGGCCGTGGAGCAGATCCGCGCCCGCGCCCACCGCATGGGCCTGGGCGACGCGCCGGTGCAGCTGGCGGCCGAGACGGCGGTGCGGGAAATCCTCGATGGGCTGAAGCGCGAGCCGGTGGACCTGGTGGTGATCGACTCCATCCAGACCCTGTGGAGCGACGTCCACGACTCCAGCCCTGGCTCGGTGACCCAGGTGCGCGCCGCCGCCGCCGAACTGGTACGGCTGGCCAAGAAGAAGAACATCGCCGTCATTCTCGTGGGCCATGTCACCAAGGACGGCCAGATCGCCGGGCCGCGGGTGGTCGAGCATATGGTCGACGCGGTGCTGTCGTTCGAGGGCGAGCGCGGCTATCCCTTCCGCGTCCTGCGCGGGGCCAAGAACCGGTTCGGCGCCACCGACGAGATCGGCGTGTTCGAGATGGGCGACGCCGGCCTGCGCGAGGTGAAGAACCCCTCGGCCCTGTTCCTCAACGACGGCGGCGAGCGGGCGGCAGGCGCGGCGGTGTTCGCCGGCATCGAGGGCTCGCGGCCCGTGCTGGTGGAATTCCAGGCCCTGGTCGCGCCGTCCGCCTACGGAACGCCCCGCCGCGCGGTGGTCGGATGGGATTCCGGCCGTCTTGCCATGGTGTTAGCCGTACTTGAGGCGCGATGCGGCCTTGGATTCGGCGCCCGGGATGTCTATTTGAACGTCGCCGGCGGCCTGCGCATCAGCGAGCCGGCGGCGGACCTCGCGGCGGCCGCGGCCCTCGCCTCCTCCGCGCTGGATGTCGCCCTGCCCCAGGATTGTGTTGTGTTTGGTGAGTTGAGCCTATCCGGCGAGGTTCGGTCCGTGAGCCGTACCGAGGCCCGCCTGAAGGAGGCCCTGAAACTCGGCTTCGGCCGCGCCCTGGGTCCTGTCGGCGCGTCCGAAGGCGCCCCCATGCCCGTGGCCGGCGTCAGCCGCCTGGTGGACGCGGTGCAGCGCATTGGCGAGGAGGATTGGTCATGAGCCTGTTCGACATCGTCATCGCCGTCATCGTCGGCGTCTCGGGCCTGGTGGGTCTGGCGCGCGGGGCGATGAAGGAGATGACCAACGTCGCCGCCTTCGTGCTGGCGGTGTTCGTGGCCGTGTTCGGCCTGCGCTTCAGCGGACCGATCGCCGCCCACAGCGTGCATCCCGGCTGGGCGGCCAATATCGTCGCCATCGGCGGGGTGTTCCTGGTGGCCTACATCATCCTGCGGATCATCGGCGGGGCGATGACCGGATCGGTGCGCCATTCGCCGGAGATTGGCGGCGTGGACCGCGTCCTCGGCCTCGGCTTTGGCCTGGTGCGCGGCCTGGTGATGGTCGGCCTGATCGTCATGGTGCTGGGCACCGCGTTCGGCGACCACATGCCGCAGGGGATCGCGGGCGCGAAGCTCTATCCCCTGGCCCAGGCCAGCGCTACGGCGCTGAAAACCATTGGCCCGAAGATCTCCCCGTTCGCCAACCATGCCGCCGACAAGGCTGCATCGGGGGCTGCGTCGGGGGCCGCATCCGGCGCGCCTCCGTCAGGGGGCGGACAAAATATCGATTCGGGGTATAGTGCGGCCGCTCGCAAAGGCCTGGACGACGCGGTGGAGAAATCACGCTGACCGAGTTTGACCTGAACGAGGCCGCTGAGACGGACTGTCCGGACTCGCGCGATCCCCTGGATGACAGTCCCCGCGTCGAGTGCGGCGTGTTCGGGGTGTACGGCATCCCCGACGCCTCCAGCCTGGTGGTCCTGGGCATGCACGCCCTGCAGCACCGCGGCCAGGAGGCCTGCGGCATGGCCTCCTTCGACGGCAAGCGCTTCCATGACGAGAAGCATATGGGCCACGTGGGCGACGCCTTCTTCGGCAAGGACCTGTCGGTCACTCTGCCCGGCTCCTCCGCCATCGGCCACACCCGCTATTCCACCGCCGGCGGCAGCGTGCTGCGCAACGTCCAGCCGATGTTCGCCGACATGGCGGCCGGCGGCGTCGCCCTGGCCCACAACGGCAACCTGACCAACTTTCTTACTTTGCGCGAACAGCTGGTCTCGGAAGGCACCATCTTCTCCTCCACCTCCGATTCCGAGATCATCCTTCACCTGATCGCCCGCTCGCGGAAATCCCGCGTGGTGGACCGGTTCATCGACGCCCTGTCGCAGATCGAGGGCGGCTACGCCCTGGTGGCGCTGACCAACAAGAAGCTGATCGGCGTGCGCGACCCGCTGGGCATCCGCCCCCTGGTGCTGGGCCAGATCGACGGCAAGTTCGTGCTGGCGTCCGAGACCTGCGCCCTGGAGATCATCGGCGCCCAGTTCATCCGCGATATCGAGCACGGCGAGATGGTGATCATCTCCGACCAGGGCATCGAAAGCCGCCGCCCCTTCCCCGCCGCCGAGGCGCGGCCCTGCGTGTTCGAATACGTCTACTTCGCCCGCCCCGACTCCATCGTGAACGGCCGCTCGGTCTATGAGGTGCGCAAGCGCATGGGCCGGCGCCTGTTCGAGGAAAGCGGCGCCCGGGACGCCGACGTGGTGGTGCCGGTGCCCGACTCCGGGGTGCCCGCGGCGCTCGGCTACGCCCAGGCGGCGGGCCTGCCCTTCGAGATGGGCATCATCCGCAACCACTATGTGGGCCGCACCTTTATCCAACCCACCCAGGGCGCCAGAGACCATGGCGTGCGCATGAAGCTCAGCCCCAACCGCGCGGTGCTGGCCGGCAAGAAGGTTGTGCTGATCGACGACAGCATCGTGCGCGGCACCAATTCGGTGCGGGTGGTGCGGATGGTGCGTGATGCCGGCGCCAAGGAGGTCCACCTGCGTTCGGCCTCGCCGCCGATCATGTGGCCGGACTACTATGGCATCGACATGCCGGACCGCGAGAAGCTTTTGGCCGCCACCCATTCCATGGCCGAGATGGTCAAGCTCTTGGAGGTCGACAGTCTGGGCTTCCTCACCGTCGACGGCCTCTACTGGGCCATGGACGCCGGCGCCCGCGACCCGATCCGCCCGCAATTCACCGACCACTATTTCACCGGCGACTATCCCACCCGCCTGATGGACAAGGAAATCGCCGAAGGCCGCAACGAGCAGGTCGAGCGGCAGCTCTCTTTCCTGGTGAGTGCGTAAATCCCTTCCGCTCATCCCCGCGAAAGCGGGGACCCATTGCGCTCAAGCGGCCAGGTTGGCGCCGCATTTGCCGACATCGACCCATGGATCCCCGCTTTCGCGGGGATGAGCGGGTTATGTATGTAGCTTGGAAGTCGCGAGGAAAGCCCTGATGGACATCCACGACCGCCTCGCCGCCTTCGCCAACACCCGCGTCCTGCTGGTCGGCGACAGCATTGTCGATGTCTACACCCACGGCGCGGCCATCGGGCTGGCGGCGGAGACGCCGACCATCGTCATGCGGCGCGAGCGGGAGGAGCGGACCCTGGGCGGCGCGGCCTTCGTCTGCCGCAACCTGCTCGAGCTCGGCGCCCATGTCGACTTCGTCACCCTGGTGGGCCGCGATGCGGAGGCGGCCCTGGTGCAGCGGTTTGCGGCGGCGAAGCTGAACCTGATCGCGATCAAGGACCCCAGCCGGCCGACCACCGTCAAACAGCGGTTCTGGGTCGATGACCACAAGCTGCTGCAGGTGGACGTCCGCGACGACACCCCCATCGGCGACGGGGTCGCCGCCGAGGTGATGGGGGCCGTCACCGCCCGTTTGCCCGCGGCCGACGCCATGCTGATCGCCGACTATCGCCACGGCATGATCCCGCCGGCGCTGGCCAGGTGGCTGGTCCAGGCCGCCAAGGCCGCCGGCAAGCCGGTCTATGTGGACTCCCAGGTGGCGCAGAACACCGCCAACCACGGCGACTATGGCCCTGGCGCCATCATGTGCGTGAACCTGAAGGAGGCGCTCAGCCTCGATCCGGACTTCACCCCATGGGGCGATCCCTCGGCGTTCAACCGCCTGAAGGCCAGGCTCGGGTTCGACAAGCTGATCGTCAAGCTGGGCGAATACGGCGCGCAGATCTTCGACGGCGAGCGGGTCTATGCCGCCCCGGCCCGGCCGGTGACCGTGGTCGACACCACCGGCGCAGGCGACGCCTTCCTCGCCGCGCTGATCCTGAACGGCCTGGCCGATCCCGCCCAGGCCCTGACCCTGGCCAACACCTGGGCCGCCCTGTCGATCCAGATCAGCGGCACCAAGACGCCGAAGGTGAAGGCGCTGGTGGAGGCGTTCGCGGGCCAGGCCTGACGCGCTTCACGCTGGATGCAGGAACAGTCCGATCGTCAGCAGGATCCCCAGGATCACCACGCCGATCCTGAGCCACCTCTCGTGCACCCGGTGCAGCAGCCAGGCGCCCAGCAGGCCGCCGCCGATGGCGCCTGTGCCCAGCACCGCCGACTTCAGCCAGTGGACGTCCTTGGAGAAGGCGAAGATCAGCACCGCCGAGGCGTTCATGACGCTGGCCAGGACGTTCTTGGTCGCCCCCGCCGTGCGCACCGGCAGACCGGCTATGGTCAGGGCCGCCAGCATCAGAAAGCCGATGCCGCCGCCGAAATAGCCGCCGTAAATGGCGATGCCCAGCTGCATGGCGCCGGCGGGGATCGGTCCCAGCTTGGGCGCGTCTTCGGGCGGGGCCTTGCGAAAGAAGCTGCCCCAGGCGAACAGCGCCGTGGCGAACAGCACCAGCCATGGCACCAGCCGGGCGAAGAAGCTGGGCGGGGTCGCCAGCAGCAGCAGCGCGCCCAGCACCCCGCCGATCAGGCTGAGGATGAACAGCGCCCTGAACGATAGCCGCTCGGCGCCCGACACATGCTTGCGGCCGGCCAGGCCCGTGGTGACCTGGCCCGGAAACAGGGCGACGGTGGAGGTGATGTTGGCCGCCCGCGCGTCCAGACCCGACAGAATCAGCATCGGCAGCGTCACGAACGAGCCGCCGCCGGCCAGGGCATTCTGGGTCCCGGCCCAGACGCCGGCCAGGAAGAGCGCGATCCAGATCATGGGTTCGTATGGATCACCGAATGGACGATGGGAAGGTCGCTAAAGCGAATTCCTTCTCCCTCTTGCGGGAGAAGGTGGCTCGCGAAGCGAGACGGATGAGGGGTCGCGCAGGGCCATCCGATAGGCTGTTTGCAGGAAACCCGACAGGCCGGCGCGACCCCTCATCCGGCCCTTCGGGCCACCTTCTCCCGCAAGGGGAGAAGGAAACTCAAACCAGCCTTCCCTCACTCCCCCGCCCCCGCTAAACACCGCGCCATGTCCGACACCCTTCCCCTCAGCAACCGCTTCGCCCTGGTCACCGGCGCCAGCCGCGGCATTGGCCGGGCCTCCGCGCTTGCCCTGGCCAGCGCCGGCGCGCACGTCATCGCCACCGCCCGCACCCCCGGCGCGCTGGAAGAACTGGACGACGAGATTCGCGCCGCCACCGGCGAATCGGCGACCCTGGTCCCGCTGGACCTGACCAATGGCAATGGCTGGGACGAGTTGGGGCTGGCGATCCATCAGCGCCACGGCAAGCTGGATGTGCTGGTCCACGCCGGCGCCGTCCTTGGCGGCCTGTGGCCGGTCTCGCACATCGATCCCAAACACTGGGACCGGATCGTCTCCACCAACCTGACGTCCGCCTATCGCATCATCCGCTCGTTCGAGCCGCTGCTGCGCCAGTCGGACGCCGGCCGCGCCATCTTCCTCACCACCGGCGTCGCCGTGCGGCCACGCGCCTTCTGGGGCAGCTACGCGGCCACCAAGGCGGGGCTGGAGGCGCTTGTGCGTTGCTGGGCCGACGAGATCGAGCACTCCAAGGTCCGGGCGATGCTGCTCGATCCGGGGGTCATGCGCACCGCCATGCGAGCCGAAGCCATGCCAGGCGAGGATCCGATGAGCCTGCCGCATCCGTCCGAGATCGGGCCGCTGATCGTGGAGCTGGCGCTGTCCAGTCCCGGCCTGCCCACCGAGACGGTCAAGTTCACCGACTGGGCCGCCGCCCGGGCGACGGCTTCGCCCGCGCCGGCCCAGACCTAGCCGGCCCCGACCTGGCGGCGCCGGTCTTGGCCGCGCGGGTCTTGGCAAAGCCGGGCTTGGCGTTGTCGGACTTCTTCTTCATCCCCGGCCGCGTCACCCCGGCCTTCTTGGCTTTGGCGGTGTTCGCCCAGGACTTGGCCAGGGCCTTGGCCTGGGTCTTGGCTTTCGGAGGCCTGAGACTCTGACGCTTGGGCTCATCGCCCGGCTCCCCGTCCACGAACGGGTTGGAGTTCTGCTTGATCGACACGCGCAGCGGCACGCCGGGCATGTCGAAGCTTTCGCGCAAGGAGTTGATCAGATAGCGGCGATAGCTTTCCGGCAGCTCGGCGGCGCGGGAGGCGAACAGCACGAAGGTCGGCGGCCGGGCCTTGGTCTGGGCCATGTATTTCGGCTTGATCCGGCGGCCGTTGATCGCCGGCGGCGGATGCCGCTGCACCGCGATGGCCAGCCAGTCGTTCAGGTCGCGGGTCTTGATCTTGGTCGACCAGTCGTTGTGCACCTTCAGCACCGCGGGCATCAGCCGGTCGAGCCCGCGCCCGGTCTCCGCCGACAGCGCCACCACCGGCGCGCCGCGCAGCTGCGGCAGCACCCGTTCCGCCTCCTCGACGAAGGCCTTCAGCCGCGCCTGCGGATCCTCCACCAGGTCCCATTTGGCCAGAACGAACACCAGCGCCCGGCCCTCGCGCTCGACCAGGTCGGCGATCTGCAGGTCCTGGATCTCGAACGGGTGGGTGGCGTCCATGATCAGCAGCACCACCTCGGCGAAGGTGATGGCGCGGATGGAATCCTGGGTCGACAGCTTCTCCAGCTTCTCCTGTATGCGCGCCTTGCGCCTGAGGCCGGCGGTGTCCACCAGCCGGATGTTGCGGCCGTTGAACGCCCATTCCACCGGAATGGCGTCGCGGGTGATGCCGGCCTCGGGACCGGTCAGCAGCCGGTCCTCGCCGATCAGCCGGTTGACCAGGGTGGACTTGCCGGCGTTGGGGCGGCCGACGATGGCGATGGCGATGGGCTTGTCGCCGCGCTCGTCCTCGTCGTCCTCATCCTCGATCGGCGCGTTGGCGACCAGGGCCGCGTAGAGGTCGGCCATGCCCTCGCCGTGCTCGGCGGAGATCAGGATCGGCTCGCCGAACCCCAGCTTGAAGCCCTCGGCGCCCCCGGCCTCGCCGGCGCGGCCTTCGGCCTTGTTGGCGACGACGATCACCGGCTTGTCCTTGCGCCGCAGCACCTCGACGAAGATCAGGTCCATCGGCGCCACGCCCTCGCGGGCGTCGAACATGAACAGGGCCACGTCGCACTCGTCGATGGCGATCTCGGTCTGCTGGCGCATCCTGGCCTCGAGGCTGCCGTCGGTGACGTCCTCGAAGCCGGCGGTGTCGATCAGCTCCAGCGGCAGGTCGCCCAGCTTGCCGGTGGCGAATCGGCGGTCGCGGGTCACGCCCGGGCGATCGTCGACGATGGCCAGCCGCTTGCCCGCCAGCCGGTTGAACAGGGTCGATTTGCCGACGTTGGGGCGTCCGACGATGGCGAGCTTCAGCGCCATGGCGGCGTCCTTTAGTCCTTAAGTCGCCGGGCGGGGAAAGCCCCGCGCCGGCGTAAGCTTAGCGAATGGCGATCAGATCGGCGTTCTGGGAGGCCACATAGAGGTTCGGGCCGGCCGCGATCGGATTCATCAGCGCGTCGTCGCCGATCTTCAGCTTCTTGATCACCACCCCGGTCTTGGGGTCGAGCGCCACCGCTTCGCCCTTGGACGAGACCAGCACCAGCCGGTTCGACGCCAGGGTCGGTCCGGACCAGTCGGCCCGGTCCTTTGGCTTGACGATGCCTTTGTTCAGGTTGACGACCCAGTAGACCTGTCCGCTTTCGCGGGCGATGCAGATCACCTCGCCGCTGGTGTCGGTCACATAGACCACGTCGCCCACCGGCCAGGGGGTGGTGATGGAGGTCACCGGCAGGGTCCAGCGGGTCTCGCCGGTGCGCAGGTCGATGGCCGCGAGCAGGCCGGAGTGGCTGACCGCATAGACGTCGCCCTTGTAGACCACTGGCCGACCCGGAATGTCGCGGATCTCGGACAGGGCGCTGTTGCGGTTGGACTTGGACAGCACCGCCGTCCACAGGCCGTTGCCGTTGCTGGTCTGCAGCGCCACCAGCTCGCCCGAGGCGAAGGAGGCCACCACCTCGTCGGCGGTGATCGCCGGGCTGGTGGCTTCCAGGATCCGCGCCGGCTCGACCAGGGCCTGATAGGTCCAGCCCATGACGCCGGTGGCCTCGTCGAAGGTCATCAGGTCATCGTCCACCGATTCCACGAACACCCGGCCGCCGGCGACCGTCGGCGCGGCGTGGACCGGCGCCTCGGTGTGGGTCTCCCAGATCTTCTTGCCGGTGTTCGCATCCAGCGCCGCGACGAAGCGGTAGCCGGAGCTGACGATCAGCTTGCCATTGTCATAGGCCAGGCCGCCGCCCCAGGCTTCCTTGTTGCGCCGGGTTCGCGCGGCGGTGTCCACGCGCCAGACCTCACGGCCGCTGACCGCGTCATAGGCGGTGACCTTGGCCCCGCCGTCCATCACATAGATTTTGCCGCCCGCCGCCACCGGGGGCGCGGTGACGTGGGTCGACCGGGCCGAAGGGGCGCCGAACTTGGCGCGCCAGGCGATGGTGAAGTTCTGTCCGGCGGCGGTGTTCTCCACCGACTGTTCCGGCGTGCCGCCGGGCAGCGGCCAGTCGGCCATGGGCGCGGGATCGGGCAGGTAGAAGCCGATGCCCTTGAGCGCGTCCGCTGGCCGCAGCGAATCGTCCAGCGTCATCACCGGGATGCGCTCGCCCTTGCCGGTGTATTTGGAATGGCTGTTGCTGGCGAAGGGGTTCTTCCAGTGGATGCAGCCGCCGAGGCCGATCGCGGCGACCGCCAGGAGGGCCGCCGTTACGGATTTGGTTCTGATCGTCATTGGGCGGGTCCTGGCTGCTGCGTTGGGCTAGGCGCGGGCCCGCCGGCCGGCGCTATCTGTGGGAATAGCGGATTAGAGGGTTGGCTGAGCACTTCTTTCACCGTACCGGCGACCTGGCCGGCGGTGCCGCCATCGATCAGGCCGATCGCGGCGTGGGCGCGCTCACGTATATTGTCGGTGGCCGATGGCAGCACCGACAGGATCGCGAAGTCTCGCCGCGCGTCGGCGACCTTGCCATCGCGCAGCTTCGCCCAGGCCAGCGCCTCGCGGGCCAGCGCGCTGTAGGGCCGTTTGGGGTCGGTCAAAGGTTTCAACAGCTTCTCGACATCGGCATAGCTTGCTGTGTCGAGGATGGCGTAGGCGGATTTAAGGCGGGCCGCGTCAGCCAGGATCGGCTCGTGCGAGGCGTTGGCGGCGTCCGCGAAGGTCTTGGTCGCCAGGTCGAGCTTGCCCTGGTCGAGGTAGAGGCCTGCTTCCTGGTTCAGCGACAGAGCGCGATAGGCGCCCGACGAGGCCTTGGCCGCGTCGCCAAACTGCTTCAGCGCGCCGGCGGTGTCGCCCTTGCCAAGGGTCTCCAGGCCCTGGGCGTAGACGCTCGAAGCCTGTTCGGTCTTCTTCTGGCTGAAGCTGTCGTAGGCCCATACCGCCAGCGCGATCGCCAGGCCCACGCCAAGCCCGCCCGCAATCCAGGGCAGATAGCGTCGAAACAGCACTTCGGCGCGGTCGGCGCGTAGCTGATCGTCGACCTCTTCAAAAACATCGACCACGAATGACGGCTCCGGCGGAGAGGGAATTAGAGGCTGCGGAACCTATAGGCTAGGGCCGCCTGCCGCAACGCATGGCTTTGACGCGGCTGCGCTTTAGGCCGGGGCGTGATCAGAGGTCCTCGATCAGGCGGCTGAGCGCGAGCGCCAGGGCGATGCCGATCGCCGCCAGTCCCAGCCACATCGCGCCGCTGGTGGCGGGGGACAGGCCCGCGCCCAGGCGCCCATGCCAATGGCTGAGGTCGAAGGAGGCCAGGCTCGGCGCACCCTGCGCCAGGCTCTTCATGTGACCGACCACGCCGGAGGAGACGATCTGGCCGACGCCGATCAGGCCGCCGATCCCGCCCAGGGCGCCGATCACCAGCCGGCGCGTCGCCCAGTTCCGGTTCAGCTTGGATTGGACGTCCCCGGCGAAGACGCCCGCGTCCTCGAACGCCGGCGGCTCGGCGAACATCTTGTCCAGCCGCGCTTCAAAGAGTTCAGCCATGGACCCGCCTCTCCGCGCCGCCGTCGCCTTCCGGCTGAGCCAGCCGGCGTCGGAGCTTATCCAGACCACGTTTGACATGAGATTTGACCGTCCCAAGTGGCGTATTTAAGGCCTCGGCCGCTTCGGCGTGGGACAGGCCGCCGCCGTAGCAGAGCGAGACGCACAGGCGTTCCGGCTCGGCCAGGGCGCGCAGCGCCTCATCCAGATCGATCCTCAGCGCGGCCCGGTGGGCGGCGCCCTCCTCGCCATCGTGGCGGGGAGCGTCGTCCGGCTCCGGCGTCTCGGCCAGAAGGTCAGTGTGGGCGGCCTTGCGCCAGTGGCGTACATAGAGCCTGGCCGCGATCCGCTTGACCCAGGCCTGGAACGTCCCGTCGCCACGGAAGTCGGTGATCTGTTCGAACGCCGCCAGGAAGGCGTCCTGGGCGATGTCGTCGGCCGTCGCCGCCTCCGCGCCCATCCGCCGCAGCAGCCCGCGCACCGCCGAGCCGTGCCGGCGCACCAGCTCGCCGAACGCATCGCGCCGTCCGCCAGCCGCCAGGGCCGCCAGTTCGACGTCGTGCATCGCCGGTAGTGTTGATTTGAGCGCCATTGCGCCGCATCCGCCCCGGAGGAATGGGTTTGCTGAGGACTAGGCCTTGGGCTTGCTGCGGTTCAGAAGGCCGACCACGACAAACCCCAGGCCGATGAAGCCGGGAAATGCTCCGCTGCCAGCCACCGGACCTGTCGCCTCCCAGCCCGACACAGGGCCAAGCGCGAAGCCGAGGGCGGCCAGACCCAGGCCGATCATAATTAGAATGACCCCGCGGCGGATGTCGGCGGATGAACCTGTCCGTTCCCGGTCGCTATACCTCACGTCCCGCGAACTGTTCAGCGACTCCAGCATCTCGCTGGATACCGGCTGGCCCTTTTCGACCATCAGCCGCACGGTTTCGTGCAGGTGCTTGCGATCCTCGCTGGCGTAGTGCGTCCGGAGCCAGATGGGGACCACCACGACCAGTATGATCATCGCGATACCCGCCAGCGGGATGAGTTCCCCCAAAATGCCTTCCATCGAATTCGCCTCTCAAATGGGTTCCAGCCCGAACCTGATACGGGCCTCTTCTAATGCAAAGAGGCGATCAGTCTGGCATTCGGATGCGCCAGGCGGGATGAATTCTTCGTAAGGCGCCGATTGGCCTAATGGAATTCGTCTTGGGCGCGGTGAAAGCGGCCGCGCGGCAGGTAATATTCCAGCGCGCCGAGGTCAAAACCCGGCACGTGCAGCAGCCGCGCCGCCGACCACAGGGCGAACAGGGTCGAGGCGACGATCACCAGCACCGGGCCGATCTGAACCGCGCCGTCCATGAACGGCCGCGCCGCCGGCGCCACGCTCGGCCAGACCGCCCAGGTCACCGCCGCCGCCGGCGCCGCCCAGGCGACCACCTCGCCGACCTCATGCAGAATCTGCCGGCGGCCGATGCGGACGGACACCGATTGGGCGAACGCCGGATCGACCTCGGGGGCCTCGTCCTTCGCCCACAGCCGGGCAAGCTTGTCGTCAGGATTGGTCATCGCCGTCTCCCAGGACTTCCAACAGTTTAGCGCGCCCCCGCGTGACATGCGACTTGATCGTTCCCAGCGGCAGGCCCAGGGCCTCGGCCGCCTCCGAATGAGAAAACTCCGCGGCCAGACAAAGGCTCACCGCCGCCCGCTGCTCGATCGGCAGGCCGGCCAGCGCCTTGGCCAGGGCGATCACATCCTCTGCGTCCGGCGCGGCAGGCGTCTCCACGTCCTGCAGCCAGGCGCCGTCCCGCGCCGCGCCGCGCCCGCGTGAGCGGTTGTGGCTGAGCGCCTTGCGCCAGGCGATGGCGCACAGCCAGGACCGCACGCTGGAGGCCCCCTTGTAGGCCCCCAGCCCCGCCCAGGCGCCGACGAAGGTGTCCTGAGCCAGATCGTCGGCGTCGGACCAGTCGCCGGTCACCCGCCTCAGGAAGCCGCGCACGGCCTGCTGGTGCTTGGCGACCAGGCGATCGAAGGCCTGCGAGGACCCGCGCCGGGCCTCGGCCACCAATACGGTGTCGAGGTCGATCAAGTTCACTGGGGCCGGAACAGGGTGGAGAGGACGGCCGCCAGCACCGCCGCCGCCGCCAGGGCCCCGACGATGATCGCGCCGACATAGAGCCGGTCGGAAAGGACGTGGTCGGCATGATAGTGCTGGGCGGCGAAATAGAGCGCGCCGGTCCCGACCACGAGAAAGATGGCGTTGTTCCAGCGCCGGATCGGCTCGCGGGTCCGCCATCGGGCGGCCCGGGCGGTCGCCCTGGCCGTGTAGTATTCGGTGCGCGCACGGATGGCTTCGGGGTCGCTCCAGCGCCCGGCGTAGCGGGCGCCCGCCGTCGTGCCGGCTGGGGCGTCACGCACCTCATCGGCCCAGCGCTGCTGCCACTCCCACTTCCAGTCGCGGGCGCCGCCCACCGCGCGAAGCAGCTCCTCAGGCGGCTCCTTGCCCTGCTGGGCGTAGACCTTCAGCGCGTCCAGCGCGCGGTTGCGGCTGTGGTAATGCTGCCAGGTGGCGAAGGCGCCCATGGCGATGCCGGCCAGGGGGATGGTGAAGGCCCCCAGCGGGATCAGCAGCCACCAGTGATCGGCCCAGAAATTCGACATGCCGGATGCTCCCTCGCGGCGACACAGAGGCTGAAGCCTACAGCCATTTGTCTGTTAGTCGCCGCCGGGGCCCCGATCGGATGCAGAGGCTACAGAGGGCGACCGTCGAACCCTTCCCCGCTTGTCGGGGAAGGAGGGGCCCAAACGAAGCTTGGGAGGATGGGGTGACGCGAGCCGGCAGGCTCGCCAAGCAAAGACTTTTCTGCGCGGTTCACGATAGAGGCTCGCGTGGGCCCCCATCCTCCCACCGCTTCGCGGCGGGCCCCTCCTTCCCCCATAAAGGGGGAAGGCATTCAACCGATCAAACGCCCGATCGCGCCACCGATAAGGCCGGTTACAAGGGAGGCTGTCGTGCCGATCAGCAGGATCGACGGCGGGACATCGCCCAGGATCACGGAGACCGCGATGGCCAGGAGCGAGCCCAATGCGCCGCTAGCCGCGCCGCCGATCAGCGAGTCTCGCCAATCGCCGCGGGCGATACGGACGTAGATGAAGCCCGCCACCAGCGAGATCAGCATGCCACCGATGGCGAAGACGTCATCCCTGACAAAGGCGACGTAGTGGCCCGCGACGGTCATGATCAGGCCGGCGATAAAGCAGACCAGTCCGGCGATGATGAAGGCTCTGCGGTTCATGAACTCCCCTCCCCTTCGAGTGATGGATTTGCCGCGTTGGCGCGGCTATTTCGGCGGCGTCTCCATGACGGCCTTCAGCGTCGCCAGCATCCCGGCGTCGCCGCGCGAGAAGAAGGCGTAGAGCTGGTCAAAGTCGTCGCCCGCGCCGAAACCCACGCCGGAAACGGTAACGCGCGTCTGCGTCGGCCCCAGCGCCTCGAACTCCAGGGTCTTGATCGTCTTCGGATAGGCGTTCCGGCCCGGCAGGCCATCGGGCGCCTGGACATTGCGGAACACCAGCAGCCGATCGGGAATATAGGCGACGAAGGCGTTTTTGATGTTCTGCGGATCGCCGAGATGACCCTTGGGGTCATAGGAAGCCTCGATGACCCCGCCGATACGGAAATCCACCGCGGCCACCGGCGTCGCCCATTTGCGATAGGCGCCCGTATCGGTGAACGCGGTCCACAGCCCATGCGCCGGCGCGTCGATGACGATGGAGTCTTCGTAGTAGCGGGTCCCGTCCCCGGCGACGCCCTTGACCTGGCGCACCTGTGGCGGCGCGGCCAAGACGGGTCCGGCGGCGATCAAGGCGGCGAGGGTGAAGGCGGCCAGGCGCATGGTCAGATCTCCCGTGTCGGATCGAGCCGGTCCAGATAGTCGCGCAGCACACGCACGGACGCGTCATAGGCCTCGAGGGTCCGATGGGTGCGCGACTGCATGACCCCGCCCTCCATCACCGTCAGGATGAACTGGGCCAGCGCCTGGGTGTCGGCGCCGGGCGGCAAGCGGTTCGGCGCCGCATCGAGGCAGCCCTTGATCGCCGCGACCCAGCCGATGAAGTTGGCCGCCAACAGCTCGCGCACCGGCGGGTCCGGCTCATGGATCTCCAGCGCCAGGCTGCCGATGGGACAGCCGTAGGTGCAGTCGGTGCTTTCCAGCGCCCGGCGATAGCTGGCCAGCAGGGCGAACACCCGCTCGATCGGGTCCTCCACCCCCTGCCAGGCCGGATAGAGCAGCATCGGGCCGATGCCCTCGCGGTACCGCTCCAGCACCGCCAGCAGCAGGTCCTGTTTGGTCGGGAACACATGGTAAAGGCTGCCGGAATTGGCTCCGGCTTCATGCAGGATGTCCGACACACTGGTCGAGCCATAGCCCTTGACCAGGAACAGCCGCATGGCCGACGCCACTAGCCGTTCGGCCGTCGGGGGCTTGGGTGTGATTTCCGGTTGAATGCTCATTCAACTCTTATGGCGCCGCTTGAGTGAACAGTCAATCAAGCGGCGGACAGCGGGTATGGCTCCGGTGGAAGATAGGGGGACATGATACTTATCCCCTCACAGTTCAAACGATTGGCCAGGTCTGCCTCGGGGATAAGTATCGTGTCCCCCTATCTCCGTTCATGACCGCGACACAGGCGGTGGAAGAAGCTCTGCGGAATTATTCGCCTCCAGGCGCGGCCGTCGAATCGAGCCGGCCAGAGCAGGTTTGCCGAAGCAGACTCGGCGCTTGATGCGGTGCGGGAGCGCGACTTGGAATACTGACCGGCGCTCCGGCGATGGTGGGCCGGCCATTGCCCCACGCGCGCTTTGCGGGTTTTGTGGCGGCGAAGGTTCTCCAGAGGAGCTGATCGATGCCATCTGCAAAGACCAACGTCCGCGTCACCGTTACCGAAAACGGCCCCTACCTCGTCACCGGCGATGTGCCGATCGCCCGCCAGACCATCATGACCGACGCCGAGGGCGGGTCGGAGGCCTGGCGCGAGGGCGAGGCGGTGGCGCACCGGGCGAGCTATGCCCTTTGCCGCTGCGGCGCCTCGAAGACCAAGCCCTTCTGTGACGGCAGCCACGCCGAGATCGGCTTCGACGGGACCGAGACGGCCAGCCGCGAACCCTATCTCGACCAGGCCAAGGGCATGGAGGGGCCGGTGCTTGGGTTGACGGACGCCGAGGGTCTGTGCGCCTTCGCGCGGTTCTGCGATCCCAATGGCCAGGTTTGGGCGCAGGTGGAGCGCACCGACGACGCCGGCGTCCGCGAGATGTTCGTGCGGCAGGTCAACGCCTGCGCCTCGGGCCGCCTGGTCGCCTGGGACAAGCAGACCGGCCGGGCGATAGAGCAGCCATTGCCGGTCTCCATCGGCCTGGTGGAGGACCCCGAGCAGCAGTGCAGCGGCCCGCTGTGGCTGCGCGGTGGAATCCCGGTCGTCGCCGCGGACGGGTTCGAATACGAGGTGCGCAATCGCGTAACGCTCTGCCGCTGTGGCGCGTCGAACAACAAGCCGTTCTGCGACGGGACGCACGCGGCGATCAAATTCAAGGACGGATGAGGACCCCAGGCGGCGGCTGGCGATCCTGATCCGGTGAAGGTCAAGCGGATCGGTTGTGCTCTGGCCAGGGATGGACCAATGCTGAATTCACTACAGTGAACAGAGATGCCGAGGAGTCGAGGATTGGTGGAGCTGGCTGAGACCGGCCCAGGGCTCGATCGGTGCTTCTATGGCTACCGGCTGCGCGCCGGCGGACTGCTCGATTTCCTACCCGCCTGGCCCGAGTCTGCCGGAACGCCGGATTTGCACCTGGTCGAGGGCGGCGCGCCCCTGGAACTCGAGACCCCGGTCTTGTCGCATCCGCACCTCTCGATCGGAACGGACGGCACGGTCCTGCTCCGGTTGGATGGGATCGGCCGTGTCCTGATCCGGCCGGACGGCGAAATCCGGTTGGACCTTATGGAAGGC
>Ga0302314_10007939_pt1 | contig 18994 bp, 17 predicted proteins | sample III_Palsa_N2_3_FD_200533 | JGI IMG/M metagenome (GOLD analysis project Ga0302314, IMG submission 200533) | Peat permafrost microbial communities from Stordalen Mire near Abisko, Sweden - III_Palsa_N2_3 | ecosystem: Environmental > Terrestrial > Soil > Palsa > Peat permafrost | place: Sweden...
CGACATCATGACAAAACTGGTTGTCGACGATTGGGGCCAGTGCAAGGGTGGCAAGTTAGGCAGCCTGCGCGCCCATGTCGAGGCCGGTAAGCTGTCCGAGCAGACGTTGCACGCGGAGCTCGGTCAGATCGTCGCCGGCCTCAAGCCGGGCCGGGAGAGCGACGCCGAGACCAACCTGTTCTGGCATCGCGGACTTTCGCTTTCCGATATTGCCCTGGGCCATGCGATGCTTGAAAAGTCTCAGCGCCTGGGCATTGGCCAGCGTCTTCGCTTTGCCTGAGCAAAGCATGGCGCCGAGAATTTGAATGATGCCGTACGTCGCGAATGCACGAATGTATTCGGTCAATCCGGCTGCGGCCTCGGCGTGGCGAGAGCTGTTCGGGTGGCTTGCGAGGGAATCAGGCGTCGATCTGCGCGTGATCGATCACGCCTTTCCGTCGCCGCTGGCTGAGCTGTGGTCGCGTAACGATCTCGCCAGCGCTTTCATGTGCGGATTTCCCTATGCACTTGCCGCACAGAAGCCGCGGCCGGTCGCAGCGCCGATTCCGGTTAAGGCGCTTGTTGCCGGCCGAGCGGTCTACGCTACCCGACTCGTGGTGCGCGCGGATTCGAGATTCCGTTCGATTGAAGATACTTTTGGCGGCCGGCTCGGATACACGGTCGGGGACTCCCATTCCGGCTATAACGCGCTCCGGCACCATCTCTTGCCTTATCGACGGCAGCATGGCGAGAAGCTGTATCGCGAGAGTATCGGGCCGCTGTTTACGCCGCGGCGGGTGATAGAGGCGCTGCTTGCCGGCGGCATCGACGTCGGTCCGCTGGATAGCTATGCGCTCGATTTGATGATGCGCCATGAACCTGATCTGGCGCGGCAGATCCAGATCGTCTCGACCACAGACGTCGCCCCGATTCCGTTTCTCGTCGCTGCCTCGAACTGCCCCGATGACGTCGTGTCGGCGCTGCAGGCCACACTCGCGACCTTTGGCGATGCGCCCGAATGCGCTAAGTTGAGAGACCAGCTTTGTCTTGAGGCGTTTGCGCCGGTTAATACCGACGACTATGGCGTGATGATGCGTTGGGACGCCGAGGCCCGCGCGGCAGGCTATAGCCAGCCTGGCTGATCGCCCGGCTACGTCACTTGATGTTCATGCAGGAGTACCAAATAGCATTCGCTTGAGTCGCTCGTTACGATCCGGAAGGAACCCTCGTGCATTCCGGTCAAGATGGCCGCGTCGGCGTGATCAAGTGTGACGGTGTCCTGTCCCGATATCAGCTTTGCGCTGCCGTTGAAGGACAGAACCACCGCACCCTCACGGGCGCCAAGCGTGCAAGAAATCGGCTCGCGAATGCGTTGCAATCGATGACTGAAACGCCCCCGCCGCGTCATCACATTGAGGTCGGTGATCTCGCCCCCGGTCAGCCGCGCCGATGTCGGAACGTCGCCGTCGAAGCTGATCGGATATGAACCACGTTCGAGGCTCACGGCAGCTTTGCTTCCGATGGTTAGCATCAGGCCTTTTCCGCTAACGACGGCAAGGGTCCGGTCAATGCCGGGAAATGTAGAGAAGGCGCCGTCAACGACAACGCTCGCCATACTGATGCGCCAATCGAACGTACCTAGCGAGGCACCGGGCGGCTCCGCAGCAATTTCGGTCGTCGTGCCGCCGCCATTCTTCCATGGCGTAGTGCGACAGCTGCTGGCGCGGATGATTTTCAATGGCGGGCCTTCTCTCAGTGCAGGCCCGGCAGGTCGAGATGGTTGGCGCGCGCGCAATCGATCGCGAGGTCGTAGCCCGCATCGGCATGACGCATCACGCCGGTGGCAGGATCGTTCCACAGCACGCGGCCGATCCGCTTCGCCGCCTCCGGCGTGCCGTCGCAGACGATTACCATTCCGGCATGCTGCGAAAAGCCCATGCCGACGCCTCCGCCATGATGCAGCGACACCCAGGTGGCGCCGCTGGCGCAATTCAAAAGCGCATTGAGAAGCGGCCAGTCGGATACCGCGTCGGAGCCGTCTTTCATGGATTCGGTCTCCCGGTTGGGCGAAGCAACCGAGCCGGAATCCAAATGGTCGCGACCAATCACGACCGGCGCCTTCAGTTCGCCGCTGGCCACCATCTCGTTGAAGGCCAGCCCGAGCCGATGGCGATCACCGAGTCCGACCCAGCAGATGCGCGCCGGAAGGCCCTGGAACGCAATGCGTTCGCGTGCCATGTCGAGCCAGTGATGCAGCGCGGTGTTGTCCGGCAATAATTCCTTGACCTTGGCATCGGTGCGATAAATGTCTTCGGGATCGCCGGACAAGGCCGCCCATCGAAACGGTCCGATGCCGCGGCAGAAAAGCGGCCTGATATAGGCCGGTACGAAGCCCGGGAAATCGAAGGCGTCCTTGACGCCTTCCTCGAACGCCATCTGGCGGATGTTGTTACCATAGTCGACCACCGGAATTCCCATGCGATGAAAATCCAGCATGGCACGAACGTGCTCGGCCATCGATTTCCGCGCTGCGCTGGCTACGGCCTTCTGATCGGTTTCTCGCCGGGATTCCCACTCATTTGTTGTCCAACCCTTCGGCAGATAGCCATTGACCGGATCGTGCGCGGAAGTCTGGTCGGTGACGGCGTCGGGCCGTACGCCGCGCCGCACCAGTTCGGGAAAGATGTCGGCGGCGTTGCCAAGCAAGCCGACCGATACCGGTTTTCCGTCGCGGCCGGCCTGTTCCATGATTGCCAGTGCCTCGTCGAGACTCGTCGCCTGGCGATCGAGATAGCGGGTGCGCAGGCGCATCTCGATTCGCGACGGCTGGCATTCGACGGCGAGACAGGAAGCGCCCGCCATCACCGCCGCGAGCGGCTGCGCGCCGCCCATGCCGCCAAGACCCGCGGTCAGAATCCATTTGCCGGAGAGATCGCCGCCAAAGTGCTGTCGGCCGATCTCGACGAAGGTCTCGTAGGTGCCCTGAACGATGCCTTGGCTGCCGATGTAGATCCAGGAACCGGCCGTCATCTGGCCGTACATCATCAGGCCTTTGCGATCGAGTTCGTTGAAGTGCTCCCAATTCGCCCAGTGCGGCACCAGGTTGGAGTTGGCGATCAGCACGCGCGGCGCGTCAGCATGGGTCCGGAAGACGCCGACCGGCTTGCCCGATTGGACCAGCAGCGTCTCATCACCTTCGAGACGCTTGAGCGTGGCGACGATGCGATCGAAGCTTTCCCAGTCGCGCGCGGCGCGGCCGATGCCGCCATAGACCACGAGTTCGCTCGGCTTTTCCGCGACGTCCGGATCGAGATTGTTCATCAGCATACGCATCGGCGCTTCGGTCAGCCAGGATTTGGCGGATAGCTGGTTGCCGCGCGCGGCGCGGATCACGCGGGCATTGTCGATGCGGGTCATGGTTTCAGTTCCTTCAAGCGGGGATTTCACGCGCGTGGAATGGGACAGTTTGCATCGTGCCGCGCCACACCCGGGCATGGAGCGGATTGAAGCCCATCCGGTAGACGAGTTCTGCCGGGCGTTCGATATTCCAGATAGCGAGATCGCAATATTTGCCGGCATCGAGACTTCCGGCTTCGGTAAAAAGCCCAACTGCGCGCGCAGCCTCCCGCGTGACGGCCGCGATGCATTCATCGACGGTGAGACGGAACAGCGTCGCGCCCATGTTCATCGCCAGCAGCAGCGATGTCAGGGGTGAGGTTCCGGGATTGCTGTCGGTGGCGAGCGCAATACGTGCGCCGTGGCGCCGCATGGCATCAATTGGCGGCGCTTGCCGTTCGCGGATAAAGTAAAATGCGCCGGGCAGGACCACGGCAACAGTGCCGGCCTGGGCCATCGCCGCAATGCCTTGCTCGTCGGCGTATTCGAGATGGTCGGCCGAAAGTGCACCGAAGCGCGCGGCGAGCGCGGCCCCGTGAAGGTTCGAGAGTTGATCGGCGTGAAGACGAACGGGCAGGCCCAATCCCCGCGCTTTCGCGAATACAAGCGCGGTCTCCTCTGGTGAGAAGGCGATACCTTCGCAGAAAGCGTCCACCGCGTCGGCGAGGCCCTCGGCGGCGATCTGCGGCAGCATCGTGTTGCAAACCGCGTCGATATAGGCGCCGCTGTGACCTTTCATCTCGGGCGGCACCGTATGAGCGCCGAGAAAGGTTGTTCGAACCGTTACTGGACGCTGGCCGCCGAGTTGCCGCGCCGCCTGCAACTGGCGGCGTTCGGCATCGAGTTCGAGACCGTAGCCGGATTTGATCTCAACCGTCGTGACGCCTTCGGCGATCAGCGTGTCCAGCCGCGGCAGCGCCGCGGCGATCAATTGTTCGGTGCTGGCCTGCCGCGTTGCTTTCACCGTTGAGACGATACCGCCGCCGGCGCGTGCGATCTCCTCATAACTGGCGCCGGCCAGACGTTGTTCGAATTCGCCGGCGCGGTTGCCGCCATGGACCAGATGGGTATGACAGTCGATCAGGCCCGGCGTGATCCAGCGGCCTTCGCAGTTAATTCGCTGCTTGGCATCGAGGCTGGACGGAGCGTCGCCGGCGGGCCCTGCATAGATGATGCGGCCGTCGGCGGCAGCGATCAGGCCGTCATCGATGAGACCGAGGCCTTGGTGTGACGGCGAAAGCGTTGCAAGACGGCAGCCGTGCCAGATGTGATCGACCGATGTCATGAACCCTTGCGGACCAGTTGCTGATGTTGTGGGCTTGGCATTCTATTTATTTGTCTATACATATTAGCGAAGTACATGTCCAGAGTTTCGCGGGGGGCATGGGAGATCGGGCGTGACGGTACTGTTTTTTGAGCAAGCATTGTTGCCGCAAGGTTGGGCGCGCGATGTCCGGATCGCCATCGATACGGGCCGTATCGTCGATATCCTCAGCGGCGGCGTGGCGGAGCCGGGTGATGAGCACCACCGGATCGGGCTTCCCGGCATTTCAAATCTGCATAGCCACGCCTTCCAGCGCGGAATGGCGGGGCTCGCCGAGATCAGAGGAACTTCTGCGGACAATTTCTGGACTTGGCGCGACTTGATGTATCGCTTTGTCGGCCGCATGACGGCTGATGATATCGAGGCCGTGGCGGAGCAGGCCTATGTCGAAATGCTGGAAGCGGGATTTACCCGCGTTGGAGAGTTTCATTACATCCATCACGATGTCACGGGCGCTCCCTACGGCAATTTGGGTGAACTTGCCGAACGGATCGCGGCGGCCGCCCAGGCAGCCGGCATCGCCCTGACGCTGTTGCCAGTATTTTACGCCCATGCAGGTTTTGGCGGTCGCGCGCCCGATTCCGCACAGCGCCGCTTCGTCAACGATATCGATCGATTCGCGCAGTTGATGGAGGCGAGCCGGCGAGCCGTGGCGGGGCAACAGGGGGCCGTCGTCGGCGTCGCGCCACACTCGCTGCGCGCTGTCACGCCGGCAGAACTTGATGCGGTAATGGCACTCGCCGGCGCCAGCCCGGTTCATATTCACATTGCCGAACAGATCCGCGAAGTTGAGGAATGCATCGCCTGGAGTGGTCAACGTCCTTTGCAGTGGTTGTTCGATCATGCACCGGTCGATCACCGTTGGTGTTTGGTTCATGCGACGCACGCGACGTCCGCGGAAATCCGTTCGGTTGTCGAGAGCTGTGCCGTGGCCGGATTATGTCCTATCACCGAGGCCAATCTCGGCGATGGCACTTTCAATGCTCCTGAATTTGTTGAATTGGACGGCATCTTCGGCGTTGGTTCAGACTCCAACGTGCTGATCGGCCTCAGTGACGAATTGCGCCAACTCGAATATTCGCAGCGCCTGGCGCTGAGGGCGCGAAACGTGGTGGCACTTCGCGGAACGGCCTCGACTGGCCGGGCGCTGTTCGACTGCGCACTGCGTGGCGGTTCGCAGGCTCTCGGCGTTGCAATATCCGGACTCACCCAAGGAGCTTTCGCCGATATCGTCAGTCTCGATGCAGGCAATGTTGCATTAGCCGGCCGTGCCGATGACGCCATTCTCGATAGCTGGATTTTCGGCGCGGGCCGCTCGTTGGTGGATTGTGTGTGGTCGCGAGGCCGCAAGGTGGTAAAGGACGGCCGGCATCATAACCAGGACACGGTCGCGTCGCGATTCCGCCGGACGATCGAAGGGTTGCTGTTGGCATGACCGCGATACTCAAGCTGGGCACGAAAGCCACGCCGATGGCGCTGTATCAGCGCATCCGTGGGGATATCGAGGCCAAGATTACGTCCGGCGACTGGCGCCCCGGGCACAAGGTGCCGTTCGAACATGAGCTGATGCAGACTTATTCCTGTTCGCGAATGACCGTGAACAAGGTTATTTCGGCGCTTGCCGAGGCGGGTCTGGTGGTGCGCCGCCGCAGGGCGGGGAGCTTCGTGTCACGGCCGCGGGTGCAGTCCGCGATCCTTCAGATTCCCGACCTCAAGGGTGAGGTCGAGAAACGTGGCGAACGTTATGCATACCGGCTGATCGATCTGCGCAAGCGCGCGGCCTCGGCGCGCGACAAAGCTCGCCTTGGTGTCGACGCGCGGGCGCAAGTGCTGGCGGTGCGGTGTCTGCATGAAGCGGAAGGACAGCCTTTTGCGCTCGAAGATCGGCTGATCAATCTGCAGGCGGTGCCCGACGCCCTGCAGGAGGATTTCTCGAAGACACCGCCAAACACTTGGCTGGTCGGCCATGTGCCCTGGACCGAAGCCGAGCACCGCATTACGGCTGGCAACGCCGACAAGGAATTGGCTCAGGATCTGAATATCGACGAGGGCGCCGCATGCCTGGTGATCGAGCGGCGCACCTGGCGCAACGGCGAGCCGATCACGGCGGTGCGGCTCACCCATCCCGGTCATCTCTATGATTTAATCGCGCGATTTACGCCGACCGGCTGAGTTGTTTCACGGCTGCCCGGCTTGCTTCGCCAATTCATTTCTTGGCGGCGCGCTCGACGAACTGGTTGGTCCACAAATCGTTCTGCGAGGCCGCAGCGTCGAAGTCCTTGCCGAAGCTAATGCCGACTTCCTTGGAAAAGGCCAGCTGGTTCCGGAAGGCCTGGACGTCCAGCTCGCCGCCGCCGGCAACACCGCCGTTCATCGCCTTGACCGCTGCGGCGATGGCCGCGGGATCCGCCTTGGCGAAGAATTGCTTTTGGATCGCCAACGCAGTCGCCTCCGGTTCCTTGACAAGGACGGTGCTGGCTGCCTGCATCGCCCGCGCAGTCTTGACGGTCAGCTCGGACGCCTTGTCGTCGATGGGCTTTTTGGCAACGAGCACCAAATAAGGCTGATGGGCGAGCAGTGGAAAGTCGTCGCCAAATGAAATCAGAATCGCGCCGGCGCCCGATTTCGTCGCGAGATAACCTTCCGGCGGCGACAGCGCGAACGCGTCGATCCGCTTGTTTTCAAGCGCCGCCTGCAATGCGAGCGGGCCTCCGACCTGTGCGACCTTGATGTCGGCCTTCGGATCGAGACCGGCCTTGGCCGCGAGCCAGCGCACCGCCGTCTCTTGGGTCCCGCCGACCGCGGCAACGCCAATCGTCGCCCCCTTTAGTGCGGCGATTCTTTTCTCGAGGGGATCGTCAGCCTTCACGCCGGCTTTTTCCAGAACGGAAGGCGCGACCACGAGCTCCAGGGTCACTTTCGACATCAGGTTGTAGACGATTTCGAACGGCTGGCCTTTGGCAACTGCCCGCAGCGCCGATTCCGTTCCAACCGCGGCGAGATCGGCGTCGCCGGCGTCGAGCGCCGCGAGTGCCGACGGATCGCCGCCGGGCGAGTTCAGCACCGTCGCCGTCAGTCCCTCCTGGGCAAACGTGTTCAGCGCGCGCGCCGCCCAAATCGGGAGGAAACTCAACGAGGCAAAACCTTGCGCGATGCGCACGCTTTGCTGGGCAGACGCCAGGGTCGGAAGCAGCAACAAAGCTGTCGCAATCGTCAACGCTCGGACAAGGCTTTTGGTCGTATGCATGCTCGCTCCTGTCGAACTAACTTCAGATTTCGCTCGGTGTGTGCGCGCTTGGGGCCTTCCAGCGCAGGAAGCGGCGTTCCAGCCGTCCGGCGAGAACGTTGGCCACGACCACAAAGGCCAGCAGGATGACGATACCGGCGAACACACCGGCGGGATCGTATGTCGATGACGCCTCGTGGATGAAAAGGCCGAGGCCCTGGGTGGAAGACGTGAACTCGCCGACGATGACGCCGATGACACTGTACGGCACGGCCATGCGCATACCGAGCAGGACATAAGGCGCCGCAGCAGGAAGGTAAACGTGGTAGGTCAGCTGGCGCTGGTTGGCGCCCATCACCAGCGTCAGGTTGACAAGTTCACGATCAACCGAGCGCACGCCGGTATAGACGTTGTAGAAAACCAGAAAGAAAACCATGATTCCGGCGAGCGCGATCTTCGACCAGATGCCGATGCCGAACCAGATGATGAACAGCGGCGCCAGCGCGATCTTCGGAATGCCGTAAAACGCCATGACGTAAGGCTCGAAAATGCTGGCCAGCCGGGGCGAGCGGCCGAGGGCATAACCGGCCAGAATTCCGCCGGTGACACCTATGACATAGCCGAGCACGAGTTCCTGGCCGGTGGTCCACAGATGCGGATAGATCTCACCCGAACTGAACAGCTCGTACAACCGCTCCGCTACCGCCGTCGGCTTGCTCACATAGATTTCCTTGATCAGCCGGCCGGCGGCCCATTGCCAGAAGATCAGGATCACTATTCCCGGCAACAGCAGCGTTAGAGCATGCACGGCCTTGCCGAGCCAGGAACGTCTTCTGGCTGTTGGCAGCTCGGCTTCGCCGGGCGAGCCGGTAGTGGCGGCGATGTCGTTCATCGTCCTGCCTTTCTTTTCAATGCGCCCGTTGCCGAATATCGATTTGTGAGCGGAACACCGACCACACCGCCTCATAAGCGGCGTCAAAGCCGGGATTGCGAAACGGTTCGAAGACGTCACGCGGCCGCGGCAGATTGATCGCGATGTTGGCCAATAGCCGCGAAGGGCGCTGACTCATGATCACGACGCTGTCTGCCAGCAGCACGGCCTCGGTGATGTCGTGGGTGATGAAGAGGACGGTCGCACCGGCGGCGCGCGAAAGCATCTGCAGGTCTTCCTGCATTACCATTCTGGTTTGCGCGTCCAGCGCTCCGAATGGCTCGTCCATCAGGATCACGTCGGGCCGGTACACCAACGTTCTGGCAATAGAGCCGCGCTTTTGCATGCCGCCGGACAATTGACTCGGAAAATAATGTTCGAAGCCGCTAAGGCCGACGGCTTCCAGCGCCGAGGCGACGCGCTGCTTGCGTTCCACACTGGCAACGCCGCGCAGCAACAGGGGCAACTCAACGTTTTCCGCCAGCGTCTTCCAGGGGAACAGCTGCGCCTGTTGGGGCACGAAGCCGACTTCGCGATTGACGTCGTTGACCGGGCGCCCGCGATGACGCACGCCGCCGCGGGTCGGCATCAGCAAGCCGGCCGCCATCTGTAGCAGGGTACTCTTGCCGCAACCGCTCGGCCCGATAACCGCGACGAATTTGCCGCTCCCGACCTTGAAGCTTATTCCGTCGATCACCCGGATCATCGAGTGCGCGCCCGGGGTCGGGAAATCCTGCCGGATAGCGTCAAACGAGAGGACTGTTTCGCTCATGACGGTCGGGCCCTCAAGGGGTAATCATGTCTAGACATATCTAACTTGTATAGACATATTTGGAAAGCCTGCCTCTTGGCAAGGGGACATGATAGGCATCCGCTGTGCATTTGCGAGGCAAAACCCGTCGCGCGGCATGACAGCTTTGATCTGGCCGTTTGCTCTTGTCGAGCGACGCTACGCGCGATGCTGGAGTTAGGGATATGGATCGTTTCAACCTTGGCGGCCATATCAGAGCCATTTCGACAGGCTCACCCGAAGCGCAACGCTGGTTCAATCTGGGCTTGAACTGGTGCTTTGCCTTCAACAAGTCAGAAGGGGTCAAATGCTTTCGAAGGGCGCTCGAATTCGACCCCGAATGCGTCATGGCTCACTGGGGCATCGCCTATGGTTGCGGGCCTTTTTACAACATGACGTGGCGCGACCACAGCGAGGAAGAAGCCAATACCGCGACCGGGATAGCCCACGAACATATCCAGAAGGCACGCGCTTTCGCGGATCAGGCGACGGAGCTTGAAAATCGGCTTGTGGATACGCTGGCCTGCCGCGTCCAGAAGCCGCATTCCGTTCAGCCGGAAGAGTTTGATCGTTGGGACGACCACTACGCCGCAGAATTGCGTAGAGTTCACCTCCAACATCCAGACGATAATGACGTGGCGGCGCTTTTTGTTGAAGCCTTGATCATGCGGACGCCCAGACGTCTGTGGAACGTCAAAAGCGGATTGCCGGCCAATAACTCGGACGTGATCGAAGCGCTGGAGGTATGCGAGCGTGCAATCGACCTGGCCGACCGAAGAGGGCCGGAGAAGCATCCGGCGCTCGTGCACTTGCATATCCATATTCTTGAAATGTCAAACGAGCCGGAACGGGCGATGACCTCGGCGATCGCTCTCGCCACGATGTGCCCGGACGCGGGGCACATGAATCACATGCCAGGGCATGTCTACGTATTGTGCGGCGAATACCAAAAGGCAAAGATCGCCAGCACGAAGGCGATTGCCGCAAACGACAAATATCTCGCTTATGCGGGCGCCCTCACGCCCTACACGACGGCATGCGCGCACGACCTTCTCTTGATGATGCATGCCAGCATGTTCATGGGCAGATATGAAGACTCGATCGGAGCGGCGAATAAACTGCGCGGCATGCTGACGAAAGAAGTTCTCAGCATCAAAGGCCGCCCTAGATTTTCTACGAGCCTTGAAGGCTATTATTCCATGACCCTACATGTCATGGTGCGCTTCGGGCGCTGGCAGGAGATCATCGACGCGCCGCTGCCGGATGACCCGGAACTGTATCTGGTTTCGACCGCGATGCATCACTACGCGAAAGGCGTCGCTTACGCCTCACTCAAGCGGTTCCAGGACGCCGAACAAGAGCGACGGCTGTTTCACGACAGTTTGAAGCGCATTCCGTCTCAACGGAAAGTCTTCAATAACAGCGCCCACAGCTTATTAGCGGTTGGTGAGAAGATGCTCGACGGCGAACTCGAGTACCATAAAGGCAATCATGAACTGGGCTACGCTCATTTGCGGGAAGCCGTCGATAGAGACGATAACCTCGAATACATCGAGCCGTGGGCCTGGATGCATCCGCCGAGGCATGCGCTTGCGGCCCTGCTGGCCGAGCAGGGCCGTTACGACGAGGCTGAGGATGTCTGTCGCGACGATCTAGGCTTGAGCGGCCGAATTCAACGATGTGCACAGCACCCGGATAATGTTTGGGCGCTCCACGGCTTGGTGGAATGCCTGCAGCAACGTGGCGCTGACGAAGAATTGGTAGTGGTGCGGAGTAAGCTTGCGTCTGCGATGGCCCTCGTAGACGTGCCGATCGTGTCTTCGTGCATGTGCCGAGCGACCGTTTGGAGCGAAAAGCCAGGCGGCTGTTGCTCACAAGGGGATGGACATAGTTGACCGACTGATTCGCTTTCAGTGCGCAGCCGATCAATATTTGCGGGGCGATTGATCGAATTCTTGGAGTTCTTGGTTCTTCACGTTTCATCCTGTGCAGGCGAGACGCTATGACCCCCATCAATCCCATCTGCCAGAACACGGTTGTACTGAAGCCCGGGGCGGTCGATCTCCCGTTGCTCAGACGCATCCATGCTGGTGGCGTTTCGCTTTCCCTGGATCCTGCCGCCGCGGAGCGCGTACGGACCGCACAGGCCGTTGTTCAGTACATTATCGACAAGAACGAGGTGGTCTACGGGATCAATACGGGTTTCGGCAAGCTGGCGACCGAGCGCATCAGCAACACCCATTTGGCCGAACTGCAGCGCAATTTGGTGCTGTCGCACTGCGTCGGTACCGGCGAGCACCTTTCGCCTGCCGTCGTCCGTTTGGTATTCGCTACCAAAATCGTTAGTTTGGCGCGTGGGCATTCTGGAGTGCGACCCGCGCTGGTCGATGCACTGCTCGCGCTGTTTAACGCCGGCATCACGCCTTGCATTCCGGCAAAGGGCTCGGTCGGAGCGTCGGGGGATTTGGCCCCTCTGGCCCATCTGGCAAGCGTGCTGATCGGTGAAGGCGAAGCCCTGACTGCCGATGGAAGGATGGTGAACGGGGTTGAAGCGATGGCGCTTGTCGGGCTGGAGCCCTTTGTGCTGGGTCCCAAGGAGGGGTTAGCCCTGCTCAATGGCACGCAGGTATCGACCGCTCTCGCGCTCGCAGGCCTGTTCGGCGCGGAAGATGTCTTTGCGTCGGCATTGCTCTCAGGGGCGCTTTCGCTGGAAGCTATTCAAGGTTCTATCAAACCCTTCGATTCGCGAATCCACGAGGCGCGTGGCCAGACCGGGCAAATAGCGGTTGCGGCGGCGGCGCTTGGGCTTTTCGAAGGCAGCGAGATCGTTCCCTCTCATGCCGACTGCGGACGTGTGCAGGATCCGTACTCCGTGCGCTGCATTCCGCAGGTGATGGGCGCATGTCTCGACAATTTGACGCACGCAGCTCGCGTGCTGATGATCGAGGCCAATGCAGCGTCGGACAACCCGCTGATCTTCGTCGAGACAGGCGAAGTGATCTCCGGGGGCAATTTTCATGCAGAGCCGGTTGCCTTCGCCGCGGACATTGTTGCGCTCGCGATATCGGAGATTGGCGCGATGGCGGAACGGCGTATTGCGCTACTTGTCGACAGCGCGTTGTCAGGCCTGCCGCCATTCCTGGTGCGTGAGGGCGGGCTCAATTCCGGATTTATGATCGCGCAGGTTACGGCTGCAGCACTCGCATCCGAAAACAAGTCGCTTGCCCATCCCGCAAGCGTCGACAGTATTCCGACTTCGGCCAACCAGGAGGATCATGTGTCGATGGCAACCTACGCGGCGCGCCGGTTAGGCGACATGGTGAACAACACGGCCGTCGTGGTCGGCATCGAAGCGATGGCCGCAGCGCAGGGTATCGAGTTGAGGCGTCCTCTGAAAACTTCTCCGTTTCTTGAGGCGGAGTTCGCTACCATCCGTTCTAGAGTTGCATTCCTTGAGCGGGACCGCTACCTCGCGCCGGACATCGAGGCCATGAGGCTTTGGGCCTTGCGCGCAGACGGTCGAACCTTTCCCGCGATGCTTGCTGCCATACTACCTAGTCAACTCGGAGTTCAACGCTTGTAATTATTCCGGAATCGAGTCCGCCGGATCGATTCTTGATCGGTCCAGATTGGCTCTTGATCGGTCGTGTGGGGTTGGGCTCGTAACCGCAGGCTAATGGCTTAAAAAGGACGAGCATGGGCTGGCAATCGCCGCTCTGACAAAGAGAAATTCTGTAACGATCTCAATCGGCCAAAAACGTCGAAAATGTCAGAACGGCATTTGAAAACTCGCCAAGATTTTCCGACTTCCAAGCTGAGTACGAGGGTTCGATTCCCTTCACCCGCTCCAAAGCAATTTCAATAGCTTAGCACGAATTGTTCGATCTCATTAGATTAATCTGAAGCTCCAGGTGGTTTCGCTGCTCGGACCGATCATCCATGGCATTATGCCGGATCAGGACGAAGGAGGTCAGCAGCACGGCTTCGAGGGCAAAAAAAAGCCGACAGTAGATTGAACGGATAAGGGTCGAAGCGGGCAGGGCCGTACGCGTTCCAACCGGTCCAAAGAACGACGAGGGCGACCTGAGGGATCACGAAATGGATCGTCCCGACGAACCATCCGATCTTATGAGATGCCCTATGGAGCCTGGATAGTTCCCGCTCGTCATATTCCTCGAGCTTGACGATCGACTCGATATTCTTTGAAAGCGCCTGCCGACGGACGTTGCGCGTATGATCGGTCGCGCCCTTCATTCGGTAACGAGGTCTGCGGCGCGCCGCGCCTTTTTCCTGGTGTTTTTCACGGTCTTGTCCGTGGACTTTTTCCGCTTCGGCGCGCCGCTCGCATTTCGATCGGATTTCATTCAGTTCGTGGTCGGTCAGGTGTTCGATGCCGACGAAGGAGTTGTGGACCGCACTCACTCACCCTGATGAGTTCGTCTAGTTTCACCTGGATGGCCGCGCTGTCCCGGTTCTGCGAATTCTGGATGAGGAAGACCATCAGAAACGTCTCGATCGTCGTGCCGGTATTGATCACCAACTGCCATGTATCGGAGTAGTGAAACAAAGGGCCGGTGATTGCCCAGATAATCACGATGCCGGTGGCTATCATGAATGTCAGCGCGACCGGCTGCCTGCGAGGTCCGATTGGCGATGTCGCCGAACAGTTTTCCCGCAGCACCGTTCGCGCGTCGTAATGACCTTCCGTCCGTCGCGTGCATGTGGAGCCTGCCCTTCAATTCGGCTGATCGACCCGATAACCGAGATGGAACTCGAAGGTTCCGGGCGCGAAACCGTCAAGTCAGCGATCTTACTGCTGGAGCGACGACGAGGCATAGCCTCTGCCTCGGTTTCGCGACCGCCAGCCGTAGCAAGTTGCCATCCATCCCTCATCAGACGGGCGCGATGGGGAGCGACGCGCCGGGTTCGATCAGGGCTTGCCGTTTGAGCTCCGCCCAGAATTCGGGCGGGACTTTGGCTTGCAACGAATTGTAGTCCTCGGAAATCTGTCTATCGCTGCGCGCTCCGACGACGAGGGCAACTGCGACGTCGGGTGCCGCTGAGAATTGAAGTGCGGCCGTGCGTAGGTCAACGCCGTAGCGAGCGGCCGCCGTTCGAAGCTTTTCGCGCTTATCGATCACGGCCGCGGGGATCTTGAAGTTTTCCTTGCCGTAATTGTAACGCGGGCTCCCGGATAGAAAGCCGGCATTGAGCGACGATCCGATGACGAGCGAGACGTTGCTCTTGCGGACGGCGGGAAAAAGCACGTTCACGGCTTCAACATGATCGATCAGTGAATACTGCCGGGCGCACAGACAGACATCGGGATCGGCGTCATCCATGACTTTGAGGATGGGTTGCGGCGTGTTCACGCCGATACCCCAAGCCCGTATGATGCCCTCGTCGCGCATCTTCGATAGCGCCGGAAAGGCACCCTTGCGGGCGATTTCGTACTGCTCCTCCCAGCCGTTCGGGAAATAGGCGAAGTCCGGGGAAATGTCGTGCACCAACGCGACGTCCAGGCTGTCCACGCCGAGGCGTTGCAGGCTGTCCTCGATCGAGCGGCGTACGCCGTCCGCCGTGTAGTCGAACACGATGTCGTTCGGAGAATCGGACAGCGGATAGATATCCGCGTGCCTGTTGTTCTTCGATGCCTTGAACAGCTTTCCGACTTTGGAGGAAAGCAAATAGTCTTCACGTTTCTTGTTGTGCAGGAAGTGCCCGAAGCGCCGCTCCGCGAGGCCGAACCCATACCACGGAGCTACGTCGAAATATCGGACCCCGACGTCCCACGCGGCTTCGAGCGTACGCTCGGCCTCCTTGTCCGTGTGTTTGTTGAATTCGTTGCCGAGGGACACCCCGCCTAATCCGAAGCGAAACTCGGGCTTGAAGATCTGCCGCGCGCGATTGGGCATGGGGTTGATCCGGTTCATTGCGGTCCGGAAAGAACTACGCGAGGCTACTCGCGGTTCCTTCGTCTGGGCCGAGCCGATCCCGACCCAAAAGCCGGAAAATCCAAACTGGCATTCCCTGCGCGCGCAACCTTTCCCGGACGACGCGCGGCGGATGACGGGATTAACGTCCGCCTTTGCGCGGCCCCCAGCCGGCCGATGAGGCGTCGTCCAACATCTCGATTCCGCAGAACTTCACGCTCTCGCAGACTTCGCGCAAAGCCGGCTTCAACCATTCGCGAGCGTCGATCGCGAGGGTCGGAAACGGGCTGATCGAGGCGCGGCGGCACACATTCGAGTTGGCAGGGGAACCCGGTCGTCCGGAGCGCATTGATCCTCAGAACTCATCCGGAGATACCCCATGAAATCGATCCTTATCGCCGCCGTCGCAGCGGCAATCTCAGTGTCCTCGTTCGCCAGCGCCGATGCCAAGGGATGCATCAAGGGCGCCATCGTCGGCGGAGTGGCCGGGCACGTGGCGGGCCATGGCAAGCTGGGCGCGGCCGCGGGTTGTGTTATCGGCCACCACGAGGCCAACAAGCCGGATCCGAACAACGCCAACGCGCAGGCGCCGGCCTCAAAGTGAGCGGCTGTGCGCTGCGACCTACGATGAAGATCCGGTCGCACTCGGAGAGCCACATCGTCGCGCTCGAAGACGGGTCTTGATGGCGGATCTTTCCGGGAGACCTGGCGTCACGCTCGGCTGGACGCCCGGGGCGCCCTGCTTAAATTCAACGACGAAATCGCTTCGTACGTACTCTTTGACGATAGTGGGCCCGTTCGGGTGATCGCCCTCGGAGAGAGCTGGCGGTTACAGGCGAAATCGGTGCTCGGCGACGGCTAAGACCCGGTTTGACGCCGAGTTCCGACTGTCGAGAATGAGCCGGGTTTCTTTCGGAACAAGACTGGCAGCATGGACCCGAAACTGGTCGTTCCTCAGAGTTCTGAAGACGTGGCGTCGCTGGTGGGCGCCGTTGCGCTGGCGGTCCTTGCCGTGATCATCGTGACCGCTCTCTACGTCGGTAGGGAAGTATTCGTACCGGTCGCGTTGGCGATCCTTCTGAGCTTCGTTTTGGCTTCCCCCGTGAGCGCGCTGCAGCGCGTACGGGTGCCGCGGGGTATCGCTGTCGTCGGCGTCGTGCTGTTTGCGTTCACGATCATTTTCGGACTTGGCAGTCTTATCGCTACTCAGTTGAACAGGCTTGCCGGCGATCTTCCCCGTTATCAAACCACGATCCAATCCAAGATACAGTCGGTCCGGGGCATCAGCGGCGGAAGCTCTACACTTGAGCGCGCAGCCGGGATGCTGCAGGACCTCGGGAAGGAGCTTGATAAGCCCCAAGGAGTTTCGACTGAGCAACCGGTCGCTTCGTCTTCCGAAAATCCCCTCGGGCCGCGGGCGGTCAGGCCGGTCCCGGTCGAAGTGCTTCAGCCGGATCCGGGGGCTCTCGAAAGCCTTCGATCGCTGATCGCGCCGCTGGTGTCGCCGCTCGCAACCACCGGGATCATCGTGATCTTTGTCATCTTCATCCTGATTCAACGCGAAGATCTGAGAAATCGGCTTATCCGCCTGGCGGGCTCGCGAGATCTGCAGCGGACGACGGCGGCACTGGATGATGCCGCCGGTCGGCTAAGCCGCTTGTTTCTCAATCAGCTTCTGATCAACACCGGGTTCGGAATTCTCATTGGAACAGGGTTATGGCTGATCGGCATTCCCAGCCCTGTCCTCTGGGGCATCTTGGCGGCCGTGCTGAGGTTCGTACCCTACATCGGCTCTGTCATCTCAGCGGCGTTTCCCCTCGTCCTGGCAGTGGCTGTCGATCCCGGCTGGTCGATGCTGGCCTGGACTGCCGCGCTTTTTTTCGTGATCGAACCGATGATAGGACAGGTCGTCGAGCCCATGGTCTACGGGCGAAGTACGGGTCTCTCCCCAGTCGCGGTGGTTGTTTCCGCCACTTTCTGGACGGCCTTGTGGGGCCCGATCGGACTGGTGCTCGCGACGCCCCTCACGGTTTGCCTTGTCGTCCTTGGGCGCCACGTCGAGCGTCTCGCGTTCCTGGACGTTATGTTCGGCGACCGACCGGCGCTTTCACCTGCAGAGATATTCTATCAGCGCATGCTCGCCGGCGATCCGACGGAAGCAGCCGAAAAAGCCGAGGAGTTCCTCAAAGAACGTTCGCTTTCCTCATACTATGATGACGTGGCAATCAAGGGATTGCAGCTCGCGCAGGCCGACCTCGATCGCGACGCACTCGACCAATCCCGGCTGATCAGGATTCGCGACACGGTTCTGGAATTCGCGAACTACCTCTCCGAACAGGTTGATCGCGAACCGACGGGCGAACAATCGACTGCTGACGCGGAAGCCGCTGCCGCCGTCGAGGCTGCCGCGGCTAAGCCGGTTTATGCCGATTTGCCGGTGCTTGAGCGCGCCGAACTTCCTGTCGAATGGCAGGGAGAAAATCCAATTTTGTGTATCGCGGGTCGAACCGCGCTCGACGAAGCGGCTGGGATAATGCTCGCCCAACTCTGCGACGCGCACGGGCTCCGTGCGCGCGTCGAAGGACCGGGGGCATTGTCGACGAATAATATCTTTCGATTGGAAACCGATGGCGTGGCCATCGTTTGTCTCTCTTACCTCAATGCGACGAACCCTGCTCAAATCCGATATGCGGTCCGCCGCATTCGCCGGAAACTTCCGACGGCGCGTGTCTTGGTCGGGCTTTGGAACGGTTCGGATGTCGTCGAAGGGATCGGTATGCTGCGAGACGGCTCGGGCGCAGACTTGTTCGCCTATACTTTGCGGGATGCAACCCGTCTTTGCATCGAAAGCGTGCGGCCGGATGTCGGTGCACATCGGGCTGGACTCGACGCTCGGCCGGTTGCTAACCCCGCATTATAGCCCGGTGGATTCCGGTTTTTTTCGGAGATGCAAAGCTTTCCTTTTCGTCATCGGCGGATCTGGAGCGATCGTCGACTGCGTGCTGCGCCGAACGGCAACGGCCGGTTCGTGCCGGAGCCACCGGAAAATCAGCCGTGGCGCGAAGCTACGGCGTGTTTGCCACGATTGCAGCTTTCGGCGGCAGGGCGCCGCCCGGATGATAGAGTCGGGCCGCACTGGCGACCGCTGCGACCCCGGCCAGCGTCGCGGCCGCCGACAGTGCTACGATCTCGGAATGTGCAGCAGCACGGAATGAGATGGCGGCGAGAATCGCCCCGATGGTCTGGCCCGTGAGGCGGGCCGTGGCGAGCATTCCCCCGGCAGCCCCGCTGCGCGAAAGCGGCGCGGCCGACAACATCGAGCGATTGTTCGGCGCCTGGAAGAAGCCGAATCCCAGTCCGCACAGGGCCATACGCCATGAGATCTCGCCCCAGGACGGGTTCGCGGGGAGGCATG
>Ga0302314_10007941_pt1 | contig 18990 bp, 15 predicted proteins | sample III_Palsa_N2_3_FD_200533 | JGI IMG/M metagenome (GOLD analysis project Ga0302314, IMG submission 200533) | Peat permafrost microbial communities from Stordalen Mire near Abisko, Sweden - III_Palsa_N2_3 | ecosystem: Environmental > Terrestrial > Soil > Palsa > Peat permafrost | place: Sweden...
GGCTGGATCGCCCAGGGCACACCCCCGTGGCGCCCCGGGCGATCCAACCGCTCAAGCCGACGCGGCGCAGGGTGGAGACCAGCTCCAGTGTCCGCGACTGCTCCTCCGCTGTCCTATCCGCAAACACGGAACTCATAGCAGTACCAGCTGCACTCCGCCTGCTGACACGATCAGAACTTGCCGTACAGGGAACCAAGTTGGGCCACCTCACAGGTGGCGGAGCCGATGAGGCACATGAGGTTGCCGTACTTGCTCGTGTGGACGTTGGTGACCTTGCCGCCGTTGTAGATGTAGATGTAGTTGTTCGGCATCAGCCGGAGCGTGCCAGAGGTGATCGAGTAGTTTCCGCTTGTCGTGAGGTGCATCGTGAAGGCGCCGTCAATACCGCCTTTGATGGGCCCCAGGCCCTTGCAGAAGGGATTGCTGGCGTGCGTGACCATGCGCACGTCCACGGAGTCCTTGTCGGAGCCCAGCTTCTTGGCCACCATCTCCTTGTCGGTAGCGGTCTTGGTGGCGATGAGTTTGCCGGTGCTTTTCTGGTAGACGTGGCTGGCTCGGACTTCCTTGTAGCCTTGGACGGATTTGTCGCTCCACTTGATGACGGCGTTCAGTGACGTGCGGAAGTGGGGGTTCGTCCAGTCGAAGCCGGAGTGGTTGTCGCCACCGAACTGGTAGCCCTTGCCGTAGTCGCAGCCCGCCGGAGGAGCGTCGATGCGGTCCTGCGGGATGAAGGTCACCCACGTCAGGGTGGTCGTCTTGGCTGCGTTCGCCGCAGCTGTGCGGGCGGCGGCCTGACTGCGCAGCGCGGTGGTGGTGTCCGCGTTCTTCGCGGCGGCGGGGACGGCGACCTGCATGCCCCATGCGCGGGCCCGGGGGTTGGTGGCCTGTGGCTGCGCCGCGGGCGTGATGCTGTAGCGGTAGGTGCTGCCGGGGGTGACCCCGGTGTCGTGGAAGGCGGTCACTCCCGGTGCGGGAGCGGCGACCTCCTTGCCGTCACGGGTGACGACGTACCGGGCCTGGTCGGAGTAGCCCTGCCAGGAGAGGTCGACGAAGTCGGTGCCCGCGGCTTCGGTGATTCCCTGGTCGGCCATCGAACGGTCCACGACCGCGGGCTGTCCCGACACCGTGCGCATGACACTGAAGGCCTCGGTGTTCGACGCGCTGCCGTGGGTGCTGGACTGGCTCACGCCGGTCGGGCCGTGCGGACTGCGTGCGGACGTGGCGGACGCCGACTGGCTGCTGCCGGAGTCGTTCACGGGATCAGCTGACGCCTGGGCTCCGGTCGTCAGGAGCACGAGCGGAATGACGGCGATTGACGTCACCTTCAGGGCAGAAGCGTAGAGGTTCATGGGATACGCACCCTTCGTTGGGCTGAAGCCTCGTTCCAGTCCTGCATCTGCCATGCCTGTGGGGCCCTCGCGGAAGGCGGCTTCAGGGTCATGCCGGTGGTCGCCGTCCGGTCGCATCGGGGACGGCGGTATCCGAGCGTCAGAAATCCCGTGGGCCTCGTCACATGCGCGGACGTCACCGTGTCAGTGGACGGCGGAGCTGTTCCGCCGTCTCGGGGGCGTAGCCGCTTGGCTGCTCCTGCTGAGGGAAAGGGGTTTCTGGCGCTGTATTCGTGGTTGAGCGGTTGTCCGTGCGCCGGCTGCGGGCGAGGTGTGGCCAGTGGTCGCTGCCGTGCTAGCCGTGGTGGTCCGGTCCGTGGAGTTCGCTGGGCTCCCAGACGACGCTGCGCAGGCCCGTAGGGTCGACAGCGGCTCCGCCGCGATGGCGGCGGGCGTCGCCGGTGAAGGCCTGGGCGAGCGCTTGTCTCTCGGCGCCGGCTCTGGACCAGGATTCGACGATCCACGTCTGAACTCCGTGGACCTCCTGGTCACCCAGGTGGCGGTAGGTGGGGACAGTGACAGCCCACCGGGTCATGGGAATTCACCTCCCGTCAAACAGTCGATTCACCTTGAAGAACAGTCAATCGTTTGGTGTCGGGCTCTTCTGCTTCCAGGGTGATCGTGGTTGTCGACGACGGCAAGGACGTAGTTTCCGCCTTTCACGCCACAGGCGGCCCCGGACAACGCCTTGCCTGGAGGACGGAGAGGAGAGAGGTCGACGAGCGGGAGCAGGGGCGACAGGCGCGGTAATCCCGAGCCAGGTGGCCTGTCGCCTTGATTCGCAGCGGCTTCACACCCACGAGCGCAAGGCCGAGGCCGCTATCTTGGCTGACCAAAGCGACTTTGTGCGGCGACAGGACGGGGGGCCTGTTCGGCTGACGCCAGGACCGTTCGTAGGCCGCCAGGAGGGACGGATAGAATCGGTTGTAGTTGGTGCCCATCCATTTGGAGGCCTGTCGTGGGAGACCTGAGGCGCGAGTCGCTGCCGCTGCTGATCTGGGTGGTGGTTCTGCCGTGGATTCTGGCGACAGCGGCGACGGCGGCGTGGGGGGATGCCCAGGGCTTGGCCGGGCCGAGTCTGCTGTTCGGCACGCGCATGGTGCTGGTTCCGGTGCTGCTGGCTGCCGGGCTGCCGGGGGTGGTGGCCGGGTTCAAGCGGTGGAACGGGCTGAGGCGCAACTTCTGGCCCGGAGCCGGCCTGGTCTTCGCCCTGGCAGCGCTGTTCATCGACATGGTGGTGAGCTCGACCTGGGGAGAGGACGGAGCGGTCATGTGGATGTGGGCACTTTACTCAGGCTATGTCTTCTTCGTGTTCATTCTCGGCGGCATCGCATGGAAGCGAACATTCAGCTGAGCCCGGATGCACCGGCTGATCCCTGTGGGGCGTGAGGGCCGGAAACAAAGAGACGTCCCGGACCCTGGACCAGTGGACCTTGCTGGAGCCGTCCTGGAAGTTCTCGGTCCGGGTAAGCGTGCCCGGCCCCGGAATGCGTACTTCGGGGCCGGGCCGCATTCAGCTGACGATCGTGCAGTTCTTTACGATGCCGGTGTTGCTGCCGGTGATGCGGCAGGTGTTGTGGCCGCTGCCTCCGTCGATCAGGCCGGTGTTGTCGCCGTTGACGGTGATGTCGTCGTCGCCGTTGCCGCCGAAGATCCCGCCTGTGGCACGATGGCCGGCGTCCGAGCGGCCGTTGACGGTCACCTTGCTCACGCCAGGCGGGCTGTCGCCGGCCCGCACTGTCACCTGGTCTTTCAGGGCGAGTGCGGGGATCGAGCCATTCGTGGGGTCGCCACCGCTGATCGTGATCTGGTTCGTTGTCCCAGTGGTCCCTTCGATGAGGCTCTTTCCACTGGCGGCGATGCCCGAGTCGCCGTCGGCGGCATGGGCAGGCGTGACGCCCAGGGCGGCGCCGGCGCTCAGGGCCAGGGCACCGAGCAGGGCGGTGGTGCGTCCGGAGGCGGTTGGGATGCGGGGCATGAGGGGCTGGCTCCCAGGGGATCGGGTGGGGCGGACGGGTGCACCAGGGGAACGAATATGGACTATTCGGGCGCATTCTCACAAAGCATTTGAACCGTGATGGCAGGGCGGGGCGGGGAGGAAGGGCCTGGCGTGTGTCGTCGAGTCGGACCGAATCGCCCAGCTGGTCGGTGAGCTCTGTCGGGGCGTGACTTCGCGGTCGCTTTCGCGTTGTGGTAGACGGGCCTTCACAGGGGCCGCACGAGGCTTGTTCCACCTGAGCGATGGAGAAGAGACATGAAACGAGTTGCTGCGGCGACAGCAGTCGGGCTGGCGGCCGCGACCGCCTTAGTCGGCGGCGTGCCGCTGCCGGGGCTGCAGGTTCAAGCGGCGCATGCGGGAGTCCTGGGCGACACGCGGCTCACGAACGTGCAGGTGACCCCGGAGTACCGCTCCACGACGGTGCGGGGGAAACTGACCGAGGCCACGGTGGGCGTGGCTCCCGTCCCCGATGCGCCGGTCCACGTGGACTTCTACAACGGGAGCCAACTCGCCGCAGGCTGCAATACGACGACCGGTCTTCTCGGCGAGTTCGAGTGCTTCGCCCCCACGCCATGGGGCGGGCCGACCAATGTTGTCGTGACCTACAACGGGTCCGACCTGTTCATGCGGACCACCGCGACAGCGAGCGCCCCTGTGCAGAGCTGGGGTGCTCCGGCCAGTTGACGCGGTGGGCTTGGCACGTCCGGTCGACACCGCGATGCGTGGGGCCACGAAGGCGTGAGCCGGCGACGGACAGCCGCTTCACCCTCGCCGCGTGATCGGGTCGGGTAGGGGCCGACGGCGGCAGCCAGGGCCCGCTTCGACCAGCCCGACCGGGGGTGCCAGGACTGGCCGGACCCGCCCGCGGAGGTTGGGGTCCGGCCAGTTCCCGCCGGTTACCGGGCGTGGACTTCCAGGAAGGTGCGGACGGCGGATTCCAGGGCGCCTTCGATCCAGGCCGGTTTGAGGCTGGTGTGCTCGCCGGCGAAGTGGACCCGGCCCTCGACCGTGCGGCTGGCGGGGTGGAGTTCGTGGAGTTGGCCGGGGGTGAACACGACGGCCTCGCCCAGTGCGTAGCGGGCCCGCGCCCAGGACTGGGTTGCGCCGACTCCGGTGAACTCGCGGCGCACCACCGGGCCGAATATCCGCTCCAGGTCGTCGAGCGCGAAGGCGTAGCGTTCGCCGTCGGTCAGTGAGTCCCAGCGCATGGCGTCGTCGGACCAGGTGTAGGCGGCCAGTACCACGCCGCCCTTGGATCCTCGGGGGGCGTGGGAGGGGAAGTAGGTGAAGCGGCTGGCGCTGTCCGATACGCATCCGCCGCCGGTGAAGCCGGTCGGGCCCTGTTCCCAGAAGCGGGTCCGGAACTCCAGCAGCACCTTCGAGGCGGAGTCGTAGTGCAGTTCGGTGACCGCCCGGCGCTTGGGATAGGACATGGGCGGCTCGACCGAGCAGAAGCGCAGGGCGCTGAAGGGGATGGTGACGATGGCGTAGTCGCCGGTGAAGGACTCGACGAGGCCGGTGGGGGCTCCGTCGCAGGAGGTCTCGGTTCCGGTCTCGGCGGTGGTGTCGACGCGGACGCCGGTGTCGGTCTGCAGCAGCCGGGTCATTCGGCGGCCCATCCGGATGTCGTTGCGCAGCGGCGCGGACAGGGCGTCGGTCAGGGAGGCGGTGCCGTCTTCCAGTTCCCAGTAGCGGCCGGTGGGGGTGATGGCGGCGCGGTCCATCAGGGTGGGGATCAGTGAGTAGTGCAGCCGGGAGGTGAGGTTCTCGATGGTTCCGGCGGCCTGGATCCGGGCGAGGTCCCAGCCGGCTTCCTCGACCAGGAAGCGGTGAGTGGAGTAGCCGTCGTACTGCTCCAGGACGGCTGTCCAGGCGGTCAGCTGGTCCTCGATGCCGCCCGAGGAGGCCACGGTGACCGGCCCCAGGGCCCGGTCCACGGCTGCCGTCGTGGTCGTGGCCATGTCCCCCGCGCCGAAGGAGGCGTTGACCTTCGCTGGGGCGGCGGCGTAGGCCGCGCGGCTGGTCTCCTTGCCGTTGACCAGGATCCGGGTGCGGTTGGTGGCGGCGGGGGCGTGGAAACTGCCGTCCTCCTTGCCGTTGGTCCACAGCTCGCCGGTGAACGAGTGGTAGGCCACCGGCGGTACGGTGCCGGTGGGGTTCGCGCCGGGGGCCACGTCGGTGTTGTAGAAGAGCCGGCGCTTGAGCTTGAGCTTGTCGGCGAGGGCCAGCACCAGCGGGTGGAAGTCCGGCAGCCGCATGGCGCCCGCCTCCGCGTGCAGGGCCTTGTCCGCGAAGACGCCACGGAAGGTCTTCACCCGGCCGCCGACCCGGCTGCCGTTGGCCTCGATCACCACGACCTGGTGCCCGGCGGCCTTCAGCAGCGTGGCAGCGGTCAGGCCCGCGACCCCGGCTCCGATGACCAGGACCTTCTTGGCGGGTCCGCGCGGCGGCAGCTTGCCGTCGATCAGGACGCGCAGGTACTCCAGCTTCAGGTCCTCGCCCCGGTCGCCGACGAGCAGCAGTTGGCGGGCCAGGGCGGCGCTGGTGGCCGGGTCGGCTCCACCGGGCGCGGGTAAGGGCGCGGCGGAGGTGTCCGGCGCGGTACGGGGTGGGGCGAAAGCCGTGGCCCCGGCGATGGCGGTGACGGCCGCGGCCGAACCGATCAGGGCTCGCCGGTGCACACCCGGCCGCCCGTCGGCGGTGTCGGTCTCTCGTTCGGACATGAGGGGCTCCTGGAACGCAGTTGACAGGACATCAAACTCAACGTCACAGCAACAACTGTGGTGACGGGTCCGGCCCCCTGTTCACTCCTGGGGCTTCACCTCTTGGGCGCAGCCCTGGCACCAGCGCCCCACGCCGAAGGGTCCCCGGAAGCCGTGGAGGTGGTCAAAGCACGCGGTTCGGTCCATCTCCGTGCTCGCGGACGCGCTCGGGCAGGCCGTCCCCGCCGGCGGAGGCGAGGTCAGCCTGGGCTACGGGGACACCGCGACCATCCGGGTGAAGACACGCCACGGTCAGGACAGAACCCTCGAAGGGTGTAGCGCCTCGGGGGCGGGCGACCGTGCTGTCGGATGGTCCGCATGACGTCGCCCATGACTTCGATTGTGGCCCCCACCCCGCCTGTGCCGGCCCTGGCTCTGCGTTTCTGGCCGGACTCGGACGTCCCCGCGTTTGTCGCCGTGCACTGCGAGGAGGCGATGTGCCGCTGGATGATGCGCCCCATCGAGGACGAGGCTGACGAGGCCCGCGCCCGGCTCGCCGAGCAGGACACAGGCTGGGTCGGACGGCTGTCTGCTGAGCTGGGCTGTCGAAGAGGACAGCACGCTCGTCGGCGGGGCGACGCGCGACTGAGCCGAACCCCCCGCAGACCCGCGTGAGTCGTGGTGCGCGCCCGGCGCCGTCGACATCCCGCGCCCTGCCCGGCACCCCCGAACTCCTCGACCGATCGGGCACGCCCCCGCTGGCGCGGCAGTGGACACCGCACGGGTCAGCCCAAGCCGCGGGATCGGAAGAGGAGCATCAGCCACCGCGCCAGTCCCGGACCCCGCTGATTCACGACGTGCCCATGTTCGGATCAGCTCACTTGATGGTGCAGTTTCTGATGGTGCCCGTGTTCGCCTCGGCGTCGTTGTTGCGGCCTTGAGTAAGTGTGCAGGTGCTGGTTCCGGGGCCGCCGTCGATGGTGCCCTTGTTCGCGCTCACGCTTGCGTGGAGCGTTCTGCTGTTGCCGGATCGGATGTAGATCAGGGCGCTCCCGCCCCGGGCGTTGATGGTCCCGGAAGCCCCGTTGCCTGCGCCGCCGAGGCTGCCTGCGCCGCCGTTGGCGGTGATCGAGGCGTGCCCCCCGGTGCCGTTGACGGTCGCCAGGTTGCCATCGCCGCCGATGCCTCCGCCGTCGCCGCCGTTCACGACGATGCCGCTGCCGCTGAGCACCACCGTCGCCCCGGGGCTCTGGTCTGCGCCGGGACCCCCCTTGCCGAGGCCGTGGCCTCCGATGACCCTGAGAGTCTCGGCTTTGACGGAGACGTCGCCGCTTCTACCCCCGAAGAAGTTGGTGGGCTTGCCGCCTACGATGCCCTCACCCCCTCCGCCGCCCGTGCCGACCCCGGCCCCGGCACGCAGGGGCAGACCGGTGCCGCCGGTACCGCTGTCGCCGCCGGCGATGCTGATGACGGGCGCTGTGATGACGGCGGTACCGCCGTCGCCGCCGGCTGCCGGGCGTCCGCCGTTCCTGCCGCCGCCGCCGACACCGGCCCCGCCTCCGCCGTGGACGTTGAGTCCGGCCCCTGCGTTGCCGCCGGACCCGCCGGAGATGTCGATGCTGACGGCAGCTTTGATGCGCGCGGCCCCGCCGGCCAGCGGACCCGCGGCACCGGATGCCGACGAGCCTCCGGCGCCGCCGACGCCGGCCCCGCCTCCGCCGGAGTTGCTTTTGCCTCCCGTGCTGCCGCCGTTGCCGCCGTTGATGGTGACGGTGCGGCCGGAGGTGACGGTCCCGGCCCGGACGCCCGCCCCGCCGCCACCGGAGCGGCCGCCCGTGTTGGAGCCTCCGTGGGCGCCGGTGATGCCGATGTTGCCGCCGGCGGTCACCGTCCCGCCGTCGACGCCGGCCCCGCCGGAGCCGATGGCCGTCAGGCTGGTCGGGTCAGCGCTGCCGCCGAAGATGTCGATGCTGCCCTTGGTGGAGGTGACGGTGCCGTTGAGCACGCCGGGGCCGCCGACGGCTGTGGAGGAGTGGGAGAACGCGTTGCCGCCGGTGATGGTGATGGTGCCGTCGGTCTCGGTGACCGTGCCGCGGCCTTGGCCGCGGCTGCCGTCGACGCCGGGGGCGCCCTGAGGGGAGGACGACGCCCCGGAGGTGCCGATGATGCTGATGGCGTCCGTCCCGCCGCCTCCGTCGACGACGCCCTTGACGGTGCCGATGATGATGATGGTGTCGTCGCCGCCGCTGCCGATCAGTTTCGCGCTGTCGGGGATGCCCTTGGTGCAGACGATACGGTCCCCGGAGGGATGGTGTGTGCGAGAGCAGCCGGCCGGGTCGGCTGCCCACGCAGCCGGGGCCGCGATCACGGCCCAGCCCATCGTCGTCGCCAGGCCCACTGCGGCTGCCAGGCCGCGCCTCGCTACGGTCATACTCACGGAGTCCCCTTTGGATAGACAAGACCCCATACAGATGGTCTGCATGCGGTCGCTCAATGGGGTTGTAGCGTCAAGTGAGGCTCTGCCCCGCCTCTGACACCGCCCGCCCGGCCCCTTGTTCATACGCCCGGCCCACGGTTCCCCACGGACGGCGGTACACGGGCTCCGGTCTCACCGGGGGTTGGTCAGTTCGGCGCGCAGCCGGGAGGCCGGCGACGGCGAGACGTCGAAGCCCCCCTGGACCACGGGCCGGATGGCCCGGTGCAGTTCCGGGTCGTCGACCCGGGTGCCGAGGCGGCCCTGGCTCAGCGGCTGCCGGAGCTGTCGCCGAGGACGTTGCCGATGTAGGTCGAGAGCGAGGCTCGCAGGTCTTCGGGCGCCAGCTTCTGATCATCGATCAGATACACCACGAGGTCGGCGCGGACGGCAGCCAGCAGTGCGTGGGCGGTGAAGCCCGCGTCGTGGACACCGGGCAAGGGGTCCAGTGCCACGCGGAGGTTTTCGTGCCACCAACCGTAGTGCTCGGCCTGGTACGGGTTGCCGAGTCCGGCGTCCTCTGCGGCTGCCATCAGGTGCCGGTTCTCGATCTTGAAGCGCAGCACGGCATCGAGGAGGTCCAGCACCCGCTGCTGCGGTGAGGACCCGACCGCGTCCTGCGCTCCCCGCACAGACTGCTGCAGGGGTTCGAGGCGGGAGGCGATCACGGCGCCGATCAGGCCGGCGCGGTCGCCGAAGCGGCGGAAGAGAGTGCCCTTGCCCACGCCCGCAGCCGCGGCGATGTCGTCCATCGACACACTGTGGGGGTTGCCGCTGTCGGCGAAGAGGGCATCGGCGGCAGCCAGAACAGCTTCCCGGTTGCGCAGGGCATCCGCGCGCTCGGTGCGCTCTGTGCCCTGGGACACGGGTCCTCCTCGGTCATCGGTCTGCCCCGCCCCCGGAACGGGCCATGATACTCGCCGGCTCGAGCAGTGCGATGCGGGCCGGATCGACACCGGGATCCTGGGTGAGGAAGTCCAGGACAGGACCGACCACGCTCTCGAACCAGAACGCCGGGTCGTCGTGGAAGATCAACGGCTTCGTGACACTTCCCTTTCCACGAAGGCGCGGAGCGTGCCCGGGGGCCGACCGGTGAGGCGCTGGACGCGGTCCGAGGTCCGGTCCTCGGCCCCGTCGGCGATGGCGCGGTCCATGGCGGCCAGCATGGTGGCGAACTCCAGCGGTATCTCGGCCGCCCAGCGGTCGCGCAGCTGTTCAAACGTCAGATGCCGGTGCAACACCGGCCGACCGGTGACCTCGGCGATGATCGCAGCGACTTCGTCGTAACTCAGCGCCTGCGGTCCGGTGAGGATCAGGTCGGCGTTGGGGGCCTGCTCGTCGATCAGGGCGCGCACGGCGACGGCGGCGATGTCCTCGGCGTCGACGAACCCGACGCGACCATGTCCCGAGGCCGTGAGGATGGCGCCGTCCTCACGGATGCTGCGCGCGTGGGGGGTGGAGCCGGTGAAGTTCTGCATGAACCAGGAGGGCCGCAGTACTGCCCACTGCTCGAACAGGTCGGGCAGCGCCTGGTGGACCTGGCCCACGGCCGGACCGCCGGCCGGGATCGCCGATGAGCTGAGCAGCACCGCGCGGCGCACGCCTGCCGCGCGGGCCTGGCGGAGGAAGGGCAGCATGACCGCGGCCGGGTCGGGGTCGCCGATCGGCGGAATGAGGTAGACCCGGTCGACACCGTCCAGTGCCTCGCGGTGGGTCACGGGCTCGTTCCAGTCGAAGCGGACGGCCTGCGCGCCCTGCACCGGGGCGGCGCGTCGGCTGGCGGCCTTGACGCGGTGGCGCTCGGCGACCAGTCCGGCGGCGACCCGGCGGCCGGTGGTGCCCGTGGCCCCGATGACCAGGGTGGCGCTGGGTGTGCTCATCGCCTCGCTCCCGCGAAGTCGGCGCCGGGCTGCTGAACGGCAAGCGGGTTCCAGTAGTCGCGGTAGGAGGTGATGCGCCCACCTTCGACCGTGACCACGGCGATGTAGGTCATGTCGAAGGGGCTGTCGGTCTCCACCAGTCGGCCGACCCCGCGCATCTCGACCACGATCGTCTCGGGGACGGTGGTCCGGTGGATCGTCACCTCGGGGAAATCGTGGAGGTCGACGTGGTCGGGGTAGTGGCGCATGTAGTCCGCGATCGCCCGTCGGCCCTCCAGCCGCTCGGGCCAGCCCGGGGGCGCGAAGGGGAACTCGAAGACGCCGCCCTCATCCCACAGGTCCACCCAGGCCCGGATGTTCTTGTCCAGCAGCAACTGCAGACTGTGGCGGTACAGCTCCGTAGGCGCCATGGGCACTGTCATGTCGATGCTTCCGTTCTGCTCGAAGACGCAACGCTCCTGGCCCGCTCGTCATGACGGGGCGCCCAGAAGAAGCGGACCAGTAGTCCGGATGACTGAAGTATGCGGACTGTCGGTCCGTTTTGTAAACACGGGCACACCCAGTGCCGCGACCAGTCGTCGAGCGGCCTATCGGCCGAGCAGTCCTTCCGGCGGTGCGTCAGGTAGCTGGACGGTCTCGGCATGGGTGACGGGGGCAACTGCCCTGGACGGTCGGCGAGAGGGCGATCTGCGCCTCCTCCTGTGGGCGGAGAGGTCGGAGTAGGGTCACACGCCCAGGGTGACGACCGCCCGGATCCGGGTGCACGGCGGTGCCGCCGCACGATCCGGCGCACCACCGGGCCCTCGCGGGGCTCTCCGCCGTTCCAGTACGACTGCCAGAGGGGGTCGGTGCCCTGTGGGTAGCGGAACCAGCGGCGGTTGGCCAGGTCGGTCAGCTCCAGGTGTTCCTCGCAGCGGCCGTGACCGTCTGGTCGGCCACGGCCTGGCTGTGACTCCAGAAAACGCCGGCGACCTGTGCGCCCCTCAGTACGCTCGTGAGACGGCGCCGGTGCGGCCCTCGCACTCCCGGCGCATGCCCGGAGCCGTGGAACGGGGGGTCAGCTCACACTTGCCGTACGGCTACTCATCGTCAGCTCCTTTCCCGCCGGCGCGGAAGCCGGCGAGGAAGTCGGCGATGGGTTCGGCCACCGTGTCGTTTCCGGGGACGGCGTGGCCGCCGGGGTGTTCGAGGACCAGGGGGTTGGCGAACCGGTCGGCGAGGCGAAGCGAGTCCTTGCGCGGCACGATCGTGTCGCGGCGCCCGATGACGTGGACCGAGGGAGTGGTGAGCCTGTGCCGGAACAACGCCGCGTGCATCGGCAGGACGCTGGTGAAGCCGCCGACCATGACGGAGAAGTCGAAACGGAACTCGGGCGGCGCGCTGCCGCTCTCCTGCAATGCCGTGAGCAGGCCGGTCACTACCGTCACTTCCCCGACCGGCAGGCGATGCTGGAGCACATCGCCGTCAACGCCCTCGACGACCTGCTCGCCTTCGCCCGCGACGCGGCCGCCGAGCCGGAGCAGGCCCGTTGGCAGGTGCTGCTCCGGGTGCTGAAGCACGGCTTCGGCCTGCCGCTGGCCCTGGTCAAGTCGCTCTCCGAGGCCACCCGGCCCGACCCGCAGGTGGCCGCCCTCGCCGACCAGGCCAACGCCCTGTTCGAGGAGATCGTGCGCGGGGCCCAGCGGGAGGGCAGCGTGCGTCGGGACATCCAGCCCAGCGAGGTCGTCGCGGTGCTCAACGTGGCCGTCTGCCGTCCGGACACCCGTGCCGACGATCCGCTGACGGTCGTACTGCTCGACGGGCTGTGCGCCTGAACCGAGCGCGCCCGTTGTGCACCCGGACGATCCTCGGCAGCGCTCCGGCTCTTCGGGGACGGGTTCGATGGTGTCCGCCCGGCACAGCCTCCTGGGGAAGGAGGGGGCGGGGGTGCTGTCCCCTCTCCAGGACAAGCCGACGGCCCCGCCGCACGGGGGAGCGGTAGGGCCGTCGTGGGTCCAGGATGCACCGTCTGACCGGTGTCTGGCTGGAGATCGGGCAGACTGCAGCCAGGGCCACGCGCAAGACCGGCCGGAGCCGAGCAGCGGACAGTGGCTTCGGTCACGACGATCCGCAGCAGCAGGTGCCCGTCAGCGGGTGCGGCGGTGGGGGCGGGCGGCGGCGGATCAGCGACCGGTGGTGACGACCATGCGGAAGCGGGCCTTGCCGCTGGACATCTTTGCCACGGCGGCGGCGGTCTCCTCCAGCGGGACTTCCTCGATCCAGGCCCGCACGCCGGTCTGGGCGGCGAAGCGCAGGGTGTCCTGGGTGTCCAGGGCGGCGCCGGAGGAGTGGGCGTAGACCTTGCGGTCCCCGGCCAGCAGTTGCAGCGGGCTGACGGCGACCGGCTCCAGAGAGACGCCGACGATGATGAGTTCGCCGCGGCGGCCCAGGCCGTCGACGGTGGCGGACATCGCGTCGGCGTCGGTGACGGTGGCCAGGACCACCTTGGCGCCGCCGAGCGCCTGGAGGGCTTCGGCGACGCTCCCGGCGGTGCTGTCGATGTAGTGGTCCGCGCCGAGCTTGTGCGCCAGGGGTTCCTTCTCCGCGCCGCGGGCGATGGCGACCGTACGGAAGCCCATGGCGTGGGCGAACTGGACGCCCAGGTGGCCGAGGCCGCCCACGCCGAGGATCGCGACGGTGTCGCCCGCGCGGGCGGCGGAATGGCGCAGGGCGTTGAAGACGGTGACGCCGGCGCAGGCCAGCGGCGCGGCCTCGGCATCGGTCAGTTCGTCGGGCACGGCCGCGAGTGCGTCGGCGGGCACGATGACGGAGTCGGCGTAGCCGCCCGGGTAGGCGGCGCCGGGGATCTGCAACTGGGCGCAGTGGATGGCGTCGCCGTCGCGGCAGGCCTCGCAGTGTCCGCAGCTGCCGCCGAACCAGCCCACCGCGACCCGGTCGCCGACCTGCCAGCCCTCGACGCCGTCGCCGAGGGCGTCGATGCGGCCGGCGATCTCGTGACCGGGGGTGACCGGGAAAGTGGTGCCGGGCAGCAGGCCGGCGCCGATCAGCAGGTCGGAGTGGCAGACGCCGCACGCCACGACGGCGATGCGGACCGCGCCGGGGCCGGGCTCGCGCAGCGGTACTTCGACCAGTTCGAGTGCCGCGTCGGGGGCGGCGAGCTGAACGGCGCGCACGGTGTCGGCGGAGGAGGGGACGGCAGGGGAGGCGGGGGTGGAGGCAGCCATGGAGGGTTCCTTTGCCAGGGGCTCAGCGCGGGGTGGGGCCCGCACCTGCCGGCCCCACCGCTTCGATACGTCCACCATCGGTCGGCCACGCTGCCGGTCCGATGACGAGCGGTCCGTGACCAGTCCACCGTGACCGGAGCCCCGCCGCACGCTGGATGCAGCCGCCCGGTGCCGCGGCCGCCCCCGCAAGCCGGTCCGGGCGTGCCGCAGCGGCGGGCGGCGCGGTGAACGCGTTCTCCCGGGCGGCGTACGTCGGTCATAGCGGCGGCCTTCGGCCTGGAACTGGGCTGCTATCGGGCAGGGGGTCGGTGAAGACCCAGTGGTTCGTGTTCGCTATCCGGCACCGTGTCGTGCTGTGGCCGGGGCGGGCGAGCACGGCCGTCCAGGACCGGTCCAGTGCCCGCGCGTCGCCTGGCAGCGCGTTGGCATGGACGCCACTTGGCGGCCTGTCGACCGGTGGGAGCAGGGGAGGGAAGGCGAGGTGTGGGGTGCATGCAGGCTGCGGAAGCCAGGCCGAGGGTGGCTCAGTCCCTACGATCTGTTCTCCTGGTCATTCCTTCGAGCACCAGTCGCGAGGTAGCCTTTCCATATGCCGATGCTCGTTTCCCGTCTCCATGTGGATCTCCTCCGTGTCACGAGCATGTCCTGTCGCGCCGACGTCTGACCTCAGAACCCTCTCCCCACCGGCGCCACACCCCCTGGACGTGTCATGTCCGAGCAGCTTCCCCTGATCGACCTCTCCCGCATCGACCGCGAGGCATTGCACCGCGCGGCCCGCGATGTCGGGTTCTTCCAGCTCGTCGGCCACGGTGTGACCGCCGCGGAGACCGAGGCACTGCTCTCCGCGGCGCGGGCCTTCTTCGCGCTGCCCGAGGCCGACCGGCTGGCGATCGACAACCTCAACTCCCCGCACTTCCGCGGCTACACCCGTACCGGCAACGAACTCACCCGGGGCACCCGCGACTGGCGCGACCAGCTGGACATCGGCGCCGAGCTGCCCCCGCACGTGCCGGGGGCGGGTGAGCCCGACTACTGGTGGCTGGAAGGCCCCAATCAGTGGCCCGAGGCCCAGCCCGAGCTGCGCAGGGTCACGCTGGACTGGATCGAGCGGCTGAGCGCCGTCTCGCACCGGCTGCTGCACGAGCTGCTGGCCGCGGTCGGGGCCCCGGAGGACTTCTACGACGACGCCTTCGCCGGGCACCCGCACGCCAATCTGAAGCTGATCCGCTACCCCGGACGCGCCCCCGAGGGGGACGAGCAGGGGGTGGGCGTCCACAAGGACTACGGCTTCCTGACTCTGCTGCTGACCGACGGTGTGGGCGGGCTGCAGGTCGAGGACCAGGACGGCGTGTTCCAGGACGTCCCGCACATACCGGGCGCGTTCGTGGTCAACCTCGGCGAGTTGCTGGAGGTCGCCACCGACGGTTACCTCAAGGCCACCAACCACCGCGTGATCAGCCCGCCCGGGGCGCGGATGCGCTACTCGGCGCCCTTCTTCTACAACCCGCGCCTGGACGCCCGGATCGCGCCGCTGCCGTTCCCGCACGTCCAGCACGCCACCGGGGTCACCCAGGATCCGGAGAACCCGCTGTTCGCCGAGTACGGGCAGAACGCCCTCAAGGGGTGGGTCCGCGCGCATCCCGAGGTCGCGCGCAAGCACCACCCGGGCCTGGTCACCCCCAGGGCCTGATCGGCCGTGGCGCCCGCCCGGGGACCGGGCGCAGGCGCCGCCGGACAGGGCGATCGTGGGACGGGCCTACGGACTGCCGGCGGAGAGTACTTGTTCCTGACATGTCGTGTTCCGGCCCGACGGGCCGCTGGCGGCTTCCCAGCGCGGAGGGCGTGATCGGTGTCCACCCGAGCGTCACGGGTGGACACCGATCGTCGTGTACCGCAGGCAGTGTTCATCGGCGGTTGCGACGGTTGCGCAGCAGGCGGACGAGGTAGATGGGAGCGCAAGCTGCAGGCCGCCACCACTGAGGCTTCGCCATCTTCGAACGTGCTGGTCGGAGGGTCTGGTGTGGCTGGTTGTGGGGGTGCTCGTGCTGCTGGTGGGCGGGAGTCTGGGGTCTTGATCATCTGTCAGGGGGTGGTCAGCGGTTGACTTCGAGGTTGGTCACGACGAGCAGGGCGCGCAGGAGGGCGGTGGCGCGGGCGGGGTCGGTGCGGAGCTTGGCGAGGATCCGCCAGGCTTTCAGGTTCGCGAAGGCGTGTTCGACTGGGGTGCGGGCGGCGGCCAGGATCTGGTTGGCCTGCTTGTGGCCGGCGGTGAGTTTGCGGGCCCGGGTGACTCCGTTGCTTAATTCTCCTGCCTATGCGGCGAGTTGAGCATTGAGTCGCGTGAGGCGGTTGGTCCGGGGTTTTGGTGTTTCGGGGCGGGTCCAGTGGGCATCGAGTCGGGTGGCGTTGACGGCAGTGGCGGAGAAGGCGTGCTGGAGGGTGGTCTTCTGCAGGCCCTGGTAGCGGGCGCGGCGAAGGCCGGTGATGTCCAGGGCCTGGTTGATCGTGCCTTCGACGCCGGCGCGTAGGGCGTATCTGGCCTGCCAGGTGTCGGTCTTCTGCGCGGCTCGGGCGGCGGTGACGGCTTCGTGCAGTTCCTGGGGCCGCAGGGTGAGCATGCGGGTGCCGCGGGCAGCGGTGGTGCACTTCGCCTGGGAGGGGCAGGCCCGGCAGTCGGTGCGGGCGAACTGGACGACGATCGCGTCGTGTCCGTGTTGCTGGACCGGGAACCAGCCGGTGCTGGTGCGGCCTTCGGGGCAGCGGACCTGACGGGTGTTCCAGTCGACGCGGAAGGCGGCCTTGTCGAAGCCCTGGGCGGCCCTGGCCTGTGGGGAGTGGTCGGCCAGCAGCGGGGTGACCATGTCGATGCCCTCGCGCGCGGCGGCGGCGACCAGGCCGGCGGAGGGGTAGCCGGAGTCCAGGAAGTGCTCGGCCGGCTTCAGGCCCCGCCCGGCCAGGCGCTCCTGGATCCCCGCGGTCGCGTTGACGTCGGGGGCTGTGGAGGGGGTGGTGGCGACGTCGGTGATCAGGTTCGGGCGGCCGGGCCCGGCGGCTTCGTTGTCGCAGGTCTCGGTGAGGTGGACCTTGTAGCCGCACCAGAACAGGTCCTCGCCCTTGGCGGACCAGCGGGCGTCGGTGTCGTAGGGCGAGGCGATCCTCGTACTGCCGGGCGGGACACCGTCCTGCCCGGCGTCCCGCTTGCGGATCACCTCCCGCTCCCGGGTGTCGGTGCGCAGGTAGTAGCGCTGGACGAAGACCTGCCGCAGGACCTCGACCGGCCGCATCTCCCGCAGCCAGGCCGGGGCGCCGGGCGTGCGGACGGCCTGCAGCAGCCGCAGCGCGTCCTGGGCCTGCACCTGGGCGAGGCGGTCCCGCTTGACCTGCGAGGACGGCATCCGCCAGCTGTCGACGCGGTCCCCGTAGCGCAGTTCCATCTCGTCCAGCGGCATGTTCGCCGCCAGCCAGACGGGGGCCGCGACCGCCAGCGCGTTGAGCGCCGCGCGGACGCTCTCGCCCATGACCTCCAGACTGTTGAGGTCCCGGACCGCACTGATCACGTGGGTGGAGTCGGACCGCTGCCGGCCACCCGCGGCGACCAGGCCCTTCTCCCGGCAGTGCTCCAGCAGCCGGTCGAACACCAGCCGCTCCAGCCCGTGCTCCACCAGCCGGGTCCGGAACTTCGACAGGACGGTGAAGTCGAAGCCCGGGTCGGCCAGTTCGAGCCCGAGGCAGTACTTCCAGTCGATGGCGCGGGCCGCCGTCGCCGCGGCCTGCCGGTCGGACAGGTTCTCCACGAACTGCAGCACCGTGACCAGCGCCAGCATCCCCGGCGCCAGCCCCGGAGCCCCGCGCACCCCGAACGCCCCGACGAACGGGCCGTCGGCGAACACCTCACCGCACTCGTCCCGCAACCGCATGGCCAGCGAACCCCTCGGGAACGCAGCCACCGCAACCGCCCGCGTCTGCACCGGGACCTCCGGCAGCACACCAGGACGCATCGACATCCCTACCACCCCCGCAGCCGCACGACAGGAGACGACCGCAACCCCGATCATGCCCAACCCCAACCCCACACCACGAATTGAGCAACGGAGTCGCTCTGGGTGCCAAAGCCGACCGCAGCCCAGAGCGACCTGTGCGCTGATCTCGGTCAGGCCCTGGACAAGCAAGCCTGGTCGCGCGACGCCCCAGGACTGCCGGTTACCGCGCCCTGCGGCTGAATATCCGGCCAAGGCGCTGGAGATCGCCTGGGGGGTGGACACGCTGTTCCACGCCCGGGGCGACGTACAAGGACATCGCCGCTGACCTGAGCATCAACAGGGCGACGCTGCGCGAGTGGGTGCTGCGGGACCGCGAACACCGCCGCATTGCTCCCACCGGCACGCGCACCAGCGGGTCGGCTGCGGCCCGGACGGGACAGGCAGCTGCGCCCGATGATCCAGACGAGCGGTCCGGCAGTTGGAGGCCCGGTCGGCCGAGCTTGAAGCCAGCGAACGGAAGCCGGCTGCCGAGAGGGACATCCTGCGCAAGGAAGTCGGCGGTGCCGCCGGATTTCTGTGGCTTCTCTTGACACTCTGCGGGCCCGGGAGGATTCTGCGCTGTGGCAGAGAGAGCGCTCTCCCGAGATCGGGGTGAAGAGGAGTGTCCCATGATGTCTCGCCGCAGGCTGGCCGCGGCCTCGGCCGTGCGCCCTGTCGGGTCTTCGGTGGTCAACCTGTCCGACGCCGGCCTCGACACGGCTCGGAAGCACATCGAACCGGCCGTCAACGGCGGCGCCCACGCATCGCCCCCACCCTCGGCTCCGGCGCAACTCCGCCGTCGTGAACCGGTTCCTCCTCGGTTGACGGCGGCCGCCACCCTCCCGGCTGTCGCTCCGAACCGCTGAGGTCGGTCGCCGATCGGGTTTCGCCCCGGACGGTGGCAAGGCCACCCCGATGTGCACCACCGCACACGGCACGATCCACCCCCCCGGCAGGCACGACGCCATCCGGCGCGCGCAACTGCCGCTTCGACGGCCCGCCGCAGAACAACCACGTTCGGCGGCGGGTTCTTTGCGCCACCACGGTCCCACCCGCCGACCGGCCCAACGGCCCGGCGCCGGGGAAGCAGATCAGTCAACCGAAGGGAACGGAATGAGGCCACTCCCTCTCCTGCGGTCGCCGGCGCCTGCGCGCCGCGGACCGCGACCGCGCCGCCGTCGGCCGGGCCTACGCGCGCTGCTCGCAGTCGCGGCGCTGTTAGCCCTGTCGCTGGCCGGCGCGCCCACCGTGGCGAGCGCCGCCGGCAGCGCCGCCTTCGGCGGCACCCCGGCCGCCGTCCCCGGT
>Ga0302314_10007942_pt1 | contig 18990 bp, 14 predicted proteins | sample III_Palsa_N2_3_FD_200533 | JGI IMG/M metagenome (GOLD analysis project Ga0302314, IMG submission 200533) | Peat permafrost microbial communities from Stordalen Mire near Abisko, Sweden - III_Palsa_N2_3 | ecosystem: Environmental > Terrestrial > Soil > Palsa > Peat permafrost | place: Sweden...
CGCTAGGTGGGCGCGCCCGGCGTCGGTCAGGCTGTAGAGCTTGCGATTCCCCTGCGGCTCGACCGCGGCGTGGCCGATCTCTTCCAGATAGGTCAGCGCCGGATAGATCACGCCGGGGCTCGGCGCATAGAAGCCGCGCGACCGCTCCTCCACCGCCTTGATCAGCTCGTAGCCGTGCGCCGGCGCCACCTCCAGCAGCGCCAGGATGACGAGTTGCAGGTCGGCCCCGGACAGTTTGCGCCCGCCCGGAACCCCACCATCGCCGAAACCCCAGAACCCACCGCCGCCGCGGTCCCATCCGTGGCGGCCGCCGCGACGGGCAATGGCGTGGAGTTTGTGGCGAAGGCCGTGATGATGATCGAAAAACATATCTTACGATATATTCGGCTTTCACGTTACGCAAGCCGTAAGTGGCGGTCACGGCTCGGCGGCGGCCCGGCCGTTGCTCGGCAGACGATCGTCCCAAGGTGACGGCCCCGAGGCTCAACACCGGTTCGAACGCAGATGAGCGGACGTCGAGCGCCGCCGGAGGCCCAGTCGTGACACGTATGCGCGCTCTTCTACGATGCAGTCGTCAGCGGTTACGATGGGTCAACAAGCACCTGCAGGAGTTGGCGACCGTGGCGACAATCCCGCAGAACTGCGATGTGGTGGTGAGGCCGGACTATCGCGACGAGTAAGGCGGTCGCTCACGAGGCGTTCAGACCATTCGCCGCCATTACGTCGGTTAGGCGGAGGCCGTCGAAGCGAAGAGCAGGCGCCGGCGGTTCGGCCGCGCTCGATCACTGCGTCCGCCGTCCACCTCATCCGAACCATTGCCGTGAGCCAAGTACAAGGTTCGCCTCCGGAGCAGACAGCGATCATGTCGTCCGCTTACCGCTCCAGCGCGCCCTTGCCCGCGATGATCTTGTCGCGGAACTTCTCGATCCGCGCTACGCGGGTCGCCGGTTGCTTGGCCTGGTTCAGATTGAACAGGTAGCTTTTCTGGCGGCCTGGCGTCAGAGCCCGGAAGGCCTCGGCCAGTTCCGGGTCGGCGTCCAGCGCGTCGGTCAGCTCGTCCGGCATGTCGATCTCGCGCGCCTGCTTCGCCGGCTTGGTTCCCGCCTCGGCGTGATCCATCAGCTGCCGCAGATAGGCGCGGATCACCGGCGCCAGCTCGCCGACCTGCCCTACAGCGGTAAAGCGGATCATGCTCGGCGTCTGGCTGTTGGGACCTTGCGGTTCCAGCACGCCTTCGGTGTCGCGCAGCAGGCCGGGGTTCATGAAGCTGAGCCGGAAGTCGGCTCGAAACGCGCCGAAGAGCGCGATGTTGCGACCGGCGTGCAGGTAGCACGGATGCGCCCATTTCACCGTTTCCAGCAGACCCATGCCGAGACAGATCCGGCGCAGGTCGTTCAGCCCGTCGATCCAGAGCCGGGTCGAGCAATCCGGCGTCGCGAACCGGTCGCACCGACCGCAGCCCTTGGTGAAGAAGTCGTCTGGATCGGTGATCATCGCCATCTTGGGCCATATCCCTGCCGTGCCGGCGCGGGCTTGGCAACGGCGGCCTTCTATCCAACGCCGCCACTCGGAACGTCCGCTGTCGGGCAAAGCTGCCGACGGAGCATACGACCCCGTTGCTGCCGGAACCGACGCCGTGTCCGCTAGGCTTAGGCCATGCCCGGGGACGGGCGAAGAGACTCGCCGTCGGCGCTTCGTATTGGTTGGGTGGTGTCGATCCTCCGGCGGCGGCGAAGACGCGCCACTGAGCGACAGGGTGTTCGCGCCCACCGCGATCCGACGCATAGCGGCCGTCGGGAAATGTCCGCGTTCAGGCATTCCGGACGCTGTACGCACCATTTCCGTGGGCTGCGCGCGCCGATTGAGTATCGTATCCCCGGACCACGACTCTCGCCGAGGCAGCGCCGCCGTGGTGTTCTTACTGGCCGAACGCAGGGGAAGCGGGATGCGCGGGCTCATGACGTTGGTGGCGACGATCGTCGTCTGCCTGACGGCCTCGGCGGCGGCCGCCCAGACCCTGTCATTCTTTGGCGACATCGGCGGCGCGCCGGTGTTCGTCGAGCTCGAGCGTACCGGCGAGAAGCTGTCGGGCTCGTATATCTATCTGCGGCAACCGCAGTGGATCGCCCTGGAGGGCAGGATCGACGCCGGCGGCGTGACGATGGACGAATCCATCGTTGGCGCGAAGACCGGCAGCTTCAAAGGCCGGGCCGGTCCGACCGGTTGGTCGGGAACCTGGCGCAGTCCCAACGGGCGGACCGCCAGCTTCTCGCTGCGCCCTGAACGGGGGACCCTGTCGGACCTAGACGGGCGGCTACAATGCAAGACCAGCAAGGCCGAAGACGACTACACCTTCTCCCAGTCGCTCGACCTTCGGGCAAGCCGGGGCCGGCTGTCGACTTTCTCCTACGCCACGCACACCGGGGGCAAATACGGCCCGGAGGATTGCGCCATTCAGCTCGGCAACCTGCAGCAGCTCAAATCGGAGCTAGGCATCCTGCTGCGCGCGACGGAGGACGATCCGGACGACACCAGCGAGGACGCGATGCACTGCAACATGAGCATCGACGGTGACAGCGACCACCTCGTCCTCCGGGTCCGGGGATGCAAGGGCGCTGGGGGTCGGTTCTTCTGCAGCGGCAACGGCAGCTGGGCGGACCTGATCGTCAGCCGCAAGACTAAGATCTGCAGGGCGATGGAGTAGGGACGGCGCCCTGACGCCGCGCCCTCCCGAGCGCGGATGTCGGAGGGTCGAGAGTCCCATCGTCAAGAGTCCGCTATCCCCTCGTCTCTCCGGTTCAACAGGTTCGCTTTCGGGCCAGGTGGCAGGATGCATTGATCCGGGGTGCAATACTTAATTGACGACCCGCCGACCTCCATCAGCCTGCCGGTGGGTTGTTGACCGCCAGTTGCGCTTGGAAGGCGCGCCGGTAGGCGGGCCGGGCCTCGCCGCGGGCCACATAGGCGGCAAGGGTCGGATACTCGTCCAACAGACCCGACATCCTGAGCCGGAGCAGCACCGACACCATCAGGAGGTCGCCGGCGCTGAACGCGCCGTCGAGCCAGTCGGCGTCGCCGAGGCGGTGGGAAAGCTGGTCCAGCCGGCTGCGAACACGATCTTTGACGAGGGGCATGCGTTCCGCGGCCCAAGGCTTGTCGCCCTCGACCATTCTGGCGGTTGAAAGGTCGAGGATCGGCGGCTCTACGGTGTTGAGCGCGGCGAACACCCAGGTGATGGCGCGCGCCCGGGCGGCTGCATCTTCGGGCAAGAGGCCCGGATGGCGCTGCGCGAGGTGGAACACGATCGCGCCGGTCTCGAACAGGGCGAGATCGCCTTCCTCGTAGGTCGGGATCTGCCCGAACGGATGCAGCGCGAGGTGGGCGGGCTCTTTCATCGCGGCGAACGACACCAGGCGAACGTCGTAGGGCTGGCCCACTTCCTCCAACGCCCAGCGAACTCGCGTGTCCCGCGCCAGGCCCTTGCCGCCATCGGGCGACCGTTCGAAGGCGGTGATGATCGGGCGCATGGTTCCTCACCAGGGCGGTCGTTGCTCACGGTGATGACGAATGACGGGGGCGACTCCCGACAAGCTAGTTGTTTTTGTAAGCCGCAGAATGCCGGGAGCTAAGACCGATATCTCGCCAACAACACAGCAGCGGGCGTTCGCGACGACATGAGGTCGCCACCACAAATGGCGGTTGGCGAAATTCAAGCTTGAGCTTAGAGAGTTAAACTTCATGCAACCACAAGCTGGAAAGGCGAAACGCGAATGCCCCTGCCCGGTACCGTTGCCCCGGCCCCCAATCTCGCGCTGGGTTTCGACACGGACGCCCCCGTTACGTCCGAAGAAGCCGCGGCCCGGAAGGCGGCGGGTTTTGTGTTCTGCGTTCGGTATCTGACCCGCGTCCGACCTGAAGAGGATCCGAGCGACCTGACCGCCGCGGAGGCCGAGCGGCTCCTCGACGCTGGCTTGGCCGTCTCGGCCGTTCAGCATGTCGCCCGCGAAGGTTGGATGCCGAACGCGCAACTCGGCAGTCTTTATGGCGCCAACGCCGCCGCCAACGCGCGATCGGTTGGGCTTCCTGGCGGAATGAACATCTGGCTCGATCTCGAAGGCGTCGCGGGCGGCGCCGCAAGCTCGGATGTCGCCGCCTATTGCAATGCATGGTTCGCGGAACTCGCCGACGCCGGATACCTGCCCGGCATATATGTGGGCGCAAACTGCGGTCTGACCGGCGACGAACTGTTCTTTGCGCTCAGCACGAAGCACTATTGGAAGTCTGGAAGCACCGTCCCCGATGTCCCGCATCGCGGATATCAGATGATACAGTCGATCTCCAAAATCACCGGCGACCGGAACGTCACCCAACCCGATGGTGAGGGTGGGACGGTGATGTGGCTTCAGCCGTAGGGCGACTGATGGCTTCTCCGGCATTCCGTGGCGGGACGATCATCACGGCTTAGAACAGCTTGTCTGCAGGACCGCACCTCGCGGGTCCTGCTTTTTGGCATCGGCGTCCGGTTTTCCCCCGAGCTTCCACCCCACCCCGGCCCCGCCCCATCGAGGCGCCGGGAGCATCGCGGTTGCTACCGCGCCGGCGCGAGGTCGGCGACGAGGTCTTCGGCTTTCTTGAACAGGGCGGGGTCGACCACGGCGCCGGAGGCGGCGGCGTTTTCGTCGAGCTGTTCCGGGCGGCTGGCGCCGACGATGGCGGAGGCGACGTTGGGTTCGCGCAGCACCCAGGCGAGGGCGAACTGGCCGAGCGTGAGGCCCGCTTCGGCCGCGATCGGCTTCAGCTGCTGCACGCGCTCCAGCACCGGCTTTTCCATCCAGCGCTGGATCGCCGAGCTCATCGAGTCGGAGGTGGCGCGGGTGCCGGCGGGCGCGGGCGAGTTGGGGTCGTACTTGCCGGTCAGCACGCCCTGGGCCAGCGGGGACCAGACGATCTGCGAGACGCCGTTGGCGGCGCAGATCGGGATCACCTTCTTTTCCGGGCGGCGATAGAGCAGCGAATATTGCGGCTGGCTGGAGACGAACTTCTCCACGCCGGGAATGGCGAAGGCGGCCTCGATCTGCTCCGGCGACCATTCGGAGAAGCCAATCCAGCGCACCTTGCCGGCGCGGACGATCTCGGACAGCGCCTGCATGGTCTCTTCCAGCGGCGTCTCAACGTCGTAGCGGTGGCACTGGTAGAGATCGACGTAGTCGGTGCGCAGGCGGGTCAGCGAGGCGTCGATCTGCTTGAACACCTGGGCGCGCGAGAGGCCCTTGTCAGTGTCGCTCATCGGCACGAACAGCTTGGTGGCGAGGATGTAGCTGTCGCGCGGCCGCTTGGCCAAGGTCTCGCCCAGCACCGTCTCGGCGGCGCCGCGGCCATAGGCGTTGGCGGTGTCGATGAAGTTGATCCCGAGGTCGAACGCGCGGTCGACGCAGGCGCGCGACTTGTCGGCCTCGACGCCGACGCCGTAGGTGAGCCAGGAGCCCAGGGAGATTTCGGAGACGTTCAGATCGCTGGCGCCCAGCTGGCGGTACTTCATGGCGTGGCTCTCCCGTTGGCGTTTTGCGGCCAACCACCCGTGGGCGGGCCTCGTGTCAAGCGCGTGCGGCGCAATTCACCTTCGGCTGAGTTCGCGACCCGCTGGCGCGACGGCCTCGTTGACCACGCCCGGATCGTCGCGCAGCCGGATATAGAGTCGGCCACCGATCGGGTGGGGCACGCTGAGCACGTAGCCAGGGAAACCCTCGGGCGTCTTGACGACGTGGGCGAAGGCCGGATCGCTCGCGACGCTGTCGATCAGGAACAGGTTCGAGCCCGAAAGCTCGCACGGCCGCTCCGGCCCCGCGTCGCACTTCAGCTCACGCAGCACCGGCGTGCGCACCAGTGTCGCCAGCGGCTGCCACACGCCCGGTCCATCGCTGGTGACGATTCGAAACCGCAGCGGCCCGAACGCCGAGCCGCCGAACGCCTTACCGGTGTCGAGCGTCGCCAGGGCCACATGGGCGTCCTCCAGCGTGAGGCCGCTCTGCTGCGTGAGTTTGGCCGAAGCGCCGCCATCGATGGTCGCCACTTCAATCGACTCGTCGCTGGAGAACCGGCTCGGCTGCAACGCCCGCACCGAGAAGGTCATCACCGCGCCCTGACGCAGTTCGTCCGCGCCGGTGAGCCGGATCGGGATCGGCTGGGTCGGCTCGCCCGGCTGCACGCTCTTGCCGATCAGGGCGACGCTGGGGCTGGGTCCTGCCACCGTGACCTTGAGGCTTTGGCTGCGACCATCGCCCAGCGCGACTTTGGCGGTGAAGGTCTGCCCGGCCGACAGCTTCTGCCCCCCGGCCGGATCGGCCATGTCGAGCGTCAGCTCGTCGCCCCCGCCGACGGAGGTCATGACCCCCGGTTTGAAGGCGACGCCGGCCAGCGTCAGCCCCGACACCTGATCCAGCCGCGCGCCCGCCAGCACGCCCGATGTGTCGCCGGCGTGCAGGGTGAAGCTCTGCACCCGGCCGGACTCGGCGAACGCCTTCAGCGTCACCGCCTGCGGCTCGGCCATGCCGTACTGCTTGATCAGCAGCGTCACCGGCCCGGGGCTCACGCCCACCAGCGGCACGGTGACCGACAGCTGGTCGGGTTGCGCCGCCTTCCAGTCCAGCGGCGCGCCGCCGCTTAAGGAGACGCTCTCGACGCAGGTCGCCTCGCGGCCGTCCAGGTGCAGGGTGTCGTCCCGTCCGACCACCAGCGCCTGATCGTCTCCTTCGGAAACGCGCCAGGCTTCGGCATGCGAGCTCTGCAGCTGGAAGGTGGGTCCGTCGAACGGCGCGAAGCCCCAGACGCCGTGCAGAACCGCGTCGGTCTGGTCATCGACCTTGGCCGCATCGAATCCGCGGGTGTCGATGACGAAGCCGCCCGCCTCGGCGTCGGCCTTCGCCGGCAGTTCGAGCGTCTCGCCGGTCTTGGTCTTCAGCCGCAGCGCCATGGCGTGGGCGTAGTCGGTGGAATAGGCCAGCGGCGCGCCTTCCACCGCCAGCACCAGGTCGCCGCGCTGGGCGCAGTAGACGCCCTTCGGGTCAACCGGCTGCAGCGGCGGCGCCTGCGGCGGCCCGATCGCTGGCAGCGAGGCGACCAGCACCGAGAGCTGGTCGTGGAATGACGGCGCCGTATTCAGCAGCAGCGCCAGCTTGCCGCCGTCCGCGGTCCCTAGCGCCGGGATGTAGGCGTATTTCGCCGTGCGGAACGAATCCATGATCTTGGCGATGTCCATCACCGCGGCGACGTAGGGGCTGTAGAGACCGAAATCGGCGTGTGGCGTGGCGCTGAGCTGGAACGCGAGGTCAGCCGAACTGCCGGACGTCAGCGACTCCACGATCGAGGCGCTGTGGCCGTCGTTCAGCACCAGCGCATCCTGACCTTGAGTCAGGCAGGCGGCTTGCAGGTCGGCCATCTTGTCGAAGCAGTCGGCGTTCAGCTTGATTGAGAGGCTACGGGCCAGGAGCGGCGTCACCGTCTTCAGATGGTCCGGATCGCCGCGGTCAGCCTTGCGGATGCTGGCCAGATAGGCGTCGAGCCGCGATCGATCGAGTGAGGCCTGGTTGAGGTCCTGCGAAGCACGCACGAACGCGCCCGGCCGTCCGCGAACGGCGCTGACCAGGGTGGCGAAGTCGCCGCCGGTCTGCGGCGCCAGGAACAAGATCACTTGCTGGGCGTCGGCCGGCACGGTCATCTTCAGCACATCGGCGCCGGCCTTGTGGTCCCAGGTCTGCGCCTTGTGAAACCAGGTCGTCGGCGGCGGATTGGTCGCCCCGCGCAGGAAACCGGCCACCAGCAGGTAATGCACCGACTGCGCCGGCGGCAGATCGGCCTTGATCTCCAGCTGGTCGCCGACGCTGAGGTTGGGAACCTGCGAGATGGGAAGGGTGATGGCGCCATGCGTCACCGTCACCTCCAGCGTCGGACCTGACAGGTCGAACGGCGCGGCGTCGGCCAGGGCCAGACTCGGCGCAGCGAGAAAGAGGCAGGCGAAAAGGCGGCAGAGATGGAGACGTCCGAGCATGTTCCGCCGACGGCTAACGTTTTCGCGGCCCGACTTAGGACCGGCTTATGTCAAGAAAGCGCCAAACGCCGTCATGGCTCCAGCTTCGACGCCCGCAAGCGCTGACGACCGGCTTGGGCCGTGATAGGTGCACGGTTCGAACGCAGCTTTTGGGAGGAAGCCACGATGTTTTCGCATATCATGATCGGCACCAACGACCTGGACAAAGCCAAGTCGTTCTATGACGCCCTGCTCGGCACGCTCGACGTGCCGCCGGCCCGGGTCGACGGCCACCGCATCTTCTACTTCACGCCCACCGGCGTCTTTTCGGTCTCCAAGCCGATCGACGGCGAGCCGGCGACGGCAGCCAATGGCGGCACAATCGGGTTCGCCGCCAAGTCGCCGGAGCAAGCCGACGCCTGGCACGCCGCGGGCGTCGCCAACGGCGCGACCTCGATCGAAGATCCGCCCGGCGTGCGCGAAGGCGGCACGGGCAAGATGTACCTCGCCTACCTGCGCGACCCCGACGGCAACAAGCTGTGCGCCCTGCACCGCATGTAGCCGGCGTCCAGCTCCGGCGCGCGCACCTCGCTGACGCGCCGGCGCTTCGGGCGATCCTGTACGACACGTTCGAGAGCACCTGGCGCCCGAACATCACGACGGCGGCGGCCGAGGCCTTCCTCAGCGAAGACCGGCCGTCCGCCTACGTCGGCGAGCGCGGACTCGAATTCTGGGTGGCGGAACGCGACGGCGAGGTGGTCGGTCTCGTGCACTGGCACGGCGACTTCGTGCATGCCCTGCACGTGCTCGCCCGCCACGCTCGCAGCGGCGTCGGTGCGGCGCTGATGGATCAGGCCGAGGCAGGGATCGCTGGCGCCGGCCTACCATTCGCGCGGCTCGAGACCGACACCTTCAACGCCCGCAGCCAGGCGTTCTATGCCGCGCGCGGCTACCTGGAAGAGGGCCGCTACCCCGACACCGAATGGAACAGCGGCCTGACCACCTTGCTGCTGGTGAAGCGCCTTACCTGACGGCCTTCGCCAGCGCCTTGGCGTTGGCCTGTTCGTGGGCGACGGCGTCGCGGGTTTCCTGCAGCAGCCGCGCGGCGATCGGGTTCTTGGCTATGACCGCCCAATAGCGCGCCAGCTTCGCGTGCTTGCCGAGCGGGTTTTCCGAGCCGAACAGCGCCGGCGCCCACTCGTAAGACAGCATCAGTTGCGGCACGAGCGCGCCATCGGCCCAGGTCAGCTTGTCGCCGACCGCGTAGCCGCCGTCGCCGATATAGGCTTCGATGTAACTAAGCGCGGTCTCGACCGCCTCCAGCCCGCGGTCGATCGATGCCCGGTCCCAGCGCTTGCGCGACTGACCGGAGGCGGTGAACAGCGGCCGCATCGCCATCACCAGATAGAAGTCGCACAGCCGCGAGATCAGCCGCACCTGCGCCTTGCCCCAAGGATCGGGTGGCAACAGCGGTGGGTCAGGGTACGCGTCTTCCAAGTATTCGCAGATCACCTCCGATTCCGGCAGGGCCTGGCCGTCGTCGGTGATCAGCGTCGGCACCCGGCCGATCGGGTTGATGCTGTAGTAGTCGCCCTTCGATTCCGGCGTGGCGTGGAAGCCTGGCGGCTCGATGATCTCGACGTCCAGGCCCTTGGCGTAGAGGCAGAGCCGGACGCGGGTGGGAAAGGGCGAGGTGTAGGTCTGGTAAAGCTTCACGGGGTCGCCTTTGCAGAGATCGTGGCCGGCGTGAGGTCGTAGACGTCGCGAGCCGCCGCTTCCACCGCCGCATCGGAAAACGCCAGCGGGAAGAAGTCGCCGCCGGCCCAGAGCGGGAACAGGTCGCGGTAGTGCGGGCTGAAGGGATCGCCCGATTGCCCGGGCGTGTTGACGGCGACGCTCTTGTCCCAGTCGCCCACATCCATGTCGAGCCGCACCGAGGGTCCGGCGGTGACCGCGTAGTCCTTTGTCCGCCAGGTCGCCGCCGCCGGCGTCGAGGCCGAGCCGCGCACTTCGAGTGGACCGACGCTCATCTGGGCGGCCAGCGATGGATTGGCCAGCGCCGCTGCGGCCGGGACGAAGTCGGCGTGGTGCAGCGCGCCCCAGCGCCATGTCGCGGGGTCCGGTCCTAGCTTGGCGCGTACGCTCTTGACCGCCTCCGCCAGGCTGGTGAGCAGCACCCGATCCCTGAGCGCGGCCGGCGCGTCGGCGCTTTCCAGATAGCTGATCACCGCATCGGGGTTGCCGGCGCCGACCGGCGCCTGCGCCGACGCCGGCGTCGCTTCGGCGACTAGGTTACGGCCAAGGTGGTTCACCGCCCAGTCCTCGTAGATCGCCGCCGCGGCGCTCTCGACGCCCTCGTGGCAGTCCCAATCCTTCAGCAGCGAGAGACCGAGCGCGGCGTCGGGATCGTCGGACGACAAATGCGCCAGCAGCGCGCGCAGCCGGCAAGCCTCGGGGCTGGTCGCGTCCATCTGCAGGTTCATCGAGTCGGCCAATGTCACGTGGCTGTCGGCGCCCAGCACCTGCTTGATCCGCGTGATCCGGCTGGGATCGCTCCACTCGAACCCGACCTTGCGTTCGGCGACAGGATAGCCGGCCGGCAGGTTCATCTCGTTGGCCGAGGCGAACCAGCCCTCGGGCGGATTGTAGACGCTGGGCAGCTGGTCGGCGCTCAGCGAGCCCTGCCACTCGTAGCGTCCATCGCCCGGGACCGGCATCAGCCCATCCCAGTTCGGCCGGATCGGCGCGCGACCGGCGGCGATCCAACCGATATCGCCGGCGGTGGAGGCGAAGATCATGTTCTCCGACGGCGCGCCCCACTGGCTCATGTCGGCGCGGAAGCTCGGCCAGTCCTTGGCGTCGTCGTATTCGATCGAACCGAAATAGGCCGAGGTGCCCGGCTCGCCCCAGACCGTGCGCACCGCGAAGGCGTGCTTGCCATCGTCCGACACCTTCACCACCGGGCCGTGGCGGGTGAACAACAGGTCGGTCTCGCGCGGCGGCGCGCCTTTTACCGGGATGGCTTCGTGGACCACCTTCATGTCCTCCCAGCCGCCGCCATAGCGGTACTGGCGCGGATTGGCCGGGTTCAGGTCGTAGACATAGAGGTCTTCCTGATCGATCGCGAAGATGGTCAGGCCGAAGGCGATCGCCTCGTTGTGTCCCACCGAGACGCCCGGCAGCGCTGGCTCGCCCGCGCCGATCACGTCAAGCCCCGGCGCTTTCAGCTGTACGAGGTAGCGCAGCGACGGCACGCCCAGCGCGCGGTGCGGATCGTTGGCCAGGATCGGCCGGCCGGTCGCCGTGCGGACAGGTGAGATCACCCAGTTGTTGGAGCCCTCCGCGGTAGCGCGGTCAGTCATATCGGCCAAAGCGGCAGGCTCATTCTCTGACAGCGCGACTCCTGGGGCCGCGAATGCCACGTCGCGCGTGGCGAGTTCATAGTCCTTCAGCACGTCGGCCGGGATGACGCAGGGATCGAGCCCGTCCGGGATCCTGGTGGTCCAGGCGGGCTCCAGCTTGCGGCGCAGCCGATCCGCGCCCAGGCCAGCCGCGCAGGCCACCCTGGCGCGGGTCACTTCAGAGTCGGCGTTGCGGGCGAGGGCGTGGCTGCGGATGCGCACAACGTCAGCCGGCGCCCAGAGGTCAGGCTCGCTGGCGGTCAGCTTGAACTCTACCGGCAGCGGCAGGCGCCCGGCGCGCACTTCGCCGACATAGGCGTCGACGCCGGCGACGAACGCCTCGGCGCGGCTCTGCGCCTTGGGTCCATAAGCCGCCCACTCCGCCGCCATGTCGCCGCGATAGAGGAACAGGCGCGCCGCGCGGTCCTGGTCGGCGTAGGCGGGGCCGAAACTAGCCGACAGCAAACCGAGTCCGCGCTTGCGCCACAGGTCGATCTGCCAGAGTCGGTCGCGGGCGGCGTTCCAGCCCTGGAGGAAGAAGGCGTCGCGCTCCGACGCCGCCTGAATGTGCGGCACGCCCCACTGATCCACGACGATCCGCGCCGGCGCGGTCAGGCCAGCGACCGCGAGCGGATGGTGGCGGACAGCGGTGGACGGTTCGGCCATGGCGGCGCCGGCGGTCGCCATCAACCACACCGCTGTCGCGGCCGCAAAAGACCTGCGCATGCTTTGCCCCTTCGTCCCGGTCAGCCTGGCGGCGCGCCGTACGCCGCCGTCTTCCACGCGTCGAACCGCCCGTCCGCTTCGTCCCGACTGACCGCCGGTCCGAACGTGCGGTCGTAGGCGACCAGGCCGCCGGTCTCGTCCGCGCCGATCAGTCCGGCGCCTCGCGCCGCGCAGATCGCCGCGCCGCAGGCGGTCGCCTCGCCGAGCGCGTGGAGGCGCAAGGGATGGCCGAGCAGGTCGGCCTGGAGCTGGAGGAAGATGTTGCTGCCGGCCAAGCCGCCGTCGACGCCCAGCGCCGGAGGCGGGGCGCGGCCGGCCAGGGCGTGGACGTGCTCGAATACCTCGCGGGTGCGGAAGGCGACGCCTTCAAGACCGGCGCGGGCGATCTGGGCGCGGGTGGCGCCGAGGCTGAGTCCGCCCAGCACGCCGCGCCGAGCCGCATCGCCGTGCGGGGCGCCGAGGCCTTGCAGCGCCGGCAGGAACCACACCCCGCCCGCGTCGCCAGCAGCCAGTCGGTCGAACGCGGGGGGGGCGCCGAGCCGCATCGTCCCGCGCATCCAGTCCAGCGCCGCGCCGGCGGTGTAGACCATGCCCTCGATGCAGAACCGCGCCTCACCCGCCACCGCGGAAACCACGAACGGCGGCGCCGAGAAGTCCTTCAGCACCAACTCCGCGCCGGTCGCGAGGTCGAGGGTGGCGGAGGTGCCGTAGGTGACCTTCGCCGCGCCGGGCTGCCCACCGTGCGCGATCAGCGCGGCTTGCTGGTCGGCGATATCCGCGGTGATCGGAACCGCGCGGCCGAGCACTGTCGGCGCGGTCTCGGCGATCACGCCCCAGGTGTCGACCAGCCGCGGAAACATCGCGGCGTCCAAACCCTGATGGCCGATCAGCCCCTGGTTCCACCCCATCGTCGAGAGGTCGAGGTAGCCGGTCGGCCAGGCCTGGCTGCGGTCGGTGACGTGCGCCGCGCCGCCGCTCAGGCGCCAGATTAGATAGCTGTCGATATTGCCCCAGGCGAGGTCGCCATCGCCGGCGCTTGATATCGCGGCTTCCAGCTTCGCTACCGCCTGCTGCGGGGCGACGAAGTAGCCGTCACTGCGTAAGGCCGCCGCGCGCTCCACGCCCCGCAAGTCGCTCCAGAGCACCAGCGGCGTGCGCGGCCGGCCATCCCGCCGATCCCAGACCACGAGGCTGGTGCGCTGGGTGGTGATGCCGATCGCAGCGAGGTCGTCTGTGTCGCGCCACGCATCCGCCAGCGCTCCGCGCATCACGGCCAAGGCGGCGCGCCAGATCGCGCTCGCGTCCTGCTCCAACCGACCGGGCGCTGGGGAGTTCGTCTTCAGCCGGCGCGACGACCAGGCGAGCTTGCGTCCGTCCAGCGTGAACAGGCCCGCGCCGATCGAGGTGGTGCCGACGTCCAGGCCGAGCAGCAGCTCAGGCATCGGGCAGCAGCACGCCGGGGTTCATGATCCCGTTCGGATCGAGCGCGGCCTTAACCCGGCGCAGCAGCGCGACTCCGGTGTCGCCGAGCTCGGTCGCCAGCCAGTCGCGGCGCACGCGACCGACGCCGTGGTGGTGGGCGACGCTGCCGCCATGGCGCGCGGTGGCGTCCAGGATCCGACGCCAGCCCTCCAGGTAGGTCGGCTCCATCTGGTCGGGCGACGTCGTCTGCACCGCGAAGGTAAAATAGAGATTGAGCCCGCTGCGGTAGACGTGGCTGGAGTGCGCGGAGCCGGCGATCAGGCCCTCGATGCCTTTGAGCGCGGCGACGGCGTCATCATAGACCGCGCCGATATCGGTCCAGCTGGCCGAGACCTCGACGGTGTCGACCACGAGGCCGCGCGCCAGCAGCGTGTCCCAGCTGGGCACGGTGTTGCGGTGGCCGAACCAGCGCTCGACGATCTCGCCGGGCGCGGTGGGTATGCCAGCTTCGGCCGCCAGCGCCGCGACCGCAGCCTGCTCGGCCTCGACCAGCGCCGCGGGGCCTTCGTGGGCGATCATGATCACGCAGTGGGTGGCGTCGCCGTACTGGCGGTGGCTCTCGCGTTCGTCGTACTGGCGCATCACCGGCGGGCGCCAGCCGCGCTGGACGATCTCGCGCTGCAGCTCGAAGCCGGCGCGCATGTCGGGCGCCTGGAAACAGCTCACCGCCTTGGCCTCCGGCGCGCGGCGCAGCGAGAAGGTGACTCCGGTGATGACGCCGAGCGCGCCTTCGGAGCCCAGCATCAGGTGACGCAGGTCGGGTCCGGCCGAGGCGCGCGGACCCTTGCCCAACACCACGACATCGCCGTTCGGCAGCACCGCCTCGATCGAGTGAACGATGTCCTCGATGTTGCCGTAGCCGGTGGAAAGTTGGCCCGAGGCGCGCGTGGCCACCCAGCCGCCGACGCTGCTCACCGCGATCGACTGTGGCCAATGCCCGATGGTCAGCCCCTTGGCCGCCACCGCTTCTTCCGCCGCCAGACCGTTGTGACCGGCGTCGAAACCGGCCAGCAGGTTGACCGGATCGATGAACCGCACCGCGTCCATCGCGCCCAGATCGAGCAGGATTGAGTCGGGCGACGCGATCACCCCGCCGACCACCCCGCTGCCGAGCCCGAACGGGATCACCGCCACGCGGCGTTCGTTGGCGAAGCTGAGCACCGCTTGCACCTCGGCGACGCTTCGTGGGCGGACCAGCGCGCCGGGCCGCGGCGCGGGCGAGCCGGCGAAGTCGCGCACGTGGCTGAGCGCCCAGTAGTCGTGGCGGCGCGCGTCGAGCCGCGCCTCGTCCCGCTCGATCCGATCCGCGCCGATGGCGGCGGCGAGGGCGTCGAGGCCGGCGATGCTCAAGCAAGGGCTCCTTCCGGCGCGAAGGCCGACATGTTCCTGGCGTGGATCGCCTCACATGCCGCGATCTGCGATGCTCGCTCCGCCTCGCTCCAGCCCAGCAGCGGCGCCATCGCGGCGGCGGCTGGCGCCAGATCGGCCAGGCCGCCGCCCTCGGCGAACCAGGCTCGGGCGCTGCGGCGAACCCAATAGTCTTCCAGGCTCAGCGCGCCTTCAGCCAGTACGGCATGCCGCGCCTCGGCGGCCACGTCCGCGCCATCGGCGGCGATGGCGGAAGCTTCCGCGCCGTAGAGGCCGACCAGGCGATCCGCGTCGAGGGACGCTATCCCGCTGTGCTCCAGCGGCGCCCGCGCCGCCGCCACGTCCACATCGCCACCCGGCAACGGCGCCTCGGCGGTTCGGCAAGTCGATGGTTTGCGCCCCAGCGCCTCCTCGATCCGGTCGACCACGCGCTCGGCCATGCGGCGATAGGCGGTCAGCTTGCCGCCGCCGATCGAAATCACGCCGGCCGGCCCAATCCAGACCTCGTCCTTGCGTGAAACTTCGGACGCGCTCTTGCCCTCTTCCGCCACCAGCGGCCGCACGCCCGACCAGGCCGAGCTGATGTCCGCCAGGCGCAGCGGCGGCGTCCTGAAACACCGCGTCGCCGCCTCGATCAGATAGTCGGCGTCCGCCTGGTCGATCCGGGGCCAGAGATCGGCGCCCTCGTAGAAGGCGTCGGTGGTGCCGAGGTAGGTCGCGCGGCCCTTGGGCACGGCGAACACGCTGCGGCGGTCGGCGGCGGCGATGATTACGGTGCGGTTCACCGGCAATCGGTCGCGATCCACCACGATGTGGACGCCTTTGCTGAGCTTGAGCCGAGGCGTCGCGCAGGGCTCCTCCAGCACGCGCACCGCATCGACCCAGGGACCGGCGGCGTTGACGATGGTCTTGGCGAACAGCCGCGCACGCCGCCCCGCTCTGTCGATGACCTCAAGGCCGGTCGCCCCTCCGCCTTCGATTAAAATCGCATCGACCCGCGCATGATTGAGGCAGGTCGCGCCGTGGGCGGCGGCGCTGCGCACGTTCGCCAGCGTCAGCCGTGCATCGTCGGTCAGGTATTCCGGATAAACCACCGCGCCGGTGAGGCCGTCCGCGGCGATGGCCGGTTCGCGATCCTTCAGGTCGGCTTGCGACCAGACCTCATGCTTGCGGCTCTTCGGCACGCCGCCGAGCTTCTCGAACGTCCAGAGCCCCGCGCGCAGCTTGGCGATGGTCGCCGCGGTGCGGGCGGGGATCACGAACGGGGTCTCGCGGGCGAGGTGGGGCGCGATCGCCTGCACCGCCTTGCGCTCCGACGCCGCCTCCCGCACCAGCGCGATGTCCCCCATCGGCAGATAGCGCAGGCCGCCGTGGATCATCTTCGACGAGCGGCTTGATGTGCCGGAAGCGAAGTCTTCCGCCTCGATCAGCGCCACCGACAGCCCGCGCATCGCCGCATCGCGGGCCACACCGGCGCCGGTGATGCCGCCGCCGATCACAGCAACGTCGAACCGCGCGCCGTCGATGGCGCTCAACAGTCCATCGCGATCTCGAAGGTCCAGCCGGTCAGTCACGAATCCCGGCCCAGTTTCCGAAAAAAGCTGTCATCCCGGAGAGCCGCGCAGCGGACTCGTCCGGGACCTACTTGTCGCCGCCGGTGCGAAGTAGATCCCGGCTCTCCGCCGCTGCGCGGCTGCGGCCGGGATGACACGCGCTTGGAATGCCCGGGGAAGACGTCAAAACCGAGCACCGCCTAGTTCCGGCGCGGGATCACCACCGGTAGGGTCTCGTAGCCCTTGACGAACACCGAGTGGGTGCGGGTCGGCTCGCCGGCCAGCTCCACGCTCGGGAAGCGCTTCAGGATTTCTTCCCAGATGATGGTCAGCTGCAGTTCGGCGAGGCGATTGCCGACGCAGCGGTGGATGCCGAAGCCGAACGACAGGTGGGTGCGCGGCCGGGCGCGGTCGATGATGTAGGCGTCGGGGTCGTCGATCACGCGCTCGTCGCGATTGCCGGAGACGTACCACATCGAGACCAGGTCACCCTTGCGGATCGTCTTGCCGCCGAACTCGAAGTCCTGCGTCGCCGTGCGCCGCATGTGCGCCAGCGGCGTCTGCCAGCGGATCGTCTCGGAGACCATCGAGGGGATCAGCGTCGGGTCCGCCCGCAGCTTGTCGTACTGCGCCGGGTGGCGGTTCAAGGCGTAGACCGAGCCGGAGATCGTGTTGCGGGTGGTGTCGTTGCCGCCGATGATCAGCAGCCCGAGGTTCCCGTTGAACTCGTTGACCTCCATGTCCCGCGTCGCCTCGCCGTGGGCCAGCATCGAGATCAGGTCGAACTTCGGCGGCGCGTCGACCCGCTCGTTCCAGAGCTTGCGGAACTCGGCGAAACAGATGTCGAGTTCCTCGCGCTTGTGGTCCCAGCTCTTCACCGGGCCGAAGCCGGGCGGGTTGGTCATCATGTCCGACCAGTGGGTCAGCTTGCGGCGGTCCTCGAACGGGAAGTCGAACAGGGTGGCGAGGGTCATCGCCGTCAGCTCTTTCGAGACCAGGTCGACCCAGTCGAAGGTCTCGCCGATCGGCAGGGCGTCGAGGATGATGCCGGCGCGCTCCCGGATTACCGGCGCCATCCGCTCCAGGTTGGCCGGCGCGACGACCGGGCTGACGGTCTTGCGCTGCACGTCATGCTTGGGCGGGTCCATCGAGATGAAGCTCTGCCGCGTCGGGCGCTTGGCCATCTCGGCCTGGGACTCCAGGCTCTGCAGGGTGATGCCGTCTTCCGACGAGAACACCTGGTGGTTGGTGTCCACCGCCATGATGTCGTTGTAGCGGGTGATCGACCAGTAGGGGCCGTACTCGCTCTCGGCGGTGTAGTGCACCGGCGCCTCGTTGCGCAGGCGCTCGAACACCGGCCAGAACGCGTCGTTCTTGAACAGTTCCGGCTGGGCCGGGTTCAGGCTCTCCAGCGGTTCAGCGTAGGCCTTGGCGCGGGCCTCATGCTTGAAGTCGATCGATCCGTCGCTCATCGCGGCCTCCCTGTGGCCTTATCATTGTTCACATGACGATCACGCCCTTTGCGGCGGTTGTCAAAGCCTGAGGGGGCCGTAGCGGCAATTGACTTCCCCAGCGCGCGGCGTCGCCAATGGGCCTCATCGCCGTCAGGAAATCCGCATGATCAAGACCCGCATCACCGAGCTGCTCGGGATCGAATATCCGATCGTTGAGGCCCCGATGGGGTGGATCGCGCGGGCGCAGCTCGCCTCCGCGGTCTCCAACGCCGGCGGACTCGGGGTGATCGAGACCTCTTCCGGGCGCCTCGATGAAGTGCGCGAGGAAGTGAAGAAGATGCGGACGCTGACGAGCAAGCCGTTCGGGGTTAACATCGCCCAGGCGTTCGTCCGAGATCCGGACATCGTCTCCTTCGTGGTCGATCAGGGGGTCAAGTTCGTCACCACCTCGGCCGGCGACCCGAACCGCTATTGCAAGGCGCTGAAGGACGCTGGGCTGACCGTGTTTCACGTCGTGCCGTCTCTGGTCGCGGCGCTGAAGGCGATAGACGCCGGGGTCGATGGGTTGGTGGTCGAAGGCGGGGAGGGCGGCGGGTTCAAGAATTCGCGCGAGGTCGCCTCGATGGTGCTGCTGCCGCTGGTCTGCTCGAAGGTGGACGTGCCGGTGATCGCCGCCGGCGGCATCGTCGACGGCCGCAGCATGGCCGCCGCCTTCGCCCTCGGCGCCGAGGGCGTCCAGATGGGCACGCGGATGGTCTCGGCGGCCGAGAGCCCCGTGCATTCAAACTGGAAGGACGCCATTCTCGCCGCGAAGGAAACGGACACGGTGTTCCTCAACCGCTTCGGCCCCGGTCCGGCGCTGCGCGCCCTTCGCACCGAGAAGACGACGGCGTTCGAAAGAGAGCCGCCCGAGAACATCATGGGCGAATTCGGCCAGGCGCTCGATCTCTACTTTGGCGGCGACATGGAGGCCTCGATCGCGC
>Ga0302314_10007945_pt1 | contig 18983 bp, 16 predicted proteins | sample III_Palsa_N2_3_FD_200533 | JGI IMG/M metagenome (GOLD analysis project Ga0302314, IMG submission 200533) | Peat permafrost microbial communities from Stordalen Mire near Abisko, Sweden - III_Palsa_N2_3 | ecosystem: Environmental > Terrestrial > Soil > Palsa > Peat permafrost | place: Sweden...
AACGCCCTGGTGCGGCATGTGGTGTTGGTGCGGCAACTGCGAGAGGGCGAGTGGGTGCCGGGAAAGATTTCAAAGAGCGCGGTGGCGCTGGCTGTTGCGATGGCGGTGATCGGTGTTGCGATGGCGTCGTATCTGCTGCTGGTGCGATAGCGGAAGCCGATGAGAAGAGCTGCCATGCGGTGTACGGTGCGAGAGAGTGTTAGAGTTTTGTCGTAGCGCGATGGAGTGACAGCGAATGGCAAAGAATCAAGATGTGGATGGGGTGAATAGGTCGCGGCCATCCTGGATGGGGTTTGTAAGGCCGGTGTGGATCATTGTTTTCGCGCTGTTGTTGCTTCTGCTGGGGCAGAGTATGAGGCATCACCATTTCTTCGATGGTGCGACTTATAGAAACCGGAATGGCGGTACGCGGCCTTAAGGGCTGTTGCGATCTATTATGTGCATGAGGTCTATCCGGATGATCGTTGCGATGCGGAGATATCCATGACGGCAAGCCCGGCTACGTTGGCTCCGGGTCTTACTGCGAGAAAGCTCACGCCTCAGCAGGCGCGGTTGGAACAACTGCTGTACTGGAGCCGGAAGAGCGGTCCCGAACGTCTTGCGGCAATGACGGAGCTCACGCGACGCATGTACAAGATGCGGGGAATCGACATCGAAGGACGGATTGCGGATTGGACTCCTCGCCGCGTTCGCCGTAGCCGAGATTGAATTGCCAGGAGTGGGCGGCATGTTCGGGTGGGGCTGGGGCGAGGCGGCTCCGCTAAGGGGGTGCGGCTATCATCCCTATCTCGATTTCGAGATAGGGGCACTACTCAGTGCAGCGCGCGTCTGCGGGCTTTGGTATGGATAGCTTTGGCGGGAGGTCTGGGTGGGTCGGGCGGCAGAGGTGGCAGGCCGTTGAGGGCCAGCAGCAGGTTGTTGGCTTCCTTGAAGACGTTGAAGTGGTTCTGGGTAGGGCCGTCGGTGAAGGCTACGAAGATGCCTGTGTGGTGTGGCTGGTTGAGGGCGATGTAGGTGGTAAAGCCTGCGCCGCCGCCGGTCTTTTCGATGATGGCTTCGGGGTTGTCGTCTGGAAAGAGATGCAGCCAGCCGAGGCCTATGCCGGTGGGGTTGCCAGCGTGATCGAGCCCCTGCTGGCTGACGAGCATGGCGGGATTGATGTAGACGGCTTGTGCTTCGAGACTCTGGGCAATCGTTCCAGTGCCAAGCAAATAATTCAGCCAGATTGCCATGTCGCCGCCGGTGGAGTAGACCCCGGCGCTGGCGGCGGAGGGTTGCGTATCCGTGCATGGCCCTTCGTCGTGTGTGCCCTGGAGCAGACGAGCGCACTGTGAGGGGTTAGGGGTGAAGCCGGTTTCGGTCATGCCGAGCGGTGCGGTGGTGCGGTCGGCGAAGAGCTTTGCGTAGGGTTCGTTGGAGGCTTTGGCGAGGGCGTCGCCGAGGAAGTCGAAGCCGATGTTGGAGTACAGTGCAGCGGTGCCGGGTACACTGTGGAGTCGTTGTGTGCGAATCCACCGCCAGCGGTACACATAGTCCGGAAAGGTGAAGTGTGGCGAACCAGGCGGCGCGTTGCCGACCTCCCGCGGAAGGCCGGAGGTATGCGTAGCCAGGTCAAGCAGTGAGATGGGACGGCCCGGGCGCGCGGGAACGATGACAGTTTTCGGAGCAAAGAGCTCCAGCGGATCGTCGAAGCGGAGGGTCCGATCCGCGATGAGTTTCGTGAGCAGATCGGTGGCGAAGATCTTTGATAGCGAGCACAGGCGAAGAAGTGAGTTCGCGGTGGGAGTCTGGCCGTTGCCAGGCGCGGTCTCGCCGAAGCCGCGGAGGAAGACCTCCTTGCCGCGAACGACGACGAGGACCATGCCGGTCGAGCCGGATTTGAGAAAGAGATCGTTGCCGAGGGCTTGTGCTTGTTGGAGGTTGGGCGGGGTGGTTTGTGCGTGCGCGAGAGCTCGACCGGCAAAGGTCGAGGCAAGCGCGAGAAGGAGGATGGTGCGAGAGATGTGCAAGAGCGGAAGCCTGTTCCTGGTGGACTCGAAGGGTTGGGTTATTTGTGGGTTCAGCGGGCTCAGGAATTTTTCTTCAGCTCGGCGACGCAGAGGTCGTCGAACTGCTGAACGAATTGCTTGAGAGTGTAGAGCTGGATCTCGACTGCGGCGTTATCGCGCAGCATTCGGATGTATTCGTCCGGAGGAAGCTGGCTGGGGTCGATGCCCATATCGAACGGTGCAGCAGCGAGGAAGTCGTTTTCGCCGGTGGTGGTGGCGTGGTTGTTGGCGAGGGTCTCCAGCATGTAGAGGTCGGAGTATCGCTGGACCTCGTCGTAGGGCATGAAGGAGAGGGCGCCGGTATCGCGCGCGGTGCGCCAGGCGGCATCTTCCAGGGAGTCGAAGCTCATGGTGTTGGTGACGGAGCCGTGGAAGTCTTTGGGATGATCGTGCAGCTTGTGGATTGCCTGGATGTTGGCCTTTTCAAGATCGATGTTCGTCTGGAGCAGAACGAGATCGTGCTGGGCGGACCGATGGTTGTCTTCAATCTCCTTGCGGATGTTTTCGCGTGCCTCGGCGATGATATGGCGATGGTGCATGTATTCGACGAAGCCTTCGAGCGAGAGCGCGATGAAGAGGCCAAGGGTGATGATGCCGAGATGCATAAGAACATCGCGCCAGCTATGAATGGGTTCTGAAGGTGGGTGGATGTCCATGGTCTGCTGCTCCTGCTGCAAGGATGTTCGCAGTTTAGCGGATTAGTGGGAGAATAGAACCGCACAAAGGAGTGAACAATGGAGCGGAGAACGTTTTTGGCGCGGTCGGCGCAAGCAGCGGTGGGTGCGGCAATGTTGCCGGAGTTGGTTCGAGCGAGTGCGGTGAAGGCTGCGCCGGTGGTGGTTCCGGTGACCGGCGCTGGTCCGGCCAGGTTGAATGTGCGCGATGCGATGTTTGGTGCGACGGGTGATGGCGTGACCAAGGATACGGTGGCGCTGCAGGCAGCGCTGGATCGGTGTGGCGTGCTCGGTGGTGGAGAGGTGCTGGTGCCGGCGGGGAACTATCTGACGGGGTCGATCCAGATTCGGTCGAATACGACGCTGCGACTGGCGGAGGGCGCGGTGCTGATGGGCTCGCCGGACTTTGATGACTATGCGGTGACGCAGGTGCGGTGGGAGGGGCGATGGATTTCCGGGCACATCGGGCTGGTGTATGCGATCGATGCAACTGGTGTGGGCGTGATGGGCGCCGGAAAGATTGCGGGCAATGATGCGCTGGGCGGAAGGCCGACGAAGGACAAGCCGCTGCGACATCCGGCGCTGATGGAGTTTCTGCGCTGTGAGGGGGTTCATCTGCAAGGCTTTTCGACGAGCTATCACCAGATGTGGTCGATCCATCCGACAGCGAGCCGGAACATTTTGATCGAGGACCTGACGATTCGCTCGACTGGTGGAAACGGCGATGGGATTGATATTGACTCGTGCAAACAGGTGGTTATTCGGCGATGCGATATCTCGACCGGCGACGACTGCATCTCGTTGAAGAGCGGGCGTGGCGAAGAGGCTTACACGCAGGCGATGGGCACGGAGGATGTAACGATCTCCGACTGCACGTTTGCGGATGCGATCTTTGCATGCATCGGGATTGGCAGCGAGAACTCCGCAGGCACGAAGAGAGTGCGCGTGGAGCGGTGCAAGTTTACCGGGGCGAGGAGCCATGCGATTTACATCAAGAGCCGACCGGGACGTGGTGCGCTGCTGGAAGACTTTACGTTTGAGGACATCGACGCGTCAGGGATGCAGGGCGGGTTTCTGCGGATCAATCTGCTGAACAGCGGATTGCTGGGCGAAGACCCTGTCCCGGGGCTTGCGGGGATTCCGCAGGGGCGGAACTTTGTGTTTCGCAATGTGCGCGTGACCGATGCGCCGGTGCTGGTTCACGCGCTGGAGATCTCTGCCGAGAAGCCGCTGGATGGGCTGGTACTGGAGAACATCTCCGGGACCTGCAAGAAGGGGATCGAGATTGCGAACGCGGTGCGGGTCGTGATTAAAAATGTGACGGTGACCGGGTTTGAGGGGCCGAAGGTTGCGATCCTGAATGTGACGGGTAAAGGCTTAGAGGGTGCGGCAGCAGCGGCGCTGGCGGGCGTGAAGACGCCTGATCCCGTGCCGGAACCGGCGGAGCCTTACAAGCTGCGCTAGCGGAAGAAGTGCGGCACGAAGCTGCTGAGGTTGCCGGTGATGGGGCCGGCATCCTCGCGGATGCCCATGCCGGCGCACTCCTGATCGACCATCCAGAGGCCGAGGACGGGGTAGCGTGGCGCGGCTGTGCCGTCGGGGAACTTTGTTTCGGGGCCGAGGCGCTGGTCGATCTGGAGGCGGTTGACGTATGGGCCTTCGGTGGCGATGCTCTCGCCCGCGGAGGTGGTGAGGGTGATGTTCGAGCCTTCGCGCGAGTGCATGGGTTTGCGAATCCAGCCGGGCGCGGGCTGCCAGCCGCTGGCGTCGGCGACGAAGTGGGACTCGAGCAGCAGCTCGTGGTTCGGATAGAGCTCCCAGAGGATGGGCAGGATGCCTTTGTTGGAGAGCAGCAGCTTCCAGATGGGCTCGATCCAACGCATCTCCTGGTAGGTCCGCAGCATGGGTTCGGCGAAGGACTCATCGAGCATGGTCTCCCATGGGTAGAGCTTGAAGATGGACTTGATCTGGTTCTCGGCGGGGTCGGTGTCGACGAAGCATTGCCGGGGTTCGTTCCAGCCGATGTCTTCCATCAGAAGCTGGCGGGTCTGCAGGCCGGCTTGCTCGGCGGTGTCGCGCAGGTAGGCGACGGTGAGCAGGTCCTCGGGGAACGCAGTGCTGGCGAAGTAGACGGGCCGCTCGAGGTAGCTGGCGTCGTCCTTCCACTTGGCGATGAGCTTTTCGTGCAGCGAACTGAACTGGTCGGCATCGCGGTAGACGTCTTTGAGCCAGTACCACTGGATGACTGCGGCTTCGAGCAGTGAGGTGGGGGTATCGGCGTTGTATTCCAGCAGCTTCGGCGGGCCTTCGCCGTTCCAGAGGATGTCGAAGCGGCCGTAGAGCGCGGGTGGTTCTTCGTTCCACGCCCACTCGATCATGGGGATGGCTTCGGCAGGGATTTCTAGCTCGGCGTAACGCTGGTTGTCGATGACGTTCTGCGCCGCGGCGAGACACATCTCCTGCAGCTCATTGGCGGCGGCTTCCAGGCGATCGATCTCGGCTGCAGTGAACTCGTAGCAGGCGGACTCGTCCCAGTAGGGGCGCGCACCGGGTGGCAGGTTCTCGGGGGTGTGGAAGGTGAGGCCTTGCTGCTCGACGGTGGATTGCCAGTTGGGCCGTGGAGTAAGCGTGTGGCGTTGCATCTATTCGCCGCTCCCGCCGCCGTGGGCGCTGCCTTCACCTTCTCCGCCGCCGTGGCCGGAGAAGAAGCTGCCGAAGCCGCCGCGGGTGGTTCCGGTGGAGTAGCTGTGGCCCGGCATGGGAGTATATCCACCGCCGCTTACGATGCTGCCCATCCCAAAGCCGCCACCACCGCCGTAGTAGTAGCGGTACATGTGCGCGATGAAGATGCCGTTAACGATGGAGCCGCCGTTGTTGGACATCGTTCCGGGAACGGGCTGTTGTCCGTTAGGCGGAATGTTCTTGCAGAAGCTGGGGTCGACGACGTGCTCGTGTTCGTCGACACAGCGCTGCGGCTCGCTCTGGTGGCAGCCGGCGAGGAGTGCGACAGCGGCGGAGGCTAGTAAGGGTGCGACGACGTAGGTGGAGCGGCGCATGGGGGTGTCAGTTCTCCGTTCTCAGTGTGGGGCTTGCGACCATCGTACCTTGCGGCGATCAACTAGCGACAACTGATAACTGAAAACGGATTACTTTGTAGGCTTGGGCGCAGCGGCAGGAGCCGCAGTGGTTGGCGCCGGCGCAGGTGCAGGCACTGGCGCTACATACGGCGGTGGGGGTGTCTGGCCTTCTGCGACGAGTGCTTTATCGATGGAGTCGAAGATGAACTCGATGGGTACTGCGCCGTCGACCTTCGCGCCGTTGATGAAGAGCACCGGAGTGGACTGCAGATTGAAGGAGTTGGCTAGCTGGATCGAGGCGTTGATGGCCTTGGTGTCCTGCAGCTTGATGCAGACGTTGAGTTTGGAGAGGTCGATGTGCTGGGCCTCGCCCTGCTTCAGGGTCATGGTGTCGAGCATGCCGTAGACGCGTTCGAGGGCCTTCTTCTCGTCCTGGTCGGTGGGCGTCGCGCCTACGCCGCTCTGGGCGGCTGCGCTGATGTCGGAGGCGTGGGCGTGAATCTGGTCTACGAGCGTCCAGTAACCGGTGGGAGACTGGTCGGCGACGCAGTTGACATCGACGGCGGCGTGCATCGCCCAGGGGTGGATGGATTCGAGCGGGAAGTCCTTGTAGACGATGTGGACCTTATCGCCGTAGCGATCGGTGATAGCCGGAAAGATGGTGGCGTGCAGGCGGGCGCAGTAGGGGCATTCGAGATCGTCGAAGCCGACGATGAGAACGGGCGCTGTGGCTGGGCCGCCGCGCGAGGGACGGCCTTCAGCGGAGATGAGTGCGCGCGGGTCGGCGGAGATGTCGTACCGGGTGAATTGCGCGAGCGTCTTGCCGTCCTTGGAGAGCAGAAACTTGATTGGGTGCGAGGTGTGGCCCTCGTTGGTGACGGTGACCTCTACTGTGTCGAAGCCGGCGAGATCAGAGGGCGTGCGTGGGCCTACGGCGATGGCGGAACCCGGCGGCAGCTCGGCCTTCTGGCGCACGAGGACTTCGACGCGGCGGGCCTGTTCTGTGGAGAGCGGTGTGCCGGCGGGCGATTGTGCGCGGCAGCCAAGAGCGGCAATAAGGGTGGTGGCGAAGAGGAGGGCGGTAAAACGGCGGGCTATGGACACAGATCGATTATCGCAGGTTGGCGATTAGAAGCTAAAAGAGGCTTTGGCTGCGGCGCAGGTTGCCGGCACTGCCGATGTTGGCGAGCGTGAAGTTGAAGCGGTAGTCGCCTTCGTTACGAATGGCGCCAAGGTCGTACTTGCGGTATTCGACCGAGAGGCCGCAGCAGTTCCAGTTGTAGCCGGCCTGGACGGTGAGATATTGCAGCGGGCCGGAAGAGTCGTCCAGCGGACTGCCGGCGTTCAGGTCGATGCCTGCGCCCGCGGCGACGGAGATGCCCGGGCTGCTGGGCGTTCCGTAGCCGCCGAGCAGGCGCATCTGCGCGAAGTTCGCGGTTGCCGAACGAGTAAGGCCAGTTGCGGTGTTCTGGGTGATGACCTCAGTGTAGGTGCGGCCCGGTGCGTTCAGCAGGGCGTAGGAGACGCCGCCAAAGACGCGGCCTTTGTGGGCATCGACAAAGATGTTGGAGCTGTTGATCTTATTCGCGCCGGTATCGTAGTCGAAGTCCCACTCGATGTCGGTGTGGCCGGAGGTGCGAAAGCGCATGCGCGAGATGACCGGCGAGATGTCGCGCGGCTCGGTGAGGAAGGCGACGCCGGAGAGGTTGAGAGTGGTGTCGAAGATGTTGCGGCGCGTGTCGATGACGGCGTTGCCAAAGGTGGGATCGAAGAAGAACTTCTGTTCGATCTTCCAGCTAAACCACTCTTGCTGCGCGGCAGCGGCCTTCGGATCGGGAGTACAGGGATCGCGACGGACATGGGTGCGGGTGGGCTGGTCGGGCGCCGTTGCGGAGGCGTCGGGGATGCCGTTGGCGTCGTTCGTCGCCTGCGGCACTGGCTCGATGGCGGTGGCTGTTTCGGCGGGAGCCTCGTTGGCGGGCTTCGCCGGAGTGACGGGGCAGCCGGCTTTGGGCTTCATTGCTTTGGCTGGACGCGGACGGAAGTAGAGATGCTGAGTAAAGGCGTAGTCCAGCTCATTGGTGTCGCTGGCGAGGTCTACGTCGTCAAAGCGCAGGATGCTGAGGAAGTTGTTGATGCCTTTGACGTCTTTGTAGGTGATCTCGGAGTCGATGGTATGGCGCACCTCGGTGCCGAGCAGCCACTGAAGGCTGGGCGCAACGGCGAAGGTCCGCTCGATGGAGGGCGGGCGAATGTCGATGGTGATCTCGCCGTCGGCGCGATTGACGGGGTCAGTGATCTCGATGGGTGTGGCGTTCGGGCCGTAGGTGCCACTCCGCGGGACGAATCGTGAGCGACTGTAGAAGGATTCGTGCGCGGCGATGCTGGCGAAGATGTTCCAGCCATCGAAGTGGAGGGGCAGCGAGAGCTCCGGGCGGAAGTCGAGACGCTCGATGATGCCCGAGGAGACGAAGTTTGGCTGGACACGTTTGAGGCCGGTGGCGGAGGCGTTGAGGCTCCAGAGCAGGGGCGTTCCTTCGATGTGGTGATCGTCGGCGGAGAAGTCGATGGAAGGCGCGTGGAAGACTTTCACTTCCTCGCCGGGGGTGGTGAGGATGGGGACGACTTTGAGGCCCTGGTAGCGGTCGAAGCGCAGGTCGGTGGAGTAGCCGTTCTTCTCGTTCATCAGGTAGAGGGTAGAGGTGATGTCGGAGCTGACGGCCTGGTTGAAGTTCTCGGTGAAGACCTCGCGGTAGACGTAGGAGCTGAGGTATTCGGCGTCGCCAACGGCGCGAGTGTGGGGCGCAAGCTTCCAGCGGAAGGCGGAGGTCACATCTTCACCGCCCTGGTTGACGTAGAGGGTGATGGGATTGCCTTGTGCGTCGACAGTGGGTGTATCGAAGCCACGGTCCTGCAAGGCCGAGAAGTGGGCATTGAAGAAGTCTTCGCCGGGGCCGCGATAGCGAACGGTGCCGTTTTCAGAGAAGCCGCGCAGGGAGTAATACAAGATGCCGACGGTGAGGTCGGCGGAGCGGCCAAGCGTGAGGTAGGCCTGCTCGCCGATGCTGAGGCCCTTGGAACCGGTGTCCTTGCTGGCGGTGGAGTAGTTGAAGACTGGGATAAGGATGCCCGATTGGCGATCGTCAGTGTCGGTGGGGTGGGTTACATAGGGCAGCGGCAGCAGGGGAATGCCGAGCAAGCGGAAGATGGAGTTCGAGGCCTTGGCCTTCTTGTCGTCGATGACGAAGTGATGGGAAAAAAGTTCCCAGTCGGGCTTGGGCAGCAGGCAGGAGGTAACGGCGCCGTCGTAAACGTCGTAGTTTACCGGGCCGGTCTTGACGACCTTGCGGCCGGCAAAGAGGAACGGGTTGCTGTTCTGATAACCGTTGCGCTGGGTGGAGGATGGCCCAAGGCCGACCGAGCCGTTGACGTCGAAGAACTCGCCAGTTTCAGCGTGGACGTTGTAGGTGCCATGCGTGGCCTTGATGTACTCGTCGTTGGGGCCGCCGGTGAGCTTGACGTGGCCCTGGGCGGTGACCTCGCCGGTGGCGCCGTTGTAGGTGATGGTATCGGCGCGCAGAACGTGGTCGCGGTAGGTGACGATGGCGTCGCCGGTGAGGGTGTAGAGATCGCCATCTTTGGTCTGTGTGTCAGACTCCAGGATGGCGATGTCCGGGTGTTCGTCGGGCAGCGCGGTAGCGCGCGGGATGGTGGAAAGATCGGGCAGGGCTTGTGGTGAGGGCTCGGAGGGCAAGGCGGATTGCTCAGCGGAAGAGCTTGTGGACGAGGTTGCCTGTGCGGGAGGTTCCTTAGTGGTCACCTCCTGAGCGTGCAGATGTTGGTGACCCGCGAGCAGGAGAATGGTAGTTATGGACAGTAGGGCCAATCGCGTTGTGCGCGATGCTGGAACGCGCAAGCCGTTCGGGTCGTCGGATATCGGTGCTTTGCTAACAGGTTTGATGAGGCCGTCCACTAGATCGAGATTAGACGATTTTGCGATGCGGACGTTTTGTGAAGGAAATTTGCAGTCAATATAGGCGATTTGGGCCACGGGAGTAGAGATTGAGCATGAACGGATCGGCGCAGCGTAGGGAACCAACGGAGGTGCTGGACTTTGAGACCTCCAGCGAGGTTGCACCTGCCGCTGCCGGGACGCAAAGCGCGCTGAAACAAGCCGTCGCAGAGCGGCTGGCGGCGCATCGCAGCCGTCGCGCGGCAGAGCAGCAACTGGCAGCACAGGTTGGCCAGCGGCAGGGCTCGGGGAGCCCATCGCAGCGTGCGTCCACGCGGGTGCGCGACGCCGTGGCCGCGCGCTACGAACAGAGTGTGAGCTATCGCGAGTTTCTGGCCGTCGAGGCTGAGCGCGCGCTGGCCCAGGCCCAGGCGGAGGCCGAGGTGGCGGCACGTAACGCCCAGGCTGTTGCCGAAGCCAAGATGCAGTTGATGGAAGAGATTGAGCATTGGAACCGCGCCGAGAGCCACGAAGAACTGGTTCGCGAGATTGCGCGCAACGAGCAGAAAGCCGAAGCCCGCGGAGAGCTCGCGCATGCGATCGCTGACATTGCGATGGGCGCGAAGGAGTTGATTCAAGAAGAACCGCGTAATTCCTGGCTACAGGAGGCCGAAGCACGATCTGAAGGCTTCAGCGGCGGCTTGAGCATCCAGCTGTACAACGACGCCGTCGCTCCTGTGAAGCCGTCGCAATGGAACACCTCGAAATCGGCGATAGACGCCAGCGAAGACGAGTTGTTGGCACTGGAGCAGGAGATTGAATTTCGTCTGGCCCCTGAGCAGGATACCTACGTGGTCAACGCACTGCCGATTCCCGGCAATCTGATCGAGTTTCCGCGACAACTGGTGGCCTCACGCAAGGCGCGGCCACGATTGGCTGAGGGTCCGTTGCGTGAAGATGCACCCGCAGAGCCGCAGCTGCGCATCTTTGAGGTTGATCCGGAACAGATTTCGCTGGATCCCATCGTGGAAACAAGCGCCGCTCCCGAGTGGCAGAGCCTGCAGTTGGAGTCCACGACCGCGGTAGCTCCAGCGATGCCGTTGAATGCGCAGCTTCAGTTCACCCTGCAACCGCAGACGGCCTCCGTCGAATTGCGATTGATGGCCGCAGCGGTGGACTTTTTCTGGATCGGCATAGCGTTCGTAGGCTTTGCCGCAGTAGCCGTGGAACTCGCCGGCCACAGCCTCAAAGTGCTACCCAAGCCGTTGGTGGGGGCCTCCGCCGCCGTCGTAATGCTCGTGCTCTACGTGCTCTACCAGATGCTGTTCTTCACACTAAGCGGCGACACCCCGGGAATGCGTTACGCCCGCATCGGCCTATGCACCTTCGGCGACCGTAACCCAACGCGCAAGGCCATGCGTCGTCGCGTACTCGCGACGCTCCTGGCAGCTTGTCCGCTGGGATTGGGGCTTGCGTGGGCGTGTCTGGACGAAGAAAGACTCGGCTGGCACGACAGGATGTCGCGGATGTATCACAGGGCCTATTAGGAGATATGCCGCTCAGGTCCTTGACTCTTTTCTCTGCTATATATCATGATATATAGCAGAGGTGAATCGCAATGGCACAGCTTGAAAAGGCAAAGGTCTTCATGAGTGGAAGAAGCCAGGCCGTGCGTATCCCGGCGGAGTTTCGCTTCTCCTGTAATGAGGTCTATATCCGTCGCGATCCTAAAAATGGCGACCTGATCCTCTCGCAAGCGGCAAGCAATCTGGCGGAGATCTTTGCCGCGCTTGATAAATTGGGCGTGCCGGATGATTTCCTTACGCCTTCCGATCGTGCACAGGGCCCAGCGCAGAAGCGGCGCGAGCTGTGACGCATCTCTACATGCTCGACACCAATATGGTCAGTTACATTACGCGGGGCCATTCTCTGGCCGCCCGTAAACGAATGCTCAAAGCGGGGAAGGATGAGGTGATCTGTATCTCAACCATCACCGAAGCGGAGATCCGCTACGGTCTCGCCAAGAGACCAAATGCGACGGCGCTTAGTAAGCTTATGGAAGCGTTTATGGCTTCCGTCCAGATACTGCCGTGGGGTCGTGATGAAGCTGAATCTTACGGAACGCTTCGCGCTCGGCTGGAGGCTATCGGCAAGCCCTTGGACAATATGGACATGATGATCGCCGCTCATGCGATTGCGACGGACGCAACTCTCGTAACCAACGACAGGGCATTCGCACAGGCCAAAGAGATTCGCGCGATTGTGAACTGGGCAACAGATATCTAGGGCGAATCGCTACTGTGTGCCTTACTGCGGCATCACCGCGCCACCCTTGATCCACTCCGCAACAACCGCAATATCCGCATCCGAGATCTTCGACTTCGGCGGCATCGGCATGGGATCGTCGGTTGGCCCTTCGTGGCGGATCAGCTTGATGAGCAGCGATTGCTCCGGATGTCCCGGCACGATGACGGCGCCATCCATGCCTCCTTGCAACAAGCCCTCGCGGGTGTCGAGGTGCAGCCCGCCGCGATGATTCGGCGCGCCGTGGCAGCGATAGCAGTTGGCCTGGAAGATCGGCTGCACCTTCTGTGTGTAATACGCCTCGGTGTTCGACGCGGGATCTGATTTCGCGGAGACCGTAGACGGCCGCCACAGAACAGCGGTGGCAACAAGGCCTGCAAAGGCAAAGGCAAAGGACAGGGCAGCGAGCTGATAAGTTTTGGTTGTCGGCTTGGCCGTCGGCAGCATCAGGGTAAATCTCCGGTCGAAGGGTTCGTAGTTCTTGCAGGTGCAAACCCAATGTAACGCGATTCGTCGCGGTTGGTGTCATGCGAGAGCTTCAATTTTTACAACTGCAAAGAATAGCTCGAAAATCGACCGACAAACGGCAAGCCTGGCGGGGAACCTCCATTGGTACTATTTTCCGGGGTCGCTAACAAATAGTCTGAGATAGCTCGGCGGCTTCGCGGCCACCTTTATGAATCACATCATGCTCAGAGAGCGAACGCTCGCCGCCATTGCCCGCATCGCGGGTAAGGCAACTCACGCGCACGTTGCGGCCCTGGTACTCCCCCTCGCTCTGCTGGCGGGCTCCGCTTCGGCGGCGAACACGACGCATACCGCGCGGCTGCATCGCATCGCAGCGCAGAGCGCAGGCACAGCCGAGAGCCGCGGCAAGGTCCACACATCGCGCGTTGCGCACAAGACCGCAGAGAGCCCCCGCGAAAGACGCCACGATGCCCGGGCGAGAGCTCAGAGACCCTCTGTGCGAACGTCAGAAGCCAGAGTCAGCACGAAGAGCACTCGGCGTAGAACCCACGAGCCAGAGATGGCAGAAGCTCCCACAACCAGACGCCGAGCCGCTCGCAGAGAGACAGTTGTCGCAACGAAGTCTGCAACACCAGCGCCCGTTGAGAAAAAGACTCTGACGGTTGACGACTTCGTACGCGCCGCCGGCGGTGGCAGCAGCGAGCAAAAGCCGGCGAGCACCACACCAACGGCTGTGCCTGTAAATCACGTGATCTCCGAAGGCGTCTCGCATCCCGATGAGACGGAGCGCATCGAGGCCAACGAAGCGCCACACTCTATGCCACACCCGTCGTCGCCGAAAGTGGTGCAGGGCTTCGGCGGCGAGGTGCAGGTGCTCCCGCCAGCTCCGGCAAAGATCTCAGCGCGCGAAGTGACACCGCCTCCTCCCCCGGCCTTGCTGGCCGCCATCGCGGACGATCAACCCACACAGCGCGAACTCACCGAAGAAGCGATCAAGCCCATGGCCGCGTTGCTCTATACGCGTTCGGGCAAGCTCATCGTGCCACCGGCGCTGAAGGGCACACGCGAGATTCTCGTCCACCAAAATCAGATGGCGAACGACGAAGGCCTCACGCGCATCCAGGATGACGCAGACCTGAACCGTATGCGTGAGCAGCATCTGCTGGTCAGCTTTCCGGACATTGCCGCTCTCGACGTGAATGAAGAGCTGCCGCTGAACCGTCGCTACGCGCGCCCATGGACCGTGAAGTTTGCAGCCGACATCGCCCGCGCCTACTATGCGCAATTTCATGAGCCGCTGCATCTGAACTCCGCCGTACGCACCGTGGACTATCAGTTGCGGCTGCAACGGGTAAACGGCAATGCCGCAGCCGTCGAAGGTGAGACAGCTTCACCGCACCTAACGGGCCAGGCCATCGACTTCGGCAAGCGCGGCATGACCGTCGCGCAGATCGCATGGATGCGCACCTATCTGTTGCCGCTGATGCAGTCGGGCAAGGTCGATGTGGAAGAAGAGTTCCAGCAGGCCTGCTTCCACATCAGCGTCTACGGCAGCTACGCCGCTCGTCGTCGCACGTCTACAGAGCTGGCTCAACTGCACGATCAAGCCGGCCAGTAAAACTCTCGCACACAAAGCAAAGCGGCTGCCCTTAGGCAGCCGCTTCGTTCTTATTCACTATTCACTAACTACTATTCGCTGCCTACTTCTTCTTCGGCACCTTCGCGCCCTTCTTTCGGGCCTCCGAAAGGCCAATAGCAATGGCCTGTTTCGGATTGGTAACCTTCTTGCCGCTGCGGCCGCTCTTCAGCTTGCCGGCCTTCATCTCGTGCATCTCGGTCTTAACCTGCTTGCCGGCTGCAGGGCTGTACTTGCTGGTTGACTTCTTTGCCGTCGACTTCTTTGCGGTGCTCTTTTTCGCTGCCTTCTTCGTGGACGATTTCTTCGCTGCTTTCTTGACTGTTTTCTTCACTGTTTTCTTTGCGGACTTCTTCGTTGCCTTTTTCGTTGCCATGGGTAAAACCTCCCATGCATTGGAGTGCTAACGCAACGACTTGCGTTGTACCGGTTGCGACTTCAGAAAGCGATGCGTACGCGTAGCGAGATACAGCGCAACACCGATAGCTGTTCCCATAAAGATCAGCGCCTCGATGTACTGCCACGTCGTATACGTGCGCTCCAGTGAGCCATCTTTCCACGCGGCATAGCTCGCGTTCAGGTCGTCCGCGAGGCCGGGGATGGTGATGTCATTGAAGTGGCCCGCAGCATCGGGCGCCGTGGGCAGGCTGCCAAAGATGCGTTCCGGCTCAGGCTTCTTGCCTTCGCGGTCTTTTGGAATTGCCACGATAAGCGCATTCACCTCAGCATCGCGCGGGTCTGTGAAGTATGAGTCGTCTGCGGTATTCGGAAAGAGTGTAACGTGGCCGGTCATCTTGTGCTCGATAGCAGAGACGCCATCCTGGCAAACACCCAGTGCATAATACCCACCAAACGGCAGCGTAGGATGCGCCGCATGAAGATGCATGTACGCAACCGTGAACAAACCAGCGAGCCGCGTCACTTCAACAGCATCAGCGCCGGTATAAGTGTGCGCGTTGCGCTTCAGCACCCACGCCTGATCGAGCGTGTCCATGGTTCGCCACTCGGCTTTGCCGTCGATGCCGAAGTAGTAGCTCACATTCGCATTGATCTTCGGCCCACGTATGTGCCACTCGTACTCCGCATGCGAAACCGGAACAAGCAGCGGCCGGTTGTCGGTGTGCGGCACAGCGATCTCGGAGTTCACAAAGAAGGGCATCATCACATCCTGCCCCTTGTAGTGGAAGTGGCCGAAGTTAGCGAAGTAGCGGGCGTCGTTGACGGTGACGGTATAGCCGTTATTTTGAAGCAGAACCATCAGTGTTTCAGGAGTTGTTGCGCCTCCATAGCCGGGCGCTAAAGGTGTGACATCGACGATAAGACCTTTTGACGACGGCGGACTGAAAGTTGCGCTAAAAGGAGATGCGCTTTTGAGCTTGTTTGCCGCGAGACGATTAAGCACATCGGCGAGCCGTTGCGATTCCGCATGTTCAGACGCAAATTCATTTGGCCCATCGCCGCGAACAACGCCATCGCCCAGAGCGGTCACAATACCGTCCGTCGTGAAGCCGGGTAATCTTGAGGGCTCGTCAAGCGACACAGTCTCGCCTTTATCGAGCGCATACGGCCCAAGATCAAGAAACTGCCCAACCTGCGCACTCGACGGCGACGCGCCGGGATGCACGGCGCTTGCCTCCTCAAGCTTTTCGTTCTTCCCCGCAAAATGGCTCACCGTGCGGACGGTAGGGTTGATTGCGTGCATCGTCCAGCCGGGAAAGCGATCCAGCCCTTGCCAGTCGCTGCCCAGGATGCGCTTGCGCAGGTCCTTGATCAGCTTCGGCGTCATCAGCGCCGGCCCCTTTTTCCCGCCGCTGTCGAGCTGCTTGAGCATCGCTTCCGTGAAGCCGGGCGTTGCGGAGAGTTCCCGCATCATCTGCGAAAGCAGGATGGTATTAGGCGGCATAGGAGCCTCGGGCACAACATAGGCCTTGCGACAGCCAGAGAGTATGCAGAGCGTGAGAAGTAAGATGCTATTGCGGATTGAACGCATGAGGAGCAGGATAGACGGTCGCAGGAAACGCGGCTACACACTATTGATTTATTTTTTGAGTGGCGATGGGGTGGAGGGTTGTCTATAGAGTGAAGACTGACAGGAAATCCGCGCAAATCGAATGACTGCAACTCCACTGACATACTCGGGAATCTGGCTGGCGGTATTCGCGCGGCAGTTGTGCCTGCCGGTTCCGGCGGTGGTCTTCCTTATGTCCGCCGGGGCGCTCTGCATGGAAGGGCATCTGCATCTGTCGCTGGTGCTGCTAGCCGCTGTGCTCGGATGCCTTTGCGGCGACGGTGTCTGGTTCTGGATGGGCCGCCGCTGGGGCAGCCGCGTGATTCGGCTGGTATGCAGCCTGTCGGGCGATCCGCGGCTCTGTGCGGAGCGGTCGCGGAAGACCTTCGACAAGTGGGGACTCAGAATTCTCGTCGTCGCAAAGTTTGTGCCGGGGCTCGATGGCGTGACGCCTCCGCTGGCCGGCGCAGAGGGCGCTTCCATCAGAGGATTTCTGACGTACGACAGCGTGGGCTCGCTTCTCTGGTCGGCAGGATATGTGGCTCTGGGCGTAATCTTCGCCAACGAACTGGACCGCGGGTTGAGGCTGGCAGAGCACTTTGCGCTCATACTGGCATTGGTGTTTGGCGTGCCGTTGCTGGCCTACGTAACCTGGCGGCTGGTACACCTGTTGCGCGTCATTCGGCACCTGCGCCTGCGCAGGATCACCCCGACGTTGCTACAGCACAGGCTGGATGGCGGCGACAAAATTGCAATCATAGACCTGCTGTTCTTTGAGGCGATGGAGGCGGATATCCCGGGAATCACGGGCGCGGTACGGGCCGATCCGACACGCTTGCGCAACGGGCCTCGAATGGTCGTGCCGAAGGATGTGGACATCGTCGTGTACTGCTCGTCAAGGAATGAAATCACGAGCGCGCGAGTGGCGGATACACTGCGCAAACGCGGCTTTGAAGATGTATGGGTGCTGGAAGGCGGCCTGGACGCATGGGTGCTGGAAGGCCGTCCGGTGACAACAGCGCTGAGCACGCCGGAAGACGCTGCGGCGCGGCTGGGTATTGTGATTCCGGCCGCTTAGGCGATTGACGTTAGAAAAGCACCGCAACCCGCTCCGTGCTCGCCTTCGCCCATGCCGTGTTGGAGACGTATCCGGCGAGCAAGGCCACGCAGCCGCCGCCGACCATCATCCACCATATGGGGTGCGTCGCCAGGGCAAAGTCAGTGTGATGCGCGCGGCTGAGACTGACAACAGTTCCAGCAACAGCGACTCCAAGGGCTGCTCCGACCTGGCGGCTGGTAGAGGCAACAGAGGCCGCAACTCCGGCTTGCGAGAGCGGCATGCCCGAGACAGCACTGTTAGAGATCGCCGGATTGACCATGCCAAGCCCCAAACCAAACAGGACGTAAGCCACAATCAGCAGCGCGATAGGCGTGGTGGAGGTGATCTGCGTAAGGATGAGTGTGCTTGCGGTGAAACCGAAGCCGGCGAGCAGCAGTGAAGGCCGTGGGCCGCTTGTCCCGACGAGGCGTCCGGAGAGGGGCGAGGCGAGCATCATCATGACCGCGAGCGGAAGCGTGCAGAGCCCGGTGTTAAACGCGGTAAGGTGGCGAATCTGTTGCAGGTAGAGCGCGTTAAGAAAGAGGAAGCCGGCGAAACAGCCGAAGGCGCTGAGCCCGAGCAGCGCCGCGGTGGAGAAGGGAACGCTGCGGAAGAAGCGTAGATCGAGCAGCGGTTCACGGCGGCGCGATTCGTGCACGAGGAAGAGGACGAAGAGCAGGACAGCGCCACCGAGCAGCCCAAGGATGAGCGGCGAACTCCATCCCCTGAGCGGGCTTTCAATGACGGCATAGGTAAGGGAACTGAGAAAGCCGAAGATGAAGATCTGGCCGAGCGGGTCGGGCCGTCGCGCGCGCGGAGCTTTGGACTCGGGCACAAAGATCGCGGTGAGGGCGATGGCGGTGACGGAGATAGGCAGATTGATCCAGAAGATAGAACGCCAGCCGATGGTCTGCGTAAGCGCGCCGCCGATCAGGGGACCGAGTGCGAGGCTGGCTCCAGCCACTGCTCCCCAGACGCCTACGGCTCGCGCACGATCCCTGGGTACGGTAAAGGCGTTCGCAATAATCGAGAGCGCAACCGGATTGAGCATGGACGCGCCAATGCCCTGAATACCGCGGAAGAGAATCAGGCCATGAATATTCGGTGCGATGCTACAGAGCAGGGAACCAAGCGAGAACAAGGCAAGCCCGATCTGGAAGACGCGCCGGCGGCCGAAGCGGTCCGACATGGAGCCGGAGAGCATCAGCAGGCTGGCGAGTACGAGCGTGTAGGCGTCGATAATCCACTGCAACTGGGCGACGGTGGCATGGAGGTCGCGCTCGATGTCGGGCAGGGCGACGTTGACGATGGTGACGTCCATGGCGATGAGCAGCAGGCTCATGCAGCAGATGGCGAGGATGGCGTTTGGGTGGGTCGGCTTTGCGGATTTTAGCGGGTCGTTCTGAGACATGAAACTCCAGGATCGTTCTTATAGCCGCCGGTTACCGTCACGGTGAATTCCACCGTAAAACACTCCGTCCGTCACCGTAGCGCGGACCGTAGTAATCCATGCCCCTACCGTCAAAAACAGCGAAAATCCCAGCAAATCTATGCGTCCAGCTTCTTCACCACGAGTTCATTCAACACCGCCGGATTCGCCTGTCCCTTGGACGCCTTCATCACCTGCCCGACGAAAAACGCAGCAACCGTGCGCTTTCCGCCCTTGAACTGCGCAACCTGCGCCGGATTCGCAGCAATAACCTCATCAATCATCGCC
>Ga0302314_10007946_pt1 | contig 18983 bp, 20 predicted proteins | sample III_Palsa_N2_3_FD_200533 | JGI IMG/M metagenome (GOLD analysis project Ga0302314, IMG submission 200533) | Peat permafrost microbial communities from Stordalen Mire near Abisko, Sweden - III_Palsa_N2_3 | ecosystem: Environmental > Terrestrial > Soil > Palsa > Peat permafrost | place: Sweden...
CACGTTTCTGAATCCGTGCAGAGATCCAGCCCCTTAAGAAGTCGGGATAGCGTTCGATATCGGCGGCGAGATCAAACATCTGCTCGCAACTGAATGGCAGCGTTCCCGTGGCTCTCTCAATCACGAAGACCGGCCGTCGTAATTACATTCGATATTTAGTATTCGGAATACAGATGCGGCGGCCACTTGTCGTTGATCCCCCTGCCTTCCATACGGTCTCAGTTAAGACGACCGCGATAGCGTGACTCATGATCGCGTCGTCGATCGCTACTGCGGCCCAGGAAATTCGTTATCTGAGCGGCTAAATTGCGAGGTAACCGCCGTCGACAGAAATTGACGCGCCAGACACAAACGACGCCGCATCCAATAGCAACCACTTGACCGTCCCTCCCACTTCGCCGGATTGCCCGAAGCGCCCGATGAGAAAGCGTTCCCGCAGCTCCCTGAAATAGGCGGAAAGAGTCGGATCATCCGCCAGCCATCCTACCTCGGGTGTTTGAATGATGCGGGGCAATGCGGCGTTGATACGGATGCGGTGTGATCCGTAATCCGCGGCCTCCTGTAGACGCACTCCAGGCTTGCAATTAAACCACGGCGATCATGTGCCTTTTCGCGATTGCTTCGATTTCGGGCTCCGTCAATGCCGAAAGGTCGGCAGTTTCGGTGGCTTTGACTCGTCGAGAAATATCGATGTGGTGCTTCTTGAGATATTCCACCAAGACATCGACGGCGCTGCTTTTGCCGGTTCCGTGTCCGATCAGGACGATTTCGTTCGCCGGCACTAACGCCTGGGCCACTTCCTCATAGAAGGACGTTTCTTCGGGCACGCGGTCACCCTGGTAGTGGGCCTCTTTGCGGTGAATCAAATGATGATGGAAGTGGTGAGGATCGTATGGTTCGACGGTGACTTCCTCTTTCGGGCGGCTCCCGCCGAGGTCGCGAAAAAGATGTGCCGCATGATGATCGATGACCACGACCATTCGACACGGTTGTGTATGTTCGATCGGGGCCGATTCCGAGCCGGCATCTTTGAGGAATTTGCGAAGCCGCGATACCTCAGCCACCCCGACTTCGGGGGTATTCGGGCGCTTAAACAATTCTCGCTGCGTGCCCACGACGAAAGTGAAATCGTCACCCCCTTGCGCCTCAACTTGGCCCAAATGCCCAATGAGCTCCACGGCGTCACTCCAATGCAAGCTTCTCGGCAATTTGCCGTGCAGCAAGCTCTGATGAAGTACCGCCATTTTGTGATGAAGGTGTTCGCTCACGTGGCATTGCCGCAATTGCGCGAACGTAAGGCCGAATGATAACTATTCAATGTCGTGTCTCCAGCAGCTCGACAGGGCCTTCAGCGAAGACCCCAATGATTCGCGGTGCGGCCCCTCCTTCGGGCCGCCACCGCACTTCCAGCCGTCCCATATTACGCCGCGGCGCGAGTCCGCTTCTCTTGCCAATAGCCGTTGCGATCGTAGTGGTTGTAAATGACCACCTCGGCCTCGCGATTGAGAACTGCAGTGCCATCGTAGGCAGGCGAGGACTTGATCGCCTGGCGATCGAGATTGGTGGTGACTTTGGATTCCGACCAGCTGATCTTTTGAATCCACTCCGGCGAGACCAGGACGTCGTGTCCCACCCACCAGTTGCTGGTATTCACGACCAAATAACGAATAGACCAGGTGGTGTCATCCACGATAAATCCCTGAATGTGGCCGATGTCGCCGTCGCTGGCATGGACGTGGTAGCCCTTGACTGCCTCGCAACTGCGCAGGTGCGGGTCGCCATCATCGTCGCTCGGCGATTGCAAATAGCCGCGATAGGCACTGTCGCTGGTTTCGCTCAACACAGTCCCTGGATTGGCATAATCGCCCCAAAGACCGCTGCCGCCCCAGTAGTACGGGTAACCGTAGTATCCCAAATAGCTTCTCTCATATTGGCGGGAGATCGGCTTGTCGGTGTCGATTCCGGGGCTATGCTTGATTTGCTCTTTGGTGACCTTGGCCGGCAGAACTTGCGCAGTCCAGTCGGGCGTCCCAATCCCGTGGGGCGAAATCAGCACCTCATGCCCCAGCCAGGAACTGGTATCGACGACGATATAGCGGATTGCCCATGCTTGGTCGTCGAAGTAGAAATCCTTTACTTTGCCGACGGAGCCGTCGGTTGCGCCGATGGCAAATCCTTCCAGGGTCTTTACGCTGCGTAACATCTTGAAACTCCTTACTATCTTAAGCCGGGGGTATGCCTCGCATCGTATAGATGTTTCTGAAGGGCGTCTGTTCGGTGACCCACATCCGGATCGGGACTTACGCGCGCACCGGCGATACCATCCACAATCCGACTGTCGGCACGACCACAGCCAATGATTTCTCTATTCCTTGGAAATTTGCACCTTCATCAGGCTCAATTGCTCTTGCGTGATCTCACCCCGGGCATACCTTTCATTGAGGATATCGAATGCGTCTTTACCTGGCCCCTGCCCGTATTTGCGGTGAGCACGATAGGTATAGCCCCAGTTCCCAATGCTTGAGAACAGCAAAAATAAAATTCCAAACCAAAGAAACCAGCCCCAGCCAAAATACCAATCGTTCCAATAGGGATGCGTCAAGAATCTCTCCTGTTTGAGCGCTGTATGCCATTCCGCGCGTTCTGGCACCGCCCTCGGCAATTGAACGTTCGCAGCCTACTCCACAATAATGCTGCGCCTCTGTACGTTAGCGCTCTCAGGCGTGAGAATTGAGGCCGATAGGTACAGATCGCAGATGATGTCGTTCTCACCGTGGAATATTGGGTGCGAGCGACTCAACATTCGGTTTACCCACAGCTGGCCATCGGACGCCCAATTTCGCCCGTTACTCCAGATGACACATCATTCGGACACGGCTTGATGCGCTCCTCAAGGCTTTCACACAGCCTCACGCGCTCGACGCCCTTACCCACGTCAAGGGATTAGAACGGCCGCACCCTCAAATGCTCCTGCGCGCAAATCACCGAGCGCCTGATTCGCCTGTTGCAAAGCGTAAGTCGTGGTTCGGGTAACGATACCGATTTGTGGTGCCAGCTTCAGAAAGTCTGCGCCATCCTGGCGCGTCAGATTGGCGACTGACATCAACTCACGTTCCTCCCACAATAGTTCGTAGGGAAATCCAGGGATATCGCTCATGTGAATGCCCGCGCAAATGACTCGGCCGCCCTTTCGGACCGCCTTCAATGCGAGCGGCACTAAGTTACCCGCCGGGGCAAAGATGATTGCCGCGTCGAGTGGTTCGGGAGGCGGCTCGTCAGAGCCTCCTACCCAAGTCGCACCGAGGCCAAGCGCGAAATTCTGTGCATGAATGTCCCCGGGGCGTGTAAAGGAGAACACCGAGCGGCGTTGCCACTTAGCAACTTGTGCGATGATATGTGCAGCGGCGCCGAAGCCGTACAGACCCAGTGTCTTGCTTTCACCGGCCATGACGAGGGAACGCCAACCGATCAGGCCCGCACAGAGCAAGGGCGCGAGCGCTGCGTCGTCGCCGACTTCGCCGAGGGGAAACGCAAATCGAGCATCCACGATGGTTGCCGTGGCATAGCCACCGTCGCGGGTGTAGCCTGTGAAGAGTGGCCGATCACAGAGATTCTCTCGATGCATCTGGCAAAACGAACAGATGCTGCACGTGTAACCCAGCCAAGGTATTCCGACTCTCTCCCCGATCTCGAATCCTGTGACGTGGGCTCCAATCGCATCGATCCGACCCACGATTTCGTGGCCAGGTATGATGGGCACCTGGGGAGCGGCTAGCTCTCCATCGACGACATGGAGATCGGTACGGCATACGCCGCAGGCGTGCACTTTGACTCGGATCTCGCCGGGGCCTGGCACGCGGTCGGGAAGTTCCACCCATTCAAGCGGCTCTCCGATGTGCTTCAGTTGCATGGCAAACATACACTCTCCGTTAGCAAATACGCGGCAACGGATCGTCCTCGAGCTCATCTAGCACTCGTTGACCGCCAAATTCGGTCTCGAGAACGACTTGAGATTTGCCGGCCGACATCTCGCCGATGAGCGCGGACCGGGGCGCCACCGTGCGCAGCACCGTCAGCGCCGCCTCCGCCGCCTCCGGCGCGACAATCGCCACCAGGCAACCTTCGCTTGCCATATACAGCGGATCGAAACCCAGCAGTTCGCAAACGGATTGGACGGTGTCGTTCACCGGTATCCGCCCTTCCGTGAGGTGCACGGCGAGCCCCGTCGCGCGGGCGATCTCGTGGGCGACGGTCGCCAGGCCGCCACGAGTTGGATCGCGCATGAAGCGCAGCCCTTCCACGGTCATCAAGGCCTGGGCTTGCGGCAATACGCTCGCGGCATCGGACTTGAGGTCACCGCGAAAGCCGAATTCCTGGCGAGCGAGCATGACCGCTGCTCCGTGATCGCCGACGGGTCCGCTGACGAGCAATTGGTCGCCGGTCCGAACCTGATCGAGAGCAAAGCGCCTGGCGCTCGGTTTGAATCCGATACCCGTCGTCGACAGGTAGATTCCGTCGCAGTCGCCACGGCCAACCACCTTCGTATCTCCGGCGACGACCGATACACCGCATTCACGGGCGGCCCTCGCCAGCGCATCGACCACGCGGCGCAACACCGCAATCTCAAGCCCTTCTTCGAGAAATACACTCAAAGTCATATAGCGCGGCAATGCGCCGCTGACGGCAAGGTCATTCACCGTACCGTGCACTGCCAGCGACCCAATATTGCCTCCGGGGAACTCCAACGGCTGGACGGTAAAACCGTCTGTCGTGACCACGAGGTCCTCTCCGGTGGACGTCGCCAGCGAGAGCGACACGGCGTCCGCGGTGGTGTCGAGCAGTGGGCTATCGAGCGCCCGGGCGAAAACCTCCTCGATCAGCTCCCGCATCAGGCGTCCGCCATTGCCATGAGCGAGGCTGATGTGGGTATCACGAAATCCGGCTTTAGGCGGCATGCAGCGCGTCTGCCTCGATAATTTGGCCAAAGCTGATCGCGGCGTCGTTCAGTGGTAAGCGTTGGGGAATGAGAACCTCGAATCCGGCATCGGTCAGGAGTCCCACTGCCTGTTCGGTGAGAATGCGATTTTGGAAGACCCCGCCGGCTAGTGCGACCCGATTGACTCCACAATCGCCGCGCACCGCAAGCGCCTGACTGCGGAGGGCGTGTGCGAGGCTCGAGTGGAACCGAGCGGCGCGACACTCGGGGGCCTGATCGACGTCGAGCATTTCCCCTACCAGCGGCCCCCAGTCACTACACCAAACGCCGAATCCGTTGCGCGCGAGGGGAAGCTTGATCGGCGGCGCCACCCTGTCGCAGAGAGCCTCCAATCGCATAGGAGCCTCGCCTTCGTAGCTCGCCGTTGAACACACACCCACCAAAGCCGCCGCCGCATCAAAAAGGCGCCCTACCGCTGTGGTGTGGGGCGAGTTCACGCCCGCGTCGAATGCCTGGCGAAGCATCACACCACCTCGTCGGTCGCCTTCGGGCCACGCGGTGCCGCTGTCCCAGCACAATGACTGCGCGGAACGCCACGGCTCGCGAGCCGCACGTTCGCCGCCCGGTAATCGAAATGGGCGGAAGCTCGCCACACGTCGCCAAGCTCCGGGCGCGCCGAGCAGCGCCTCGCCGCCCCAAAGAGTGTTATCCGGTCCCAGGCCGGCCCCGTCCCAGGTGAAACATATAATTGGAGCTATCCCCGGATACTCACCCACCACGGCGGCGGCGTGCGCATGGTGGTGCCAGACCGGCACTGCGGGCAGACCCGACTCCCGTGCCCAGCGAGTGGACGGAAAATCGGGATGGGCATCATGCGCCACCCGTTCCGCCCGTACTCCGTAGAGCGCTTGTAGATCGGCGACGACCTGCTCGAAGACCGCGCGTCCACGCGGCGAAGACTGATCACCGATGTGCGGTGAAACAGCGACGCGGTTTCCCCACGCCAGCGCGATGCAGCCTTTCAGATACGCACCTACGCCAAGCGTAGTAACCGACACCGGCGTCTTCAACTGGAGCTCGAGAGGCGAGGTACCGCGACCCATCCGCAAGGGTCGTAACTTCTGCGCGACGACGCGGACCACGGCATCATCCGCCGGCCGGGCGATCGGCCGGTCGTGATGCAGGAAGCCGTCCGCGATATGAGCCAACCGCCGTTGAGTCTCTTCAGGCTCGGTCAACACGGGCTCGCCGCTGATATTGCCGGAGGTTGCGACAAGGGCGGTACCTAAATCCTGGAGCAGCAAATGGTGCAGCGGGCTGTAGGGCAGCAGCAACGCCACCTCGCGCAACCCGGGCGCTACCGAGGCGCACAGTTCCGCCTCCGCCCGGCGAGCGACGAGCACGACGGGCCGAGCCGGATCGCACAAAGCGGCAGCCTCACGGTTGGAAATATGAGCCAAGCCTCTCGCATAAGCCAGGCCGTCATGGCCAGCCCACGGGACCATCACCGCGAAGGGCTTTGCGGGTCTACCCTTTCGCTCTCGCAGGCGCGATACCGCCCGCTCGTTCCCCGCCTCGCACAACAAATGATAGCCGCCGATACCGCGCACGGCGACGATCTGTCCGTTACGCAGCGCCGAAATCGCAGCTGGCAAGGCGGCGGCCCCGAGTAAAATAACACCCAGACCCTCGTCCCAGTACAACTCGGGTCCACATGCCGCGCAAGCCAAGGGCTGCGCGTGGAACCGGCGATCCCGCGGGTCCGAATATTCACTCGAACATTCCGGGCATAGAGCGAATCGTTCGAGGGTGGTATTGCATCGATCGTAGGGCAGCTGCCGAATGATGGTATAACGCGGCCCGCACTGGGTGCAGTTGATGAAAGGATAGCGAAAACGCCGTGCCGTGGGATCGCAGAGTTCCGAAATGCAATCCGCACAGGTGAATAGGTCCATGGGGACCGTCACCGCTTGATCGCTCCCTGCAGTACTCGCGAGAATGACGAACGAGTCTCCCGATTCGAGCGTAGCCGCTTTCACGTCGATGAGTCGAGCGCGCGCAGTAGGCGGCGGCCGCGCCAGCAACGCTTCGCCGAAGGCCGTCAGAACTTCGTGGGCTCCTTCCGCATGGATTTCGACGGCGCCCGAGTTATTGCGCACCCAACCGGTGAGGTTGAAGGAATGTGCCAACCGATAAACAAAGGGTCGAAAGCCCACCCCCTGAACGCATCCCCCAATGCGCCAGAGCTGCGCCTCTTTATTCATAGTCAGGCGACGACCGGCTCCGCGTTGCGCCGATATTTGTAGTACGCCGCGCAGACGCCTTCCGCCGACACCATGCAAGAGCCAATCGGGCTGCGAGGTGTGCACACCGTACCGAAAATCGTGCAATCAGTGGGCTTTTTGACTCCGCGTATGATCGAGGGACATTGACAGGCCGCATTCTCGGGTACGGCTTTCTCCTCCATGACGAAGCGCTGCTCGGCATCGAATTGGGAATATTTTGGCTTGATGCACATTCCGCTCAGCTCGAGCTTGCCGAGGCCACGCCATTCGAAGCTCGGTCGCAGCTCCAGGACTTCCGCAACCAGAGCTTGCGCCCTGCGATTTCCTTCGCGCGTCACGCCCCGCGTAAATTGATTCTCCACACAGGCACGTCCATCATTGAGCTGCTTCACCAGCATCAAGACCGACTGCATTACATCGAGCGGCTCGAAGCCGGAAATGACGACGGGCTTACGGTAGGTCTCCGCAAAGTTTTCGTAAGGCTGACTGCCGATCACGGCGCTGACATGCGACGGACCGATGAATCCGTCGATGCGAACATGATCCCACTCACGGACGTCCGGTGCGTCGAGAATACTTTGGATCGCCGCCGGCGTGACCACGTGATTGCAGTAAACGGTCAAGTTAGGAATACCGCGACGATGGGCCTCGAGGATGAGGTGCGCGGTCGCGGGAGTCGTCGTTTCGAAGCCAATGGCGAAAAAGACGATCTGGCGGTCCGGATGAGCCACCGCAATGTCGAGCGCTTCAAGGGCGGAATAGACCATGCGCACATCGGCGCCCTGCGCGCGTGCTTTGAGGAGACTACGGCGCCGCGATGCAGGTACACGCAGCATGTCACCGTAACTCACCAGGGTGACGTTCGCCTGCCGGGCCAGTTCAATGATGGCATCGAGCCGCGGCACCGCCAGGACGCACACAGGGCAACCGGGGCCATGGATGAGCCGCACGCTGTCCGGCAGTAAATCCTCGACTCCATAGCGAAAAATGGCGTGCGTGTGGCCACCGCAGAATTCCATGAGGTGGTATTCGCGCCCAGGATCCACTTCTGCGGCAATGAGCTGCGACAATGCCGCAGCCGCGCCGCCGTCACGAAAGCCGCGGATGTAGCGCATGAGTGGACTCCCGAAGATGCATGGCGATTTCTTCAAACAGCGCCAGGGTCTTTTCCGCCTCGTCGACGTTCAAACGAGTAATGGCAAACCCCGCGTGGACAATCAAGAACTCCCCCAGTTCGACCTCCCCGATGAGCGCTGTCGATACACGACTCCGCACTCCGCCGACTTCGGCCTCCACCCACTGGTCGCCCAAGAGGGCCACAACGCACACTGGAATGGCGAGACACATGCATCACACCTCGAGTAGAACATCCGCTGGTTGAGGAGAGATTCGGCGGGTCCAGCGCATGCCGGCGAGCTCTGTGGTGAGCCAGTCGATCCACGGACCGATGGCCGGCACTCGGCGAGCGGCCGTATGAATCAACGGTACGTCCGATCCCAGCCCGCGCAGCGCGGACGCCGCGCGCTCGGGATCGAAATCATCGAGCAGTCCAAGAAGATCCGTTTTGCTCAGAACAACAAGATCGCTGGCGCGAAAAATAACCGGATATTTCGCCGGTTTGTCGTCCCCCTCGGTGACACTGAGAAGAGTGACGTTGCGGTGCTGTCCGAGGTCGAAGCTCGCCGGGCAGACGAGATTCCCGACGTTTTCGATGAACAGCAGATCGATGCCTTCGAGGGGAAGCTCGTGGAGCGCCTGATGGACGAGGGTTGCATCGAGGTGGCATGCGGTCCCCGTCGTGATTTGCAGCGCCGGAACGCCGTGGGAACGGATGCGCACCGCATCGTTGTCCGTCTCCAAATCCCCTTCGATGACTGCAATCCGATATCGGTCGCGCAGCGCCACGATGGTGGCTTCGAGGAGAGCCGTTTTTCCCGCGCCAGGCGAGGACATGAGGTTGATGGCGAGTACGCCGTGGCGATCGAAGTGCTGGCGGTTGTGCGCCGCAGTCTGGTTATTCGCGGCAAGGAGGTCCTGCAGGACATCGGCGACGTCGATATTGCGGTCAGATCGTGACTCAGAACCCGCGGCGACTTGCGTCCCGAGGGGAGTAATGGCGCATCCGCAGGTCTGACACACAGTTCAATTTCCTCGTACGATCGCTCAGCCAGCAAGTGCCGCGTGGGGTTCCGCCACCCGCATTTCAATCCGCCGCAGCCGCAGCTCGTCGCCTGCAATCACGCGGGTGCGAAACCCGCCGCATCGCTCGCAGACCAGCCGGTTGGCGACCGTCTTGGTTTGCGCACCGCAGGCTGAGCAACTGACGGTCACACCGATGGTTTCGATGCGCAATTCGGCTCCCGCGGCGATACCCCTCGCGCACATGACTGAAAATGCATTCTTTAGCAGATCAGGTTCCACACCCGAGAGCGGCCCCCACTCGATCGTGATGCGGTCAACCGTATCGGCACCGCGCTTCCGAGCGATCTCGCCGACTTGCGTCAACAGCGCCTGGCAGATGGACAGTTCGTGCACAGCTCGATCCTAACGCGCGAATCACGGCCGTGTATGTGCGGCAACGTACAGACCCTCACTAGAGAGGATGGTCAGATCGTGGATCTTGCACGAGGGCTCACGGTGACGTTACGCGTTTCGAACGACAGCACCGACAGCGGCCCTGGCCGAAGTACCGGGAATGCGATCTCCTGGGCCGCGTCGAAGTCGCGGGCGCCGTTGGTGATTGGATTCGGCAATGTACTCTTGGGCGACGACGGTGCCGGCGTTCACCTGGTCACTCGACTGCGCTCCGAAGGGGTGCCCCGCGTATGCGAATTCATCGACGGCGGCACGATGAGTTTCAGCCTTCTTTCCTACGTTGAAGCAACGAATTCGATGCTCGTGATCGACGCCGCGGAACTCGACCGGGCGCCTGGCACGATCGCATTGTTCGAAGGCTCCGCCATGGACGACTTCTTGAAGAGTACTCGGCGTCGTACCGTACACGAGGTGGGCCTGATCGATCTCCTTGATATGGCACGCCTCGAGGACTCGCTACCCGGACAGCGCGCGCTCCTATGCATCCAGCCGGGGACCATTGATTGGGGCGAGACACTCTCGCCCGCCGTCGTCGAGGCATTATCGCGGGCGGTCGACGAAGCGCGCGAGTTGCTCGACCGCTGGATTCTCGCGTGAGCCGCCTCAATGACATTCCGATACGCATCGAGCCTCCGGCGAGGACCGGCGGCTTAGGCGGCGGCGTTACCGCGATATTGAGCGAACTCGCCAACCTGCTGGTTGAAGTCGCTAAGGGGGGAGCGCCAACGTCCGTTGACCTGCGTAGTCTTCCCATGAGCCCGCAGGATCGGACCGAGCTGCAAAGCGCGTTGGGTACCGGCGAAGTGCGGGCGACCCTTGACGCCGATGGACTCTCGAGCCTTCGTGAGACTAGCGTCTCCGGGATTTGGTGGATCGAGCATCGGAACCGGGAGGGCGAGTTGATCGCCGAGTTGATTGAGGTCACTCCCGTTCCACAGATTCTGCAAAGCATCGCCGATGACATGGCGACAAGCGCGCGCGAGCTACGGGAGCGGATTACGGCGGGTGCGCCTCGGTTTATCGAAGGAAGTGAACATGCAACACGGCAGTGACAATGCTCTGGTTGGAGACATGTTGCGCCGGCATGGTGTCAGTCGGCGCGCTTTCATCAAATTCTGTACCGCGGCGGCATCGGCGATGGCATTGCAACCCTGGATGGGTCCCGCGATGGCGGAGCAGTTGCGCCTCGCGCCGCGGCCCTCCGTCGTCTATCTGTCGTTTCAGGAATGTACCGGTTGCTTCGAGTCCTTTACTCGATCATTTGCCCCGACCATAGAAAACCTGATTTTCAACGTCATTTCTTTGGACTATGACGATACCTTGATGGCCGCCGCGGGGGATGCCGCCGATACGGCGCTGACTCAGGCAATGAAGGCCAATTTCGGCAAGTATGTGCTCATCATCGACGGGTCCGTGCCGACCGGCGCCGGCGGAGCCTACTGCACCGCCGGCGGCAAGAGCGCCGTCGAGACCTTACGCGAAGCGGCGAAAGGCGCGGCGGTCATCATATGTGTGGGTACCTGTTCCTCCTTTGGGGGCATCCCGTTCGCGGATCCCAATCCCACCGACGCGTGGCCGGTGACGGCCATCGTCGGCGACAAACCCATTATCAATGTCTCCGGCTGTCCTCCGATTCCGGAGGTAATCACTGGCACCCTGCTGCAGTACGTGACTACCGGGCGATTGCCGGATCTCGACGAGCATAGGCGCCCGAAGGCATTTTTCGGCAATACCATTCACGACCGCTGTTATCGCCGGCCTTTCTACGACGAGGGTAAGTTCGCGAAGTCGTTCGACGACGAAGGTGCGCGCAACGGTTGGTGTCTTTATGAACTTGGCTGCAAAGGTCCGACGACCTATAACGCTTGCGCGACGGTGAAATGGAACGGCGGCACGAGCTTTCCCATCGAGTCGGGACACGGCTGTATTGGCTGTTCCGAACCCGGGTTTTGGGACAAAGGGAGCCTGTACTCCGCCTTATCGACCGCCGAGTGGGAAAAATCAGGCAATTCATCGCCTCGCCAAGTCTTGGAACTCAGCGCGGGCGCGGTGGCGGTGGGCGGCGTGATCGGTGTTGCCTCGGCCGGTGCCGGGCGATTGCGCCAATATCGCAGCGAGCACCCGCTCGACGTCGAACAGGAGGAGGGATAGGTCATGGATCTATTGAGCTTTGCTCGGGGCTTAGGCCTCAAAATCGCCATTGCCGTCTTTTGCATGGGAGTTGCCTGGCGGATCCTCGCCTTTGCCCTCCTGAAAATCCGCCGTGACTTCAACCGGCCCCGGGAGCCGATTTTAAAATACCTCCTCGGTGGCCTGATCACGGTCGGCTCCCGCTCGTGGCCACACAGGGAGTTCATCGGCCGCACGGGCGCCGGTGAGGCGCTGGGTTACAGCTATCATCTGGGCTTGTTCGCGGTCGTCTTGTTGTTCACGCCTCATATCATCTTCCTCGGTAGCTTGTTCGGTGTGACGTGGCCGGGCTTGCCGAGCAGCATCATCACCATCATTTCCGTCTTGACGCTCACACTATTTCTTGCCGTATTGTTCCGCCGCGTGACCAATCACGTGATGCGTATGCTTTCCAATTTCGACGATTATTTTAGCTGGTTCATCACCATGCTGGTGCTCGTTACCGGCCTCGCCGCCACGGCGCACGTGGGTGCGCGATACGAGACGCTGCTGGCGGTGCACATTTTGAGTGTCGATGCCCTGCTCATTTGGTTTCCGTTCGGCAAACTCATGCACGCCTTCTACATCTTTCCTTCCCGCGCGATCAACGGCGCTCTTCTCGCACGTAAGGGAGCTACCTCATGATCGATACTGCCATTCCGGTGCCGGTGCCCGCACCCGCGGATAGTGTTGTGGGCGCCATGAAAGGGTTCGCGCAAGAAATCGGCGCCCTCAGCGCGTTCAGATTGGAATCCTGCATTCATTGCGGAATTTGCGCCGACGCCTGCCACTACTATATCGCGACCGAAGACCCGCAATACACACCGATCTGGAAGGTCGAGCCATTCAAACAAGCCTACAAACGAGAAGCCAGCGCATTGGCGCCCCTATACCGACTGTTCGGATTCAAGCGGGAGGTAACGGCCGACCAGTTGGCCCAGTGGCAACATCTCCTATTCGACAGCTGCAACATGTGCGGCCGATGCAGCCTCATCTGCCCCATGGGCATCGATGTAGCCGCGCTGATCGAGCAGTCGCGCCACGCCATGTTCGAGGCGGGACTTGCGCCGAAGGAGCTCTACGACAAAGCGGCGCACCAGCACCGCACCGGGCAACCGGAATCGAGCGTCGAGCCCTACCGCGACCGGCTTCTGTCGATCGGGGTGCAATTCGGCGTCGACATCCCGCTCGATAGACCCGAAGTGGAGGTCATGCTCTGTGTCCCGAGAACCGATATCGAGCATTATCCGAGTGCCGTCGCCGCGCTGGCACGCGTGATGGGGCACCTAGGCGTCTCGTGTACCTTTCGCAGCGACGGCCTCGTGGCGGAGAACTACGGCTACTATGCGGGCGGAAAAGACTGGCAACGCGACATCAGCATGCGATTGATCGAGCAGGCGATCGCCTGCAAGGCCAAGATATTGCTCATTTCGGAGTGCGGACATGCCTACACCGCGCTGCGCTGGGAGGCAGCGGACCTCTATGGTAAGGCGTTGCCTTTCAAGGTCTTGAGCGTCACCGAGTTCCTGGCGGATGAGCTCAAGGCCGGACATCTCAAACTAGCGAAATCTACCGACGGCAAGACCACCTTCCACGATCCCTGTCAGTTCGTGCGTAAGGGCGGCGTCAATGAAGCGCCGCGCGAACTCATGAAAGCCATGAATGTCGATCTGCACGAGCTCGAAAACCACGGCGGCTTCAGCTTCTGTTGCGGCGGCGGCGGCGGCGTGATCGATATCCAACAAGCGGCGCCGCTGCGCTACCGAACGATGGAGGTGAAACTGCGGGAAATCGACGACACGGGCGCACAGACACTGGTGACGAGTTGCTCGGACTGCCGCCGCACCTTTGACGACGCCCAGGCTCACTTCGCGTGGAACAAGAAGCCCAGTAGCCTACTCGAATTAGTGGCCAGTAATCTTATAGGGGCGGGAGACGCCCCTTGAGCGCGCAGACCATCGTCGTCGATCCGGTGACGCGTATCGAAGGGCATCTGCGCATCGAAGCGGAATTCGACGGCTCCGTCATCACCCGGGCATCGAGTTCGGGCACCATGGTGCGCGGCATCGAAATCATCCTCAAGGGACGTGACCCGCGCGACGCCTGGGCCTTCGCACAGCGCATCTGCGGCGTCTGCACGTTGGTGCACGGGATTGCCTCCGTGCGTGCGGTCGAAGACGCCCTTCACTACGAAATCCCCACCAATGCACAGCTGATCCGTAACTTGATGATTGCGATGCAATTCGTCCACGACCACGTCATGCATTTCTACCACTTGCACGCCCTGGATTGGGTGGACGTGGTGTCGGCACTCAAGGCGGATCCCAAATCCACATCATCCCTGGCTCAGTCGATTTCCAACTATCCCCGCTCGTCTCCCGGCTATTTCACCGATGTGCAGGGGCGCGTCAAAAAATTGGTGGAATCCGGCCAGCTCGGCATCTTCGCAAACGCCTACTGGGGCAGCCCGCTCTACAAGCTGCCGCCGGAGGCGAATCTAATGGCGGTGGCACATTATCTCGATGCGCTCGCGTGGCAGCGGGAAATCGTGAAATTGCAAACCATATTCGGCGGTAAAAATCCCCATCCCAACGTGTTGGTCGGGGGTACGCCAGCGGCCATTAGCGTGCATACCGGCGCCGGAACCGGCTCTACCGCCGTCAACATAGAGGGTTTGCAGAAAGTCGCCTCCATCATCGACCAGATCCGCTCGTTCGTGGACCAGGTTTATGTGCCCGATACCCTCGCCATCGCTTCGTATTACAAGGACTGGTTTCAAAAAGGCTACGGCGAGGGCGTCGGCAATTTTTTGACCTATGGCGACTTCTCACAGACCGCAACCCAGGACCCGAAGACCTTCCTGGTGCCCCGCGGCGCCATCATTGGCCGCGATCTGTCGCATATCGAGGAAGTCGACCTGAAGGCGGACGGGGACATTCAAGAGTTCGTCGCCCATTCGTGGTATGAGTACAGCCAAGGCAAGGACGCCGGACTCCATCCGTGGAAGGGCGAGACCCAGCTGAGCTACACCGGGCCCCAGCCGCCGTATGCGAACCTGGACACCACGGCGAGCTATTCGTGGATCAAGTCTCCCCGCTGGAAGGGTCAGGCCATGGAAACAGGTCCGCTCGCCCGAGTGCTCATGTTATATGCCAGCCGCCATGAGCCAACGGTGAGCCTCGTTCAGCAGTCACTCGCCCAACTCAACCTGCCGGTCGAAGCCCTGTATTCGACCATGGGCCGCACCGCCGCTCGGGCGCTCGAAGCCAAGCTCTTGGGTGATGCGATGCCGCAGTGGTACGACAGCCTGATGGCCAACATCAAGGCGGGCGACGTGAGGACTTTCAACGAAAAGCTATGGGAGCCCTCGAGCTGGCCCAGGCACGCTCAGGGAGTAGGATTCCTTGAGGCGCCACGAGGTGCCCTGGCGCATTGGATCATTATAGACGAGGGCAAGATCTCCAATTACCAAGCCGTGGTGCCAACGACCTGGAACGCAGGACCGCGCGACGCCGCGGGGACCGAAGGCCCTTACGAGGCCGCCCTCAAAGGTCACCGCGTGCACGACCCGAAACAGCCGCTGGAGATTCTCCGTACCATTCATAGCTTCGATCCGTGCCTCGCCTGTGCCGTGCATGTTGTCGACCCCCAAGGGGTAGAGCTCATTCAAGTCAAAATCCAATAGAGCCCGTACGGACATTCTGACCTCACGCGCCCCCGTTGATTTGCTGCTTCTGCATGCGCCGAGCGTCTATGACTTTCGGGAGCGAGCAATCCTCTATGGGCCCGTGAGCGACATGGTGCCCTCCTCCACCGTCTTCGAAATGTACCCCCTCGGTTTTTTGACGATCGCGAGCTATCTGCACGACCGCGGCCTGCAAGTTCGGATCGTCAACCTCGCCTTGCGCATGATGAACAGCCGACGGTTCGACGTGCCCCAATTCCTGGCCAAGCAACAACCGAAGGCCATTGGAATCGATCTTCACTGGTTGCCGCACGCCCACGGTGCGCTGGAGATTGCCCGTATCGCGAAGGAGGTTCATCCCGGCGTCCCGATCATCATGGGCGGCCTCTCGTCCACCTATTTCCACCGAGAATTGATCGATTACGCCCAGGTCGACTACGTGCTGCGCGGCGACAGTACGGAGCCGCCGCTGCATCAACTGCTGCTGGCACTCCAAAACGGCACACCACTGGGAACAATCCCGAATCTCACCTGGAAGGATGCCGCCGGAGTCCACGTCAATCCCCTCACCTTCATCCCGATGACCTTGGACTACGTGGATTTGCGCCCAGACCTCATGGTCCAGATGGTGATGCGCTATCGCGACCTCGAAAGCACGTTGCCGTTCAACGGCTGGTGGAGCAACCCGATCACCACCGTCTTCACCGTCAAGGGCTGCGCTTTCGAATGCGTCACCTGCGGCAGCTCCGCAACGAGCTGCCTGCATCTGACGAAACGTCAAAAGCCTGTCTACCGAAGCCCGGCCAGCTTGGTGTCCAACATGCAGGACATCGCTCGGCTCTCGCATGCTCCGATACTACTGGTCGGAGACGTACTCATGGCCGGCCCCGAACACGCGGCGGAGGTGCTGGAACGGTTGCGCGTGGCGGATTTGCCAAACAATATCGTCTTCGAATTCTTTGCCTTGCCGCCCGCGACATTCCTAGGCGACATCGACCGTTGCGTTCGAAACTGGAGTATGGAGTTCAGCCCCGAGAGTCACGAACAGGCTGTGCGTGACGCCCAAGAAGGCGAGGCCGGCTACACCACGGAGGACATGGAGAACATCATCCGGGAAGCAGTACGCTTGCGTTGCACTCGAATCGATATCTTTTTCATGATTGGACTTCCAGCACAAACAACCGCGTCAGTCCGCGGCACGGTCGAGTATTGCGGACATTTATTTCAATTGGGCGACAAGCGCCTGTCATGCTTCATCTCCCCGATGGGACCCTTCATCGATCCCGGTAGTCGGGGTTTCGAACAGCCGGAAAAATTCGGCTATCGTTTGTTCGCGCGCACGCTCGAACAGCACCGCCAGCTGCTCATCCAACCGACCTGGGAGCGTATTCTCAACTATGAGACGAAGTGGATGACACGCCGCGAGTTGGTCGACGCCACGTACGATGCCGCGGAACGGCTCAACGAACTCAAAATCGAACACGGACGATTGTCGGCGCGACGCGGCCGCGGTGTGGCCAAGAGTATCGCCGCAGCGCGCGAACTGCGCGCGCGGCTCGATGCCGGTATCGCCGATGGAGATATCAGCTCCGTAGCCGCGACGCTCAAAGGAGAAATCACGCGATTCAGTGTCTCGACGGTGTGCGACAAGCGTGAGCTGTTTTGGGCGCGACGAGTCTTCAATTTTAGGATGTCGGAAATCGTGCGCATCCTCGCTCGCTATTTCAGCGGACGCTCGCGTCGGCCTTTGCGAGCATCTCAGTTGTCCTGAGACGGCCGCCGACGCGGTCGCCACCCATCGGCCAAGTCTCATTGGCGTGACGCAACAGGCCGGGGTCGGTCCGGCAGGCGGCAATGAATTCGCCGACTTCCGCCGAGCGCCAGGCATCGCGATATGCAACCCAGGCGCTGGCGAGCGAGTCGCGCCGCAAATCTGCCGGAGCGAACGGTAGTGCATTCAAGAGCTTCACTTTGCCATTGGGCACGACCAGCAGCAGCGCCTGCGGACTGTCGAGCCGTCGCTCCATTTCAGTGAGAATGTCCCACGGATAGATCGAGAGGCGTGTAGGAGCACCGACGGCCTGAGCGTGTTCTCGCAGTCTGCCGACAGCTAGCTGCCACTCCGCCTCGCTGCATGCGATGCGATCCCAGGCGGCCGCCGCTCGACCAATACGCATCAGAGGGCCGCTGACGAACGCCTCACAGCCCAGCGTCGCCGCCAAATCATAAACGGCGACCGCCTCCTGAATGTTGAACCGGGTGGGGACGAAGACGAGCTGCGGGGCGCAGCCACGGGAGGTCAGCCGCTTGATACTCGCGATAGTGAGAGCGAAGCTCGATCCGGGCCGTACCCGTTCATGCGTTGCCGCCGATGCGCCGTCTACCGAGATTTGTACGCATTGGGGCGATAGCGCCGCGAGTCGATCGGCCGCTGCATCATCGATGTAGCGGCCATTGGTCTCCAGCTTCAATGCAACCCCACCCGCCGAGAGTCGCTCGAAGACCTCCCAACAGTGCGGCACGCCGAGCGGTTCGCCCCCACCGAATGCAGCATACGGGATACCCGAGGCCACAATCTGCTCCGCACAGCCGAGGGCCTCCTCACGCGACAGCTCGTCGACCCAGACCTTATCGGGACCGGACTCCTCGCAGCAGGCAATACAGCGGGCGTCGCATCGATTGGTCAGCTGCCAGGCGACGAACAGCGGCGCCGCGTAAGCCTCGACGGAACGGCCTTCCACGGCCAAGCTTTCTCTTAGGTAAAGCGAATATAAGGCTGAGCCATCACATTCTCGGAGACGTCCTCAATGGTCGGCGTCTCCCAGCCGGTCTTCTCCTTCGGTCCGGCAGAGTCAGGGGGGTCCGCTTGAACGCTTTTCGGGGTTTCAACTTTCAATATCGACGTACTCATGAGGGTCTCCTTAAGGTCAGTTGTATGCCACGGCGGCCATCCGCCATGTATTGGATTCGGCATGATAGGTCTCGTCTTGAGCGGCGTTGCGCAACGCGGCAAGAATGGACTCATCCCGCCATGCGGCCCGGTATCGTTCCCAGGATTCCGCGAGGGTGTGGCGGCGCAGATCAGCGCAGATGTGAGGAAGTGCAGCGGCCACCTTGACCCAGCCATTCGGTAGCACCAGTAGCGTCGCGGGCGGCTCCTCCATACTGTCGCGCAACGCATCGGTGATTGCGAAAGGCGTAAAGCAGAGTTCCATCCCAGCTTTCCCCAGAGCCGCGCTGGCATCTAACAGAGCGTCGTGAAAATCCCGGTATTCCTCCGGGCTGGGCGCCAGTTTCTCCCATCGACGCGCCG
>Ga0302314_10007947_pt1 | contig 18983 bp, 24 predicted proteins | sample III_Palsa_N2_3_FD_200533 | JGI IMG/M metagenome (GOLD analysis project Ga0302314, IMG submission 200533) | Peat permafrost microbial communities from Stordalen Mire near Abisko, Sweden - III_Palsa_N2_3 | ecosystem: Environmental > Terrestrial > Soil > Palsa > Peat permafrost | place: Sweden...
CCAGCACGCTATTGGGCCGGCTGATGATCACACGGCCCTCGGTGGCCTTCGGTCGCGTGCCTGCCGGATAGACAGCAAGTTCCAACCTTGCCGCACCTGGCCTGCCCCGTCCATCCCAGCCGACGGCCCGCTCAGCCAGGTGACCGGCGAGTGCGGGTCCACCGGGTCCGTACCCATGGAAGGCAGCCTCGAGCGGGCGGCCGTTCGCCTCAAGTCCTGAGGGCACCGCGAGGGCGGCCAATCCGAGCCGGCCGGCCCGGTCGTCGTGCGCGAACCCGCCCAGCGGCATCCGGCCGGCGATGCGCTGCTCGGCCTGATTCGCCTGCCCCTCGTGCCTGCCGATCAGGTTCAGCCTGGTCAGGTCAGGCTCGGTCAGGGCCAGCCACAGGTCCAGGTCGGTCAGCTCGCCGATGCCGCCAACTCGCAGCCCCGAAGAAACGGGCACGTCCACGGCGGGGCCGGAGAGCGCCTCGTGCAGCGGGCCCGCCTCAGGGCCGGCCCGTCGGCGACCAGCGCGCGCAGACCCGGCTGCGGGCCGAGCGGCACGACCGTCTCCGGTCCCGCCGAAGGGCCGATCATCCTGATGAACTGGCAGCGGCGAGCCAGCCGGCCGGCCCAGTGGTCCCCCGCGCGCTCGAATGCCACCGCCAGCTGGATGCCACGGACCGAGATCGGCGCGACGATGCGCCCGCCGTCGTCAAGCTGGGCGAGCCACTGCGGCGCCAGATCCCACACGCCCGCGGTCACGATGACGCGGTCATAGGGCGCGTGGCCGGGAACCCCGCCCGCGCCATCGCCGCAGACGGCAACCGCGCGGGCAAAGCCGGCCGCCGCCAGGCTGGCACGCGCCTGGTCGACCAGGTCAGGCTCCACGTCGATCGTGACCACGGACCCGGAGTCGCCCACGATCTGGGCGATCAGGGCCGCGTTGTACCCAGTCCCGGTCCCGATCTCGAGCACGCGCTGACCAGCCTCAAGCCCGAGCTGCTCGAGCATGATGGCCATCATCGCCGGTTGGCTGGACGCGCTGATCGCGAGCCCGTCAGCATCGGACTTGGTCACGATCGCCGTGTCCTCGTAGGCCCGCGCCACCAGATCCGGCGGCAGGAAGACGTGTCGCGGAACCGCCAGGAAGGCCTCGCTCACGGCGGCGCCGGCCCGCCCGCTCACGCGCAGGCTTTCCGCCAGCCGCTCCCTCGCCGCCGCCAGCCCATCGGCGCCTTCGCTGCTGCCTTGCGCGTCCATCCGCTGATATCCAATCTGCCGGGTCGAAGTAAATCCCTGCCTGTTATTGCAGAAACCCCCCGCAGCGTTCGCGTCGCCCGCGAATTGCGCGGGAGCTGTTCCCTGCCGCGCGAAGCACGCTCCCGTTCCATAGCTTGATTGATTTTGTTGACTTTAGCGGTCACTTGTGCGTGGACCTGCGCCAGCGCGTGTCGGCGCGCCGCGCTTCTTGCTGTTATCAGACTAATGGAGCGTTCGGGGCCGGCGTTTCGGGCGGAGCAGCGGGACCGGGTGCGCTACTGCGGGCCGCGCTTGCCGGTGCGACGCGGATTGCGGCGGTCGCCCGCTTCGCGGGGCTGGGGCACCGCGCGCAGGGAGCGAGTGGTCGCGGCGGGGGCGGCGGGGGCGGCGGGCCAGGAGTAGACCAGCTCCTCCCCTACCCGGAGCCTGGCCCAGCGCGCCGCCTCCACCTGCAGCGCCCGCGCCGCCCGGGCCAGCACCGCGGGCGGCGGCGCGGCGGCAGCATCGGCCGCGTCCGCGCCCGGCTCGGTCAGCGGAATCACCGACAGCCTCGCGCGGGTCAGCTCGCGGATGTCGTCCTCGGACGGCGAGTCGAGCATCGCGACGGCCTCGACCAGGTCGGCCAGCAGCCCGGCCCGCATGACCGGCCGTCGCTGCTCACGCTTCAGCTGCGCCGAGCGCTCGGCCGCGTGCGGCGGCCGCCGCCCCTGCACGTGTTCCATGCTCGTGTAGACGATGCCGGCGGCGATCGCGCCCCAGAGTCCGTCGGCGATGCGAAGCTCGCGTTCCACCACGAGGTGCCGCAGGTCATGCGGCAGCTTGGCCCCCGGCGCTGACCCCTGCATCCGGTAGACCACGCCGTCATCGCGCTCGATGACCGAGTAGGCGGTCGTATGACCGGGGTACCGCCGGAACGTGATGCGCATACGCCCACTATGCGCAGCTCATCCCCCGGCGGCCTAACGATTTTCCCGGAGCTGGTTTCCTGGAGCTGGGGATGGTCGGGCGGCTGCGGGAGAGCCTACGGCCAGAGCCGTTCGGTGACCCAGCCGGCGGCGGCGCGGCGGTAGCGCAGCCGGATGTGCTGGCGCTGGTGATCGCCCTGCCAGAACTCGACCTCGTCCGGGGCCGGCCGGGCTGACATCGCGCAGGAGCAGGACCCGCGCGTCCGGGTGCCCCTGGGCATCGGCGGTGGACAGCGTCATCGCGTGCGGCTCGACGACCTTCGCGATTCGGCGGAGTCCTCGGAGTCTTCGGGGTAGAGCGGCTCCCAGCCGCCGCGGGCAGCGTTGCGGACGGTCGCGGGGACGCGCAGGCGGTCGTCGGAGTACATCAGCCTGAGCTCGGCCAGGTTGTCATCGGGGGCGAGCGTGAGCTCGGCCAGCCGATCGAACAGCGCGGCCAGGTCGTCGTCGATCGTGTCCTCCGGCGTCGGCATCGCGCCCCAGCAGTCCCAGGGCAGCAGCTCCAGGTTGAGCAGGGCGGCACCGTCGCGCATCAGGTTGGCGGCGATCCACCAGTCGCCTGCCTCCTTGAGGAAGCTGAGGCCGAATCTCGCCGGGTCGGCCTCGCCCGCGCGGATCCGCCGCCAGGCTTCCCCGGCGACGAGGAACTGGTCGCGGGGCACGTCGGTCAGGTCGAAGTCGATCGGAAACCAGCCCAGCTGCACGCGGTCGATCTGCGCGTCGAGCAGCTGCCAGCGCTGGTGCCCGACGTGCCAGTACTCGGTCACCCAGTGGTCCTCGAACCAGCCGTTGCCGAAGTAGCCGCCGAACCCGCACCGGGCCCGGGCCGGGACGCCGTGCGCGCGGAGCATCGCGGCGGCGAGGACGGTGAAGTGACGGCAGTTGCCGGGCAGCCGCGCCTCGGGCGGCCGGGCCGCGTCAAGCGGCCGCGGGTCGCGGGCGGCGATCTCCGCCAGCAGGTCGCCCGCCCGCCGGACGTGCACGGTCCTGCGGTCCGCCTCCGACAGCGCCACCCCGTAGCCGCCCACCATGTGCTCGTGGATGACGAGCCCGTGCAGCACCGCGGCGAGGGCGGCGGGGTCATCGGGCAGGTCCGCCAGCAAGGGGGCGTGCGGGCCGGGGGACGTCATGACCGCCGGCTCGGTGTAGAACTCGCGGATGTCCAGGTCGTCGGCGCTCATGGGCACTCCTCCTAATGTGCGGCAGCTCAGGTTCTGACCGCACAGAGGCTACGGAATCATCGCTGACACCTCATGTCAGGCTATTGGGCGGAGTTGGTGACGGCGGGGCGGCGGCGCAGGTCCGGGCGCTTGATCGCCGGGGGCAGATAGGCGGACTGGTCGGGTGCGCCCACATCGGTGCCGGGCGGGACGATCTCATCGATCCGGTCGAAGATGTCGTCAGTGAGGGTGACCTCGATCCCGGCCAGCAGGTCGTCGAGCTGCTCCATGGTCCGCGGGCCGATGATCGCGCTGGTCACGCCGGGATGGGCGATCACGAAGGCCATCGCCAAGTGGGTCATCGGCAGGCCTGCCTGCTCGGCCAGCGGGACGAGCTGCTCGACGGCGTTGAGCCGCTGCTCGTCGCGGAAGCTGGTGAAGATGCTGGCGCGGCTCAGGTCGGTCTGCTGGCCCTTGCGGATTCGCCCGGTGAGCATCCCCTTCGCGAGCGGGCTCCAGACCAGCGTGCCCATCCCGTAGCGCTGGGCGACCGGCAGCACCTCGGCCTCGATGCCGCGGTTGAGGATGGAGTAGGGCGGCTGCTCGGTGCGGAACCGTTCCAGGCCGCGGCGCTCGGCCACCCACTGGGCCTCGACGATGTCGGAGGCGGGCATCGTGGACGACCCGATCGCGCGGACCTTGCCGCTGTGGATCAGGTCAGAGAGCGCCGACAGCGTCTCCTCGATGTCGGTGTCGGGGTCGGGCCGGTGGATCTGGTACAGGTCGATGTGGTCGGTTTGCAGGCGGCGCAGCGAGTTCTCGACCTCGGTGATGATCCAGCGCCGTGAGTTGCCTTGCTGATTGGGATCGTCGCCCATCGGGCCGTTCACCTTGGTCGCGAGGACGACGTCGTCGCGGCGGCCCTTGAGCGCCTTGCCCACGACCTCTTCTGACCCGCCGGCGGAGTACCGGTCGGCGGTGTCGACGAAGTTGATTCCGGCATCCAGCGCCCGGTGAATGATGCGGATCGAGTCGTCTTCGTCGTTGTTGCCGATGGGCCCGGTGGTCCCGAGCATCATCGCGCCGAGCGCGTAGGGACTGACCTTCATGCCGGTCCGGCCAAGGGTGCGATAGTGCATGCGAATCTCCTGAAGGCGTGGTGGAGGCGTGCTGCGAGCATCGGTCGATGCCGTACCCTGAATCAAAGCGGAACGCTCTTCCGGAACTATACGGAACGTCTTTCCGGAAAGCAAACGAAGGAGGGTCGTGACCGAGTACACGGTGCCGACCGCGGTCGACTCGAGCGGCTCCGCAGGTGCGGGCGGACTCGAGCGCGCGCCGCGGCGACTGCGCGCCGACGCCAAGCGCAACATCGACGCCCTGCTCGAGGCGGCGAAGACCGTCTTCGCCACGTCGGGCGTGGACGCCCCCGCGAAGGAGATCGCCGATCTGGCCGGGGTCGGGGTGGGGACGCTTTACCGGCACTTCCCGCAGCGCTCGGACCTGGTCAAGGCCGTGTTCCAACGCGAGGTGGACGCCTGCGCCGACGCCGCCCCGGCGCTGATGGCGGCGCATGAGCCGGGCGAAGCGCTCGCGCGGTGGGTCCGCCGGTACACCGAGTTCGTCGCGACCAAACGAGGGCTCGCCGCCGCGCTGCACTCGGGCGATCCGGCGTTCGACGCGCTGCCCGGCTACTTCACGGAGCGACTCGAGCCCGCCGTCGGGTCACTGCTCGCGGCCGCCACGGCCAGCGGCGAGATCCGGGCCGACATCAGCCCCCGGTACCTCCTGCACGCGGTCGCCAACTTGTGCCTGCCGATGGCGGGCGAGGGAGTCGCCTACAGCCAGCGCATGGTGGGGCTCCTCATCGACGGGCTGCGCTACGGCGGCGTAAAAACCAACGGATAAGGTCGGTCACGTTTGCGCGACAGCCGACGCCCTGGTTCGAGCACCGAGGAGCCGTTGATGCACCAGGCAGACCCCAGGCACGCCGCACGGCTCGTTGCTTACGGGACCGCATCCACTCGCCTGTCCTTGCTGAGTGATCGTCGGCTCGGCGAGGCCGTAGCAGCCGCCGACCCAATCGGATTCGGCATCGGCGGCAGGTCCGCGGAACTGGACATCGATGGCACGCGGGTCTTCGTCAAGCGGATCCCCTTGACGGACGTCGAGATGAGGTCGGAGAACGTGGTCTTCCTGGAATACCTGCCGCGGACGCTCAGCGCGTGGCTCAGCGGCCACCGGGATGCCGTCCCGCCGAGCGGGGACAGCTCGCCCTATCCCTGGGTCGAGGAAGCCTTGGCGCGCGGGGCCGCCTTCATGAGCTCGCACGGGCTGGTGCACTTCGACGCCCATTTCCGCAACATCCTGACCGACGGCCAACTGCTCTACTTCGCCGACTTCGGGCTTGCCCTGAGCTCCGACTTCGAGCTGTCAGAGGCCGAGGCGGAGTTCCTCTCGAACCATCTCGCGTACGACCGCTACTACACCGCCAGTCATCTGCTCCGCTATCACCTGCCCGGCGGCACGCGCGGCGAGATGGCACACGATGCGTTTCTCCAGCAGTGGATCGCCGGCCGACAGCCCGATCACGTCCCGCCCGAGATCGCGGCGATCATCGACCGGCATGCCAAGGCTGCCGTGATCCTGGACAATTTCCACCATCGCCTGCTGACCGGGAGCAAGCGGACGCCATTTCCGGCGGCAGAGATGGAGCGGGCCCACGCTGGCGCCTCGGCGCCTCGCTGAGAGGGCGCATCCGGGGCTCAGCCCGGCAGGTCCTCCGGGCGTTTCGCGGCCAGCTTGCCGTGCAGCAGGCCGGTGGACTGGCCGACCTCAATGAGGTATCCGTCCGGGTCCCGCATGTAGCAGCGGATCTCCGCTCCGCGGTCGATCGGCGGCGTGACGAACTCCGCTCCCTTGCCTTTCCACTCCTGGTAGCAGGCATGGATGTCCGCGACCCGCAAGTTCAGGAAGATCGAGGTGGTGTCGCCGGGCTCGTAGTCGACCACCGTGATGCCTGGCTTGTCGGGCGTGGGCGGCCCGCCGGGGTTCATGATGATCCACGAATTGTTCAGGCTGACGATGCGGCGGCCGCCTGAGTGCGCTTCGGCCAGCGTGCCGTCATCCGGCATCATGATCCGCTTCCGCTGTCGGCGTTGACATCATGAGCTCAGAGGTTAATTATTAGCTAGGTGGTTACTGATATTGACGCGACGCTGTCGGCGCTGGCCGACCCGACCCGGCGCCGGATTGTGGAGCTGCTGCGTGACCGGCCGCAGCGGGCGGGCGAGCTGGCGGCTGCGTTCGAGATGAGCGCGCCCGCGGTCAGCCGGCATCTGCGGGTGCTCCGCCGCAGCGGGCTGATAGCCGGGCGCGGGGTGGACGACGATGCCCGTCTGCGCCTCTACGAGCTGCGGCGGGAACCCTTCACCGAGCTGACCGCCTGGCTGGATCAGGTGCAAGCCTTCTGGACCGACCAGCTCGGCGCGTTCAGGGAACACGTCGAGCGCTTGACCAAGGGAGAAGCCGAATGAGCGCGACCGCCGCCACCGCCATCGTCGAGGTGCCCTGCGACCCTGACACCGCCTTCGACATCTTCACCGGCGACATCGGCGCCTGGTGGAAACGCGGCACCCGCTACTGGAACGACGCCGGCCGAGGCCTCACGTACCGCCTCGAGCCACAGGTCGGCGGCCGCCTGGTGGAGGTGTACGACCTGGAAACGGGCGAGGGATTCGAGATCGGCCGGGTGCTGGCCTGGGAGCCGGGGAAGCGGCTGGTGTTCACCTGGCGGCAGGGAAACTGGGACCCGGCCGAGTCCACCGACGTCGAGGTCAGCTTCGAGCCGTCCGCGAACGGGACCCTGGTCACCGTTGAGCACGGCGGCTGGGACCGCGTCCCCTCCGCGGGCCGCGGTCAGATCGAGGGTTACGGCGAGGGCTGGGCTGAGCTGCTCGGCTTCTACGCGCAGGCCGCGGGGGGACGCTGATGTTCATCCACCTCGCCATCCACCACCCCAAGCCCGAGCACGCCGACGACCTGCTCGCCTCCATGCACCGGGTCGACCAGGCGGCCCAGGGCGCCCCCGGCCTCGTCCAGATCGGCGCCTGGCGCGACCAGCGCAGCGGCCGCCTGGTCGGCCTCGCGCTCTGGGAATCGGACGAGGCCTTCCAGGCGTCCGTCGAGCGGATCTTCGAGGCGGTCGCGGACGACCCGTTCGACCAGTGGCTGGAGCAGCCGCCGGACGTTTTCCACCTCGACCAGGCCTAGCGTCCGAGCCACTCCCTGGCCGGTGGAATCGTTCGCGTCCGCACCGCCGTTCTTCTTCCATGGATGAGGCGGATGGGAATGTGGGCACCGGGCCCGGCGTGATCACCAACGACGGGTGCGCGGTCGAGTTCTACGCGCTGCTGCCGACGTTCGGCGAACCGGAGATCGTGCACGCGGCCGTGCCGCCGGGCGCGTCGATCCTCGAGCTCGGCTGCGGCACCGGCCGACTGCTGCGCCCGCTGGCGGCGCTCGGGCACCCGGTAACCGGGGTGGACGAGTCCCCGGAGATGCTCGCCCTGAGCCCGGACCTGACGACGGTCTGCTCGCCGATCGAGACACTCCGGCTGGGCCGCGCCTTCGACGTGGTCCTGCTCGCCAGCACCATGGTCAACGCCGACCCGGGTACCAGGCGCGAGTTCCTGGAGACGGTGCGGCAGCACCTGCGCGACGATGGCATCGCCGTGTTCCAGCAGAGCCCGCCGGACTGGTTCGAGACGCTCGACCAGGCCGAGCCGGTGCGGGACGACCCCGGGGGCATCCGGCGCATCATCCGCTCGGCCCGATGGGAGCCACCCCGCCTCCGCGCCACGATCGAGTACCAGGTCGGCGACAACGTCTGGACCCACGCCTGGACCAGCTACCGGCTCAGCGACGAGGAGCTGGCCGGCGATCTCGCCGCCGCCGGACTGCGCCTGGGCGACTGGCTCACCAGCGACCACGCCTGGTTCACCGCCCGCCCCGTCGGCGGTCGATCCGGGTCGTTGGCGTAGCCGACTGGACGGCCCGCCCCGGGGCGTAGTCTGGCGGGACGGCGCGGCCCGGTCCGGGCGCGCACCCGCTCAAGTGGAGCCGCCATGCGTGAGTCCGGCTACTCCGACGCCCTCCGCGTCTTGCGCGATGCCGCCGGGGGCGATCTTCAGCACGTGCTCGACGCGGCGTGCGAACCGGTGCCGGCCTGGAATCCCGTGGTCTACCTGGCCGACTTCTCCGGCAGCGTGCTGTTCCCGCTGGCGGTTCGGGTGGCCGAGGAGGATGTGGCGGGATCCATGGCGGGCCGGGCGTTCACCACCGGCCAGCCGGTGACCGCCGAGCGGGACGGGGCGGTCCGGGTGTGGGTCCCGGTGACGGAGCAGGCGAGCAGGACCGGGGTGCTGGCGGTCACCGTCCCGCACGCCGGCCCCGAGTTCCTTGAGCAGGTCGAACTGCTCGGCGTGTTCGCCGGCCTCGCCATCGCCGCCGCCGCGCGGGTCAGCGACATCCCTTACATCCGGCGGCAGGGGCGCGAGATGTCGCTGCCGGCCGGCATGCAGTGGGATCTGCTGCCGCCGCTGAACACCAGGGCACCCGGCATCCTGATCGCCGGGCTGCTTGAGCCCGCCTACGACATCGCCGGGGACGCGTTCGACTACGCGGTGGGCGACCGCGATCTGGATTTCGCGATCATCGACGGGATGGGGCACGGCATCTCCTCGACGCTGCTGACCGGGCTGGCCGTCGGCGCCTACCGGCACGCCCGCCGGAGCGGCGCCGCGGTCCTGGACATCCACCGCGCCATCGATCGCGCGCTGGCCGACTACTACCGCGACGACTCGTTCGCCACCGGCATCGTCGGCCGGCTGATGTTCACCACCGGCCGGCTGGAATGGTCGTCGGCCGGGCACCCGCCGCCGCTGCTGCTGCGCGGCCGCAAGGTCGTCGCCGAGCTGACCAGTGACCCGGTCCTGCCGTTCGGCCTCGGCGGCACCCCGCAGCTTGGCAGCGCCGATCTCGAGCCCGATGACGCGATCCTGCTCTACACCGACGGCGTGACCGAGGCCCGCGGGCCGGACGGCGACCTATTCGGGGTGCACCGGCTGACCGACCTGATCGAGCGGCAGGCGGCCAGCGGCCAGCCGCCGGAGGAGACGCTGCGGCGCCTGGTGCAGGCGTTGCTCGATCACCAGCCCGAGGGGTTGCGCGACGATGCCACCCTGCTGCTGGTGCAGTGGACCGGGCGCCCGTCCTGAGATTTGGCGTATTGAGCGGTTGTCCTGCGACAATGGGGTAGTCGCAGCGGATGCGCACAGGCACAGCAGGCACTGAAGGAGGCGGTCCGGCGGTGACCGATGAGCCTGACACCGAACCGAGCAAGCCGCCGGGCCGCTGGAAGCGCGGCTGGCAGCGGTGGCGGACCCGCCTGCCCTGGCTGCCGTTCCTGGTCAAGCCGCTGCGCTGGGGCGTGCTGGCATTCATTATCTTGCTGATCGTCGAGTACCTGGTCGTCCCCGAGCTGGTGGGCGCGAGCAAGGACCTGTACCTGCTCGGGCAGGTGAACGCCCTGTGGCTGGTCCTGGGGGTGGCGCTGGAGGGCCTGTCCCTGTTCTGCTACGCGCTGCTGACCAAGGTGCTGCTCCCGCCCGGCCCCAAGCCGAGCCTGTCCCGGCTGTTCCGCATCGACCTGTCGGCGGCGGCGGTCGCGCACGTCATTCCGGCCGGGACGCTGGGCACCGCGGCGCTCGGGTTCCGCCTGTTCACCAACGAGGGCATCTCCGCCAACGACGCCGGCGTGATGATGGCGGCCAAGGGGCTGGGCTCGACCGTGGTGCTGAACGTGCTGCTCTGGCTGTCCCTGGTCATCTCGATCCCGCTGGCCGGGTTCCGCCCGATCTACGGGACGGTGGCCATCATCGGCACGATCGTGCTGCTGGGGGTGGCCGCGGTGATCGTCGGCGTCACCCGCGGCACCGAGGCGGCCTCCCGGATCCTGCACACCGTCGGCGACAAGGTCCCCGGGCTCAGCGGCGACCAGCTCGAGCACGCCATCCGCGAGGCCAGCAAGACGCTGTCCATGCTGGCCAGGGACAAGCGGGTGCTGTTCTGGTCGCTGACCTGGGCCTCGCTCAACTGGCTGCTTGACGCCGCGTCGCTGTGGGCCTTCGTCGCCGCCTTCGGCCGCTTCGTCAACCCGATAGAGCTCTTCGCCGCCTACGGGATCGCCAACGTGGCCGGTGCCCTCCCGATCACCCCGGGCGGCCTCGGCGTGGTCGACTCGACCGCCCCGCTGCTGCTGATCGGCTTCGGCGTCACCCGCAGCGTGGCGACGCTGGGCGTGATCGGCTGGCGGCTGGTCAACTTCTGGCTGCCGATCCCGGTCGGCGCCCTGTCGTACGTCTCGCTGAAGGTGAAGCCCGGACAGGGCAAGGCCGCCTTCCGCTCCGCGATCTCCGGCATGATGGCGGTGGTAGGCCCGAGTAACCCGCCGGAAACGACGCCGGACGCGGCGGAGGCGGCGGTGCCGGATGAGGTAACCGAGGATGCGGAGGAGCACCGCGCGACGGGAAGCTCACCGTGATGTCGAGGCCGCCCTCCGGCCGGGGACGCGCGGTGACCTCCGCCCCGTGCGCGACGGCGATGGCGAGCCCGAGGCCGTGCCCGTGCCCGTGCCCGTCGTCGAGCCGGTGTCGTACCCGCTCGTCCCCGAGTCGCTGGAAGGGCTGGAACAGGCGGTTGAGTTCGCCCGGCGGTATCACCGGCCCGGTGTTGGTGACCCGCACGACGGCCCGGCCGGCCGGTGGTGAACGGGTCGGCCATCTCGTCCCACACCCGTTCAAGCAGTTCCTCGGCCGAGACCACCCGGCCGTCGGCGGCCAGCAGGCACTCGAGCACCGCGAATTCCTTCGGGCTGAGGTCGAGCCGACGCCCGCCCCGCTGCGCCACCTTGCGGCCCGGATCGAGGCTCAGATCGCCCGCCGCCAGCACCGGCGGCGCGGCCGGGGCGGACCGCCGCGCCAGCGCCCGGACCCGCGCGACCAGCTCGGCGAAGTCGAACGGCTTGGGCCAGAATCTCGAAATCCTCGGCGACCAGCACTCTCATGCTTCCAGCATGGCAGGCCACCCGGTGTCAGCCCGGTGTCATCGTCGCCGCGATCGGCTAGCCCCTCCCAGCCCCCGGCCCTGGTGACCGCTGCGCCCTGCGGTCACCAGGTGCATAGGGGAGTTACTGCGGGGCGGCCTCGTCGGGGACCTCGAGGAACTCCCGCGCCATGAGCCCCATGGTGATGTCGCCAGGCTGGAGGGAGTCGGTCGGGACCGCGGTGGGATTGATCTTGATGAAGGGTGGGAGTTCCGGCTCGGCCCAGATGACCTGCCGCCTCTTGCCGAACCAACGCCTAATCCTGAGCATGAGCCGGATCTACCCGGCCACCGGGTTTTACACCTTTTCTTTAACTCGCGACCAACGCAGTTTCGCCGATTCGGTGACGGCAGTGTCAGTCAGGTGTCGGCCGGGGGCACCGGGCTGACACCGGGGGCCGCGTAGAACTGGCGGTCATGATCGAAGTCACCGAACTCCGCAAGCGCTACGGCGCGACGCAGTCCCTGGACGGGATGACCTTCAGCGTCCGCCCCGGCCAGGTCACCGGCTTCGTCGGGCCGAACGGGGCGGGGAAGTCAACCACGATGCGGATCATCCTCGGCCTGGACGCGGCCGACGCGGGCACCGCGCTGATCAACGGGCGGCCGTACCGCACCCTGCGGCGCCCGCTCAGCCACATCGGGGCGCTGCTTGACGCCGCCGCGCTGCAGCCGAGCCGGTCCGCCCGCAACCACCTGCTCTGGCTCGCCTGCTCCCAGGGCCTGACCACCGCCCGGGTCGACGAGGTCATCGACCAGGCGGGGCTGCGGTCCGTGATCCGGCGCAAGGCCGGCGGTTACTCCCTCGGCATGCGCCAGCTGGCTGCGCGGTTTCCTGCGCGCGCTGGCCGCCCAGGGCCGCGCGGTGCTGGTCTCCAGCCACCTGATGAGCGAGCTGGAGGACACCGCCGATCACCTGGTGGTGGCCGGCCGGGGCCGGGTCATCGCCGACACCAGCGTCAAGAACCTGATCGCGGCGGCGTCGGGCGACCGGGTGCGGCTGCGCACCTCGGCTCGCGCCGAGGCGCTCGCCGCGCTGGGCAGTGCGGGGGCGACCGTCGCGGCGACGGCGCCCGATCTCCTGCTGATCTCACAGCTTTCCCCTGAACGGACGGTGGCGATTCTGACCGCCGCCGGTGTTCCGTTCAGCGAGGTCAGCGCCCACCGGGCCACCCTCGAGGACGCCTACCTGCAGCTGACCAGGGACGCGGTGGAATTCCGGGCCGACCGGACCGCCCCGTCCCCCGGCGCCGGGGAGGCGGCGCGATGACCGGCACCGGGTACCGCTCCCAGGCGCGGCCGCGCCGCGACGCGTTCGCGCCGCTGCTGCGGGCGGAATGGGTCAAGTTCAGGACCGTCCGCGGCCGGGCGTGCACCAGCCGCTGGACGGCAACGGCAGCATCACCGCCCGGGTGACCGCGCTGACCGGCCGGATCCCCGACTTCTCCGGAAGCGGCGGGACAGCCGGGGGGACGCAGCTGCGCAGCGGCCTCGTGCCCTGGGCCAAGGCCGGGATCATCATCAAGGCCAGCACCCGGCCGGGCTCCGCGTACGCGGCGATGATGATCACCGGCGGCCACGGCGTACGCATGCAGTACGACTACACCGGGGACGTGCCCGGCGCCGCCGGGGCCGTGTCGGCGGCGTCGCCGCGCTGGCTGCGGCTCACCCGGTCCGGTGACGTGATCGCCGGCTACGACTCGGCCGACGGCGCGCACTGGACCAAGGTCGCCGCCGTCACCCTGGCCGGCCTGCCGTCGAGCGCGCAGGGCGGACTGTTCGCCGCGTCACCGCCGTACGTGCAGACCTCGGTGGGCGAGCTGTCGGTTGACTCGGGCCTCACCCAGGCGGCCGGCGCGTTCGACCACATCGGCCTCCGGGGCGCCTGGCCCGACAGCGCGTGGACCGGCGACGCGATCGGCGCCCCGGGCGGCCCCGCCGCCGGGTCACCCGGCGGTTTCACCGAGGCCGCCGGCCGGCTCACCGTGAGCGGGACCGGTGACATCGCGCCGTCGGTGTCGGGGGCGTCGGGGCTCGGCGTCACGATCGCGCAGACGCTCATCGGCGTGTTCGCCGGGCTGATCGCGGTCGCGGTCGTCGGGGCGATGTTCATCACCGCCGAATACCGGCGCGGCCTGATCCGCGTCACGTTCGCCGCCGCCCCCAGGCGGGGCCGGGTGCTGGCCGCCAAGGCCGTCGTGATCGCCGCCGTCACGTTCGCGGCCGGGCTGGTCAGCGCCGCCGCCGTGATCGTCGTGATCGTGCTGCCGTACCTGCTCACGGTCACGACGCCCCTGCTGCCGGCCGGTCCGACCGACTGGCTGGCGCGGGTCACCCCGGCCGCCGCCTTCGCCGTCCAGCACACCCTGATCCAGTACCCGCAGGTCAGCAACGTCTACGCGCCGTCGGCGGGCTACTGGCCGCTGCCGCCGTGGGCGGGCTTCGCGGTGCTGTGCGCCTGGGCCGCGGTCGCCCTCGGCCTGGCGGCGTACCTGCTCAACCGGCGCGACGCATGAGCGCGGAGACCCGCGCTTCTTGCTGTTATCAGAGCCGCCCGCCGTCGACGACCTACGGGCAGCTGAGCGCGCTGCGCGCGGAATGGACCAAGCTGCGGACGCTCAGCGGAACCTGGTGGCTGCTGGCCGCGGTCATCGCGCTGACGGTCGCGGTGGGCGCCGCCGCGGCGACCGCGGTCAACTGCACGGCCGCTGGCTGCGGCCAGGACCCGGCCAAGGTCGCGCTGTCCGGCGTCGACCTCAGCCAGGCGGTCGTGGCCATCCTGGGGGTGCTCGCGATCAGCGGCGAGTACAGCAGCGGGATGATCCGCACGACGCTGACCGCCATGCCGCGCAGGCTCACCGTGCTGGGCGCCAAGGCGGTCGTGGTGACCGGCCTGGCGCTCGCGGCGGGCGCGCTCGGGGTGCTGGCGTCCGTGCTGGCCGGGCGGCTGCTGCTGCCCGGCCGCGGGTTCACCCCGGCGCACGGCTACCCGCCGCTGTCGCTGGCCAGCGGGCCGGACCTGCGCGCCGCGGTCGGCTCCGTCCTCTACCTCGCGCTGATCGCGCTGCTGTCCCTCGGCGCCGCCACCGCCGTGCGCGACTCGGCCGTCTCGATCGGGGTGGCGCTCGGCCTGCTCTCCCTGTTCCCGGTCATCGCCAGCGCCTTTGACCCGCACTGGTCACGCCGCCTGCAGCAGATCGGCCCGATGAGCGCCGGGCTCTCCATCCAGGCCACCACCGGCCTGCGCAGCCTGCCGCTCGCCCCCTGGCCGGGCCTCGGCGTGCTCGCCCTGTGGGCGGCCGGGGCGCTGCTGGCGGGCGGGCTGGCGCTCCGGCTGCGCGATGCCTAACGGCCCAGGTGCGATGTAGAGGGGGTCCGCCGGATCGCGCATGGACAGCCGCCAGCGGCAGCACACCTCGTCCTTGCTCACCCGCGGCGGTATCGCGAGGATCTCCACCTTCATGTTGGGGTTGTACATCTTCGCCGTCTCGATGATGGAGGCGGGGCAGGTCACGTGGGCGGACTTCTCCGCGATATCCGGGCGTCCGAGCGCTTCCCACTGATCAACCTGGATGCACTGGTTGAACGTCATGATGCCGACCTCCGGCTCCGGCATGTCAAACGTCAGCTCAAATGCCTTGCCGGGGAAGGACGACGCATCGACCTGGATGTCCTTCATGAAGGCCTCGACGGTGCCGTCCCCGACGTTCATCCACCGGCGCTTGAGATCCCGCACCGCCGGCAGCACCTTCTCACTCCACAGCGCCCATTGGAACTCGAACATCGCGTCAAGCCCGTACCGCATCACGATGTCCCCCGCCCAGGCCTCGATGGCGGTCAGCAGGTACTCGTGGCTGCCCAGCACCAGCCGTACCAGCCGCTCTTTGGGATACCCCGCGTACCGGGAGTCCGCCCTGAACGGGTTGACCGTCACCACGCCGCCGTCCTCGCGCCGGGCCGCTACCTCGCGCGCGACTCCGGCGACGGCCGCGTCGGCCTCCTCGTCGCTCAGTTCCGCCCAGTCGTCGAGAATGCGCCGCAGTTGGGGCAGGACGATGTTCTGCCACGCCTCCTGCTGGATCTCGGCCGTCAGCTCGCCACCGTACCGCGCGGCGGCCTCGTCGGCCCAGGCCTCGACGCATACCCGGTAGTACTCGTCGCTCATCGCGAGCATGTTGACCAGGGCCTGGTTGGAGAAATCGGAGAACCGCAGGTCGGCCCTGAACGGCCCGCTGTAGTCCGGGAGCTCCCTGCTCTCGGCCCTGATGTCCGCTCGCGTGTCGGGGCCGGTCGGCCGGTGCGTTCCCGGCGGGTCGACCACCGGGAACTTCTTGAAGTTGTGCAGGTCGACCGGGATGTCCAGCGGGCTTGACCGTTGGTGCTCCGCGTAGTCCGCCCCGACCTTGCGGATCTCAAGCATTTCCTCGACGTCATCGGGCTCGGGCATCACCGCGCTCCTTCGCTCCCGGCGCCGAGGCTGGTTGCCGATCGGCTAGCCCGAAAGTAGCCGATCGGCAACCAGCGGGTCAATAGCCGATCGGCTACCTGTCGGCCGGCGGGGGTCAGAAGCGGGCTTTGAGCTCGTTGATCTCACGCAGCCGGTCTTGAATCTGCGCGTAGGCCGGGTTCTCGCGGATGCGGCCCACCGCCCAGCGCAGCACCTCCGCCCGGCTGCCCGCGATGATCAGCGTGTCCACGGTGGCCAGGTCGGCGGGCCGGGCCGCGTCGCCGGACGAGGCGGGCCGGGCTGCGGCTAGCCGAACGGCTATCGGAGGCGCGCCCCTCCGCTACCCTCTAGGGGTGGTTTCCGTCCAGCCCGAGGCCGTCAGCGGTCCGACGCCCAGCCCGCCCACGGCCGCGAAGTCCCGCGTCATCAGCGTCGCCGCCGACCTGTTCGCCCGGCACGGCGTCGGCGGGACGTCGCTGCAGATGATCGCCGACGCCATCGGGGTGACCAAGGCGGCCGTGTACCACCAGTTCAAGTCCAAGGACGAGATCGTCGTCGCGGTCGCGGTGGCCGAGCTCGCCCGGGTGGCGGCGGCGGTGGACGCCGCCGCGGCCGAGCCTGACCCCGCCCGCGCGCGCGAGGCGCTGCTCATCCGGATCGTCGACCTCGCGGTGGAACGCCGCCGGATGGAGAGCACCCTCGTCGGCGACCCCGTCCTCATCCGCTTCTTCGCCCACCACGAGCCGTACCGGCAGGTGATGAACCGTCTCTACCGGCTCCTGCTGGGGCCGCAGGCCGGGCCTGACGGGCAGGTGCCCGCGGCGATGCTGACCGCCGCCCTCGGCGGCGCCGTCATGCACCCGCTCGTGGCCGACCTGGACGACGACACTCTCCGGCGCCAGCTCCTGCGCCTCGCACGGCGCTTCCTCGACCTCCCCGGTTAAGACGGACGTCGGGCCGGCCGTGGCCTGCTCATCACTCAAGCAGCGGGAACCGCCCGGACTCCAGCAGCGCCGCGATCGCCTCGACCCTGGACGGGGGCGCGGCGTAGTCCGGGTGCGCCCGCAGCACCGCGGCGGCGTCGTGCAGCCGGTGCAACTGGGCGGCGGCCGCCGCCACGGTGCGGCCCGACGGGCTGACCGGGTGCGCGGTGAGGACCGGCTTGCCTGGGTCGATCCGGCCGCTTGCGGTACGCGGCCGGGGTGATCTCGAGGACCCACGCCGCGTCGGCCGACGAGAGCTCGAAGATGTCACTGAGCACGAACGCGATCCGCTCGCCGCGTTCCAGGCACTGCAGCATCGCCTGGGTGCAGGACAGCCGCATCTCCTCGGCCAGCAGGGTGGCCTCGGGACCCCGGTAGTCCGCGTCCGCCAGGCCGTCGGCCAGGCTGTCGCGGAACTCCTCCAGGCTGACCTGCTGCGCTTCGTGCGGGGTCTGGCGGCGCAGGTTGAGCAGGTAGTTGACGCCGATCCGGTACGCCCAGGTGAGCAGCTTCGCCTCGCCGCGCCACGACGCAAGCCGGGTCACGACCCGGATCAGGATCTCCTGGGTCGCGTCCTCGGCGTCGGCCGGCCGCCACACCATCCGCAGCGCCAGCCGGTAGAGGGGATCCTGGAGCAGGCGGATCACCTCCTCCAGGGCCGCCTTGTCGCCGTCGACGGCCCGGGCCACCAAGCTGGCCTCGCCTGCCTCCATGCTCACGACGGTACGCCAGACGCGGCGGTCAACGCGTGCCGGCGCTGGCGAAGTTCGCCGCCGCCCAGGCGATCAGCTCGGGCGACCCGAGCCCGGCGCCGTTCTCCAGCGCCATCAGCAGCTTCGGCACATCGGGGGTGTCGGCCAGCCAGCGGTCGTAGCGGCGTACCACCTCGACCACGTCGGCGGGCTCGCCGTCGAGCGGGAACTCGCGCGCCCAGGCCAGCATGGGCTTGCGCGAGGCCGGCTCGAGGAACGGGGCCCGGTAGACGTCATGGTCGGCCTCGGCCAGCGTGCCCAGCCGTCCGCGAACCAGATTCACCGCGATGCCCCGCACCCGCCCCGGATGCCGGGCGCCCCAGTCCATCCCGAGGGCGCCGCCCCAGTCGTGGCCGACGATCACCACCTCATCCAGGCCCAGCGCGTCGAACCAGGCGTCGAGGTAGCGGACGTGGTCGGCCAGCCGGTAGGCGATGTCGGGCTTGCCGGATTCGCCCATCCCGATCAGGTCAGGCGCCAGGCACCGGGCCTGCCCCGCGACGTGCGGGATCACGTTCCGCCACAGGTAGGACGAGGTGGGGTTGCCGTGCAGGAACACCACCGGGACGGCACCCGCCCCGACGTCGGAAAAGCTCATGAACGAGTCCAGTACCTCTACGGTGGCCATGATGGCTGTCCTTCCTCGTGAAAACTGCCCTCACACGGTTGGACACGCGCCTATGCCGCCTGTGACATGGATTCTGAGCGCCGCTTCGGACTCTGTCGATTTCAGGTGTTCATTTAGCGAACGTGGTGGTTTGCTTGATGATGGATGACAAAGCCGCGAGGCAGGCCGCTCTACCCATGGAGGCCGTCGCATGGTCGCTCGACCCCTTCTCGTCGCTGGCGTCGCCGGCCTTCTCTTGGCGAGTCCGGCGCTAGCGAGCGCGGCGACACCGGCCGACCAGACCCCGGGCGTCCCGCCGCCGGCGCAGCGCATCGCGGCGACGACAGCGACGTACAACGCGATCGAGGCGAAGATCGCCGCCGGACAGACCCTGAGGCTGCGTTTCCCCGATCCGACCGCCGCGGAGGACGTTCTGGACTACGGCGTTAACAACCTCTGGGCGAGGGGCATCGACGGTGCGGGCGTGACCGTGGCTTACGTGGTCACCAACCCCGACCCCGGCCTTGAGGCAGCGGTGGCGTCTTACGATGCGGCCATGGATCTGCCGCCGGCGAACATCACCGACCTGGCCCTCCCGGCGCCGGCCGACCCGTCCGCAACCTGCCAGATCGAGTGCGTCACGAGCGAGACTCGGCTCGAC
>Ga0302314_10007948_pt1 | contig 18981 bp, 21 predicted proteins | sample III_Palsa_N2_3_FD_200533 | JGI IMG/M metagenome (GOLD analysis project Ga0302314, IMG submission 200533) | Peat permafrost microbial communities from Stordalen Mire near Abisko, Sweden - III_Palsa_N2_3 | ecosystem: Environmental > Terrestrial > Soil > Palsa > Peat permafrost | place: Sweden...
GCGGACACGATAAGCAAGGCGGAGAGTTTTCTCATTGGTGCATTAAACCTGAAGTCCGAAAAAAAGTTGCATAAATCCTTTAAAAAAATGAAACCTGGGCGAAATTTAGGGATCGCGAGGTGCTTGCGCATTCAATTTTCCTTTCCTAACGTCCCCACCCGATGCCCCTGATTCTCTATATTAAGACCGGCTGCCCCTGGTGCGTGGAGGCGGAAGAAGTCCTCCAGCGCAATGGCATCTCCTACGACCGGATCGACGTCCTGCGGGACAAGAAGGCCTTCCAGCGCATGCGCGAGATCTCCGGCCAGTCGAAGGCCCCTGTCCTCGAGTGGGAAGACCACATCCTCTCCGACTTCGGCGGCGACGAGCTGACCGTCTTCCTGCAGGACAACCACCTCAAGTAGCGCCGCTCCGGGGCGATTTCCTTCCGTGAGCAAAAAGTCGCCCAAGATCGTCGCCCTCCTCGCCGCCCACCCGGGCGACCCGCGCCACAGCCCGCACTACACGGGCTACTTCCACTGCTTCAACCTCCGCCTCTACTACGAGGCCCATGACGTGCTGGAGGAGCTCTGGCTGGTCGACCGGAAGGCGCCGGACGGCAATTTCTTCAAGGGCCTGATCCAGCTCGCCGGCGCCTACGTCCACCTGCAAAAGAACCGCCTCAAGCCCGCGTCGAACCTCTTCCGCCTCGCCGAAACCAACCTCGCCGCCTACCCCCCGGTTCACTACGACCTCGACCTGGCGGCGATCCTCGCCCTCTGCCGCGCCATGATCGCCACCCTCGCCGCCTCGGCCTGGACGGTGAACCCCTGGTCGCCGGAGGCGGCGCCGTTCCTGCGGCTCAATCCGGCCTGAGCGACCTTCCCGCCCCCCCCTTGCATTGCAGGGGCCGGGGAATTGTGGCAGGTTCGGCCCCATGAATCGATTTTTCGGCGGGTGCCTCGGCGTCTTTCTCTCGCTCCTGCTCGCCGTCAGCCTGCTGCTGAACCTGGTCTTGATCGGCTGCTGGTCGCTGCGCGGGGCGAAGGCCGACTTCGACGCGCCGGAGACGCTGGCCGAGCACACCATCGGCGGCGAGAGCACCAGCGCGAACAAGATCGTCGTCCTCCTCCTCCACGGCGTGATCGGCGGCGGCACCAGCGGCGAGTTCGGCGAGAACCTGCTCGACGACCTCAACATCGAGCTGCGCCAGGCGCAGCACGATCCGGCGGTGAAGGGGATCATCCTCCGCATCGACTCGCCGGGCGGCGAGGTGACGGCGAGCGACGAGATCTACCACCGCCTGGCCGACTTCCGCCGCGAGAAGCCGATCACGGTCTACATGGAATCGGTGGCGGCCTCGGGCGGCTACTACAGCGCGCTGGGCAGCAACTGGATCGTGGCCAACGAGCTCTCCCTCACCGGCAGCATCGGCGTCATCCTCGAGACCTTCAACGTCGCCGGGCTGCTCGACAAGATCGGGGTGAAGGCGCTGACCATCAAGTCGGGCAAGATGAAGGACCTGCTCAGCCCGTTCCGCGCCTCGACGCCGGAGGAGGTGGCCTACATCCAGACCCTGATCGACGAGACGTACAGCCGCTTCGTCGGCCTCGTCGCCAAGGAGCGGAAGCTCGACGAGCAGGCGCTGCGCAACGGCATTGCCGACGGGCGGGTCCTCTCCGGCCGCCAGGCGAAGGCGGCGGGACTGGTCGACCAGCTCGGCTACTTCGAGGACGCGGTGAAAAAGGAGAAGGAACTCTGCAAGATCCCGGACGCGAAGCTGGTCCGCTACCAGGCGTCGTTCCGCTGGGACCGCCTCTTCAAGACGCTGGCCGCCACGCAGGTCGGATCGCTGAAGGTCGAGCTGCCGGGCGGCGCCCTCCCGCTGCGCAGCGGCCGCCTCTACTACCTGCCCGCCTCGGCGGTCGGGTACTAAGGCCCACGTCCCGTCGATGAAACTGTCGGGCATGGAGTGGCGGCTGCTCGGGGCGGGCGTGGCGGCCACGCTGCTGGCGGCGGCCTTTCTCCTCGGCCTGCTGCTGCGCGCGCGGCGGGCGGGACGCCTCCACCTCGGGCGCGCCCCGGTCCTCCCCGTGCCGGCCTTCGATCTCCTCGCCCTCGTCGCCATCCTCCTGCTGGCGATGGGCCAGCTGGGCGGCCTCTGGTTCGGCCTCGCCGCGGCGGGCGGGGTGGCGCTCCTGCTGCGGATCAACCGCATTCCCATCGCCCGCCATTTCGGGCCGGGGCCATTGACTCTCCTGCAGGCGGTCGGCCTCGCCCTGGCCATCGCGCTCGCGGTCTACCTTCCGCTCCAGATGCTTTCCGACGGGATCGAGGAAACCTTCCACCACTTCGGCTGGCCGACGCCGGCCGAGCCGGCGGTCGACCTCTTCCTCGGCGCGCACGGTTGGCGGCAATTCGTCCCCATCCTCCTCGCGGCGGTCGTCTTCGCGCCGCTCGGCGAAGAGGCGCTCTTTCGCGGGCTGATCCAGCCGGTATTGCGGCGGCGGCTCGCGCCGGGGGCGGCCATCGCGGTCACCGCGCTCCTCTTCGCCGCCATCCACGGCCACGGCATCAGCTTCCTGCCGCTCCTCGGCTTCGGGGCGGTGCTCGGCCTGGCCTATGAGCTGACCGGCTCGCTCCTCGTTTGCATCCTGGTCCATTTCTGGTTCAATTTCTTCACCGCCCTCCTGCTGCTGACCGGCTACGGGCCGTCCCCCTCGTGAAACCCGCCCGCCCTTCCTCCCTCGCCGCGCTCGGCGAGGACGGCCTGATCCCCTTCCTGACCCGGGGCTGGAAGGGGGACCGCACCGTCCTGGCCGGGGCGGGCGACGACTGCGCCGTCCTCCGCGCGCCGGGCCGGGGCAAGACCCTCCTCTTCAAGACCGACGCGGTGGCCGAGGGCGTCCACTTCACCGCCGCCACCCCCGCCGCCGCCGTGGGGCGCAAGGCGCTGGCGCGGGCGTTGAGCGACATCGCGGCGATGGGCGGCGTGCCGACCCACGCGCTGGTCACCCTCGCCGTCCCGCCGGGGACGACGCCGCAGCGGCTGGCCGGGCTCTACCGGGGGCTGACCCGCCTGGCGCGGGAGCACGGGGTCAACCTGGTCGGCGGGGAGACGCTGCGCGCCAAGCAGCTCCTTCTCTCGATCGCGCTCCTCGGCGAAACGTCGGCGCCGCCGGTCCTCCGCTCGGGCGGGCGGCCGGGCGACGACCTCTGGGTCACCGGCACGCTCGGCGCGACGCGGAAGCGGAAGCACCTCGCCTTCACCCCCCGGCTGGCCGAGGGCGGCTGGCTGGCCAAGCACCGGCTGGCGCGCGCGATGATGGACTTGAGCGACGGCCTCGCCGCCGACCTGCCGCGCCTCGCCGCCGCCTCGCGGACCAGCTTCGCCATCGACTTCAGCGCCCTTCCCCTCACGCGCGGCGCGACAGTCGCCGCCGCGCTGGGCGACGGCGAGGACTACGAGCTTCTCTTCGCCGCCGATCCGCGCCACCGCGCCCGCCTGGAGAAGGCGTGGCCGTTCCCGACCCGCCTGACCCGGATCGGCCTCCTCTGCCCGAACCGGCGCGGCGTCTCCTCCACCCCCCTCGGCCATGGATTCGACCACTTCCAGCGCTGACCTCTTCGCCTCGGCCGAGGCGACCCGCGCGCTCGGCGCGGCGTGGGCGGCGCGGTGCGCGGGGGGCGAGGTCTTCGCCCTGCACGGCCCGCTCGGCGCGGGGAAGACCGAGCTGGTGAAGGGCCTCGCCCGCGGCCTCGGCTTCCCCGGTGAGGTGACCAGCCCGACCTTCTCCCTCCTTCACGAATACCTCGGCGGACGGCTCCCGCTCTACCACTTCGACCTCTACCGCCTCGGCGGCGCGGAGGAGGCGGCCCGCCTCGGCATCGAGGAGTACCTGGAAGGCGGCGGCGTCGCCGTCGTCGAGTGGCCGGAGCGGATCGCGGGCGCGGGCCTCCTGCCGCCCGCGACGGAACATTGGGAAATCGCATTGGTTTCGGAGACCGCGCGCCGTATCGTCCTGCGACGATGATCCTCGCCATCGACACCTCCAGCTCGCGCGGCTCGGTCGCCCTCGGCGACCGGCACGGCGTGGTGGCGGAGCGGACCTTCTCCGGCGCCGACGGGCGCGACCGCCACTCGACGACTCTCTTCCCCGCCCTGGCCGAGATTCTGCCGCCCGGCCAGCCGCTGGAACGGATCGTGGTCGGCCTCGGGCCGGGCTCGTTCTCCGGCATCCGCGTCGCGCTGGCGGCGGCGCAGGGATTGGCGCTGCCCGGCGCGGTCCCGGTGGTCGGCATCGCCAGCGCCTGGTCGGTCGCGCGGCAGCATGCCCACGTCACCCGCCTCGGCGTCTTCGCCGACGCGCGGCGCGGCGAGTATTATTGCACCGTCTACGCGCAGGGACGGCTGGAGCGGGCCTCCTACCTCCTCCCGCGCGCCGAGGCGGAGAACGAGGCGGCGAAGATGACCCTCGCGGTCAGCGCCGATCCCCTCGCCGCCATCGCCGCGCAATGCGCGCCGCGCGCGGCCGACTACCTGGCCGCCGACCCCGCCGATTACCTCGCCGCCATCGACGGCCTCCTCGAACCGATCTACCTGCGGGAGGCCGTTTGAAGCCGCTCCACCGCACCTGGCTCGAGATCGACGGCGCCGTCCTGCGCCGGAATCTCGCCGCCCTCCGCCGGCAGGCCGGGCCGGGACCCCGGTTGATCGGCTCGGTGAAGGCGAACGCCTACGGCCACGGCCTGCTGCCGGTCGCGCGCGAACTCCGCGCCGCCGGGATCGAGGCCCTGGCCGTCTCCGACCTCGACGAGCTGGCCGCCCTGCGCGCGGCGCGGATCGACGGCCCGGTCCTCGTCCTCGGCGCCGCGTTGCCGGGGGAATTTCGCGAGATCGTCCGCCTCGGCGGCTGGCCCTCCCTCTCGACCTATGCCGAGGCGCGGGCGCTCGACGCGGCGGCGCGCCAACTCGGCGTGGTGGCCGAGGCCCACTTCAAGGTCGACACCGGCATGGGCCGCCTCGGCCTGCCGCCCGCCGCCGCCATCGCCGAGTTGCAGCGGACGCTCCGCCTCCGCCACGTGCGGATCGGCGCCCTCTTCAGCCATTTCGCCCGCGCCGACGACGACGCGGCCTTCACCGCGCGCCAGCTGGCCGCCTTCCACGCCGCGCGGGCCTGGTTCCCGCAATTGCCGTGGCACTTCGCGAACAGCGCGGGGATCTTCGGCGCGCCCGGCGCGGTGGCGGGCAGCGCCTGGGTCCGCCCCGGCCTGGCCCTCTACGGCCTGCCGCCCCGGCCCGCCGACCGGCGGAAATTGTCCCCCGTCCTCACCTGGAAAGCCCGCATCGTCCTCCTGCGCGCCGCGGCAAAGGGGGAAACCGTGAGCTACGGCGCGACCTACCGCCTGCCGCGCGCGCAACGGCTGGCGACCCTCGCCGTCGGCTACGGCGACGGCTATCCCCGCGCCCTCTCCAACCGCGCCGAGGTCCTGATCGGCGGACGCCGCTGCCCGGTCCGGGGCCGGGTGACGATGGACCAGATCGTGGTCGACGTCAGCCGCGTCCCCGCCGTGAAGATTGGGCAGGAGGCCGTCCTCCTCGGCCAACAGGGGAAAGAGGAAATCACGGCCGACGCGCTGGCCCGCCTCGCCGGGACCATTTCCTACGAGATCGTCACCCGCCTCGCCGAGAGCCCGCTCCGCCTGCCGCGCCTCTGCCGCAACTTCCGCACCGCGCCATGAACCCGACCTCCCGCCTCCTGCCGTTCGCCCTCCTCGCCGCCGCCTGCGCCCGCGCGCTGGCCCAGGGCCCGGCCACCAACGAGATTGACGCCGACGCCCTGATCCCGGTCGCCCCGCCCCCGGCACGGGCCGAGGAGCCGGTGGCGCGCGCGACCCGTGCGGGTGCGGGCGCGGCCATGGCCGAGAGCTTCCCGCCCTCGCCGATCGCGCCCGGCACCGTGATCATCGCGGTCGGCGGCAGCACGACCTTCGGCCTCGACTCCAGCTACCTCACCCATTCGACCTACCTCGAGCAATTCTGCCGCCTGCCCGGCATCCAGGGGCGGGTCGGAACGGTCGACAACCAGGGCATCTCCGGCGGCGGCCTCGGCAGCGCGTTCGATCATTACACCAACGCGTGGACCGATCCCAACAAGGTGCCGCATCGCGCGGTGCAGAGCTTCGCCCCGAGGCGGACCGGGGTCCCGGCGTGGATCTTCCTCTGGATCGGCTCGAACGACTTCGCCCAGCCGGGCTTCGACCTCCCCGCCTACCTGGTGAAGTACAAGGCCTACGTCGCGCAGGCCCATGCGGATGGGTTCAAGGTCGCCGTCGCCACCGTCAATTCGCGCGGGGATAATTACAATCCCCTCGCCATTCCCGACTCCTTCTTCCAGCGGAACCCGCAGCGCCTCGCCCTCAACCGCGCGCTCTCCCGCATGGATCCCTTTTACGACGGCGCCGCCTGCCCCGACGCCATCGTCCGCCTCGACGAGGTCCTCAACGACGTCCAGGACGCCGGGGGCGATCCCGCCGAGCGTGGTCTCTTCGGCCCCGGCTTCACCCATCCCCGGCAGCTCGGCTATTACTGGGTCGCCCTCGCCTGGTACCAGGCGCTCGTCCTGAACGGGTCGCCCCACACCCCGAACGTCGCCACCACCTCCCAGGCCAATAATTTCCGGCTGCCGCAGACCTTCCAGCCGGTCGAGCTCGACTGCGCCTCCGGCGCGGGCTGGTACCGGGTGGCGACCTTCGACAACCGCCTGCCCCGCGCGCAGACGCCGAAGCACTTCCACATCGCCGCCTACGGCGCCGACCCCACGTCGCGGAATAACTTCGAGTTGATCGTCGCGGGCTGCGACGGGAACACCGGCACCCTGTGCGCCGGGCTGACCATCCTCAACGCCAAGACCGCCGGGGCGGCGGCGCCGCTCGCGTCGCGGGTCCGCGTCGGCACCGCCGCCGAGGGCGTCGCGGTCGACCTCTACCTCGGCCAATCGGGCCGCGTCGCCCTCACCCAGGATTCCGACGCCACCGTCGCCTCCTTCGCCCAGTTCAATCCCGGCCCGCTCAACAACCCCGCCCTCCTGAACGTCCCGCGCACCGGCTTCGCCTCCAACGCCGGGATCGCCGGGACGCCCGACGGCGGCAACGCCGCGCCCGGCGACCTCGGCGAATACCTCGCCGCCACCACGCCCGCCGACCACGCCGTCCCCCTCGCCGCCGGGACCGTCGCGTCAGTCGCCCACCTCGACCTCCCCGCCGGGGATTGGGACGTGACCGGCGTCGTCGATTTCCATGGCGAAGGCGGCACCACCGTCACCTTCCTCCAGGCCGGAAGCAGCGCCAACCCGGCCACCCTCGGCAGCCAAGACGCCACCGCCGGAGTCCCAGCCACCGGCCCCCTCCCCATCGACGCCGCCCAGCCCATCCCCACCGTCCGCTACGCCCTGAACGCCCCCGCGACGATCACCCTCGTCGCCAAAGCCGGATTCACCGGCCCCCTCGCCGCCTACGGCACCCTCCGCGCAAGGCGAATGCGCTAACGCTCGCGCCTGGGTGTAGATCTGACACCAATCCCCCTTGAGTTCACCCCTCGGGCAAGAGTTCCAACAGGAGACCTGATTATTTTCGTTTTCCCATGACCGGCAGACGCGTCAATTCCAATCGGATGAGGCCCCTGCCCATGTCGTCTATCAGGCAAGCCCGAGGAATTATCAATAGATCAACCCCGAGGCAACAATCCACCCCAAGCAACAAGAGGCTGGAGCAGAAGAAGATACAAATTCAGCGAAACCTAAAATAATCACAGTTGCCAGAGATCATCAACCCTTTCTGCAGATTCGGAACAAACGCAAGCCAGCCCACCGTCAGCCACGCCGATATTCATGGTACCTGGAGAATTTTATAAATAATAAGTGATTTTTAATATCGTAAATTATTTGGCAATTGTCTTTTTATTAGATAGTTACAATATGCCTCATGCGAGTTAAATTTACGTGCCAAAAAGAGGATTTTAGATTTTTGGTTGATCTTTTTCAAGTACCCACTACATTCGCAACATGAAGAGCGAATCTGTTGCGGATCAGAAGCCTCCCTACGTGTCCTATGCCACGTTCAAGAACACGTTGGAGGGGTGGAGACAGTCTGTCCTTCCTTCGCGGGTTGATAGATCGACGATCTCTTGGCTTGCGGGTGGGGTGCAGACTCAGCTCATTTCCGCCCTGAAGTTCTTGGGGCTCGTAAATGAGCAGGGTGTACCCACTGCCGACTTCAAGGCATTAGTGGAGGGAGACGACGCCTCTCGCAAAGAGACCTTGAAAAAGGTGATCGAGACCAACTACGACTTCGTGCTCACCGGCGGGCTCGACCTTCAACGCGCCACGGAGGCTCAGTTGGGCGAAAAATTTAAGGAAAAGGATGTAGCGGGAGACACCGTCCGGAAATGCCAAAGCTTCTTCATCATGCTTTGCGAAGATGCCGGAATCGCTTTCGGCCCGCATATCAGGGGACGTAATAAAGGAGCCGGAACGGCATCTCGGGTCGCGCCTTCTCGTCGGAAATACAAAAAGCGTTCGGAGGAGCCTTCGGGAGGAGCTGGAAGCGCAGAGGTCTTACCGGCCTCAGTACCCAAGACGACACACCAGATGCTTCTGGATAAATTCCCCCCCTTTGATCCGGCATGGCCCGACCCCATTAAAACGAAATGGTTTGAGGGCTTTGAAAAGCTGATGAAATCGGCTGGCGAATGAACTTCTGACGGAAAAAACATGAAGACATAGCGACAGCGGTGAGTGACGTCGAAACTCATCGCGGACAAAAAACAGGCCACATGGTCTTCTCGCAAAAGACTTAACCATGTGGCCTGAGAGGCCTGCAACTTTCGACCAAATGAACTCTGGTCAAAAAATGCAGCGGTCGTTGAGCAGAGGATAATTTACGCCTCTAATGAACGAGTGTAAAGTGGAAGTTCATTTCTAGGAGACGCTTATGCCAAAGCATAATTTTCCTCGGAAGAATGGGAAGGGCCTGATCTTTTTCATGTCATATCGACATTGGAAGTCGGGACGGATTGTGCGCCGTGCTGACGGTCGCCCCTTCTGCATTCGTAAGTAGGTAGTCAAAGTGCCGACTGAATTTATTTTCAGTCGGCATTTTCTTTTCTGAAGACCTGCCGTCAACCTGGCTGCTCGGAAAGCCTACGAGGCGCACGCCATCTCCGAGCTTATTCGACGCTTCCGGGATCGCTTGGAGCCATGCTCGGTTCACCGTTCGATGAACGGCTTCACTCCGTGTTGACTCACACCCGATAAAATTTCGGGATTCGACCTGTCTCTTAGGCTCTTTTGTTGCACCCTTCTTGGGGCCTCGCTGGGGCTCGAAAGACCCGCCTTCCTTGCGCTCAAGTGCGCTTCTATGCGCTTTCGAGAGAGGACTCCTCTTTTGAGCCTAAGACCTTTGGCATCAGGCTCGTTGAGCCTCAAGGAGTCAGGGGGTGGGCAGAACAGGATTTGAACCTGTGAAGGCGTAAGCCAGCAGATTTACAGCAAACCTTCGTTAATGTTGAAGGCGCACCCGACGAGATGGAGCGTTAAGCCCGCTTCGCCGCGTACGCTGCCTCGAACTCGGCCAGTTCCCCGCGGATCAGGTCGCGCTCCTTGGGCGGGAGGGAGTCGATGAAGAGCTTTCCCTGGAGGTGGTCGAATTCGTGCTGGATGGCGATGGCGAGGAGGCCGGTGGCTTCGAACTCGAAGGGCTGGCCGTCGAGGCCGTGGGTCTTGACGGCGACGCGGCGGCTGCGGCTGACTTCGCAACGGAGGCCGGGGAAGCTGAGGCAGCCTTCGGTGCCGGTTTCCTTGGCCTTGGTCCCGTTGACGGTGGCGTTGACGAGGTAGAGGGGCATGTGCTCCTCGGGATCGACGGCCTGGCCGGCGATGGTCATGCCGCTCTCGCGCTCGCAGTCGCGGATGTCGACGACGGCGAACTGGAGGGCTTCCCCGATCTGCTGGGCGGCGAGGCCGACGCCCTCGTGCTTTTCCATGGTTTCGCGCATGTCCTGGGCGAGCTGCGCCAGCTTGGCGTCGAAGGTGCGGACGGGGAGGCCTTTGCGGCGGAGGACGGGATCGGGGTAGTGGACGAGGGGGAGGATCACGCTGCGGCTAAGGGGTTAAGGCTAAGGCTGGGACGGGCTGGCGGGCGCGGCGGCGGCGTTCTCCTCGGTCCAGGTGGGCAGCTCGGTGATGCCGGCGGCGGTGGTGGCGTCCATGACCTGGACGATGGCCTGGAAGGGGGCCTTCTTGCTCGCCTTGAGGGCGAACTTCGCGGAGGGGTCGGCGGCCATCTTCTTCTTGAGGTAGGCGGCGAGGTCGGGCCCGCTGATCGGCTTCTCGCCGATGTAGATCTTCTCGTCCTGGGCGACGGTGATGATCTCGGGGGTGCTTTGCTGGGCGGGCTTGGCCTGGGTGGAGGCGGGGAGGTCGAGCTTGATCTGGGGCTGCTCCCGCCGGAAGGTGGTGGTGACGACGAAGAAAATGAGGACGATGCAGAGGATGTCGACCAGGGAGACGATGTTGATGAGCGGGCTGCGCCGCAGGCGGGTGTGGAAGCGCATGGCGGACGGTCAGGGGGCCTTGGCGTCGGCGGGGCTGTCGGTGTAAAGCTTGCCCAGGAGGTCGCCGCAGAGGCTCTCCAGCTCGACCGCGTAGCCCTCGACGCGGCGGGTGTAGATGCTGTAGCCGATGAGGGCGGGGATGGCGACGACGAGGCCGGCGACGGTGGTGTTGAGCGCCTCGGAAATGCCGCGCGCGATGGCCATGCCCTGGCTGGCGACGGTCTGGTCCCCGACATTGCCGAAGATGATGATGAGGCCGGAGACGGTGCCGAGCAGGCCGAGCAGGGGCCCGACGCCGACCGCGATCTCGAGGATGACGAGGCCGCGCTCGAGGCGGGAGATCTCGGCCCGCGCCTTGGTCTGGAGGGCCTCGGTGTTCTCGAACTTCGACCACGGCAGGTTGCGCACGCAGGAGGCGGCGAGGCGGTCGAGGACGGTGCGGGAGCCGATGAGCGGCTCGATGGCCTGCGGGCCTTGGCCGTAACGGAGCCGCGCGATCCCCTCGGCCAGCATCGGGCTGATGACCGCCTTGCGCCGCAGGGCGAAGCCGCGCTCCAGGATCACCGCCAGGGAGATGACCGAGGCGATGATGATCGGGATCATGAAGATCCCGCCGCGCGAAAGAAAACTCTGGATGTGTTCGGCCATAAAGGTGCGCGGGGAGGTTAGCCCGGAAAGGGAGGGCTGACGAGTCCCTAATTTAGAGGCCGCGGAGCCCCTCTCTTTAATAGATGCTGAAAGTGATCTCCTCCCAGAAGCCGTCGCCGAGCTGTTCCTTCATGCTGTCGGAAAAGGGCTCGCCGTAGGCGCGCTGGATGGACTCGAGGGAGATCGACTGCAGGATGCCGGTCCCGCTGCCGGTGCCGGTGATCTCGATCTTGCTGGGGTCGATCACGCCGTTGGACTGGACGTAGAAGCGGGCGCGGACCTCGCCGACGCCGAGCAGGGTCATGCTCTGGTCGACCTGGGTGTACCAGCGGGAACCGATCATCTTGTAGAGCTTCGCCTTGTAGCGGCCGATCTCGGTCTCCTTTGCCTGGGGCGAGGGGTCGCCGGGGCGGCGCGCGCCGCCCCCCATGTCGCTCTTCTGCTGGGCGAAGGTGGGGCTCGGCGGCGGCGGGGCGAAGGGGGAGGGCTGCTGCTGGGGCTGTTGCGGCTGCGGCGGTTGCTGGGGCTGCGGCGGCTGGGGGACGGGGTTGACGGCGGTGGCGCGCTCGACCTTCGGCGGAGTCTTGTCGGGTGGGGTCTCGGTCTTCGTCTCCGCCTTCATCTCGGGGGCGACGACGGGGACGGCTTCGGCGCGCGGCACGGGCGCGGGGACCGGCTGCGCGACGGGCGGGGGCGGGCTGGCGGGGGCCGCGGGCTTGGGCGGTTCGGGCGGCTTCGGCGGGGTGGGCGGGGTCGGCTTCGCCGCCTCGGCGGGCGGGGAGGGCTTCGACTTCACGTCGGGGCTGGGCGGGATGTCCTCGTAGTTGAAGCGGGCCTTGGGGCTGCCGTTGATCGAGGGGAGCGGGGAATTGGGGTCCTTCGGCGCGTCGTGGCTCCGCTGCTCGGTGTTCCGCTCCGCCTCGAGGACGGCGTTCGGGTCGGCCTGCGCGACGGTCTGCGAGGCGAGGGTGGGGATGAACTGGGTCTTCGGCCTCGGCGGCGGCTCCATCTTCAGCAGGGTGAGGCTGGGCGGCTTCGGCGGATGGGGCACCGGCGGGCGGAAGAGGGGGATCAGCTTCTGGAACGTCGGGTCGGTGATGAGGACGAGCGCGGCCAGGTTGATCAGCAGGGAGATCAGGAGGAAGAGGCCGAGCCGGTTGCGCACGCGGCGACTCTATCAAACGCGGGCCGCGCTGCCTAGCGGGATGGGCTCATTTGACAATCGGGAGGCCCCTATTACGTTGGTTCGAGAGGTTTTTCCGGCTCCGGCAGAGCCTCTCCCGACACAAAAATATGGACCCATCCGAACGCACCCTTCGCAGCGAAAGAATCGACGTCGAGCGCAAGAGCTTCCTCTTCGACCTCAAGGAAAACGACCGCGGCCGCTTCCTCCGCATCACCGAGGATGTCCGCGGCCGCCGCGACACCATCATCATCCCCGCCCCCGGCCTGGAGGACTTCCGCAAGGCCCTGGAGGCGATCATCACCGCCGGCGAGCAGGCCGGGCCGGCGCCGCAGAGTTCCTTCGGGTCGGCCCATTAAGGGCATTGGCCGAGCCGGGGGAACGCCGGAAAGCCGACGCCCCGGCCGTCCCGCCTTGGTTGACTTGGGCGGCCCTTTCCTTATGGTGGAAAGGCGCCCTATGGAGTCCAGCCTCAACCACGCCCCGCGCGCGGAAGCCCCACCGGCGAAGCGGGGCGCCGCCCTCGATGCCTACGCCTACGCCGGGCCGGTCGCCGTCCATCTGGAGCAGTTCGACCGGCGCGTCCTCGCCCAGGCGTCCCAGTTCGACCCCGAGATCGTCGCCTACCTGGAATACGTCCTCGGCTGCCATGGCAAGCGCCTCCGCCCGACCCTCGCCCTCCTCTGCGGCGCCGCGACCGGCGGGGTGACCGAGCGCCACCTCGACCTCGGCGTGATCGTCGAGATGATCCACCTGGCCACCCTCGTCCACGACGACATCATGGACGGCGCCTCGCAGCGCCGGGGCCAGGCGACCGCCGCCGCCCGCTGGGGCGCCGACCTCGCCGTGCTGGTCGGCGACTGCCTCTTCTCCCACGCGCTGAAGATCTGCTCCTCCCACTTCCCGCAGCAGGTCAGCCAGGCCATCTCCTCGGCGGTCTGCGAGGTCTGCAGCGGCGAGATCCTCCAGACCCAGCGCCGCTTCGACCTCAACCTCGGCCTCGACGACTACCTCCGCATCATCCGCATGAAGACGGGGGAGCTCTTCCGCGTCGCCTGCGAGCTGGCGGGCGGGGTCAACCAGGCCGATGCGGCGACCTGCCGCGCCCTCGGCGTCTACGGGGAGTCGCTCGGCGTCGCCTACCAGATCTACGACGATTGCCTCGACCTCCTCGGCACCGAGGCGGAGGCGGGCAAGACGCTCGGCACCGACCTCGAGCGCGGCAAGGTCACCCTCCCCTTCCTCTACCTCCTCGAGACGGTGACCGGCAAGGAGCACGAGGAGCTCTGCGACGCCCTCCTGCACGGGACGGCGGAGAGCCGCCGCCCGCTGATCGACCTCGCCATCGAGCGCGGCGCGGTGCGGCGGACGCTGGCCACGCTCGACGAGCACCTCGCCGCCTGCGCCCGCGCGCTGGAGGTCCTCCCGCCGTCGGCGGCGCGCGACAGCCTCGCCGAAATCGCCGTCTCGGTCGGGCGGCAGGTGGCTTCCCTGCCCGTCGCGGGAGACTAGAGGCGCGTCCCCGAGGGCCGGAGCTGCGCGACCATGACGGCCTCCCCGACCCCCGCCGAGCCGAGCGACCAGGAGCTGGTCCGCCGCACCCAGGCGGGCGATCCCGGCGCCTTCGACCAGCTCGTCCTCCGCTACGAGAGCCGGATGCGGGTGACGATCTACGGCGTCCTGCTCAACCACGAGGACACCGAGGACGCGCTGGTCGAGACGTTCTTCAAGGCCTACCGCAATCTCGCCAGCTTTCAGGGCAAGTCGGAGTTCTCCACCTGGCTCTACCGGATCGCCAAGAACACCGCGCTCAACGCCCTGCGCAAGCTCCGCCGCCGCCCGCAGGGCGTGGTGCCGCTGGAAGGGGAGGAGGCGTTTAACGAAGGCCATCTGTTCATCGACGAGAGCCTTTCTTCCGACACGCGCCGCCAGTTGGAGAACAAGGAGTTGCAAAATAAATTGAACGAATGCCTCGCCCTCTTGTCTGAAGATCACAGAACTGTGGTCACCCTTTTCGATATCCAGGAATTGAGCCATGCCGAAATCGCGAAGATCATGGGCTGCTCCGAAGGCACCGTCCGTTCCCGCCTTTTCTATGCCCACAAGCAGCTGCAATCGCAGTTGCAAAGATATCTGCGCAGCCAGTAACCTTCCCTAAGACCACGATGGACTCCTCCTCCCTTCCGCCCGAAGTGCGCGACGCCCTGCGCGCCCGCCGCGCGATGTTCGCGCAGAGCCCCTCCGTCCTGCCCCATCTCCACCGCCGCATCCGCGTCGCCGCCATGGAGCGGACCTCGTTCCGCGAGCGCCTCTCCGCCTGGGCTGCCGCGCTGGCCGCCGTCCGGCCCGCCGCTTACGCGGGGGCCTGCGCCGTCCTCGCCGTCACTCTGACCCTCGCCCATTTCGCGATTCCCGCGCATTCCGGCCGGACGATGGTCGCGGCGCGGACGACAGCCGACACCAGCTATTCCCTCAACGAGGTCGGCGCGCTGCCCCCCTCGCTCGACCAGAAGATCGACGCCCTCATCTCCAGCGTCTCCGCCCCGGGAGCCCCGCACTCCGCGACCGCCGGAGTCGATGCCCATTACGTGCTGACGAGCACCCCCGCCAGCTATGATTCCGTGGTGGCGTTCTAAGCGGCACCTGCGCCCGCATCTCCTTCTCCTCGGCCTGACCGGGGCTGCCGTCCTCCCGCTGGCCCTGCCGTGCGCCGCGCGCGCCCAGGGCGTCTTCGATGCCATCGGGGCGGAGGTCGACCGCGTCTTCGAGCAGTCGAAGCCCGCCGTCGTCCGCGTCCGCGCGCAGCAGGGGCGCTTCCAGACCGTCGGCTCCGGCTTCTTCGTCGACAATCAGGGGACCGTCGTCACCGCCGCCGCCATCCTGGGATTGAGCAGCGACATCTCGGTCGACTACAACGGCCTCGACCTGATCGCCCGCGTGGTCGGCGTCGACCTGCGCAGCGGGGTCGCCGTCCTCCACGTCTTCAGCGGCGCGACGCCCTTCCTCGCCTTCGCCAAGACCGCCGAGCTCCACACCGCGACGCCGGTGGTCGGCGTCGGCTACCCGCTGAACCTCCCCGCCGCACCGACCTTCGGCATGGTGACCGGCTTCGACTCGCAGTACCTCGACCGTTTCTTCGCCACGACCCACCTGCGGACCAGCCTCGCCATCAGCCCCGGCCAGATCGGCGGCCCGGTCCTCGACGGCCACGGCCAGGTGGTCGGCATGATCGTGATGGCGGCGGACGAGCGGAAGTTCACCTACGCCCTGCCCAGCGCCGCGATCCAGAAGATCCTGGCCGATTTCCAGCAGCACGGGCGGGTCGAGCACGGATGGGTCGGCGTCGGCGTCGATCCCCAGTCGGACGCCAAGGCGGTCCGCATCACGCAAATTTTCCAGGGCGCCCCCGCCTCGGCCAGCGGCCTCCAGCCGGGCGACGTCGTCGTCCGCATCGACCGGCGGGAGATCGTCCGCCCCTGCGACGTGATCGACGCCTCGTTCTTCGCCCGCGTCGGCGAGGAGCTGCCGATCGTCGTCTCGCGCAACGGGAAGCTGATGACCTTCAAATTCGTCGTCAGCGAGCGGCCGACCCAGATCCCCGTCGTCCTGCCCAACCCCGACCCCGCATTCCTCCCGCCCTCCGGCGACGCGCAGGGCCTGAAGGTCGGCGGCAAGCCGCAGCCCTGAGCCGCCCGGCGCGCCCGGGCTATCCGCCCTTGGCGGGCGCGGCCAGGGGCGGGCCCATGACCGGGCGCGCGCCCTCGACCACGCGGGCGGCCGCCTCAATCACGGCGTGCAGGCGGGCGACGTCCTTGTCGCGCACGACGGGGAGCGCCTGGTAGTTGATGATGCCCAGCTTGGCGTTGGCGAAGAGGGCGGGATAGAAGTCGGGATATTTTTCCAGATAGCAGGCGATGGCCGATTGCATCGCGGCCAGCTTCGCGGCCAGCGCGGTGTTGACCTGGAAGGCCTCGGAGAACTCTCCCTCGTCGTGGAGGTCGACGTGCTGGCTTCCGCCGAGGCGGCCCGCGAAGGCATCGTCGCGCGCCATCTTCTGCTTGGAGGCGAGGAGAGGGACCAGGCCGGTCCAGGCCGCCTGGAAGGCGGCGGTGTCCTGGGCCGCGATGACCGGCAACGGAGGGGGAGAGGCATCGGCCACGGGTGCCGGGGCGGGAGCGGCGGCCACCGGCGGGGCGGCCTTGATTTTGGCCAGCGATTCCTGGGCTTCCTTCAACCGCCCTTGGGCCTCGAGGAGACCGTCCTTGGCCTTTTGCAGCGCGGCCTGGCTCTCGTGCAGCGCGGTTTCCTGGGCGGCGAGCTTCGCGGTCAATTCGTCGGCCAGCTTGCGGCCCTCTTCCTTCGCGCGCGCCACCTCGGCCTGGAGGGCGTTGCGCGCCTTGGAGAGCGCGTCGATCTCGTCGACCGCCGTCCGGTTCGCGGTGGTGAGGGAGCCGACGGCGTCCGACTGGTGGGTGCTGCCGTGCTGGTAGGCGACGATGGCCGCCCCGCCGGTGCAGGCGGCCAGGGCGAGCGCCCAGAAGAGGTGGGCCTTCATGCGGGGCGATGATGCATGGATCGGCCCGCCGCCGCAACCCGCGCGGCGGGGCCGGACGCAAAAAAAACGCGGCGCCCGGAAGCGGGCGCCGCGTTTTGAAACGATTGCAGGGACTACTTCTTGGTCACAGCGGCGCGGACCTCGTCGATCGTCCCGGCGGAACCGAGCTTGGTGTTCTTGTGCGCGATGAACTTCGCGTATTCCTCGACGAAGGTCTTGCCGGGGGGGCGGAAGTCGAACTCGCCGGGGTGGTCGCGGAAGAACTCGCGGTGGACGCGGGTCCAGACCAGGCGGCCGTCGGTGTCGATGTTGATCTTGGTCACGCCGAGCTTGGCGGCGGGGAGGTACTCGTTCTCGTCGACGCCGCAGGCGCTCGGGTCGAGCGTGCCGCCGGCGGCGTTGATGCGGGCGACCTCTTCCTTCGGCACGCTGGAGCTGCCGTGCATGACGATGGGGGTGCCGGGGATCTTCTCCTGGATCGACTTGATGACGTTGAAGTGGAGGGACTGGTGGCCCTTGAACTTGTAGGCGCCGTGGCTGGTGCCGATGGCCGCCGCGAGGGCGTCGCAGCCGGTGATCTTGACGAACTCGACCGCCTCTTCCGGGTTGGTCAGGGAGGCGTGGCCCTCGTCGACCTGGATGTCCTCCTCGACGCCGCCGAGCTTGCCCAGCTCGGCCTCGACGCTGATCCCCTTGGCGTGGGCGCGCGCGACGACCCGCTTGGTGATCGCCGCGTTCTCGGCGAAGTCCTCGTGCGAGGCGTCGATCATGACCGAGCTGTAGAAGCCGGAGTCGATGCAGTCGTAGCAGGTCTCCTCGTCGCCGTGGTCGAGGTGGACGGCGTAGATCGCCTCCGGGTAGATCTCGTCGGCGGTGCGGACGAGGGCCTCGAGCATCCGCTTGTCGGCGTATTTGCGCGCCCCCTTGGAAAGCTGGATGATGAACGGCGCCTTGGAGGCGATGCAGCCCTGGAAGAGGCCGAGGATCTGCTCCAGGTTGTTCACGTTGTAGGCGCCGATGGCGAATTTGCCGTAGGCGACCTTATAAAGTTGGGCGGTGGTGACGATCATGCCGGGTACCCAACCCGATTTCCCGCCGCATGGCAAGCAGGGGTACCGCGCCGGTCGGGCTTCCGGAGAGGTTTTCCCCGATTTAGCCGCCGATTATTCCATTCGCGATTTTCATTCCGCCCTTCCCCGGCTTGTGCAATCGGGGCGGGGCCGTAAGCTGTCCCGATGTCCCCCCGCCGCGACGCCGCCCTCGTCCTCGCCGGGCACGGATCGACGGTCAACGGCGATTCGAGCACGCCGACCTACCTCCACGCGGACGAGATCCGGCGGCGCGGCCTCTTCGCCGAGGTCCACGAGTGCTTCTGGAAGGAGGAGCCGAACTTCCGCGCCGTCCTGGCCCAGGTGGAGGCCCGGCGCGTCTATGTCGTCCCCGACTTCATCAGCTCCGGCTACTTCACCGAGGAGGTGATCCCGCGCGAACTCGGCCTCGACGGCCCAGTCACCCGCCACGACGGGCGGGAAATCTATTACTGCGAGCCGGTCGGCCTCCATCCGGCGATGACCGACGTCCTGCTGGCGCGGGCGGAAGAGGTGGCCCGCGCGGGCAGCCCGGCGCCCGATCCGGCACGGACGGCCCTCTTCGTCATCGGCCACGGCACTGGCCTCAACGAGAACTCGACCCGCGTCGTCCACGACCAGACGGCGCGCATCGCGGCGCTGGGCCGCTATGCCGAGTGCCACGCCGCCTTCATGGAGCAGGCGCCGTTCATCCAGGAGTGGCAGACGCTGACGACGCAGCCGAACGTGATCGCCGTCCCCTTCTTCATCGCCGACGGCCTCCACTCCTACGAGGACATCCCGGTCCTCCTCGGCATGAGCGAGAACGTGAAGGAGCACGGCTTCCGCAACCCGCACGCCTTCGGGGCGCGGCGGCTCTGGTACGCCCACGCCATCGGCACCGATCCCCGGATCGCCGACGTCATCGTGGCCCAAA
>Ga0302314_10007949_pt1 | contig 18979 bp, 18 predicted proteins | sample III_Palsa_N2_3_FD_200533 | JGI IMG/M metagenome (GOLD analysis project Ga0302314, IMG submission 200533) | Peat permafrost microbial communities from Stordalen Mire near Abisko, Sweden - III_Palsa_N2_3 | ecosystem: Environmental > Terrestrial > Soil > Palsa > Peat permafrost | place: Sweden...
TGGTGTGGGCCACATAAACGGCGCGGTGAGCTGCCGCACATTGTCGACACACGGTGAGGGGCGGTGGCCCCCCGGTCACAGTGGATCTTGCCCGCAGCCGCCCGATCGTGACCTGGGCCATACCCACGGACCGCACGCACCGGCCGGAGCGTCACACTGGTGGCCATGGGCGCCCCCGGTGACGACTTCACACCCGATCAGATCGACCGCGCACGCAGGCGCAAGGCGGACGTGCTGCCGCTGCGCCTGACCGGCGCCCTGCTGGGGCTGGTCGCCACCTGCGTCCTCGGCCTCACACCGGCCGGCGCGGGACTCGTGCGGGTCGCGGGGCAGACGGCGGGCGGCGGCTGGGTGGCGGAGGCGGGGCTGGGCGCCGTTGCGCTGCAGGGCGTTCTGGCGCTCGTCGGGCTGCCGGTGTCCGTCCGGCTGGAGCTCGTCAACCGGCGCTGGGGCCTGTCGACCCGCTCGTGGCGGCTGTTCGCGGCCGATGCGCTCAAGGGGTTCCTGGTGGGCGCCGCGCTACTGGCCGCCGTGTCGGTGGCCCTGTTCGCGCTGATCCGCTTCCGCCCCGGCAGCTGGTGGACGATCGCCGCGCCGGGCGCCGCCGCCCTGGTCGTGGTCTTCTCCTTCCTGCTGCCCGTGGTGTTCGAGCCGCTGTTCAACCGGTTCCGGCCGATGGCCGACGGTCCGCTGCGCAGTCGGCTGCTGGAACTGGTCGATAAGTCCGGCGTCACCGTGCGCGACATCCTGGTCACCGACGCCTCCCGGCGCACGACCGCGGCCAACGCCTATGTCTCCGGGATCGGCCGCACGCGCCGGGTCGTCGTCTGGGACACCACGGTCGAGCGCGCCGAGCCGGAGGAGATCGCGGCCATCGCCGCCCATGAACTGGGCCACGCCGCACGCCGCGACGTGCTCGCCGCCACGGTCGGCGGCGCCATCGCGGCAGCGGCCGTGGTGGTCCTGATCTCGGCGGCCCTGCACTGGAGCGCGCTGCTGCGCCTGGCCGGTGTCACCGCTGCGACCGACCCGCGTTCGCTCGCGCTGGTCCTGGCGATGGCGGCGGCGCTGGGCGCGGTGGCCGGGCCGGTCTCCTCCGCGGCCAGCCGACGGGTGGAGGCCCGAGCCGACGGCTATGCGCTTGACCTGACCGGGGACCCGCAGGCGATGGTCGCCATGCAGCGCAGGCTGGCCGTGCTGAACATCGCCGATCTCGAACCACGTCCGCTGGAGGTACTGCTGTTCGCCACCCACCCGCCGACCGTCTCCCGTATCGCCCACGCCCGCGCCTGGGCCGACTCCCACGGCGAACCGGCCCCCGCACGGCTCGGCGAGGACAGCTGACGACGAGTCAGCCACGTTGCCGGGTCGGACGGTTGCGGCTCACCTCGGGACCAGGGCACTGTCCACGGTGTTGGCGAGCGCGGCGAGCGCGGTCAGCAGGGTGATGAAGTCCTGGTCGCGTGCGTCCTTGCCGTTGACCCAGCAGAACAGCATGCCCGGACCGCCCAGCCGGACCCGGGCACTGGAGTTGGCCCGCAGGACGTTGTAGAGCGCCTGCTTGACCGGCGGCGTGAGCACGGCCAGGGCGCGCTGTCGGTCGGGGGCGTTGGCGATGGTGGTGAAGAACTGGTCGAACTGGGGGTCGCCGGTGGCGACCCGCAGATTGTCGAACGCCTGCACCTTCTCCCATCCGCCCAGCCGCGAGACCAGCTCGAAGGCCGGCAGGCCGACGCCGCTGTCGGTGATGACGGCCGCCGTGTGGGAGTAGGTGGTCCGCTGGGTGGTGTTGGTCCCGACCCTGCGGGTGAAGCTGCTGCCGACGCGGCAGCTGGTGTAGACGCGACCGGCGACTGTGCCCGAGATCGGAAACGACTTGTTGCCGATCTGGCTGAACGGGCTGAAGCTGATCAGCCGCTTGCCCTTCATCCAGTCCGGTGTCGGCCAGCCGACGGCCCCGCCGAGTGCGGCGGCGCGCTGGGCCGTCTCCGCCTTGCCCTTGCCCATCCCGAAAAGCATGGAAGCTGTTCCCCCGGTCCCTGGTCCTGATCCATGGGCCGCGCCACAGCGCGGGCCCCCGTCACGGTATCGGGCGCCAGCGTAGGGGAGGGGCCCCGGACGCGTCACTCTGACCGGGCTGCCCGGAAATTCGCCGCCGTGGGACCGATGAATCTGCGGCCCCCCGGGAGTCTGCACCTGCGAGGGGCTATTCAAGAAGCCAGAAGCGAGAAGGTGGACCGATGACGAACCTGCACGACGTCCTCACGACGCATGCGCTGGCCGACGGCAGTACGGACGTCGGCGGCACCGCCCCGATGGTGCGGGGCTCCCTGGCAGGACGCTACGGCTGGGTCGGCGGCAGCGGGACGGCCGCGCACCTCACGGTGTCCGGGGACTTCCGGAGGTGCGCAGCCGACGCGCGTCAGCCGTAGACGCGGACGTAGTCGGCGGCGAAGGTGATCGGCGCCGTGCCGGTCGGGGCCGGGTGGTACTCGCCCGCGCTGACGGACAGGCTCAGGATCAGGTAGGCCGACCAGTTCGGGCCCACGCCCGTGCCGTCGGAGTAGACCTTGACGCCGTTGACGTACCAGCTGACCGAGGTGGCGCCGTAGTAGGTGCCGATGGTCACCCACTTGCCCGGGGCGATCGCATTGGCGTCGGTGTAGTAGTCCTGGGCGGAGTTGACGTGGTTGGTGAGCTCCAGCAGGTTCGGGTTGTCCGGGTGGTACTCGAAGGTGTCGATCTCGCCGTTGCCGTTCTTCCACGTCCACAGCGCGGGCCAGGCGCCGGCAGCGGTCGGCAGCTGCACGCGCGTCTCGACGTACTCGCCGGTCTTGACCTGGAAGCCGCCGGTCGATCCCTCGGTGGTCAGCAGCCCGGTGTTCCAGGCCTGCTTGCCGTTCTCCAGGGTGTGCGAGGAGGGAGTGGCGGTGAAGGTGGCGACGCCGTTGGCGACGCTCACGGCGCTCTGGTCGAGCCAGTCGAGCTTGTTGTCGTTGGGGTTGTGGTTGCCGTACTGGAAGGAGGTGGTCGTGTCGCCGACCCACTTGGTGCCGTAGGCGATGGGGCCGTTGAAGTCCTCGGACCAGATCAGCGACTGCCCTGCGATGGGCGAGGAGCCGGTGGCTGCGGGCGGGGTGGGGGTCGCCGCAGGCGGGGTCGGGGTGGCGGGCGGTGTGGTGGCGGGGGGCGGCGTGGGAGTGGCTGCGGTGGCCCCGACGGCCAGGGTGTGCGAGGTGAGGTTGTGCCACGCACCGGCGGAGTCCTGCCAGAAACCGAACTCGGTGTAGCTGCCGGCGGGCAGGGTGCGGCTGCCGGTGGTGATCGAGACGCCGCTGGGGCAGATCCGGACGTTGGAGGCCGAGCCGGGGAAGTCCAGGTTGTCGCCGGCCTTGTCGCGCACGCCCACGCCCAGCGTCTTCGCGGTGAAGCAGGAGGTGGAGTGGACCGTGAGGCCCGCCTTGGCGGCGGTCCCGGCGGTCATCGAGGCGGGGGTGAGCCGGTCCTGGGTGACCCGGGGCGCGGCGGCGGCGTTCGCCTGTCCGGCGAGGGGGACGGTGATCAGGGCGGCGGCGCCGACGGAGGCGCACAGGCGCACGGATATGGCAGGGAGACGCATGACGGTGGGTCCTCATGGCACGCCTGCGAGGTGAGCTGTCGGGTTCGGGCATGAGGAGAAAGCCCGGCCGCCTGTGGAGCGGCTTGACCCCGAGCCGTGGCCTCCCGCGCCGGTGAGGGCGCGCGGGCACGGCAACTGACCTGGTTCCCCCGCTCCTGTCCGATTCCGTGTTTCGACAGCCCAGCCGACGGGTGGACAGGATTCGGCGTCCCGGCGGCGTGGTCCGCCCACGGCGGAACATGCAGGGTAGGCAGACAGACCGGGCAGCGACAATGCGTTGTGCTGGGTCTCACACAGAACGTATCCCGGTCGCGCCGCTCAGCCGCTGTTGACGATCGTGTAGATGCCCCAGCCGATCGCAGCCAGGACCACCGCGAAGCAGAACCCGGCGACGGCGTAGCCCAGCGGCCCGGCGGTGACCGCTGGCGCGGTGCTGTCGTCGGCTGTCGGCCCGGTCGGCGGGCTGAGGGCGCGCAGCCCGAGGGCGAACAGCGCGGGCAGTCCGGCCCCGGCGAGCAGGCCGACCACGACGATCTTCCAGAGCGCGTTGAGGTTGATCCAGGTGCTCATGATGGCTGCTGCCCTTCAGCGCTGGGCCGGGTCGGGTTCCGGCTGCGGGACCACGGAGCCGGACCATGCGGCGTTGACGTTCTCCGGGGTCACGGCGGGATGGCGCGAGGCGATGTAGAAGGCGACGGAGGCCGCGATCAGCACGATGAAGATCACCACGACGCCGGTGGTGCCGCCGATCCCGTGCACCGCCGCATACGACAGCGCGCCGACCGCCCCCGCCGCCGGCAGCGTGAGCACCCAGGCGATGACCATGCGCCGGGCGATGTGCCAGCGCACCTCGGCGCCCTTCTTGCCGATGCCGGTTCCGAGGATCGACCCGGTGGCCACGTGTGTGGTCGACAGCGAGTACCCGAAGTAGGACGACAGCAGGATCACGGCGGCCGACGACGACTCGGCGGCCATGCCCTGCGGCGGCTCGATCTCCACCAGGCCCTTGCCCAGGGCTCTGATGACCCGCCAGCCGCCGAGGTAGGTGCCCAGGCTGATCGCCACCGCGCAGCTGACGATGACCCAGGTGGGGGCCTTGGCCCCGGCGGCCAGCGTGCCGTTGGCGATCAGGGCCAGGGTGATGACGCCCATCGTCTTCTGCGCGTCGTTGGTGCCGTGCGCCAGCGAGACCATCGAGGCCGAGCCGACCTGGCCCACCCGGAAGCCGCCGCCCCTGGTGCGCTCGGCGATCCCGCGGGTGATCCGGTAGACCAGGTAGGTTCCGGCCGCCGCGATCAGACCCGCGATGACCGGGGACAGGACGGCGGGAACGATGACCTTCGCCACCAGGCCCTGCCATTTGACGGCGTGTCCGCCGGCGGCGGCCATGGTCGCGCCGACCACCCCGCCGATCAGGGCGTGCGAGGAGCTGGAGGGGATCCCGAGGTACCAGGTGGCCAGGTTCCACAGGATGCTGCCGATCAGACCGGAGAACACCACGGTCAGGGTCACCACATGGGTGTCCACCAGGCCGCTGGCGATGGTGGCCGCGACGCTGAAGGACAGAAAGGCGCCGACCAGGTTCAGCACCGACGACAGGGCGACTGCCATCCGTGGCGGCAGTGCCCCGGTGACGATCGAGGTGGCCATCGCGTTGCCGGTGTCGTGGAAGCCGTTGGTGAAGTCGAACCCCAGCGCGGTGGCCACCACCAGCGTCAGCACAAAACCATTACCGGTCACACAGCGCAACGTACGGGCGCGGCCGTGGTCCGGTCGGGAGGCGGGGCGGCCGGGTCGCCCGTTCGGCCCCGCAGCCGCGCGCACCGATGCCCGGCGGGCAACGGTTGACCCATGACGAACGCGGATGAAGTGCTCGACGCCGACCACGCCCTGCGCATGGCGATCATGAAGGGGATGACCGAGTGCGCGGAGAAACTCGGGTCCCTCGTGGCGCTCGTCGACGAGCGCGATGCGCTCTGCGAGGTGGCGGGGGCGCTCAGCCGCCTGGCCGAGGGGCGCGCGGCGCTGGCCTTCCGGAGCTGATCGCTCCGCCCGCAGGGGCGCGGAAGTGCAGTGAGGGCCCCGCTGACGGGGGAGACAGCGGGACCCTCGTTATCAGCGTACGGCAGGGCGGGCCAAGAAGCGCCGGACACCGCCGCAGTTGCCCATCAAGTCTCACCTTCACCCTTCCGGGCTGCCTTCCGTGTCTCCGGTGTCCAGCCCTGGGCGGGGGAGAATTCGGGCTGGTCCAGGGCCTGGAGACGCGGACAGCCAGTGGTCGGCCCGTCGGCGACGGCCCCGCCCGGGCCTCCGGCACAGTGGCGAAGGTCACGCTGTGTGATGTCGCCGACCCGGCCGCGCGGAGCCACGCCGTCGCCTCGTGTCAACCCGGGTGCCGATCAGGCGGGCTGAGCGCAGGTGAACGACGGTGCGCCGGAGCGGAACCCTCCGCCGATACCACTGTTAAGGTGCGCAACGTGCCCACTGTCCAGGTCGAAGACATCGCCGTGTACTACGAACTGCACGGTGCGGGAGAGCCGCTGGTGCTCATCGGCGGACTCGGTGCGGACAGCACGCTGTTCGCCGGAATGGTGGAGCGGCTCGCCCTGAACCACCGGGTCCTGACCTTCGACAACCGGGGCGCGGGCCGGACCGACAAGCCCGACGCCCCCTACTCGATCGTCGGGATGGCCGAGGACACCGCCGGACTGATGGACGCCCTGTCCATCGACCGGGCCCATGTGCTGGGCATCTCCATGGGTGGCCGGATCGCGCTGGAGCTGGCGATGGCCCACCCCGACCGGGTCGCCAAGCTGGTGCTGGTCAGCACGTCCGCGGCCGGCCGGGGCAAGCTCTCCCTCTCCTGGCCGATGCGGATCATGCTGCTGCTCAAGGCGATGGGGATCGTGCGCGGAGAGCACCCGCAGCCGCGCTACGCCTATCTGCGCCAGCGCGACGCCTCCGTCACCTACAACGGCCTGGACCGGCTCGGGCAGATCCGGGCGCCTGCGCTGGTGCTCCACGGCCGACAGGACCGCAGCATGCCCCTGGAGGCGGCCGAGCGCATGCGGCAGGGCATCACCGGCTCCCGGATGGAGGTCTTCGAGGGCGGCCACATGTTCTTCGTCTTCTCCCGGCGCAACGAGTTCCTGGACCGCGTCGAGCACTTCCTTGCGGAGTAGCAGCCTTGCGGAGTAGCAGGCTTGCCGAGGGGTAGCGCCGGTCAGTCGCCGCGCAGGCGCAGGTAGCGGTAGGCGGCGTGGCGGCCGGTGCCGGCGCGGACCTCGGCCGGCAGGGGGTCGGTCAGTGGGTGGACGGGGCCGAAGTCGGGGTCCGTCAGCGGTCGGCCGAGGCGTCCGTCGAGGGCCGCGGCCAGGGTGCGGGCCTGGAGGGCGTCGAGCTGGGGGGCGGACAGCACCCGGCTGCCGTCGGACAGGTGCAGCACCAGGGCGCGGGGGCGGCGCGGGGTGCCGGTGACGGCGGTCACCATCGCGTCCAGCGTGTCCTGGTGGCGGACCTTGACCCAGGACCGGCCCGTGCCGCCGGGCGCGTAGGGGCTGTCGAGGCCCTTGCAGACCAGGCCCTCCACGCCCTGCGGTCCGAGGGTGTCGAACCAGGTGCGGGCCTCGGCGGAGCTGGTGGTTGCCATCACCAGCTGCAGCGGCGGGGGTAGGTCGGCGAGGGCGGAATGCAACAGGTCGATCCGCGCGTGCAGGGGCAGGGCGCGCACGTCCCGTCCGGGGACGGCGAGCACGTCGAAGACGACCAGGGCCAGTGCGACCCGGTCGGCGTCGCGGGCCGCGCGGGGACGGAGCAGTTGCTCGAAGGCGAGCTTTCCCTCGTGCCAGGCGCAGAGCTCCCCGTCCAGGACGAGTCCGGCCGGCAGGGCGGCGACGGCGGAGGCGATGGCGGGGAAACCGGGGGACAGGTCGCGCCCGGAGCGGGACTGCAGGACCGGCGGCCGCGTGCCGCGGGCGAAGGCCGCGCACCGGAAGCCGTCGAGCTTGAGCTCGTAGCGGGTTCCGCCGGGCAGGGCGTCGGCGGCGGGGATGGTGGGGACGGTTCTGGGGCGCATCAGCTCCACCGGCGGCTCCAGCACCTCGACCGGGCTGTCGGGTGCGGTTGCGGGTCGGCGCGGCCGCTCCGGGCGCCGGGCGGGTGCGGATGCCGGTGGTGGTGGCGGTGGGAGTGTGTTGGCGCGGGAGGGGTTGAGCAGTGGGCCGAGCAGGTCACCGTCGCGCTGCAGCCGGGGGGCCAGGTCGCGGATGGTGAACGTCAGCTCCGCGGGGCTGTCGGCGGCCTCCAGCTCGTCCCAGGAGAGGGGGGTGGACACGGTGGGGGTGGGCCGGGCCCGGACGGAGTAGGGGGCGATCGTGGTCCTCGACGGTGCGTTCTGCTGCCAGTCGATCATGACGCGGCCGCTGCGCTCGGCCTTGGGCATGGTGTGCACGAGCAGGTCGGGGCGGGCCCCGGCCATCTCCACGGCCAGGGCGCGGGCGTAGGCGAGCACCTGCTCGCCGGGGGTGGGCCTGATCGGGACCAGGAGGTGCAGGCCCTTGGCCCCCGAGGTCTTGATCCAGCAGGTCAGCCCGTCCTGGTCCAGCCGCTCGCGCAGCGCCAGCGCGGCCCGGCGGCAGGTCAGCAGGTCGGCGCCGTCGCCGGGGTCGAGGTCGAGGACCATGCGGTCCGCGCTTCCGGGTTCGTCGGCGTGCCACTGGACGGCGTGCAGTTCCAGGGCCCCGAGGTTGGCGGCCCACAGCAGGGTGGACTGGTCGGGGACGAGGATCTGCCGCAGGTCGCCGCCGCTGGAGGGGACGGGGGTGGTCCTCACCCAGGGCGGGGTGCCGGGCGGCGGGTGCTTGACCATGAACCGCTCGCCGGAGACGCCGTCGGGGAACCGCAGGAACGACAGGGGCCGGTCCCAGATGTGGGGCAGGATCGCGGACACGGTGCGGGCGTAGTAGTCCAGCAGTTCGCCCTTGGTCGTCCCGTCCGGGTACATGACCTTGTCCAGGTGGGACAGCACCAGGCGGCGGCCCTCGACGGTCGTGACCGCCATGGCGGCCCCTCTCTGCCGGGTATCCGGATGAATGCGACAATTTAGGCTATCTGGTGCGCGATGAACGGAGCAGTCGATGCCGCGGTCGATCTGGAACGGAGCCATCTCGTTCGGTCTGGTGAACATCGGCGTGAAGGTCGTGCCCGCCACCAGCGCCGAGCACAGCGTGCGCTTCCGGCAGCTGCACGCCAGCGATCTGGGCCCCGTCCGCTACCGCAAGGTCTGCGAGCTGGACCAGACCGAACTGCAGGCCGACGACATCGTCCGCGGCTACGAGACCGCCGACGGCCGCGTCGCGGTGGTCACCGACGAGGACCTGGACGGACTCCCGCTGCCCACCGCCCGCACCATCGAGGTCAGCGGCTTCATCGACCTGGCCGCCGTCGACCCGCTGCGCCGGGGCCGGACCTACTACCTGGCCCCGGACAAGACCGCGGCCAAGCCCTACGCCCTGATGCGCGAGGCCCTGCGACGGGCCGACCGGGGCGCGGTGGCGAAGATGGCCATGCACGGCCGCGAGCTGCTGGTCCTGATCCAGGTCCACGACGAGGCGCTGCTGATGACCCAGCTCCACTGGGCCGACGAGATGAACGCCGCCGAGGGCATCGTCCCCGCCACCGACGTCACCGTCTCGGACAGCGAGCTCGACCTCGCCGACACCCTGATCAACGCCCTGGGCACGGTCGAGGACCTGAACGCCTACAGCGACCAGTACCAGGCCGCCGTCGAGGACGTCATCACGGCCAAACTCGACGGCGCGCCGGCCTCCGGCACCGCCGCCGCCCAGGCCCGGGGCGGCGGCGTGGTGCTGGACCTGATGGCGATCCTGCAGCAGAGCGTCACCGCCGCCCAGGACGCCCGCTCAGCCGAGCCGGCCGCCCCCGCCCCGGCCGCCCGCGCCACGCGCAAAGGCACCGCCCAGCGCCACCTGTCCGCAGCGCCGGAACCCGCGGCCAAGGGCACGTCCGCCAGGAAGACAGCAACAGCAAAGGCGAGGACCACGAAGGCCGGGGCCGCGAAGACGCCCGCCGCCACCGAAAAGGCCGCCCCCCGCACTCCCCGCAAGAAGACCGGCTGACCACCGGGGCAGAGGACCGTCAGGACGCGCCGCCGACCTCGGACAGCAGGGGGCCGGTCCGGTCGGCGCGCGAGGTGTCCTGGGTCGGCAGGCGGCCGCCGGAGGCGACCTCGTGGGAGCGGTTGCGGGCGCGCGGGCGCCGGGTGGGCCACAGCAGGACGTAGGCGGTGGAGACGACCACGAAGCCCAGCCTGACCAGACCGCGGGCGGAGTCCGAGGGGATCAGCAGCGTTCCGCCGTACAGGGAGAGCAGCGCGATCCAGCTCCACCAGGGGACCAGGCGGCGCTGGCCGACCGCGTCCCAGATCAGCGTGCCCAGCAGCACGGAGGCGGTGTAGTAGGTGTAGACGCTGGGGTCCAGCAGGATGCGGGCGTCGGCGCCCAGCAGGACCACGGCGGGCCAGCGTCCGCGCAGCACGGCGAGGGCTCCGAGCACGAAGCCCAGCGAGAGCTGGGCGGGGCGGTCCCACGGCGGTGTGGAGGCGTTGCTGACACCCAGCCATCGCAGGGAGGAGGCGGGCTGGTTGGGGATGGCGAACTTGGCGGCCGCCACCGAGTCCAGGTCGCCCAGGTAGAACGGCAGCCAGGCGACCGCGACCAGCGCGCAGAACAGGGCCCCGGACCGCAGCCGCCGGCCCTGGGGCAGGACCAGCAGCAGGGCGGCGAAGGACAGCGCCCAGGGCTTCGAGTCCACCGCGAGCGCCAGGTACACCGCGACCGCGGTCGTGCCGCCCTTGCTCAGGGCGTGCACCGCCAGGGTGGTGAAGAACAGCGCCAGGACGTCGTCCAGGTGCGCGAAGCGCACCGACACCTCCACCCACATGGGGATGAAGGCCAGCCCGGCTATCAGGATCCGCTGCTGCAGCCGCCGGTGGTTGGTGCCGGTGCCCAGGTAGTGCTGGGCGGCGGTGCGGCCCACCAGGATCAGCATCACCAGCCCCAGTGCCGCCATCGTGCCCTCGGCCAGCAGCTGCCCGGTGTGCGGGGGGAACGGCGCGAACAGCCGCGCGGCGGCCAGGCTCACCGGTCCGATCTGCAGCTCCGGGTGCTGCGCGTAGAGCGCGAGCCCGCCCCCGGGAGCGCCGCCGAACAGCAGCTGCTCGCCCTGTTGCAGGTAGTGCCAGGACACCCCGCCGCTGTGCTCCACCAGCAGGAACCACGCCGCGGTCCACAGCGCCAGCACCGCGTTGTGCCTGCGCAGCGGCAGGCTCGCGATCCGCCCGGCATGTTTGCCGTAGTCGCTCACGTGTTCCTCTTTCGCCCCTATTCACATCTGCCCCCTGGGCCGCGCACAGGTTACGTGATCGAGGCGCGTGGACGGCAATCGCCGGGTCCGCCGCGGGGCCTGGGAGGGCAAGAGTGGGTGGTCTACGATCGGTCGGGTGAGCTGTTGCGGAGCATCGATGCGTACGGTCCTGCACTGGTCCGCGCTGCTCGCCGGGGGTGTGTTCGCAGCCTCCCCGGCCGCCGGTCCGGACGCGGTCGCCGGGGTGAACCTGGAGCTGGTGACGCTCACCGAGACCAGCGCGGTGTTCACCTGGTACACCGGGGTGCCGGGCACCTCGGACGCGGTGGGGCAGCTGCTCCCGGCGCCCTGCCAGGGCGAGGTCGTCTACGGGACCCACCCCGCACGGCTCGACCGCACCGCCTACGGCGCCCCGGGGACCGCCTACCACTACGTGGAGATCGAGGACCTCGAGCCCGGGCAGACCTACTACTACCAGGCCCGCGCGCGCGGCCGCGCGGCCGGGGCGCAGGTGCTGCTCGGCGGATGCGCGGCCGGGACGCCCGCGCGCCGGCGAGGGGTGTTCCGCTTCACCGCCCCGCAGCCGCCGCCGGGCCGCTACCTGTTCTCGATCGCCCTGGCCAACGACCTGCACCTGGGGGAGACGACGGTGGGCCTGTCGGGGCGCCTGCCGTGGCTCAAGGGCGTCTCGCAGCTGCCCGGCCGTCCTCCCTACCCGCAGGTGATGGCCGAGGCCCTGGTCCGGGACGCCCGCTCGCGCGGGGCCGACCACCTGCTGATCGCCGGTGACCTGACCGCCGACGGCCGGGACGAGGACATCGCGGCGGCCCGCACCGCGCTGGACCGCTTCGGCGCGCTGGGCCGCGACTACCTGGTGGTGCGCGGCAACCACGACCGCCCCGGCCAGCACCCCGCCGACCCGGCGGACGCCTACCGCGCCCGGTTCGCCCTCCCCCAGGAGTCCGCGTACCACGCCACCCGGCTCAACGGCCTGCGGGTGATCGGCCTGGACACCTATGACGACCCGGCCGAGGACACCGACACCGGGATGCTGTCCGCGTCCCAGCTCTCCTGGTTCCGCCGGGAGCTGGCGGACGACCCGGACCGGCCCACCCTGGTCTTCGGCCACCACCCGCTGCTCAGTCCGGGCAACCCGCTGGCGGCGGTGAGCAGCCCCGTCCTGCACCGGCCCCAGGCGCAGGACGTCCTGCGCGCCTATGCCGCGGCTCCCGGGGTCTTCCTGCACCACGCCGGCCACACCCACCGCAACCGGCGCTCGATCCCGCGCCAGGCCCCGAGGGTCGTCCATCAGGAGGTCGCCGCGGCGAAGGAGTACCCCGGGGGCTTCGCGCTGCTGCGCGTCCACAGCGGCGGGTATGCGCTCAACTACTACAAGACGCGTGACGAGCGGGCCCGTGCCTGGGGCGAGCGCAGTCGCCGCCAGGCCAGGGGGTGGTGGCCCCATCTGGCGTTCGGGCCCACGGTGGGCGACCGCAACAGTGTCGTCCGACGCGACTTCTCCGGCCTCGGCGCCCGGGCGGACCTGAATTCGTTCACCTGATACGGTGTCAAAATGGGGCACAACGACACCGAGGGCGATGAGATCGACCTCGTCGCGGAAGAACTGGCCGCCTTCGAGACCGACCCGCCCTGGGACGGCCTCGATCCGGGGATCGCCCCCCTCGTCCGCGCCTTCGCGGCGCTGCCCGGCATCCGGACCGTCTCCTCCGGCGACGGCCACCGCAGCGGCGACGGCGACGAGCCCGAGTGGCACATCGGCTGGGTCCTGGGCTCGGCCGACCCCGCGGCCAGCATCATCGACGCCGGGCCCTCCGCCGACGGCTGGCTGACCACCGAGTGGCTGCTGTGGCACGCGAACCACCTGGACGGCAGCGACCGCGGCGTCTACCGCCTCCTGTCCGTCGTGCCGCCGTTCTACAACTTCCCCGGCCGAGCCGTCACCTTCCAGGTGCGCGGCGCCCTGCGGGGCGCCAGGACGATGACTCCGCAGGAGTACCTCGACAACCTCAAGGAGGAGTGGGCCGACACCGGCCACCGCGACGTCGACTGGCCGTAGAAGCGGCCGCCCCGTGGCCCGTATGTGCCCTGTGAGCAGCGGAGATTGTCAGTGCCGCGCGAGACAATGAAGGGGATGGAGCAGCAGGGACACCACGGAGGCGAGAGTATGAAGACCCGGCTCGACACCGCGCGACACTTCCTTCCGACAGGCACGCCCGGGGAGGTGGCCCACGCCTACAACCGGGCCGCCCTCGCGGCCATGATCGCCACCAGGGCGACCTCGCTGGGGCTCGGCAGCGACATGACACAGCCGCAGATGGCGGCCCTGGCCCAGCTGGTGCGCGACACGCCCAAGTCGCCCGCGCTCTCCGCACAGACCAGGACCGCGATACGTGCCGCCCTGCGCCCCGCCCTGCGCGCGCAGGACGATCCGGCGATCGTCAGTGCGGCGGTGTTCGCCGCGCTGCCCGACACACCGGTGCGGGTGGCGGACGCCACCGGCCGCGAGTACCTGCTGATCGCGGTTCCCGCCGCCTGATCACTGCGCGGCAGGGCGGTGCTGCACGGGGGCCGCGGACGGGAGGGTGACCGTGAAGACGGCGCCGCCCTCCGGGCCGTGGCCCTCGGCGGCGAGAGTGCCGCCGAGGCGGCCGGTGAGGCGGTGGGCGATGGCCAGCCCCAGGCCGCTGCCGACGGGGCGGGTGTCGCGGTAGCGGGCATGCAGCGCGCCGCCGTCGAAGGCCACGCGCACATCGTCGTCGGTCAGGCCGGGGCCGCTGTCGCGGACCTGCACCTCGGCGCCGCCGTCGGCGGCCGGACGCACGGTGAGCACCACCGTCCCGTCGTCGGGGGTGGCGCGCAGCGCGTTCTGCAGCAGTCCGTCGACCAGCTGCCGCACGCGGAAGGCGTCCGTGTCGACGAGCACCTGCTCGTGCGGCGGCACCGGTGCCTCCAACCGCAGCTCGGCGCCCTCCCCGGACAGCGATCCCGACCAGAACGCGGCGGCCTCACCGGCCAGGGCGGCGAGGTCGGTGGCGGTGACGTGGAGGCGGAAGTCGTCGGCCTCCAGCCGGGCCAGGTCCAGTAGATCCCCGAGGAAGCGCTCCAGGCGGCCGGTCTCCCCGGCCAGCACCCGCCCGACCTCGGGCAGCTGCTCGGGCTCCACCAGGCCGTCGGCCAGGGCCTCGGCCCAGCCCTGCAGCGCGGTCAGCGGGGTGCGCAGCTCGTGGGAGACCGAGAGCAGGAACTCGCGCTGCCTGTTCTCGCTGCGCACCAGGGCTTTGTCCAGGACGCCGAGCGCGCGGCCGATCTCCGCGGCCTCGCGGGGGCCGTCGGGGCGGGCGCGCACCCCGCGTTCGCCGTCCGCGAGGCGGTGGGCGACCTGTGCGGCCGACGCCAGCGGGCGGGCGATGCGGCGCGCCAACAGCCCGCCGGCCAGTGCGGCGCCGAGCATGCCGACCAGCAGCGGCAGCACCGTGTTGCGGCGGATCTGGTCGGTGTCCTGCGCGACGACCGTACCGGGCTCGGTGAGCACCACTCCGCCGCCGCGCACACTGGGCTGCCCCAGCAGCAGTACGTCCTGTCCGCCCAGCACGGTGCGGGTGAAGACGGACCGTCCGGCCAGCACCGCGGCGGTGGTCGCCGGGGCGACCGCCGGGGTGGCGGTGCCGCTGACCGCCCCGTCGGGGGCGATGACCGCGAACTGGACGCCGTTGGGCCCACCCAGTGCCTGGGCGCCGTAGTAGATCAGCTGAGCGAGGTCGGGCAACCGGCCGAAGACCGTCGCCTGGCGCGTCAGCTGGTCGCGTTCGCGCTGCTCCGCCGCGTGGGCGGCGGTCTGCCAGGCGATCAGCGCGGTCAGCGCCGCCGTCAGCGCGGCCACGACCGTGGTCAGCACCACGATGTTGCGCGCCAGCGAGCCGCGGCTCATGCGCCGGGGTCCGCAGCGCTGTAGCCCACGCCGCGCACGGTGCGGATCGGACTGGCGTCGCCCAGCTTGGCGCGCAGCTGGGACACGAACACGTCCACCATCCTGGTGTCGCGGTACCCGGCGTATCCCCACACCTGCGACAGCAACTGCTCGCGGGAGAGCACCCGCCCGGCGTGCCGCACCAGGTGGGCCAGCAGGTTGAACTCGGTGGCGGTGAGCTCCACCGGCTCGCCGTCGCGGTGCACGGTGCGCCCGGCGGGGTCCAGCACCAGCCGGCCCACGGCCCCGACGCTCCCCGCGGGCGCCCCCGGCCCCCCGGGCGGGCCGGCCGCGCGGCGCAGCACCGTCCTGACCCGGGCCACCAGCTCGCGCGGCGAGAACGGCTTGGTCAGGTAGTCGTCCGCGCCCAGCTCCAGCCCCAGGATCCGGTCGGCCTCCTCGCTGCGCGCGGTCACCAGCAGCACCGGCGTCCAGTCCCCGGCCTCGCGCAGTGCCCGGCAGAAGGCGATCCCGTCCAGCCCCGGCAGCCCGATGTCCAGCACGATCGCCACCGGGTGCATCCGCCGGGCGGCCGCCAGACCGGCCCGGCCGTCGCTCTCGACGTGCACGCCGAAGCCGTCGCGGGCCAGGTAGAGCCGCTGCACGTCGGCGATGTGGCGTTCGTCCTCGACGACCAGCACCAGGCCCTTGGGTTCGTCCATCACGGCCTCTTTCGGTTGCGGGGCTGCCGCTGATGCTAATCAAGCCGCATCCGGCACCCGGCAGGGGAGTCGCCGCCCGTACATTCCCCGAACAATTCCCCAATGTGCTCCTTACAGGCGTGCGCCACAGTCATGCCCATGAACACGGAACCGGGCGCACGGCCCGGAGCACTGCACCGCATCGGGCAGTGGTGCGCCCGCCACGCCTGGCGCGTCGTCGCCGCCTGGATCGTCCTGCTGGTGGGCCTGGGCGCGGCCAACAGCGCCTGGGGCGGTACCTTCGCGGACAGCTTCTCGCTGCCCGGCACTTCCGCGCAGACCGGCAGCGACCTGCTGACGGCCCATGCCGCCGGCAGCGGCGGGGTGAGCGCCCCCATCGTGATCGCCACCGGACAGGGCACCCTGAGCAGCCACAGCGGCGCGATCGACGCCGCGGTCGGCAACCTGCGGAAGCTGCCCGATGTGCTGTCGGTGACGGACCCGCTGACCACTCCGGGCGCGGTCGCCGCCGACGGCGAGATCGCCACCATCGGCGTCCACTTCACCAGCAACCCGGCCGCCTTCGCCCCCTCCTACCTGACCCGGGTCGACGAGGCCGTCCAGCCGCTGCGCGACGACCACCTCCAGGTCGAGTACGGCGACCCGCTCGGGCAGCTCGCCGCTTCCAAGGCCGCCGACCGGGTCTCCGAGGCGATCGGGGTGGGCGTGGCCGTGCTGGTGCTGCTGATCGGCTTCGGCAGTGTGGCGGCGGCCGGACTGCCGCTGCTGACCGCGGTCCTGGGCCTGGCCACCGGCCTGGCCGGGCTGGGCCTGCTGGCCGCGCACGTCGGCTTCGCGCAGGCCGCTCCCACCCTGGCCGCGATGATGGGCCTGGGCGTGGGCATCGACTACGCCCTGTTCCTGGCCACCCGTTTCCGCGCGCTGCTGCAGGAGGGGCAGGATCCGCACGAGGCGGTCGGCCGCACGCTGGCCACCAGTGGCCGGGCCGTGCTGGTCGCCGCCGCCACCGTCGCGATGGCGCTCAGCGGCCTCTATGCCTCGGGCGTCGGATTCATCGGCACCCTGGGCGCGGCGGCGGGCATGACCGTGCTGGTCGCCGCCGCGGCCTCGCTGACGCTCACCCCCGCGCTGCTGGGGCTGCTGGGGCACCGCATCGACCGGCTGCGGGTGCGCACCCCCGTCGCCGAACCCACCGGCGAGGCGGACGTGTGGCACCGGTGGGCCGCCCTGATCGGGCGACGCCCGTGGCTGTTCCTGGTCAGCGGGCTGCTGCTGCTCGGCATCCTCGCCGTGCCGGTCGCGTCCATGCGCCTGGGGCACATCGACGCCGGTGCGCAGCCCACCGGCAGCACCGACCGGCGCGCCTACGACCTGATCAGCCGGGGCTTCGGCCCCGGCGCCAACGGGCCGCTGACCGTCGTCGTCCAGCTCGACAGCGAGCAGGTAGGCGACCAGGCGGAGCGCCAGGACGTCGCGACCTCGCTGCGGCAGCGGCTGGCCGCCGTGCCGGGGGTGGCGTCGGTGTCACCGCCGGTGACCAGCCCCGACCGCACCCTTCTGATCGCCACCGTCACCCCCACCACCGGCCCGCAGGACCGGGCCACCACCGCCCTGTTCCACACCCTGCAGAACACCGCCGTGCCCGACGCGCTCGCCTCCACCGGTGCCACCGGCTATGTCACCGGCGTCGTCGCCGTCGGCCTGACGTTCACCGACACCCTGGTCGCCCGGCTGCCGCTGGTCGTCGGCGTCGTGGTCGGGGCCGCGTTCCTGCTGCTGCTGACGGTGTTCCGCAGCGTGCTGGTGGCGGTCAAGGCCGCGGTGCTGAACCTGTTCTCCATCACCGCCGCCTACGGGGTGGTGGTCGCGGTCTTCCAGTGGGGCTGGGGCGGCTCCTGGTTCGGGGTCGGCGAGAAGGTCCCGGTCGAGTCCTATGTGCCGATGATGATGTTCGCGATCGTCTTCGGGCTCTCCATGGACTACGAGGTGTTCCTGCTCTCGAGGATCCGCGAGACCTGGCTGCAGCGCGAGGACAACCATCTCGCCGTCGCCACCGGCCTGGCCGCCACGGCCCGCGTCATCACCTGCGCCGCCCTGATCATGACCAGCGTCTTCTTCGCGTTCCTGCTCTCCACCAATGTGGTGGTGAAGATGATGGCCCTGGGACTGGGCGTCAGCGTGGTCGTCGACGCCACCGTGGTACGGCTGCTGCTGGTGCCCTCGACCATGTACCTGTTCGGGCGGGCCAACTGGTGGCTCCCGGGCTGGCTGGACCGTCTCCTGCCGCGGTTCGACCCCGAGGGGCCGACGGTGGAGACCTCCGACACGTGGGAGGTCGCTCGATGAGGCCCGGGCCGGTCGTGCGCAGGCGCCGCAGCGTGGCCGTCGCGGTGGTGGTGGCCCTGATCGCCGTGATCGCGGCCGGGGGAGGGGAGCTGACGGTTCGTCGGATGATCCGGGACCGTGTCGCGGCAGCCGCGCCCGGCCTGGGCGGCGGTGTGACGGTCAGTGAGGGCGGCGGTCCGGTGCTGTGGGACCTGGTGAACCGGGACATCCCGCAGCTGGACATCAGCAGCGACGATGCCGCGATCGGCGTGCTCTCGTCGGTCTCGGTCCGGGCACAGCTCGACGACGTCCGCCTGGCGGGCAGGCGCACCGTCGACGCCGCCCATGTCGAGGTCACCGTCCCGCCCCAGTCCCTGGCCCGGGCGGTGCAGGCGGCGGCGCCGTCGACGGCGGTCTCGTCGGTCACCGCCGACCCGAGCGCCGGAACGGTCACCATGGCCGTGGGACCGGCCGGTCTGGGGCAGTTGACGCTGCGTGCGGCCGTCGTCGACGGGCGGGTCGCGGTCACCGTGGCGGGTCTGACCGTCTTCGGCCGGGCCGTCCCGACCGGCAGGCTCGGGCAGGCAGGGGAGTCCGGGGCAGCCGGTGCCGCCGGAGCGGGCTCGGCGATGGGCCCGAAGGGTCCCTACCCCCTCGGCCTGAAGGCCACATCCGTGCGGGTCCTGGCGGACGGCGGACTGCAGGTCGCCCTGAGCGCCGGACCCGGCCCCCTGCCGCGCCCCTGACCGGGCCGGCCCGCAGCGGGGAGGCGCGGCGCCCGGCGGCCCGAGGATGGGCCGCCGGGCGCCGTCGCGGGCCCGTCATCGCTAGCGGGTCAGCAGGCCCCGTCGCTGTTCCAGGCGCCGGACGGGCCGCCGGGGGCCTCGTCCTCGTTCCACTGGTTGGCAGTCCAGTCGGCGCCGTTGTAGGAGACCTCCTGCCCGGAGGTGTAGGCGGTCGCGGAGCTCCAGGCCGCCGCGCAGCTGCCGGTGGGCGTCGGAG